>Ga0181538_10000983_pt1 | contig 33203 bp, 26 predicted proteins | sample PEATcosm2014_Bin_40_FD_119773 | JGI IMG/M metagenome (GOLD analysis project Ga0181538, IMG submission 119773) | Peatland microbial communities from MTU Mesocosm Facility, Houghton, MI, USA - PEATcosm2014_Bin23_30_metaG | ecosystem: Environmental > Terrestrial > Soil > Wetlands > Peat | place... | reverse complement strand
GGAACCACCGAAGTCGCCATCATCTCCCTGGCCGACATCAGCGTCTGCGAATCCGTCCGCGTCGCCGGCGACGATTTCGACGAGTCGATCATCAGTCACATGAAGAAAACCTACAACATGGCCATCGGCGAGCAGATGGCCGAACGGATCAAGATCGACATCGGCTCGGCGGCGGCGTCGGGCAACGGCGAGCCCACCATGGAAGTCCGCGGCCGCGATCTCATCAGCGGCATGCCGCGCAAAACCACCGTCACCAGCGAGGAAATCCGCGAAGCGATGCAGGAGCCCATCAGCCAGATCATCGATGCCGTCAAACGCACGCTCGAATTGGCCGAGCCGGAACTGGCGGCCGATCTCGTCGAGAACGGCATCACCATGGCGGGCGGATCGTCGCTCCTGCGGGGATTGAACACCGTTCTTTCCAACGCCACCGGTCTGGACGTCAAGGTGGCCGAGGACCCCCTGACCTGCGTGGCGCGGGGCACCAGCGTCTATCTCGAAAATCTCGAACTGTGGAAAGAAACGATGGAATCCGACGCCGACGAGGCGTGATCGAACCCACTAAAAGCCCGGAAAACCCGCGGATGGCTATCCGTGGGTTCCTTTGACCGTGTCCCGCGTGCAATTCAACCAGGTTTTTTTCGGATTGATGATCCTGAGCCTTCTAGGCGCGTTTGTCCTTCCGCCGCGCGCCACCGATCTCGGCCGCACGTCGTTTCAGACGCTGCTGATTCCGATTTCGCGCCCGACTTATAAAATCGCCAACGCCATCCGCGCCCATTTTCAGGCTCAGCCCTCCGAGGATACCCGCTCGGCCCGAACAATCGAGCAGGAGAATCTGGGGCTAAAGCAGCAGATTCAACGCATGAGCGCTGAAATCGAGCAACTCGAGCAACGCGCCGGCGAACGCGCCAGCCTCGGTGGTTTTGAAACCTACTGCACCCGATTTGAGGTGACCGCCGCCGACAGCGACAACCGCGACGGACTCGCCATCGCCGGATCGGGAATCGGGGCCGTTCGCGTCGATCAGCCTGTGTTGTCCTCCGGCGTGGTGATCGATCTGATCGGCCGGATCACCTCCGTCGGCGCTCTCGCCGCCCGCGTCCGGCTCATCACCGACGCCGGGTTCACCGTGACCGGACATTTCAAATCCTATTCCGCCGCCGGCGGGTTCCAGGAAAACAAGGACCTTGGGGCCATCGTCATCGGCCGCGGCGGCGGGCAGATGCTCATCGACAATCTCTGGATCAACAGCGTGCGCGACGCCCACGTGCAGGTCGGCGACTGGGTGGTCCTCTCCGACGAGACCTGGCCGCGCGCCCTCCAGGGCGTGCGCATCGGCCGCGTGGCGTCCATTCAGCCGCTGCCCAAACAATCCCTCTTCGCCGACATCCGCCTGGCCCCGGAGGAAAATCTCATGCATCTGAACGACGTCTGGGTGATGACGCATCAGCCGTAGGAGGTATGCAACAATAGCTTCGCATTTTCCCCTCCCCTGGTACTCCGGGGGAGGGCAAGGGTGGGGGCTATTCTGCGAAATTGTTCCTGCACGGCTTCATAAGAGAGAACCGCTTCATGCGCTGGCTAAGCTTTTTCATTCTCGCATACGTCGCGCTTGGCCTTCAGGCGGGCTTGGCGCGGGCCATCGAATGGAACGGCGCCGCCCCCAACTTCGTGTTGTTGGCCGTCGTGTTTATCGCCCTGAACGCCCCGCGCGACGCGGCCCTGCTCGCCTGCTTCATTCTCGGCGCCATGCACGACCTGACCTCCCAGGGGACGCTGGGTTTGCTGGCCTTCAGCTATGGCCTGGTCGCGACGTTCGTCCTGGGCATGCAGCAGGCGGTGCGCCGCCGGCATCCCGTCACCCATTTTACGCTCGCTCTGCTGGGTGGAATCGTGACGGCGGCGCTTCTGTCCCTGCACGCCTGGCTTCGCCCGCCCGCCGCCGGCGTTCATCCGCCGATTCTGCCGCTCTTCGCCGCGGCCGTTTACACGGCGATTCTCGCGCCTTTGCTCCTTGCAATCTTGCAGCGGATGAATCGAGTATTTCATTTCCAGCGGAGTGCGCACATTTAGCGGCGTGGCGTTCGGGTTTCATCCCGTGCGGCGCATGCGCCCGGTTTCAGTTTCCTGGATCATTGTTCGCGCATCAATGCCCGAAACCCCGCCTGCTCGAAATGATGATCCGCCGTCAAGGCATCCACGATGCCTCGCTCTCGCATCACCAGAAACGACAGACAGTCTGTCAGCGACCACTCTTTATCGTGACGTGCCTCGTAAATTTTCAGGCCGAGTTCAAACTGTGCTTCGCTGGGCGGAGTCACTTCGACGAATGGTTGGCTCAGAAATCCTCTGATGAACCGGGCGGCGAGGTTGCGAGAATCAACTGTGGATAGCGCATCGCCAAATTCCACGAGTACCCAGGTAGTTGTCAATAATCCACCGACACGGCCTTGGCTGTGACGCATCGCCTTTTCGTGGTCCTTGTCTCGTGAGTTCACCAGCGCAAGCAAATAATACGTGTCGACGAACTGGACTTTCATTCGGCGGGCTTTCCGTGTGCATAGTGATCGTGCAGCAGGGCAAGATCTTCGGGACCCTCAATGGCGCATTGTTCGGCCAACTCGAGCAGACGATTCCACTCCACCTCCGGCGTTTCTTGTCGGATCGCCGGTTCGATGGTAACACGCAACGGCGTGTCAATCGGAATTTCGACTCGTTCATCCGGTTTGATGACTTTTCCGTCGAAATGGCCAGTGAATTGAACCATGGTACGCTTCCGGCAGGATTTTATCACGCCGGACCGCTCAAACCAAGTGCCTTTCGGCCATGGATCCGAGCCAGTTTTGTAGGCGAAGCCCCATCGTAAAACTGGCGGTGGGACACCGCTGGTTTTCCACGCTTCCGTACATCGCCAACACCCCCAGCGATCTCCGGCCCGACCGCCGAAAAAAAATTTCCAGCAGCAGCAAAAATTCTGGAAAAAGTTGAGTGGCGCGGGGGAGTTTCACCCCCGCGCTCTCCCAGAACCGGACGTGAACGTCTCCGTTCATCCGGCTCCTATCATCCCATCGCCTCACGGCACGAGTCCGATGTCCCAATGCGCGAACAGCCCTGTGTTCTGCCTCGCATAGCGACGCAGCCACAGCGCGGCTTGTCCGGTCTTGGTCCGGTATCGTTTGTATTTGTTCTGAAGCCAGCGAACCAGCCGCCGATTCAGGCAGCGAAGGGCCCGCCATAGCGTCCCGGGGGAATACTTGCCGTAGTAGTTGACCCAGCCCCGGATTTTCGGATTGAACACCCGTGCCAGGTCCTCCAGTTCCGCGTGGCTCATCCTATGAATGCGCCACTGCCGCACCTCTGCGGCGATGGCCTTAATTGCCTTCACGCTGATGGCCGGAAGGAAGCTGTGGAACAGCTTGCCCCACCGGCTCTTGGCCCGGCGGGGTCGGAAGCTGTAGCCCAGGAAGTCGAACTGGACCTGTTTATGGTCCTTTCGTCGGTTGCTGTCCCGGCAGTACACGATGCGTGTCTTTTCCGGGTGGGCTTCCAACTTGCATTGCCGCAGACGCGCTTCCACCGCGCTCTTGACCGCCAACGCCTCCTCGTAGCTTCGACAATGGATCACCACATCGTCCGCATACCGCTCGAACGGGCTGTCGGGGTATTCCCGGCTCATCCACGTATCAAAAGCGTGATGCAGAAAGATGTTCGCCAGCAGCGGCGAGATCACGCCGCCCTGCGGCGTGCCCCGGTCTCTGGCCATGGGCGTCCCGTCTTCCGCCACGGCGGGCGCTTTCAGCCATCGCTCGATGTACAGCAGCGTCCATCGGCAGTCCGTGTGCTTACGGACCGCATGCATCATCGAGGCGTGATCGATGTTGTCGAAGAACCCCTTGATGTCCAGGTCCACGATCCAGTCGTAACGCCAGCAACGCTGGCGGCACTTGCCGACCGCGTCCAGCGCCGACTTCTTCGGCCTGTACCCGTAGCTGTCGGGATGAAACAGGTGTTCCACCTTCGGCTCCAGGTCCATCTTCACTACCCTCTGGGCCACTCGGTCTCCCACGGTGGGAATACCCAGTGGCCTTTCCCGCCCGTCGGCCTTGGGGATCATGACCCTTCGCACCGGCGGCGGAAAGTACGTCCCGGACGACATGCGATTCCAGACTCGATAGAGGTTGTTTTTCAACTTCCTCTCGAACTCCTGGATCGATACGCCATCCACGCCAGCGGCCCCCTTGTTCTCGCGGACTTTCGTCCACGCCCTGAGGACCGCCCACTTCGAGATACAAAACGGTTTGTCCTCAGTCATAAGCTCCTCTCCCGACAGTTCGGGATTGGCCCGTTGATCGAGAACTGAATGACACGACCCCTTCGCGCGGGGAGGCGAAAGCCTCCCCCTTCCGGGCCGATTACCGGCCGTTCATCGCTACTACGAGTCGTTCCGCTCCTGTGCCTCATGCCGGAGGCTTCGCCTCCGTCGGTACTCTCGGCCTCGCGGGGTTTCCGCTTGCGCCTTTCCCTTGGCATCGAGACGACAGGTTCCGAGGTTCCGTGTTTGAGCCTGTTCCATGATCGCGCCGCCTTAAGGCCGGGTGTCGCATCGGTCGCAGACAGGTCATCGCCGACACTGCTCCCGGAACCTGCGTGTCGCTCCGGTTTTGACACCGTCAACCGTTCTTTTCGACCCTTCATCAGCGGTTCACTTTCGTTCGCCTTCATGGAACTTACCTGACGCGGTCATTGCCGCGCCTTTTTAACTCAACGTTCACCACGACGACTCTTGATCGCCGCAGCTTGAGCCGGTTTGCGGCCAGGCCCTGTCACCCGACCGCGAGAGGCCTACTCTCATCTCTGTTCAAAATTCAACAAAAACACGACTATCCTCGCACACCACGTCCTAAACTTTCACCTCCCGGCCATATATATAGAGGGACCCTCATTTTTTGTTGTCGATCCACCATCCGCCATTCCGGCCCGAATGCGTCCATCCGGAACCTCGACAAAATGGCCGACCGATGCTTTTTCAAGTGGGTCCCCCCGTAGACGTAGACAAAACCCCCCGTGGCGCTGTCGAAAACGGGGGTTTTGTCCACGGCGTACCCGGGCCGATTCTTCAACCGTAGTTTTACGATGACCATTAAAGCGGGAATACCCAGACGGACCACGGATCACGCGGATTGACACGGATGGGAAGCCTGAACCTATCCCCTTTCCTATCCGCGTTATCCGTGAAATCCGTGGTTGGACTCCCTTTTTCTTCTCAGCGTTCTCCGCGATCTCAAGCGAAGCGGGCGGTGAATCCGTGCCTTTCCGTCATCCGATTTGGGGCTGTTTCCCATTTTCCGACGCCTGGCCGCGCGGCCAATTGGCAGCCCCCCGAAATTTCGCTCGGAAAAGCGCGCTGACGCTGACAATGACCGCACTGCCGCTATCAAAAACCGCGTCATTGTCAGCGCCCCCAGGCGTGTTTTTGTAGCTTTATGATGTCCAAAAATCCGTGGTGCAAATTCCCGGATTGCGACATCCCGCCTGGACAGCCGCCGCTGAAAGCGCAACAGCACCCGGCAGCCAAAACACGATTTGTTCCGGCCACATTCTTGCCTTAGACCCTTTCGGCCGTTTTCGGCCCATTGGTAGCTCGATATTATGCCTGCGGCATAGATAATCAGAGTTTTCCCAAGGATGGGACATGTTCGAACGCCGGCTGAAAATACTCCTGGTTGTCCTGCTCGTTGCTTCCGCCGCCCTGGCCATTCGCGCCGCACAGATTCAAATCATCCAGCACAATCTGTGGCGCACGCAGGCGACCGAGATCATGAAACGCGGCGAGTTCATCGAAACCACGCGCGGTTCGATCCTCGACCGCCGTGGCCAGACCCTGGCGTGTGACGCCCCATGCATCGACGCCTGCGTCGATTATCGCGCCATCACTGAGGAGCCGGACGATCCATACGTGCGCGAACGTGCCGCGCAGAATCTCAGGGTCCGCCTTGGCAGGCAGTTTAAGGACGCCAGGCATTTGGATGACCAGGATCGCGCGCTCCTCGATGAGGAATGCGATCACGTCCGCGCCGACATCGCTGCCATGTGGAGCGAATTGGCGGCCGCCGGCGGCAAAACCCCCGAGCAGATCGGCGAAATCCGCCGCGACATCGTCCGACGCGTCGAGATGCGAAAACGCTATATCTGGTGGTACAGCTACGAGCAGGCCATCCAACGATCCAAACAGGAAAACTCCTCGAGCTGGTATCGCCAGTTCCTGAGCGACAGCTCCCCGGACGAATCGGCCGCCGATCAATTCGAGGTGGAAGTCGGCGAGGAAACCTCCCCGCACGTGATCCTGCACAACGTTCCTCCGGAGATTCAGGCGCGTCTGGCGCGGCAGGAGGAGCGTTTTTTCTGCCTCAGCCTTCAGCCCAGCAAATATCGCCAATACCCGTTCGGCCGGGCGGCGTGCAACGTCCTGGGGTATCTCGATACGGCGCGCCCCGAGGAGACCACTGCTGACGCCGGCGAGGAATACTGGACGGGCCAGGCCCGGCGCCTCTGGCCGGGGGATTGGTTCGACCGCTACGGCGTCGCGGCCTTCCGCGAATTACGCAAGTATTGGCCCAACGATCAGGCCGGCCGCGCCGGCGTCGAATCCCTTTGCGAGAGCACGCTGCGCGGCACGCGCGGAAAGATCGACCGCGTCGCCGGCACCGACCAGGTCGTCGATCAGATCGACGCGGCGCCGGGCAAAAATGTTTCGCTCTCAATCGACGTTCTTCTTCAGCAGGACATCGAAAACGAATTCGTCAAAACGCGCGTTCACAAGGACGATCATGGTCAGATTCTCGACACCCGTTTCAATCAGCACGGCGCCGCCGTCGTCATGAAGGTCGATACAGGCGAGATTCTTGCGCTGGTTTCCAATCCCGGCTACGATCTCAACGACCTCGACGCCCGATACTCCGAATTGGCCGGCGACGAGTTGAATCGCCCCTTGCTCGATCGCGCCACCGAATTGGCCGTGGTGCCCGGTTCCACCGTCAAACCCATTCTCGGCAGCGGATCGATTACCGATCACATCATGAAAGCCACCGACAAAATCCAATGCCGCGGCGAGTTGATCATCGACGGCAAGCCCCAGCCGCACGGTCACTGCTGGATATACGCCGCCCTCAAGGACAGCGGCGCTCCGATCAGTCATCGCACCGCAGGCGATCCCAACATCGGCCCCGATGACATGCTGAGCATCTCCGACGGCATCAAGGATAGCTGTAACGTCGTCTTCGAGAACGTCGCGCTGCGGATGGGAATCAAGAAGCTCTATGAATGGTATGACCGTTTCGGTCTCGGCCGGCGAACGGGAATTGGAATCGAGGAAAGCCCCGGCTTGCTATTCGGGCACGCCGGCGAGTTCTCCATTGAAGCACAAACGCAGACCTGGTCCCTCGGCATCGGTGAAGGCCACATTCAAACCACGCCCATCCAGATGGCAAACGTCGCCGCCACCATCGCCCGCAACGGCGTTTGGATGCGCCCGCGCATCGTCGCCGATCAGGACGTCGGCCGCTTCAGCACCCGCCGCGCCGATCCGCCGGACCCCGATCGCGTCGACCTCCATCTTTCGCCCGAGGCCCTCTCGGCGGTCCAGACCGGCATGCGCGAGGTCTGCACCCCGACCGGCTCCGGCTACTGGATCCTGCCCGAAAACATCGATCGCGGACCCGATGATCCGCCCGTGGATCAAGACCCCCTGCGAAACATCCAAATCGCCGGGAAAACCGGCTCCGCCCAAACCGGCGGGTTCATGACCCTTATCCTGCATGACGCCCAGGGCAAGCCCGTTTTTCGCCAGGTCCATTTTGGCGATCCCGGAACGCAAGGTTGGTACATTCAGCCGACCGCGACCAGGACCGACAACTCACCACCCGAAAAGCATCTCGCTCATGCCTGGTTCATGGGCTACGCCCCGGCCGAACATCCCCAGATCGCATTCTGCGTGCTGGTGGAATACGGCGAAGGCGGCGGCCGCGTCGCCGGCCCCATCGCTCACGATCTGCTTGTGGACTGCATCAAGCGGGGGTACCTTTCGGAACCCCGCATGTAGATGCGGGGCCGGAGCCGCCGTTGACCAATCCGCCGCGAAAGTTTGATCCCGCCTCGCGTCGTCCCCCGACGATTCCCTATGCGGGCGGCTCCGCGCCGGTTCCCGCCGCGGCGGTCAACGCCCCGCCCCAACCGGCGCCGCCACCCAGGCCGCTCACCTCCACCGCCAATCGCAGGAGTTGGACCGACCCGCTCGTCCGATTCTGGATTCTGGCCACGGCGGTGCTGCTCGGCATCGGCGGGTGGTTTGTCACCCAGCAATTCATGGCCTCCCGCAGCGAGCAATGGCTCATCTCCCACGGCGCATCCGTCAACGCCGTTTTGATCGAGGCCAACGGCGACTCACGCACCGGCAAACAGTCTCCACCGGGAACGCCCTGTACCTTGAAGTTCGATTGGCAAGGCCAGGCCGTCAACGTCCACGGCACCCTGACTTCCAACAATTTCCTCGTCAACGGCCAAACCGTCCAACTGCACGTCGATCCGAACGATCCCACCGATTGGACCGACCGCACAACGCCCGAACCCCTGGCCCATAGGCTCATTGCCGGGGCGGTCATCATTCCCGCCGCGCTCATCACCGCCCTGGCGGCAGTGTTCCTTCGCCAGCGCGTCCTGCGCGTATGGCGCGAAGGCCAATCGTTCCTTTACACGGTCGTGGATACGCGGTATTCCGCCCTGGCGCCGTTGTCCCACTCCGTGCGCTGCGTCGTCAGCACCGGCCGCGATTCAACGGTCGTCACCGTCCATCTCCCCATGAAATTGCCCCGGCCGCAACGCGGCGAAGTGCTTTGGCTCATCCACCCGCAGGGCAAACCCAAGGCGGCCATCGCCGCCCGCGCGTTTGAATAAATTGAACCGCATCTGGCAACAACTCGCGATCGCCGCCAATTGGCCCATCCTCGCCGCCGTCACCGTGCTTTCCGTGCTCGGCGTCATGAGCATCTGGGTCGATTCCCCCGCCAATGGAACCAAGCAACTCGTCTTCCTCGCCGCCGCCGTCGCCGTCATGGCCGCCATGCAGGCCGTCAACTACCTCATTCTCGGCAGATACGCCTGGCCTCTCTATTTCTTCAGCCTGATCCTCATTGCCTACACGCTCCTGGGGAGCTTTGCCGAGCTGCATCATCATCCCATTCCCGGCGTACACGCCATCAAGGGCGCGTGCTGCTGGATATCGTTCCCGGGCGGCGTGAGCTTCGAACCGTCGGAACTGATGAAAATTTCCTTCATCCTGGTCCTGGCGCGATACCTGCGCTTTCGCGACAATTACCGAACGCTGCATGGCCTGCTGACGCCGTTTCTGCTGGCGCTGATTCCCGCCGTGCTCATTCTCAAGCAGCCGGACCTCGGTGTCGCCGCGCTCTTCGTCCCGGCTCTGTTCATCCTTCTCTTCGTCGCCGGGGCAAGGGTCAAACATCTTCTGGCCATCGTCGGCATTGCGATGGTTCTGATCCCGCTTCTATGGCTATGCGGCGATGAAAACGCGCCGTTCTTCCGACGCCTGCCGGCAATCGTCCAGCCCTACCAGCGTGCCCGCCTCGTCGGCCTGCTCAGCGATGATCCCAAAACCCTGCGGCAGTCCGGCTTCCAGCAGCTGCGCGCCCTCACCGCCATGGGCTCGGGCGGCTCCACCGGCAAAGGACCCGGCGAAATCCCCGTCGGCCACCACATCCCCGAGGCCCAGAACGACATGATCTTCGCCATCATCGGCGAACAATTCGGCCTGGTCGGCTCCATCTCCGTCCTGGCCGCGTACGTCGTCTTCTTCATCGCCGGCATCGAAATCGCCGCCTCCACCCGCGAACCCTTCGGCCGGCTCGTCGCCGTCGGAATCGTCGCCCTCGTCGCCGCCCAGGCCATCCTCAACCTGAGCGTCGTGATGCGCATGTTTCCCGTCACGGGCGTCACCCTGCCGTTCGTCAGCTACGGCGGCAGCAGCCTGGTCGCCAGCTACATCGCCGCCGGATTCCTCCTGAACATCGGCCAAAACCGCCCGCTGGTGATCGCGCGAAATTCGTTTGAGTTCGATTGATGGAAAAACGGGAAGAAAAAACAATCCAAAAAAATTGGCGGAAAACCGGTTGACAATACGATAGGGGGGTATAGTATCCGGCCATGCCCCATACGGTGAGGAACAAGGCGAAGCTTCTGGCGAGAATCCGTCGGCTCCAGGGCCAGATCGAAGGGCTGGCCAAGGCCGTGGAAGAGGAGCGGGGCTGCACGCCGGTGTTGCACCTGATCGCCGCCTGTCACGGGGCGATCGCGGGTTTGATGTTTGAGGTTGTCGAAGGCCATATCCGTGAGCACGTCATGGACACGAGCCATGCCCCGACCTCCGACGAGAGTGAGGCCGCGGAGGAACTGATCGACGTGCTTAAAACCTATTTGAAATAGCCGTTGCGTTTCGTCGGCGTCTGTCGGCGTTCCCGATTCACCGCGATCACTTCGGCAAGTCCAAGTCTCGCATCATTCGCGGGGCGATTGATGCGCCGGGAGACATTGCATTTATCGGGAGCAGCTATGCAGGCAGGACAGACCGTCATGGAACGGACCCAAGCGCCGCCGGACTCGGGCATGAACTCCCTCGCCAGATTTTTCTTCGGGTTCCGAAGGTCGAGCAAGGCGATGCGGATTTTTTTCGCCATCGCCGGACCGGGCATTATCGTCATGGTCGCCGACAATGATGCCGGCGGGATCACCACCTACACGCAAGCCGGGGCCGCGTACAAAATGCACCTGCTCTGGTTTCTCATCCTGCTCGGGCCGGTGGCGTACTACGTCCAGGAGATGACGGTCCGGCTGGGGGCGGTGACCAAGCGCGGCCATGCCGAGGCCATTTTCTCCGCCTTCGGGCGATTTTGGGGCTGGTTCTCTCTGTTGGATCTGGTGTTGACCGACTGGCTGACGATGATCACCGAGTTCATCGGCATGACCGCGGCGATGAGCATCTTTCACATCCCGCCGACTCTTACCATCGTCGTCGTCTGGATCGTCATGGGATCGATGATCTTGTCGGGCCGATATTGGACCTGGGAGAAGATCACGCTCGTCTTCTGCGTCGTCAACCTCATCTACATCCCCGCCGCGTTCATGGTGCATCCATCGGTCAAAGACATTCTTCAAGGCAGCCTCATTCCGCACTTCCCACCCGGCGGCTTGACCAACGCGTTGTTCTTCATGTTGATGGCCCTCTTTGGCACCACCATCGCGCCCTGGATGCTGTTCTTCCAGCAAAGCTCGGTGGTGGACAAGGGACTGGACGAGAAGGACATCAAATTTGGCAAGGCGGACACGGCCATCGGCGCCGTGCTGACTGTGGTGTGCGCGGTGGTGCTGATCATCGTGTGCGGCACGTTGCTGTACAACCCTGACAACCCCATCGGTGATGCCGCCCAGGCCGCCAAGTCCATGATGCCGACTAGCCGGTTCATCGGCACGACCTTCGCCATCGGTTTGTTCGACGCCGGTCTGCTGGGGGCGGTGTGCATCTCGCTGGCCAGTTCCTGGGCTTTTGGCGAGGTGTTCGGCTGGGCGCACTCGCTGAATCACAAGGTCAAGGAGGCGCCGTGGTTCTACGCTTACTATTTCTTTGATCTGCTTCTGGCGGGAGCGGTGACGCGGTTGCTGAAGGGGCCGGCTCAGGTGCTGGTTACGCTGTTCGTTCAGGTGATTGCCACGACGTTGCTGCCGGCCGCCCTGGTGTTCTTGATCGTCCTGCTGAACGATAGGAAAACGATGGGTGGGCATACCAATACGCGGTGGCAGAACATCGCCAACGTCACGATCGTCGTTTCCATCGTGGTCTGCTCGACCTTTTATGCGATCACCACGATATTTCCGAATCTATTCGCAGCCAAATAGCGTGCCGAACGGAGCAATGCCATGAACGCCTTTCACAAGATGAGTGCCGCGATCGTTCAAATCCCGGCCGCAGTCGTCAGAAGCTTGGTGTCGCAGGTGCGGCAGGTGAACCGAAGGTACGTCAAGCCCGAGATCGAACTGACCGGCTTCACCAAGGTTTGTCTGTTCGTCTTGCGAATCTATCTTCTGGCGATGATCGCCCTAATGGGCTACTTTCTGGTTCAGCAAGTCAGAGCCATAGGCTCGGGGAGCTTGGGCCATGGATAATGTTGCCGCATATCACGCCCCAGCGGGGGAAAAGCTTTTTCGACTAAGCGACCTGCTGAAGCGGCCCGTCCGGATGGGGGACGAGAAGATCGGCAACCTGTCCGATCTGGTCATCCTGGACAAGGGGGCCGTTGCCGAGGTCACGCACGTTTGCGTTCACCGGCCGTTCGGGCGGCCTCAGTTCTTCGTGCCGTGGCGCCACGTCCAGGAACTGGCGGACAAGTCGGTGGTCCTCGATCCCAAAACCGAAACAGGGTCTTTCGAAAAATCCCCGCCGGGGGCCGTGCTGCTCGAGGATTACATCGTCGACAAAAAGGTCCTGGACCTCGAAGGCCGCGAGGTGGAGGTGGTGTACGACGTGATGCTCGCGCTGAAATTGGACCGCCTGTACGTCGTCGGCGTCGATCTGAGCCACCGGGCTTTGCTGCGCCGGATCGGGCTGAAATGGCTGGCAAACCTGACCGCCAGCATCACCGACCGGATGGAGAACGACATGGTCGGGTGGAACCTGGTCGGGCCGTTGCCCGATGGCATAGGCAGCTTCGCGGGAGATCTTCGACTCAAGGTCGTCAAAGAGCAGCTCGTCAAGATGCCGCCGGTTGACGTGGCTCGAATTCTGGAACAGCTTAGCGAAGAGCAGCGGGTCGCGATCTTCGACTGGCTGGAGCCCGCGTTCGCCTCTGACGCTTTGGAGGAACTCGATCCCAAGGCCCAGCGCGAAGTCATCGCCGCCATGCCCAAGGAAAAGGCCGCCCATCTCATTGATGCGATGACGCCGGGACAGGCCGCCGACGTTCTGGCGGTGCTGCCCTATGCGGACGTGCAAGCCCTGTTCGGCTTGCTCAACCCCGTGAAGGCAAGGAAAGTCCGTGCGATTCTGGACAAGCAGGAATGGCGGGCCGCGGACTATGCCACTCTTTTCTTTGTAAAGCTCAGACCTGATACCACCGTATTGCAGGCCCGCGAGAGTTTGCGCCAAGCCAAGGAAAACAACGCGGTCGCATATTTGTACGTCCTGGATGCCCAAGACCAGTTGCACGGCCTCATCCATGCAACCGACCTGCTAACCGCCTCGGACGATACGCTGATAAAAGACATCATGAAGAGTGCGGCCATCACGCTCAGCACGGAGAGCACTCTGAAAGAAGCAATCGAGTTGTTCTCCCGCTATGGTTTCATGGCGCTGCCGGTCATCGATCCCAATGGCAAGATGCTGGGGATCGTGCCCTATCGCGACGTGATGGAGTTGGAACACCGCTTTTTGGGATAACGTTGGCGCTACTTGCTTGCAACATTCCCCGCGCTTGTGCGGTGCGGATGCATCTGGAAAAGGGTTGGACATGATCTTTTCAACGCGTCCCCAGCAAGCGGAGTCCGCAAAACTCTTCGTGCGCCGTTCGTCCCGTTTTCAGATGAAGGCGCCGGCCCGCGCATTGCTATTTGCCGTGTTGATGATGGTGTCTCCATCCGCCCTGGCGGCCGCAGACGCGATAGGTCCGGCGACACAGCCCGCTGCGCCGGATGTCCCATGGTTCAACGTGCATGCGCAAGCCACCGTTATCACCCAATGGCACGACGTGTTCCCCGCCCCTTATACAGGCCCCAACAGCCTCCAACCCCATGAAGGCGCGAAAACCTCGGTCACGGCAACTCTCTTCACGGGGTTGCGCATGCCCTGGGACGGCGGAGCATTTTATTTTGATCCCGAAGTCGCCGGTGGCGAAGGGTTGAGCGGCGTGACCGGCATCGCCAGCTTTCCCAACGGCGATATCTCACATGTCGGCGCGCCGCAGCCTGAACCTTACGTCGCCCGCGCCTACTATCAGCAGGTCTTCGGCCTTGGGGGTGAAAAGGAAAGAGTTGATTCCGATCAGAATCAACTCGCCGGCGATCGGGACGTCCGGCGAATTACGGTTTGGCTCGGGGGCTTCTCCGCCACGGACTTCTTTGACAACAACACCTACAGTCACGATCCTCGCACCCAGTTCATGAATGAGTCCTTCATGGACGACACGGCATGGGATTATCCCGCCGACACCCGTGGTTATACAATCGGCGGAGTCATCGAGCTTAACGAGCCGTCCTGGGCCATCCGATACGGGGTTTTTCAGGAGCCGCATACTGCTAATGGAGAAACCCTTGACCCTCACGTGCTGAAATCACTGGGCCACGCTCTTGAGTTAGAAGAGCGCTGGAGCATCAAGGACCAGCCGGGAGTTGTAAGACTGCTCGGCTATGCGAACGTCGCCCACATGGGAAGCTACCGCCAGGCTCTGGCCAACCCCGGTCCCAACGGCCCGGATATCACGCTCTCGCGCACGTACTCGGTGAAATACGGCTTCAGCGTCAGTGCCGAACAGGCGATCACAAGCGACTTGGGAATCTGGGGCCGCGCCGGCTGGAACGACGGCCAGACCGAGTCTTGGGCGTTTACCGAAGTCGACGATCTGGGATCATTGGGCATCAGCCTCAAGGGAACCCATTGGGAAAGGCCCGACGACGTGTTCGGTTTCGCCGGCGCGATCGCCGGTCTTTCCGATGCCCATAAGGACTATCTCGCCGCCGGCGGATTGGGCTTTATCATCGGCGACGGCAAACTGAATTACGCGCCGGAGGAGGTCCTGGAAACCTATTACAACTGCAAAATCGTCGATCACGTGTTTGTCACTCCCGATTTGCAGTTCGTTGAGCATCCGGCTTACAACAGCGACCGAGGCCCGGTTTTCATTGCCGGAGTTCGCGCGCACGTCGAATTTTGAAAGCGATGGTTGCGGAATAGGCGTCGCCGGAGCGGTCCCCAATGCAAAAATTGGCGTTGAAAAGTAACGTCGAGTAAACCATGAACATCGGATCGCGACTAAACCTTCAACTATTGTCGGGACATCGTTGTGGAAGAAACTGAAGCGGCTTGCTCGACCCCCAGACGCCCACGCCGCCGCAGCAGGATCATCGCATGGCTCAGTTGGATTTACGCGATCCAGATTATTGCTGCCTGGCTTTTTCTGAGATTCGAGGGAGATCGCTCGTGGCTGGGCGCCATCGCGATATTCTCTCCGCGCTGGGTTGTCGTATTGCCGCTGGTTCCTCTTCTCCCGCTGGCGCTGGCATTTAACCGGCGCTGCATCTGGATCCTCGCCGTCGCAACTTTCGGCGGCCTCTTTTGGGTGATGGGCCTGTGCCTCCCATGGCGAGCTTTGCTTGCCCCTGGACGCTCGGCCCTGGCGGTTCGTGTTTTGACTTGCAACGTCCATGGTCAGGCCCTGCATTCCCAACAACTGGCTGGTTTAATTGCCGCGGTCCATCCCGACGTCGTTGTATTGCAGGAATGGATACCGCCTTACGAATCCTCAATCTTCGGTGACGGTGATTGGAACGTCGTCACAACTGGCGAACAATGTTTAGCCACCCGATTCCGCATCAACGCCGTTGATGAGCTTCAAGACGGTTCCGGCGTTCACTACGCCCTCGAAACCTCCGCCGGCCCGGTCAATCTCTTCAACGTGCACCTTGCCTCTCCTCACCTGTCATTGCGTGCCGCCCTGCACGGCATGCCGAACGGCAAAGCTGATCTTGAAAAAAACGCCATCGAACGAGAAGATCAGTCGCGCGAACTGGACCGCATCACGCGAAGCATTTCCGGCCCCCTTCTCATCGCCGGTGATTTCAATCTCTGTCCCGATAGCCCGATCTTTCGCGAAAACTTCCGTGAATTTGCCGATGCCTTCGACGCTGCCGGTTTCGGCTTTGGCTGGACGTATCGCGTCGAGTGGACGGCGACGCGAATCGATCACATCCTCAGCAGCAGACAATGGACTTGTCGGGACTGTTGGCTTGGGACTGACGTGGGTTCGCCGCACCTCCCCCTCATCGCCGATTTCTCGATGTCCAGCGCACCTTCACTTCAACGTTGAGTGTTGAGTGTTGAGCGTTGCATTGCCCCATCCGGTAACGGCCAAGTCCCACTGAATACGTAGCCCACTTGTCCCGGCTCCTCGCCGCGCGTTATGCTCACCCGGCGAGGACCATGACCTAGGCGCTCCTCGAAAGGTATTACTACTCCAAACCCGACTTTGAGGACGGCACGCGCCGGTTTCTCCGGCTCTGCCGGGAACAGATTCCGGCAGGCGCCCAGATTCTGGAGATCGGCGCCGGACCGAGCAACGAGTATTCCAAAGCGTTCGCCGGCTTGGGCACGCTCACCGGGCTGGACGTCGATCCGGAGGTGAAGACCAACCAGTGGCTTTCGCAGGCCTTTGTTTTCGACGGCAGGCAGATGCCGTTTCCCGATGCTTCCTTTGACGCTTGTATCTCAAACTTTGTGATGGAGCACGTAGAGCATCCAATCGAGCACTTCAAGGAGGCGGCGCGGGTGCTGCGTCCGGGCGGAGTCTACTGCCTGCGCACGCCCAACCTGTTCCACTACGTCACCATCGGCGCTTCCCTGATGCCACACTCCATGCACCTGCTGTTGGCCAACCGGCTGCGCTCCCGCGATAAGGACGCGCACGATCCCTATCCGACATGGTACCGCGCCAACTCGCGCGGCAAGTTGAAGAAACTGTGCCGGATCGCCGGCCTATGCCCGGCGGCGATCACGATGGTTGAACCCGAGCCGTCTTATGGACGCGCTCACCCCCTGCTCTTCTACCCGATGATGGCCTATGAACGCACCGTGAATTTGTCGCCTGTCTTCTCGGGCTTCCGCGTCACGATTCTGTTGTCCGTGCACAAACCGGCCTAAACCGGTCAAACCTCTGATGGTAGCTTGATGGACCGCCCGGAAAGCATGAACACGCCGTCCCCCCGATAGTGCAGCGTTTGCGGATATTTTGGAGAAACCGCCACGTGCGCCTTCACCACTTCAAAAACGAAAAAGTTGTACCGATCCACGAGCTCGGTATCGAAGATTTTGCATTCGAAGTTGGCGTAACACTCTTGAATGAGAGGGGCATGAACTTTCGACGCGGGGATTGCGGTCAATTTGAACCTCTTGAATTTGTCGACTTCAGATCCGGAGCAGTTTCCGATGCCGACGACTTTCCTGGCCATGTCCCGGGTGGGGACGTTAATCACGCACTCCTTGCTGTTTCTTATCATCTCGAAACTGCGATTTCGATTGCTGATGATGCAGCCTATGAGGGACGGCGAAAACTCCATGACCGTATGCCAGCCCATGGTCATAATGTTCGCCTTTCCGTTCCAGGCGGAACTGACCAGCACGACCGGGCCGGGCTCCAGGAACCGACGAATCTCGGAGACGGGGAAGTCCTTCTTTTTGTACATGGCAAGGCTCCACAACTCTATTTGAAAAATGTTTATCTGTCCCGGATTGACGGCATTGGTACTCGGCGCAAATCATTCAAGATACCCGACGCGATTCCAATTCCCTTTTCACCCGTTCCATCACTTCCGCCCAATCCCCTCGCGTCTTTTGCCGAAACAGCCGCAAGCTCGGATACCACGGCGAATCCGCGCGATCCAGCATCCAGCGCCAGTCGGGCATGTACGGCAGCAGCACCCAGGCCGGCCGGGCCAACGCGCCGGCCAGGTGGGCGACGGCGGTATCCACGGTAATTATCAAGTCGAGATTGGCCAGCATGGCGGCCGTGTCGGCGAAGTCGTGCAACTCGGACGTGTGGTCGATCAATTCCATGCCCGCAGGCGGGCGGCGGGCCTGGATGGCGGCGGGGCCGAGTTGAAGCGTGACGAATCGCGCGTGCTTTATGGTTGATAACGGGGCGAATTGATCGAGCCGCATCGAGCGGTTGCGGTCGTTCTTGTTCTCCGGCCGGCCGGCCCAGGCCAAGCCGATGCGCGGGCTTCTGCGATCGGGCGGCAAACGAATCGCCCATGGCTCAACCAATTGCGGATCGGGCTGGAGATAGGGCACATTGGCGGGGATTGTCGCCAGCGTGGTTTTGAAAACCAAGGGCAGCGTCATCAGCGGGCAATGGACGTCGAACGGCGGCAGCGGCTCGCCCGCCGCGATGATTTGCGTCAGACCCTCGAGATTGCCCAGCAGGCGGATCAGTGGGGCGGGGCATTCCAGAATCACTTTCCCGCCGCGCCCGGCGACCATCGGGACATATCGGGATACGTGGATTGTGTCGCCCAGACCCTGTTCGGCGTGGAGCAGAATCCGTTGGCCGGCCAGATCGGTTCCATCCCATTGGGGCTGGGGAAAATTGCGCGGGGCGACGATCGACTGGGTTTTGAATCGCCATTCGTATTCGGCCAGCCCGCGGGCATAGTCGCCCAGCAGAAGCAGCGCGAAGCCCAGGTTCCAATGGGCCAGGCCGAAATCGCCTTGCATCGCGATGGCTTTTTCATAAGCCGCGATGGCGCCGGCGAGCGTCGGCTCGGTTTCCTGCAGGGCCACGCCCAGGTTGCACTGGGCATCGGCGAAGTCCGGCTTGAGCCGAAGCGCTTTCTGATAGCACTCGATCGCCTGATCGAATTTAAGATCGTTACGAAATTCGTTGCCCAGATTGCTCCATGCTTCGGGGACGTTGGGATCGAGGGCGACGGCCTTGCGCAGGGCTTCGATGGCCTCGGCCGTGCGGCCCAGGCCCATCCCGCCGAGCGACAACCCCAGGTTCACCTGATACTTGACCGATTTGGGGTTCTCCGAGACGGCCCGCTGAAACAGGTCGGCGGACTCGGCGAACCGGCGCGTCAGTTGCGTGACCAGCCCCAGCAGATAGAGCGCATCGGCGTTTCGCGGCCGGGAAGAAAGCACCCGGCGATAGATCGTCTCGGCCTCGCGCAGCCGCCCCGCGCGATGCAGGGCCGCGCCGGCTTGGAGCTGTCGCTGGATGTCGTCCTTGCCAATCACGGGAAGCGGATGATACGCCGGAAAATTCGAAACTCGAAATTCGAATGACGAATCAGATTCGAAGTTAAAAATTCGAATTTCGAGTTTCGAATTTGATTCGTCATTCGAATTTCGAGTTTCGGATTTCGGCCCCGTCGCCGTGTCCGGCCAGGGGGATCACCAGCGAGTCCATGTCGGCGTCCATCAGCGGCGTCATGTGCGGCGCGCCGGCGGGGCGGCGGGGTCCCGAGTGAGCGAAGAACGCCAGCGCCGCCATGGCGGCGAGTCCGCCCAGCGTGACTATCAGCGAATACATCATGCGTGGATCGGTCGTGGCGGGGGCGGTGACGTCGGCCTCGGTGACGGGGCGGATGTCGAAGGCGTGATCGGCGGCGGATTGTCTCTCGTCCCGGTCGCGCTGGGCGGCCTCCAACTCGGTGAAAACGGCGCGCCGATCGTCCAAAAGACCGAGCTTCTGCTGCTGGGCGGCGACGGCGGCGCGATGGCGGGTCAGATCGTCCTCGTAGGCGGTGAGGGCGGCCGCCGAGGATTTCGTGGCCTCGTCGAGCGTCTTTTGATCGGCGACGAGCTTGGCCTGGGCCGCGGCCAGGCCGTTACGGTTCAGGTCGCTCTGCCGCGCGGAGATGCGGATTTTCAAATCCGCGATGCGGTTTTGCAGGTCGGTCACCTTCGCCGATGGGGCGATCTGATCGTCGCCGACCGCTTGGGCGTATTTGCGGCGAGCGTCGTTGAGGGCATCGAGCCGCTGGCGAATCTGTTTTGCCAGGTCCTGCTGCGCCGCGGGCAGGGCGGCGACGACGGGGTCCAAATCGCCCAGTTGTTTCTCCAGTGGGTCCAGCACCTCGTCAGTCTGTTGTTTTTCCTTCTGGAGCTTGTTGCGAAGGGATTGGATGACGTGATTCAACCCCTCCTGCACCTTGATTTCGCTGGGATCGAAGCCGAGTTGGTCCTGGCGATCCTTGATCTGTAGCGTGCAGGCGTCGATTTCCCTTTGCAGGGGGTCCAGGATGCGGGTGTCGGTGATTCCCTGTCCGACGTTGGCGTTGTAGCGGTGCTGGGCGCTTTCGAGTTTCTCCCGAATCTGCTGAAGTTGCGGATCGTTGGCCCATTTTTCAGCCTGACGGGCCGCGATCAGGTCTTCGACGTCGCGGCGGGTGTCCTCCAGTTGCTTTTCCAAATCCTCTCCATCGACGATGAGCACGTCGATCAGATCGCGCGCTTTGGCTTGGGCATCCATGGCCGATTCCACGAACTGCCGAAGTTGCGGCGCACTGCCGAGCACTTGATTGGCCGAGGCGATCCGGTCGTTGAATTGTTGGGCGGCGGCTTCAAGCTGCTGGCGAGCCATCACCGCGCCGGCGACCTGGTCCGAGCGGGCGCTGTCCACCTCGGCGGTCAGGTCCTTCAACTGCTGCCGCATTTCATTGATCTGTGCATCGGCGACGTCGGGCTGGGTGGCGGCGCCGGCAGCGGCGACGGGAGACTCCAGCCGCGCCACGTCGGCGCGATCGCGGTTCACCGCGTCGTCCGCATCCAGACGGACGCGTTCCAACTCGGCCTTGCGCGCCAACAATCGGGTCAACTCGACGATCGGCGGCGCAGCGTCGATCGCCGTCTGCAAATTGCCCAACTGGATTTTGATCTGATCGAGCTTCCGCCCATCGTCCTCGACCGTTTGCTGGGCTTTGAGTTGAGAATCGCGCAGCCGGCGGTTGGCATCGACCAGCGGCGCGTTCAAATCGTACAGGGATTGCAGCAGCGCCAGCATCCGCATGCGGTCGCCGTCCTTGTCGGCGCCGGCGTAGGTAAATTCCATGAGCGTCTGCGGCGGCGTAGTCTGCTCGGGAGTGCTCAGCGATATCGAAGAAGCAACGCGGCCGAACAACTCCGACGATCCCAGAAAACCGTCGGAAAGGTCGGGAGCCATGCGGTGCAGCGCCTCCGCCGCGTGCTGGCGAAGCAGCTCGCCGTTGAAGAACCGGCGCTGCTCGGCTTCGAATTCGGATGATTCTTGCGTGCCGGGGGTATAGCTGAAGTTTACGAAGGTGATTTTTCCAACCACCTGCGACTGCATGGGCATTACCCGCCAGATCACGAGCAGGGCTACCCCGATGCCGGCAAGAATCAGGGGCATGAGGAACGGAATGCGGAATCGGCGGCGTTTGACCGGGGGAGGCGGATTGACAGGCGGGGCGTCCGACCGTCCGGCGGGGGGCGCGCCAGTTGCCGTGCGCGCGGGAGTTTCGGCGTCATTTCCAACGGCGTCGTTCAATTCAGATTCTTTCGGCATCGCGATATCTTCTTCGGGCGAGGATGAAGCAGCGGCAACGCCGGAGGGGTCATCCAGCGCGGGCGTACCATCGGCAGTATCGGCCAGCGACAGGTCATCGCCATCAGATATTGGTCGAGAGGCGGGCTTGATCGAGTCGTCCGCCGCCGGCGCCGGTGGTTCTTGCCGCGGCTCCAGGGAGGGGGTCGCGGTGGAATCGGGGGATTGGGGCGGGACGAGCGTGGCGGGCACGCCATCCTCTTCATCCGTGCGGTTCCAAAACTCGTCGTTGGCGAAATCGGGGTCCAGGACATCGGCGCGGCGCTGGGCCAATTCGGGGCTTTCGGGAAGGTAGACCTCGTCGGGCCGGCTCATCGGGGCGCCGCCGAAAACGGCGTCGTTTATCGGTATCGGAGCGGCGTCAAAATTAGAAAACACGTCCACGTCCGCCGCCGGCGAGATCGCCAGTCCATCGAACGCCGTCGATGCTCCCGCGGGCAGTGCCGGGCCGTGCGGGCTTGGCGGCAATTTGTCGAAATCCAACTCGTGCAAATCGGTCGAGAACGGCGGCTTGCGCGGTCGCCTGGGGATTGACGTGATCGGCGGCGGAGTCCTCGGCTTTGCCGGCGGCGGTGCGGCGACTGCCGGCGGTGGAGGAATGATCGCCTCCGGCGATGACGAAACAACGGTCTCTGGTTCTGGCGCTGCCCATGTTGTTGCGAAGGGAGGCGCGATCAGCGGGGGAGGCGGCGACCAATCTGGGGCCGGCGGTGGTTTGCCCGAGATGTCGATCCTGATCTGGCCGAATCCTCGCGGGACAGGCGGAAGCTGCGGCAAGTTGATCGGCATCCCGCCGAGGAAATGGTCGACGTTGACCGTTCCTCCGCCCATGTAACCCCATCCGCCCAGCATGCCCAGTGGCGCCGGCGCGGGAGCAGCCGCCGGGGGCGAAGAAGCAACCGGCTCCGCGGGCGGTGCAGTCGGAACGTCCGGAATCAGCGGCGCGGGAATCTCGTCTGGAGCGGGAATTTCATCCAGCGCGGAGGATGTGGCCGTCACCATGTCGGCCGCAATATCGTCCGGGCCGGCCGGCACAACCTCGGGCGACGGCGCCGCGGAAACTGCCGCTTCGGGGATTTCGGTCGGGGTTTCCGCCGGTGGAATCTCCACCGGCGGAGCCGGGGGTGGAATTTCCAGCGCCGGCTCTGCCCCAGGTAATTCCGATGCGAGAGCGTCGGGGGCGATGGGCTGTTCAGAGACCTCTTCCTCGGTGGTTTTGGGCGGAATCCGCTTCACCTTGGCGCGGGGAGACTTTCGCGGTTTGCTTTCCGCGGGCGCGGGCCGCTGACGAGGACGCCGAATTCGCTGTTTCGGTTGATCGGAGACCTCGTCATCGTTTGAACCGCCATCGGCCGGTTTTGCTTCCGCCGGGGGTTCCGCGCCGCCGAGTGTTGGCGCCGGTTCAACCATCTCCTGCGGCGGAGCGGGGACAACGGAAAGATCGATCACGGTGCCGCCCGGCTCGACCGCCGACTCATGGGCCACGATCTCCAACGGCTGGGGTTCCGGCTCGGAAACCGCCGGTGCGTCGGATAAATCGAATTCGGGAATCAGCGGCTCTGCCGAGCTTTCCCAATTCGACACCGCCGGCGCATCGGACAGATCAACGGGCGCCGTGGCCGGCTCGGACTGGAATTCGCCAATCGCGGGGATCTCTCCAACGTCGACCGGCACAATGGGATCGGCGGTTGATTCGATGGCCGGCGATTTCGGCTCCGGTTCCACGTCCATCGCGGCAATATCCACCTCGGCAATCTCCGGTGCATCGGAAAGATCGAGAGACGGAACGGCTGGCTCGGGCTGCGGCACAGAATCCATTGCCGCCGGCGCGTCGGAAAGATCGAGGATCGGACTGGTCGGTTCGACCGGCGGTTCGGGGACTTCGACTTTTGATTCGGTCACTGGCATTTCCGGCGGCGGGGTTTGGTCGGAAAGATCGATTGCGGGAATGGGCGGTTCCAAATCAACCGTTGCGGGCGCATCGGAAAGATCGAGGATCGGACTGGCGGGCTCGACCGACGGTCCGGGGACTTCGACTTTTGATTCCGTCGGCGGCATTTCCGGCGGCGGGGTTACCTCGGAAACATCGATTGCGGGAATGGGCGGTTCCAAATCGATCACCGCCGGCGCGTCGGAAAGGTCGAGGATCGGACTGGCCGGTTCGACCGACGGTTCGGGGGCTTCGGTTTTTGATTCAGCCAGCGGCATTTCCGGCGGCGGGGTTACCTCGGAAACATCGATTGCGGGAATTGGCGGTTCCAAATCGATCACCGCCGGCGCGTCGGAAAGGTCGAGGATCGGACTGGCGGGCTCGACCGACGGTTCGGGGGCTTCGATTTTTGATTCAGCCAGTGGCATTTCCGGCGGCGGGACTTGGTCGGAAAGATCGATTGCGGGAATGGGCGGTTCCAAGTCGATCGCCGCCGGCGCGTCGGAAAGGTCGAGGATCGGATTGGCAGGCTCGACCGGCGGTTCGGGGGCTTCGATTTTTGATTCAGCCAGTGGCATTTCCGGCGGCGGGACTTGGTCGGAAAGGTCGATTGCGGGAATGACCGGTTCGGCGCGCGGCTGCGGGGTCTCGACTTCCGGTTCGGCCTCGTGCGGCATGTCCAACAACTGACCATCGTCGGAATGATCAATCCCGCCAATTGCCGATTCAGCCGCAGGTTCCGCGGATTCTTCGGTTGGCTCCGTCGGTTGTTCAGTGGACTGGGCCGGTTCCAGATGCAATGGCGCCGATATGTCGGCAAGATTGAGGACGTGAATCGCCGGTTCGGCCTGCGGCACGAGGACTTCGGGTTTCGCTTCGGGTTCCGGGGCCGGTTCCAGCGCGATGGGTTCGTTGGACAGATCAATCTCGGCATCGCCGGAGGCGGTCGGCCGTCCGGGGGCTTCGATCCCGTGCTGGGCCGCTTCGGGTTCCGGGGCTGGTTCCAGCGCGATGGGTTCGTTGGACAGATCAATCTCGGCATCGCCGGAGGCCGTCGGCTGTTCGGGGGCTTCGATCTCGTGCTGGGCCGCTTCGGGTTCCGGGGCTGGTTCCAGCGCGATGGGTTCGTTGGACAGATCAATCTCGGCATCGCCGGAGGCCGTCGGCTGTTCGGGGGCTTCGATCTCGTGCGAGGTTGCCTCAGGTTCCGGAGCCGGTTCGAGCGCGATCGCGGCCTCAGCACGTTCCGGAACCGGAGCAGCAGTTTCCGGAGCCGGAGCGGGCGATTCCGCTTCCACCGCCTTTGTCAGGGTTATCATTGTCTCGCCAACGCGAACTTCATCGCCCAGGCCAAGTTCGTGCTGATGGATCTTCTTGCCGTTCAGGAAGGTCCCGGTGCGCGAATCCAGATCGCGGAGATAACGCTGTCCGCGGGCGGTGAAGATGATTGCGTGACGGTGCGAAACCGATTCTTCGTTCAGGGGAATATCGCATTCATCTCCATGGCCAATCAGCAGCGTCCGGCCCTGGGGCCGGTCCGGAAGCGTTTTGCCATTGACCATGATCCGAACCGGCCCAAGACGATCGGCAGCGCCGGTTGCCGGCGACCGCATCGAGAAGTTGAACGAAAACTTTCCAATCTGGAGCACGTCCGCATTGGCCAATAACGCTTCACGGCAGGGTTGGCCGTTGACGACAACCTTGGTGCGGCTGCCCAGATCGCGGATATAGACCCCATCTTCATCGCGGATGATCAGAGCGTGGTGGCGGCTGACGCTGGAGGAGACCAGATGCAGATGGCAATGCTCGGCCGCGCCGATCACGATGACGGGCTTGCTTATTTTGAGCGACGGTTTTCCGGCGAATTCACCGCGCGGAATAAGCACGGGATCAACGGAGTCGCGCTCTGGGGAGGGGGGATTGGAAGCCATCGGCAAGAATCCTGTGCAACCGCCGAAGAAATACCAAGTTATCTTACCACGGGACCGACGCCCAGGTTCGTCAAAAACCACTATTTGCAAACCGCGTCGTTATCGGGCAGTCGCTGTTGGACAATTGTAAACGATTTAGTTGAACGTGCGAGTGGGGTCAACATTTCGGGGCGGCCTGGGGGTCCGATTTATTGGATGGGGTCAGCAAAACCTGCCCGACGCGCCGCTGCTGAAGGGTCAGCACCTTGGCCCGGTATTGGCCGATTTCCACTTCATCCCCCACCCGCGGCCAGCGGTTCAGCCGCTGCACGATGTATCCGCCGATGGTATCGACGCCATTGGCCTGAACCGGTCCGATCGGGAGGCGTTCGTGCAGTTCGTGCAGCGCCAGCAGCCCGTTGACCCGCACTCCGTCGCCCTCGCGGACGACGTCGGTGGGAGAAACGGGGTCGAATTCATCCTCGATCTGCCCGACGATCTCCTCCAGCACGTCTTCCATGGTCGCCACGCCCTGGGTCAGGCCATACTCATCCACGACGATCGCCAGGTGAAGATGCCGCGTCTGGAATAGCCGCAGCAGCCGGGCGACGGGCATCAGTTCCGGGACGAACAGCACGTCGCGTTTGATCTGGCGCAAGTCGATCTCGCCGGAGCCGATGACGTGGATGGCCGACCCCGGCAAACCGCTGGGGATGGCCACCGCCTCGCCGCCGGGAAGCGACTCGTCCAGAAATTTCAATTTGCCCGGCACCAGCTTGAGATGATTGAACAGGTCCTTCATGTGAATCAGCCCGATGACGTGATCCATGTCTCCATCGCAAAGCGGCAGGCGGGTGAAGGCGCTCTTCTGCACGGTGCGGAGGATTTCGCCGAGCGGTTGGCTGATCAGCAGGAAATCCACCTCGGGCCGGGGAGTCATGATTTGCCGGACCTTGAGCTGGCCGAACTCGAAGGCGTTGGCCAGAAGATTGGCCCTTCCCTGGGGGATGGTTCCCTGCGCGGCGGCTTGGAGGAGCAGGCCGTGCAACTCCTCCTCGGTATGAGGAAGATAACCCAAGCCCAGCGCGCCCATGCGTTGCACGCCGAACGCCCGCAGCACGGCATGCGTGGCGGTGTTGAGCATCCACGTCGCGGGGTAAAAGACGTAGGTGAAAATGACCAGGGGAATTCCCAGCAGGGTCAAAATGCGGTCGGCATGCTCGATGGCGATGTTCTTGGGCGCCTGCTCTCCCACCACGATCTGCAACGCCAGCGCCAGGGCGAAGCTGACGAGAAACGCGACGGCGTGCTGCGCCGAAGCGGACAGGTGCAATCCCGACGCCACGGGCGCGAGCAGGCTGGCGACCGCCGGGGCGGTGATTGCCCCCAGGCCCAGGGCGGCCAGGCTGGTGCCGAGTTGGCAGCTTGAGAGAAACAGGTCCAGACGTGTCTTGATTAACAGCGCCGCGCGGTCCGCCATGGTATTGGCCGAATTGGCGCGCAGCCGCGTGGTCCGCGCGCTGATGGCCGCATATTCCGCCGCCACGAAAAATGCGTTCAGCACCACCAATCCCAGGGTGGCGAGAATTTTGACGAGTACGATGGCCACTGGAATATCACCGCCGAAGCGCCAGAATCAATTCGATCTCGCCGCTGGGCCGGTTCAGTTGCTGGGCGATGTCCTTGCTGGATCGGCCCTGGTCGGCCAGGGCGTAAACCTGTGCGTGCCGCGGATCGAGTGCGGGCGATTCGGACGGCTCCGGCGGGAGAGATGCCGGCGGAGCTTGCGAGGTGCTGGCGGCGGAGGGCAAGCCCTTCGCGGGCGGCTGGGCATTCATAGCCGCGATGCGTTCGTCCGCCTGGCGGATCAGGGCTTCGAGCCGGGCGGACCGCGTGTCGATCTGGGCGGTGATTTGCCGGGCCATTTCCGACAGTTCCACCAGCACGTTCTGCATCTCCCGCTCGACCGATCTCTGCTGCGCGAGGCTGCCAAACCGATGCGGCTTTCCCAGCGGGTCTCTCTTCCTGAACCACGGCCGCATGGTGGCGTAGAGAATCGTCAATATCCCCAGAATGATGGCCGCCCATTTGGTGATCGGGTCGATTTCGAGCAGCAACGGTGGAGTCATACTGGACATTCCATCCTGCCGTTAGCGCTTGGGAGAATCAAGCGTGGGGATGGCCCGCGGGCCGAATTGGTCGTGTTTTCCACTAATTCGATTTCATCATCGCCCAGACCATAAAGATCATAGACGAGCCGGTCGATCCGGCAGCTTGTGTCGTCAATCCGCCGGTCAGCGGTCGGCGCGGACGTCTGCAACGATAACATCGAATCAATCAGCGATATGAGATTTCCACGTTGTGCGGCGTCGGCTTGGGCGATCGGGAAACCCTCCAGATATTGGCCGAAAAACCGTAAATAGGTTTCCGTCTTGGATTCCAAGCCCGCGCACTTCTGCCGGAAGTAAAAGAAACTCACGCGCGAGTTCAGCAAGCCCAGGAGGAACAGGTCGCGTTTGGGAAGAAAATAAATCGTGTTTGAGCCATAGTGGCCGGAATCATCCAAGGCGAATCTTGGTTCGGTGGCCATATCGGGGAAGACAATTTTCGGCTCTTCCATGAGCCGGGCGAATCGAAGCTGAGGCTGTTGGAGTTCGTACCAATTTTGCCGGGTCGCGCGTTTTTCAAGCTGCGGTTTGAAGGGCTTGAGATGCCTTTCGACCGCCGGATAACGGCGAATCTCCACGCCATGGAATGTATAAATGAGATAAAGGCCGGGAGGTTCGATGCGATAGCGGCGAACGTCCCGTCCATTGAGAAACGGTTTGAGAATCTCTCTTGCTTCGGGATTTCGCCTTAGGATGGACCGGCGCGCCGCTTCGTCGATAACGAATGCATCGGTCAGCCCGGATACCACGCCTCGGCATGGCGGGCCTTGGCAATATTCTCGCAGCGTGCGGCGTCCGGTCTGGAGTTTCGACAGCAATGCGTTGACGCCATTAGGCGAGAATTTCCACTCGCTTTGCCTGCCGCACAGGCGCGCAACATCATATCCAGTCTGATCGACGTTATCCTGGACCGTCAATTTACCGCTCCGAATGGCGGCAAACCGATCGATCGACGGTGGCGGAGCGTAGGTGGTTTTCCGCGGCTTGACGCCGTGAAGCGAAATAAACGCCAAAGTGCGCACCGTCGCGCCGGGGAACACGGGCAGACCGGCGAAATCCGCGATGGTTTCGACGTATGACGACTCGCCGAGGAATTTGCGAAGCGGCTCGCCGTAGTTCGCTCGAACGAACTTGTTTGACACGATCATTCCGAATCGCCCGCCGGGTTTCAGGATTCGATGGCCGCGCTCGATGAAATAGGCATAGAGGTCGCTTCGCTCATCATGACAGCTGTAATTGCGCTTCAGATAATCCTTCAATGTCTTGAACGTCTCCATGCGTATGAATGGAGGATTGCCGATCACCGCATCGAACCCGCCGTTCTGAAAGACCTTCTCGAATTGGACGTGCCAATCAAATGCGTTGATGCCATGGACAGGATCGCCAAAATCCGGCCCGACAAGGCTGTTGCCGCACTTGATATTGCCGCTGAGATCGGGAAGGCCGTGCGATTCCGCCGATTCATCGTCGAGCGCTTTCAACAGAAGCGAAAGCCGGGTGATTTCGACGGCTTGACCATCAACGTCAACCCCAAAGACGTTGTCGAGCAGAATCCGTATTCTCTCTTGCAACGCGAGCCGAAAATGTCCGCGCGAATCGGCGCGAAGCGCCGCGTTCCGCGGGCAGTGCATCGAATACCATGCCAGATGCCAGTCGAGGAGATGCTGGTAAGCGCCGAGCAGGAACACTCCCGCGCCGCACGCCGGATCGACGATCTTCAGGTCCGCGGCTTCCTTCGGAGTTTTGCCGTCAAGCAATTTGCCGACCGTATTATGGACGAGAAAATCGACGATATATTGCGGCGTATAGAAAACCCCGCCTGCTTTGCGATCTCTAACGCCGTCCAAAGACCGCTCGTAGATGGTTGCCAGCTTCTCCGGCGTCATTTCGGCAAGATCATGCCTTCGGATGAATTGCTCGAGCGTGGAATTGCCGATCCGTTTGAGAAGCTGATCGACAATCTCGCGATTCAAGGCGCCGGCTCCTTTCGCTTCAGTGAACCCCGTGGTTCACGATCAGCAGAATTATCGCAATGGCCGCGACGATGCCGGCAACCAGCGAGGCAATTTTCACGGCGCTGTACGGCCTCTCTCCGCGCACCGCGCCGGTGCGGGCGTTGACCAAAAAGCGAAACGTTTTCCCGCTGAAGTGGTACGCGCTGATCCACAGCGGCAACAGCAGATGCCGAAAACGAATGTCGAGATAGCTCGTTTCCATCGACGAGATTCGCTGGTGATCCCCGCCGATGTCCTGCTGAATCGTGGCGCGAATCGTGCCGGCCATAATCGACTTGGCCTGCTCGAAACCCTGGCTTAGATCGATCTGATAACTCTGGCAGGACATGCCGCTCAGGTAATCATCCGCGTACGGCACGATGTGGCCGAGGTCCCACGGCTGCAAATGAGCCGCCTGCTTGGGCGGAAGCGATTGCGTGGCCAAAACCAGCACGTCGCGGAATTGGTCGCTCACTTCGCCGCTGACAGGGCTCCACCGCGTTCGGGTGACGGTTCGGGTGCGTGTCTCCGCCCGGCCATTGACGATTTCGGTGTAGGTTTCGGTGTCGGTGTAATCGTCGCCGCGCTCGCCGGTGTATGAGGTTTGCGTGTTGGTGTTGTAGGTCCAGCATGGGATATACGCGCCGTCGATGCCGGCCTGGTCGGCGCGCCGCGCCAGCTTGCTTGGGGCGAAATAAAGTCCGGCGATCCATTTTCGGAACAGGGCGTTGGCCTGTACCTTGTTGACGACGAACGGCAACAATCCGCCGGGTTTGATCAACTTCTTGGATTGTGCCTCGGCCACGACCGGCGCGCCGCAGAATGCGCATCGTCCCGCGGTGACGTCCTGTGCCAAATGCGTCTCCGCGCCGCAGTTAGCGCAGCGGAAGAGCAGGGCGTCGTGAGCCTCCGGCGCGCCGGCGAGTTGACTGGAATAGCTGAGGAAGTCCAGGAGCGGCACCGTTGCCGGCGGGGCAGCGATGGCGTTGATGGTGCCGCAATATGGGCAGACCAGCGAATCGGTTCCGGGCTGAAACTGGAGTTTTGCGCCGCAACGAGAGCAGGGGAATTGACGTTCGGCCGTGGCTGGTGCGGTGAGGTCGGACATATATGAAAAACCCGAAATCCGAATGACGAATCAAATTCGAAATTCGAATGCCCCAAAGGTCCTGGTTTCGACTTTCGGATTTCCGCGCCGCGGCCCTACGTTTTGGGCAACGGCTGCGGATCGGCGGCGAAAAACAGCGCCGGCCGACTTGACTCGAAAGTCAATGCCGATATCATCGCTTGGGCGATTGCTGAGGTGACCGTCACGCCCGAGGCGCAGACACAGTTTAATCGTTTGCCGCTGCCGATCCAAAAGAGAGTCCGCGCCGTGTTCCATCGCCTGTATCAATGGCCACAAGTCAGTGGCGCCAAGCCCATGCGGCGGGAACTGGCCGGCAGCTATCGCATCCGCACCGGTGATTATCGGGTCGTATTCCATGTGACGGGGGAGGTCGTGACAGTGTGGAAGATCGGCGACCGACGCGACGTTTATGATTGAGCGAAACGAGGAATGCACATGACCGCAACCAAGGTGGTTCTGAACAACCGGAATTTCGTGATCGTGCCCGAGGCCGATTGGCTCAAAGTGGTGCCTACTCTCCCTTCGGCGGCGCGCCCGCCGAAAAAAAACGCGGCGGCCGGGCGACAAGGCCTCGATCGCGACGCCCTTCCGCCATTGCCGCTCGCCGATGAAAGGGGGAATCGCCCGGCCCTGGCGTTCGCCGACGCGGCCATCGCCCGCACCATCATCCGGCGACGAAAACGGTTGGGCCTGTCTCAAGTCGGCCTGGCAAACCTGGCGGGCATCCGCGTGGAGGTGCTCAACCGCGCCGAACGCGCCGTCACCATTCCTAGCGTGCGGACGTTGACGAAGATTGAAAGAGTGCTTCAGCATCTGGAACGCCGATCGGCCAAACGATGGCGCAGTTAGTCCTTCCGTTAGCTCTTAACTGCCGCGCAGGCATCGGACATTTGTCAAAACCCGAAATCCGAATGACGAATCAAGTTCGAAATTCGAATGACTCAAACGTCCTCGTTTCGAGTTTCGACCTTCGAATTTGATTCGTCATTCGAATTTCGAATTTCGAGTTTCCGCGCCGCGGCCTCACGGTTTCGGCAGCGGCGGCGGGGCGGGCGCGAACAGGCCCGCCAGTTCGGGCACCGTATCGGCCGCGACCCATCCGGACATGCCTTGCTTCCACACCAGGGTTTGCGGGGTGAATTGCCCGGCGGCGGCCTTGGCGGAAAGATCGGTGACGGGATGCGGTCCGGATTGGGCGCCGTTGACGGCGATGTAATATGCCGCCGCCTGCGACAGCGGCGGAGGGGTCGCCGCCGCGCCGCCGGCAAAGGCCTGGCCCATTTGGCTAGCCATCTGATATCCGGCCGCCAATCCCGCGCCCGCGCCGGCCAGGCCGCCGGGATTCTTCGCCGCGTCCCGGATCGCGCTGGCGCTTTCGTATTGCGTGTACGCCTGCAGGTTCCCGATCACACCCATGCTGCTGCGTTTGTCGATCGCCGCCTCCACTTCCGGCGGCAGCGAAATGTTCTCGATCACGAAGTTGCAGATTTGCAGCCCGAAAGCGTCGAAGTCCGGCTGAATCGACGCGGCCGCCCATCGGCTTACCTTGTCGTAATTGCCGGCCAGATCGAGCACGGGCATCTTGTTGTTCCCCAGCGCATCGGCAAACCGCGACACCACCATCTCGCGCAATTGCTGCTCGATTTCATCCGTGGTGAATCGCGATTCGGTCCCGGCGATGTTTTTGATCAGAGCGCCGGCGTCCTTCACCTTGATGGCGAACACGCCGAACGCCCGCACGCGCACCGGGCCGAATTCCGGATCGCGCATCATGATCGGGTTCTGCGTTCCCCATTTCTTGTCCGTGAACGTGCGCGTGGAGACGAAATAAACCTCGGCCTTGAACGGGCTTTGAAACCCGTATTTCCAGCCGGCCAGAGTCGAGAGAATCGGAAGGTTCTGCGTTGTCAGGGTGTGCGTCCCCGGCTGGAAGACATCCGCAAGTTGCCCCTGAAGGATGAACACCGCCACCTGCGATTCGCGCACGATGAGCTGCGCTCCGTTCTTGATTTCGTTTTCGTAACGGGGGAATCGCCAGACGAGCGTGTCCTGGGTGTCGTCCGTCCACTGAATGATGTCGATCAGTTCGTTGCGAAGCTTATTGAAAATGCCCATGGCTCTCTCCTCGATGGTTGGGGATCGGCAGATTTATACCAGAGGCGTTTGAGGCGGACAAAAGGCCAGGCGTTATAAACGCGGAGGATTTCTCCAATCCAATGAAGAAAGATCTCACGCAGAGGCGCAAAGGCGCAGAGAAATAATAGAACTCAAAGCCTTTTGCTTTCTTCATGCCTCTGCGCCTTTGCGCCTCTGCGTGAGCCATCTCTTTGAGCCATTTCTATATGTCGCGAAAGCGGAGCGATTTTTCTGGTTTTGCGTCTGGGAATGTCACACTTTGTCCCGAAATGTCCCATCCACCCCCCCCCTCCCCCTCGCTGCGCGAGACAGGAGAACACCTATAAGAAGCGAATTGTCAAGACAATTCCACCGCGCCCCTGGCGCCGCTGTCTTCCTTCGGCGATTCGGGGGCTGGTCTTGTACCGCGGCGGGGCCGTATTCCTTTGACCGCCTCGGTCGGCTTCGACTGGCTTGGACATCGTCGGTCATTGCCCACAGGTTATTCGCCACCGGATCTTTCTCTTCGTCAGACGATCGCTCTTGAGAGGCGTCGCCCACG
>Ga0181538_10000982_pt1 | contig 33225 bp, 24 predicted proteins | sample PEATcosm2014_Bin_40_FD_119773 | JGI IMG/M metagenome (GOLD analysis project Ga0181538, IMG submission 119773) | Peatland microbial communities from MTU Mesocosm Facility, Houghton, MI, USA - PEATcosm2014_Bin23_30_metaG | ecosystem: Environmental > Terrestrial > Soil > Wetlands > Peat | place... | reverse complement strand
GCGGTAATGAGGGCGATTGCAAGGGGGAAAAGCCGCCAGTCATTGTCCTGAAAAAGCTTCTCGAATGAATAGAGCAGGAAGGCGATAAAAACCGCTTCGGTCGAAAACACCTGCCACGCGCCCGCCAGGATTATAAAACCGGAAAAAGCGTAGGAAATCGCTCCGATCACCCCGGCAATGCCGGAAACCGCAAGCTTTCGCATCAGCAAATAAAAAATGAAACCGGCGCAGAATATTTTCAGGATCTCGACATAGGCGATACCGTTCGCGACATTTCCCTCGCCGAAGATGTACAGTAAGTCAGAGAACGGGTCGGAAAGGCTCAGCGGAAAGATGTTCTGCCCGAGCCCCTGCTTGAAGGACCAGCGTGGAATCCCGTCCGTCCGCAGGTAGTCGGCAATGTGATAGGCGCTAGGATAATTTGCGGTAATAGAATCGCTCCCGATGTCCCGGAAGAGATAAAATTTTTGCAGGAGAATAAAGTCTTTGAAGACAACCAGAATCAGGACAACCATCAGTCCGAGGAGAATTCGATGGCCGTTTGTATGAAAAAAATCATCAAACGTACGCTCTCTCGAAGATACTTCAATCACCACAGGAGAATAATTTTTTTTTGCAGCGGAGGAATGAATGTTACCGCGATTCTTTTTTTTATTTGACATGTTTCGGAGTATAAATGATTATCGGCGCCCCTGTTCCAGACGAGCGATAAATATAAATAACCGACCGCACGCGGATCGATCGAATCCTGTGGGCTGCCATCGACCATGCGGCGCCAGCCTGCCTCAGATACGGTGTTTGTGTTTTCCGAGGCCCGTGATGGCAATATGCAGAGCGCGTTTTGCCATGAAGGGAATATCTTTTGCCTTGAATGAACGATTTCTTAGTATGCTTCGGAGGCGAAGCAATTCACCCCTGAATTTTATTCGAGTTTGTTCTTTGCGTGTAATGCCGGGAAGTGACATCAAGAAGAATTCATCTTTCTTCCATGCTTCCCAATTATTAATAAATTCCGACCTAATCAACTTGTATTTACAAGCAATACCATAAAGCGCGCTGCCAGGATACGGTGCGGCGACGGACCAGCTGAAATAATCGATCAGTCGCTTTTTGAAGAGACTACGGGCAAATTCGAGTGTTTTGAGGCACATGGCGGATGTCTCGTAATGAAGTTCGCCATTTTCCTCCCACACATTGTACAGCATGAACAGGCTGTAAACTTTGATATGGTACTTTTTCAAAAGCCTGCAGGTCTCCTCAACATCCGAGAGCGAAATGCGCTTATGTATGCCATCGATGGTTTCCTGGTTGCCGCTTTCGATTCCCAGGTGAACATACCAACACCCCGCTTCCGCCATTGCTCTGGCCAGTTCATCGGAAAACGGTTTCACGCGGAGCTGTGCCTTCCATGTCATGCCGAGGGAGCGTCGCTTGATTTCTGCGCATACATCAAGGGCATGCTGATATGAATTATTGAATTCATCGGCCTGATCGAATACCTCTTTGATCCCATACGTGCGGGTAAGCATTTCCATTTCGTCTGCGATGTTTTCGGGCGAACGCAATCGAAGTGCCGGCTGGGACGATTTCCATACTTCATTTGAACAGAAGGTGCAGCTAAAGGGGCACCCGCGCGCCGAAAAGATCGTTGCCTCCGGTCGCTGTTTTGAGAGGAACCACCCTTTATATTTCGAAAAATCGATCAAATCCCATGCCGGAGAAGGAATCGAATCAAGATCCTGTATAAATCGGGCGGGCGCATTCGAGTGAATCGTCTCTTCTGCGGAAATCTTCTCGATTCCGCAGACGCCGGGTAAAGAGTAGATGTGTCGGTTCTGACGTCCCTCGACCTTGGCTTTGACGATCTGAAAGAATGTCTCTTCTCCCTCTCCGACAACGGCGAAGTCCGCTCCGCTTTCACGTAGAGTTTCCACCGGCAGAGCGGTGACGTGAGGGCCGCCAACCACTATCGTTATCGCGGGAAAACGGTCCTTCACCCTGCGTGCTAACGTCGAACCTCCGTACGCCGTCATCGAGAAGAAAGATATTCCTAGAATTTCAGGTTTGAATTGGTCAATTTCCCGTAAGGTCTCATCAAGCCCGATACGGCATCCATCCGTGACCTTGATTATCATATCGGGTAGTTTACCACGGAGATATGCAGCAAGGTAAAGCACACCCAGGGGCGGCCACATGCTTTCGCCAAGCACAGCCAATGAGGATTGCGTTAACGCCGGAGCGAAAGCCAGTTGCACCTTCATAGCTGCCCTTCCGATTAACCATCGGTGAAATGCGAAACAGGTTTAAAAATAAAATTTGATAAAAAAAATAGGTGGTCGTAAGATATAAAAGCAAGATCAGGCATAAACCGGGCCGCTCGCGTGCATTTGTAAACTCCGGACCATGTTGGATTTTGCGCCTCATCGCGAAATTACCGAAAGAATCACAAGGCTGCGCCAGTCGTTTATGGTAAACTATTGTTATAGGCGGGAGCATCCACCGCGCAGTAGTCAGCATGCACTGATTTAAAGCGGAACTAATCTTCCCTGTTCACTGCGGAAGCAGTTCGATCTCACGATAGTAAAACTCGAAAAAACGCTTCCGGGAAACAACGCTTCGAGGAGCTCCGAGGGCTTGCACGTTTTTCCCGGTTCGAGCGAGAGCAACGCTTCAATGCCCGGGCCTTCTCCCGGGCGCTCACCGGAAGCGAATCTGAGATCGAGAATGAGCGGCCGCAGATCCTTGATCATTGCAATGCCATTTTGGGCCGTTTTAACCGGCAGGGAGGTCAGGCCGATTGCATTTTCCACTGCTCGATGCATGGTTGCGGCATCTGGCGCATCGGCGATTGCTTCTATCAGGTATCCGGCGGCGGCTATGGAGGCGGACAGGGATGGGACGTGCTCGTCCAGGAGATGGCACGAACGAACCCGTAAATCCGGCGGGAGCATGGCGTTCAGAATCAGCGGGTTGTCCTGGAGCGGTTCGACCGTCATCATATCGAAGGCCTCGGCCTTGCCGGTGACGCCGAACGGCAGGGGAGGGCCGAAGGAGATCCGGGGATGGGGCTGAAATCCCTGCGAATAGAGTAGCGGAAAGCCTAGAGCCGTAGCCGCCCGGTGAATCACTCCGGCCATGTCGATGTGGCCGAGAAACCGTACTGCCGAACCTTTGCTGTAGATAAACCGGTAGCGATATCGCGGGCCATCGTGCGGTTCTTTCCGTTTTGCGATTGTTTCGCCGGGTGCGCCCGTCATCGCAGGAACGGCAATATTCGCCGCCATTCGATTCGGTAGAATACATGCTCCGCAGAGGCTGCACGCTCCGGTGCGACAATCCGGCGTAACCGTCTCCGTGCGGGAGCGCTCGCGTTCCCGGCAAAGGAATTCCCGGGAAACCCCCGTATCGATGACGGACCAGGGCAACGCTTGCCCGGCAGGTATCTCACCCGTATAGTCCGCAAGATTGATCGCAACTGCGGTCGCAGCGAGTTCCCATCGGCTGAAATCAAACATATCATCCCATCCATCGAAACGACAGCCGTTTTTCCATGCTGCATAAATCAGGTCGCCAACCCTGCGGTCGCCGCGCGCCAGAACGGTTTCGAGAAGGGTGCTATGAACATTGCGGTAAGAGACTTTTACGTTTTTAAAATGACGCAAGGCGTCTTTAATCGCCATATTCTTTCGATTGAGGGAGGGAAGAGAATCCATCGATTCCCATTGGAACGGAGTCTGCGGTTTAGGCGAAAACGGCGAAAGCGAAACATTGACCTGTCGCCTCCGGGAGGCGCTTCGGGCCATCGGCGCGATTTTCGACACCATGTCGATAATCCCCTGAATATCCTCGTCCCGTTCGGTTGGCAGGCCGATCATGAAGTATAGTTTGATGGTCTGGACATTGCTGTCAAGCAGTGTTTGCACCATGGAGAAGATCACCTCGTCGGAAAAGTCCTTGTTGATGACGCGGCGCAACCGGTTGCTTCCCGCTTCCGGCGCTATGGTGAGCGATGAAACCGGCGTCACGGAGGCAAGCAGGGCGAATTGGTCTGCTGTCAAGGCATCGATGCGAGTTGATGGAAGCGCAATGCCGGCGCGGTAGCGATCCTTCAGGGTTGCCGCCGATCGAAGCAGCGCGCTTAAATAGGAATAATCCGCAGTGGAAAGGCTTAACAGACCAATATCGCGCCAGCCGGTGGCGGCGATACCGGTTTCGATCTCTTCGAGAAGCGCGCCAGGCTTCCGCTGCCGCACCGGACGGTAGTAGGTTCCGGCCGAACAGAACCGGCACCCTCGGGTGCAACCGCGCATTACCTCCACGGCGAGGCGGTGATGCACGACATCGATTATCGGAACCAGAGGTTTTGCGGGATAATTGTTGCTGCGCAATTCCTCGATTTTTGCCGCCTTAACCGGAGGATTCATTTCGAATGCCGGGACGATAAATGCTCCTCTGGAGGCAGTTGTATAGAGCGAGGGGACGTATACCCCCCTGATGGAAGAAAGCGCGGTCAGAGTTTCCCTGCGCGAAAGGGCATTCGCGTCCTTATTATGTTCCAACAGACGGCAGATTTCAACGATCGTTTCCTCACCATCCCCTATGACGCAGGCATCAACAAAATCGGCGATCGGTTCCGGATTGCCCATGCAGGGTCCGCCGGCGATAACGATCGGGTGGCCCAGGCTTCGGTCGCGGCTGTAGAGGGGGAGACCGGCGAGATCGAGCATATTCAGCATGTTCGTGCAATGCAATTCGTACTGGATCGAAAACCCCAGCCAATCGGCCTCCCGGAGAGGAGAAAGGTATTCGAGGCAGTAGAGCGGGATTCCTGCGGTGCGCATCCGGTTCTCGGCATCGGTCCAGGGGTGAAAACAACGGGAAGCCGCCCAGGAAGGGTGTTTATTAACTATATGGTACAAAATCTGCAACCCGAGATGGGACATGCCAATGTCGTAAAGATCAGGAAAGCAGAGTACGCCCCGCAGATTCACCGTCGAAAGATCTTTTACAACGATATTCAACTCGGCGCCCACATAGCGAAGGGGTTTTTCGACGAAAGGCAGAAGATCACGATCTATCACGGTTTTGATAACGGTCATAGCGCATGAAAAATAGATTCCGGTCGATTCAGGCTCGCGCTGATCGAACGACCGAGCCGGACCACTTTCCCTTCGCTGATTATGTATAAAAGGGTGCATTTTCTGTAACCATCTTAAAAAACCATTTCAGCTGCTTAAATACGATATAAAAGCCCCCCTTTTTTAATAGCAGCGCCACCTGTAACAAAAAACTTTATTTGATCGTCTAAACAGTAAGAGTACCCCGTGCCGTGCGCGGGAGAAAGGATGCATCCTATTCATCTATGCCTAATCGTAAAGAGAACGCCGAAACAATAATGGAAAGCCTGCGCTTGGCGAAGCATGCTCTCGCCAGGCAAAGCCTTCCCGCGACAAAGACGTGGCTGACCCGAAAGCGCCGGTCAGAAGCAAAGCCTATCACGCCCGCGCAATGGGCGCTTCTTTCCCTGATTATCGAAAAGGGTCAGATGAGCAACCAGGAAATCGCCGATACTCTGTGCATAACAAACGGTGCGGTGACGCAACTGGTTGATGGGCTGGTGGAAAAGAAATATCTGATCCGGAAGAGCGCCGCCGACGACCGCCGTAGACTCTCTCTGAAAATTTCGCAAAAATATAAACAACGGATATTCACAATGAAAGCGCAGAGCCTACAACGGGCAATGGCGATTTTCACCGGTTTCACGGATCAAGAGATGGCGCAGTATGCGAAACTCAGCAGGAAATTCGCCGACAGCATCCTTAAAATAACAGATAGTCAAGGTATATGAGCGCACCCCGCGCATCTCTCGATCTTTTCCGGCCATAGTTTTCAGGTTGAACCGATTCCGCTGATTCATTTTACTCAAGACCTGAGGTTGTACAGGCAGAGATTACACAAAGCGGGTAATTTATGAAAATCCATGAAATACTTGCGGCAAGAAATTCCGGAAACCGGAACCCCGGCGACGTCGTTGGAAAGCAATTACGTGCATCGATGAGTGTGCGAATCATGTTTCTAGGATGCCTGTGCGCAGCTGGAGTTGCCCGGCCGGATACGCTCAGCCTGCACGGCTATGCCAAGATAGCGCTTGCGCATAATCCTGCGCCTAAAATTGCCCAAAGTGCGGTTGATGCGAGCGCAGCAAGCCGGGAAGCCGCCCTTTCCGCACTTCTGCCAAATGTCACCGGTAGCGCCGGTCTGTCACGATCAGGATCGAGCGGATCGAGTCTCGTGCCCATTATCGACACGAATGCCGCTACCCATACCATAACGAGCGGCAGCGTTTCGGCTATCTATGTAACGCCCCCCGGCAACAATGCTTCAGCCGGCATCAATGCCAGCCTGCTCCTCTGGGATTTCGGCAAATCGCCTCTCCAGTATGCCGCATCGGGTAAGTCGCTCAGCGCGGCTCAGCGCACTTTCGAAGGCTCGGTCCAGACCACCATCGTCAATGCCGTCACCGCCTATTACAATTATCTCCTTACCGGTGAGCTTCTCACGGTAGCTCAGAATGCCCAGAAACAAACCAATCTTCATTACGATGAGGCAAAGGTGCTTTTTGAGGTCGGCAAGCAGACACAGCTCACCGTTATCCAGGCAAAAGTCGATGTTGCCAACGCGGAGGTCAGTGAGCTGTCGGCGGAAAATGCGGTCAACCTCGCCCGGGTGCAACTGGAATCGGCTGCCGGCGTTACGTTTAAGGACCCGCTCGTCCTGACTGACAGCCTCGCCGGGATCGAGGATTCGATCGCTCTCAAGGATGCGCTCGTCACCGCAGCCGCATCCCGTCCCGATATTCTGAGCGCGTCCCTGAACCTCGAAGCGGCGCGGCTCCAGCTCAGGTCGGTTAAGGCCTCCTATCTGCCCCAGCTTAATGCATCCGGCGGCTACTCATGGAATGGTACGGGCGTGAACGGATCTACTATTTCCGATAATACCCAGATCGGGTGGAATTTCGGCGTCGCGCTCTCGGTGCCGCTCTATGAGGGAGGCTCTATCCAGGCCTCGGTCAGACAGGCGGAAGCCACGGTCAAACAAACCGAAGCTACTCTTGAACAAACGGTCCTGAACGCTACGCAGAATGTGGAGCAACAGTATTTTACCGAAGAGCAGGCGCGCAAGCAAATTCAGGCCACCCAAGTCGTCATCAATGAATCAACCGAGGCATTACGCCTGGCGGAGGAACGATACCGCGCCGGCCTTGCGCTCGCCATAGAAATAACCGATGCCGAACAGACGCTTGCGACCGCCCTCAGCAACCATGCGCAAGCGGAGTACAACTACCGCGTCGGCCATGTCAACCTGTTAAACGCCATGGGAGTTTTGCATGAGTAATGGATCAGGAATGCCGTTTCGCGGAAGCGTCATTACCGCCATGCTGTTTGCCCTTCTCGGAGCGGCGCTGCTTTTGTCGCTCGGTTCATGTAACCGGACAGCAGCCGTACAGTACCGAACCATGCCGGTTGAACGCGGCGACCTTGACGTCGAAGTGACGGCGAGCGGAACGGTGAATCCGGACACGACAATTCAGGTGGGCACCCGGGTCTCGGGCACGATCAGCCGGATTCTCGTCAATTTCAACTCTCATGTAAAGAAGGGACAGCTCATCGCCATGATCGATACCACTTTTCTCGCCTCCGATGTGGAAGATGCGGCGGCTTCACTGGCAAAAGCGCAGGCGCAGGAAGACCTGGCGCGCAGCACCAACGAGCGCGAAAAGGCGCTCTTCGCAAAAGGGTTCGGCGCGCAGGCGGATATTGACCAGTCATTATCTAATTATGAAGTCGCCAAAGCCACTACCATTTCAGCCCGTTCCGCGCTCGACGAGGCGAAGATCAATCTGGCCTACGCGTATATCCGTTCGCCCGTCACTGGCGTTGTTGTCAATCGAGCAGTTGACGTCGGGCAGACTGTTGCCGCGAGTTTCAGCACTCCCACGCTTTTCGCGATCTCGACCGATCTCGCGAAAATGCAGGTGCAGGCGGACGTCGACGAAGCGGATATCGGCCAGGTAAAAGTCGGGCAGGAGGCGCACTTTACCGTCGATGCCTACCCAACCCGCACCTTCGAAGGCAAGGTCAGTCAGATTCGGTTGCAACCGCAAACCAATGAAAACGTCGTCAGCTATACCGTCATGGTCAATGTCAATAATGCCGATCTTGCCCTCATGCCGGGCATGACCGCCAATATCACCATATCCGTTGAGGAAGCGTCCGATGTTCTGAAAGTACCCCTTGCGGCGCTCAAATTTGTTCCTCCGGTGATGCGCGGAAAAAGGATTTTCCATCGTCCTGGCGGCCGACAGGGCGATTCGGGCGCGGCCTCCCGTCACTGGAGCGAAGGCGACCTGTCAAGGAGTCAGGTCGCAGGCAGATGGGGCGATTCAGGATCGGCTTTTCACCGCCGAGACAATGCCGACAGCGCCACCCGGGGACGAATATTCCTTCTCGTAAACGGTACTCCGGTGCGCAAATCGGTAACGACGGGGTTGCGGAACGAGGGTTACGTCGAAATTGAGGGCGACGTCAAGGAAGGGGATCAGGTAATCGTAGGAATTCTTTCCCCGGGTCCGGCGACGACCGCCACGCCGCGAGCGGCGTCACCGTTCGGCGGGGGCGGCCCCGGCGGAATGCCTCGGAGATTTTAGCATGACGCCGGACGCGCTTATCAGGCTTTCGGACGTCGCGAAAAACTATACCATGGGCGACACAGTCGTTCATGCGCTGCGCCAGGTCTCGCTGACAATTAACAAGGGAGAGTTTGTCGCGATCATGGGCGCGAGCGGCTCCGGCAAATCGACCCTTATGAACATTCTCGGCTGTCTTGATGTACCGACCTCCGGGGAATATATGATCGACGGCGAAGAAGCGGAAAATTTGACCGCGAATCGGCTGGCCGCGCTCCGTAACCGGAAAATGGGGTTCGTGTTTCAGGCATTCAACCTTCTGCCGCGCACCACCGCCCTCGAAAATGTCGAACTGCCGCTTCTGTATAACCGGAGTGTTGGCACGCACGAAACCCGACGGAAATCCATCGAATCGCTCGAACAAGTCGGTCTGAAGGATCGTGCATTTCATTTTTCCAGCCAGCTTTCGGGCGGACAGCAGCAGCGGGTCGCCATCGCCCGCGCCATTGTCAACGATCCGGTCATCGTTCTTGCCGATGAACCGACCGGTAATCTCGACTCCCAGATAAGCATCGATATAATGGCCGTGTTCCAGTGCCTGAATCGAAACGGCATCACCATCATCATGGTAACTCACGAACAGGATATCGCACAATTTGCCTTGCGCAAAATAACCTTTCGCGACGGCTCCGTGATGACCGACGAACCAGTGCTGACTCGGCGCAATGCGGAAGAGGAACTTGCGAAAAGGGATTCCTGGAAGAGAGGCGGCGCGTGAGGTTCCGCAGCATTCTAAAAATCGCCGTTCGATCGCTTAACCGCAACAAACTGCGGTCGTTTTTGACCATGCTCGGCATTATCATCGGCGTTGCCGCCGTCATCGCCATGCTTGCAATCGGTCAGGGAGCCCGTAACGCTATCAACCAGCAGATCGCCGCGCTGGGAACCAACGTAATTCTCATTTTTCCGGGAGCGTTTTCACAGGGCGGCGTACGTTCGGAAGCGGGCAGCTCTTCTCACCTTAACGAAGATGATATCGCGGCCATGAAAAACATGTGCTCCGCCATTCGGTATTCCTCGCCCATGGTGCGTGCAACGGAGCAGGTAAAGTTCGCCAACCAGAACTGGCGGACGCAGATTTCTGGCGTGTATGGAGAATATCTAGACATTCGCGACTGGTCACTTTCGCAAGGTACGCCTTTCAGCGATGCCGATGAACACGGAGCTACAAAAGTGTGCATTATCGGAAAAACCATCGTCGATAATCTTTTCCTGAATGGTGAAAATCCGATTGGACAGACTATTCGCATCCGCAATTTGCCATTCAAAGTAATTGGCGTGCTGACGCCGAAGGGCCAGAACGCTGGCGGACAGGATCAGGATGATGTAATCTTTGCGCCCTTTTCTACAGTCCAGAAAAAAATCCTTGGAATCATTTTCGCCCACTCAATAATCGCCTCGGCAACATCCCCGGAGACCATCGAAGAGGGACGCCAGGAGATCAATCAGGTGCTTTCCGATCGTCGTCCCGGCTCAACGGGTGACGGCACCGATTATACGATTCGAACGCAGACCGATATCGGCAACGCCGCCGAGCAGACCTCAAAGACCATGAGTATTCTTTTAGCTTCTATCGCTTGCGTCTCTCTCCTGGTCGGCGGTATCGGCATCATGAATATCATGCTGGTATCGGTCACCGAACGCACCCGTGAAATCGGCGTTCGCCTGGCGGTAGGCGCGCGCGGAAAAGATGTCCTCTTTCAATTTCTGGTGGAAGCGCTTGTCATAAGTTTTACAGGAGGTATTATCGGAATCATACTCGGCGCGGGGTTTTCACTCCTCATTTCAAAAACACAGGGATGGCCCGTCGCGGTCTCCGCTCTTTCAGTTGCGCTGGGATTTTTTTTCTCGGCGGCCATCGGCATCTTTTTCGGCTGGTACCCGGCGCGCAAGGCTGCGGCGCTCAGGCCCATCGATGCACTGCGCTACGAATAGCGGCTCAGCGAGACGTCCGTAACCATATCCCGATCAAGAATTCGTCGATGTCTTCGGGGAGGCCGGGCGGGTGAGATAGTCAATCATGGCGTCGCAGAAAAACCGCCTTGACTTGAACAACCGCTTCAATTCGATTATTTTCAATCGTTTATTTAACATAGTATAATATTGGTCGCTCCGGTATTTTCGCCGCATTATTGCAGAGGCCGTCTTGAATCGGTGGAAGCTGCCGGAGACACTTCCGGCAACATAGGTTTTGAAATAGCGGACGAGCTGCGCATCGACCTCACGAAGCCGGCACTCGCATTTAATCAGCCTGATGTATAAATCCCAGTCTTGGAGCGCCGGCAACCCTTCATCGAAACCGCCGATTGCTTCCAGACACTCCCGTCTGACCAATATCGAGGAGGTGCCCCCGATGCAATTATCGCTCATGATTGACTTGTATGGATCACCGAACGGCAGCGCCCTGAAAACATAACGCTCGTACCGACCGTCCGTCGTGTAAATTCCGAAACCGGTGCGGCACCAGTCTCCACTTCCGACCTCCCCAGGAGTCTCCCCGCTTATCGCTTGGAGTTGCAGCTCCAGCTTATCGGGCTCCCATGAGTCATCGTCGTCGAGAAATGCGACGAATTCACTCCGCGCAAGGTTTATCCCCGCGTTACGGGCCGCCCCTCCGCCCCGATTCCCGGAAAGCCGGATATAACGGAGTTTATCAGAAACAAATGATGCCACTGCGTCGACCGTACCATCCGTAGAGCCGTCGTCCACCACAAGGATTTCGAGGTCCTGCATGGTTTGGCCGAAAACGCTCTCAAGGGCCCGGACAAGCGTGAGGTATCGGTTAAAGGTAGGGATGACTACCGAAACTTTTGGCATAGCGCTACATGATCTTGCATGGCCGACTCACTATCGAGCATAGAGCTGCTGCTTTTGCTCCCGCAAATGCCTGCCGCTGTCGATGTAGATGACCTGGCCGGTCATGCTCTCATTTTTCAAAAGGTAGACAACCGTTTCGGCGATCTCGTGCGGAAGCCCCGGTCGTCTGAGTGGAAGTTTATCAGCCCTTTCAATTGATGAACAACCTTCTGGCTGGTCAATGTTGGTTATAAGCCCCGGCGCCACCGCATTTACCCGGACCGCAGGCGCGAACGCCATTGCCATCATGTCCGTTATGGCCGCGAGCAAATGTTTGCTCAGAATATAGCCCGTATGCGCCGCATCATTCCCGATAATCCGGCTGTCGAGAAGATTGACAATTGCCTTATTTGCCATCGGACAGCCACTCCCTCTACGGCTGAAGGCGCGGCCGAGGGCGAAGGGCGCCCATGCATTGACCAGTATGGCACTCTGGAAATCGGCCAAGGTTACCTCTTGCAGGGTGCTCTCGGTAAAGGTTGAGGCACTATTGACAAGGAGGTCGATGCAGGCGCATCGCTTGAGCGCCTCGTCAAAAAATGGTTCAGCGCACTCTGCCTCGCGGAAATCCGCTCGCACAGCCCATGCCCCGACACCGAACGCGCGCAGCTCGTCGCAGAGGGATTCGGCTTTTTTTGCGCTGCGGTGGAAATGCACAATGACATTTGCTCCTTCATTCGCGATTGCATGTGCGATCCTACGCCCTATGACGCCGCATGCTCCAGTCAGGATCGCGTTTTTTCCGGCCAAGTTTTTCCGATGTATTTTCCTCACGTCAAAAGATCCTCACTCGGATATATTCGGCGAGTTCTCGAAGCGTAGCGCCCTTTTCGCCGAAGAAGGCCACCTCGCCGCACGCCTTGGCGATGAGCTCTCCGACATAGCGTTTCGATTCAGCCATGCCGCACACTGCCGGGAAAGTGGCCTTACCCCTCTTCCTATCGCTCCCCGCATCCTTGCCAAGCTGCTCGGTTGTGCTCTCCTCGTCAAGAATATCATCGACCACCTGGAAAGCGATGCCGATATGGATGCCAAACGCCGCGAGCCGTACCGCAATGGATGCTGGCGCATTGGCAAGCATGGCCCCGATGGTAACGCAGGCGCGAATGAGGGCCGCAGTTTTCTTTTCGTGAATATATTCGACGACCGACCGGTCGACCAGCTTGCCTTCAGATTCGATGTCTACGACTTGTCCGCCGATCATGCCGTCGGTACCGAGTGCGTGCGCTATCTCAACGATCACGTCGGCTCGGCCAAGCCTCGCCAGCGCTTCGAACGCGACGATGCAGAGACCGTCGCCACCGAGTACGGCGAGCGCTTCATTAAAAGCGCGGTGCGCCGTCGGCTTGCCGCGTCGGAAATCATCGTCGTCCATGCAGGGAAGATCGTCGTGGATGAGCGAAAAGGTATGGAGCATTTCGATGGCGGCGCCGGCATCGATGGGAAGAGGATCGCCGAAAACGCCCCCGCATGCTTCGTAAGCTGCCATGATGAGGCACGGACGGATCCGCTTTCCTCCCGCAAAGGTGCTGTAACGCATCAACCGGTGAATGGACGGCGGATATGCCTCTTCCGCAGGAAGCAACCTATTGAGCGCCGCTTCCGTGAGTTCGGCAACGTTTTTCATGTACCCGTTCAGGTCACTCATCGTTTTTTTCTTTCACAATAAAGGGATCAAGAACGGCTCCGAGCACTTTTTCGACATATTTGCCGTTCTCTCCCTTGAGCAATTCGGTTATCCTGCCCTGGGCATTTTTAAGATGGCCGTCGCAGATCCGGAGCAGGGAGATGCCCTGCTCGAAAAGGGCAAGCGCCTGGTCGAGGGTGAGATCGCCGCTTTCGAGCCGACCGGTGATCTTCTCGATTTCGATGAGTCCGGCTTCAAAGGACGGTTCACGGCTGGTACTGGTTCTCGAATTTTTTGATTTCAGTTTTTCAGCCACGATTACTCTCGGCAATGTAGTAAATTGTAAAAATAGTTATCAGGGAACAACCGATGTCACTGTTGCCGCTGCGCTTCCCTCTTGAAACCGCATAGTGACGGTTTCTCCGGGTTCGAGCCACCCTCCTGATCGAACGACCGAGCCGTCGATCTTCGTCACTACACTATATCCCCTGCTAAGAACTGCGAGCGGACTGATGGCATTGAGCCGCGAGAAGGCAATCGACAAACGATCGCTGGCCGATTTTGCTCGATTCTTGAAACCGCGGAAGAAATCGATCGTTTCGTCGTCGAGCTCTTGCTGTCCATCTATGATGAGTTGCGCAGCTCGACGAAGGCTGCTGCTTAACAAAACATTGTCAAACCGTTCCAGAGTTTGAGCGAAAAAGTCCGTTGCCGAAGCAGAAAACCGTGTCGCACACTGATCGAAATATTTCCTGTTTTCCCGCCGGTCGGGCGAAGCCAGCTCGGCGGCTGCGGACGGCGTAGGCGCGCGTGCATCTGCCACGAAGTCTGCGATCGTGAAATCGATCTCGTGGCCTACCGCGGAAATGACCGGAATTTTCGATGCATAAATGGCTCGGGCCACGACCTCCTCGTTGAACGGCCACAAATCCTCCGCCGACCCGCCGCCGCGGCCCACAATAATAGTGTCGATTTTCGCCCACTCATTCAGGGCGGCGAGTCCTGCGGCGATTTGCAGCGCTGCCGCTTCGCCCTGTACCGGCACATCAACGAGCACGATGTCTATGTGTGGCGCTCGCGAGGCCACGACCTTCACGATATCACGGATAGCCGCCCCTTGCTTTGAAGTAACAACGCCGAGACGGTTTATGGAGAGAGGCAGGGGCTTCTTATGCTCCGGATCGAAAAGCCCCTCTTTTTCGAGGCGTTTCGTGAGCTGTTCAAAAGCAAGATAAAGTGCTCCCTTGCCGCGCGGTTCCATGCGATGGATGTCAAGCTGATAGTAACCGGCCTTTTGGTACACGCGGATGGTGGCGATCACGAGCACCGCAAGACCGTCCTCCGGCGTAAACTGAAGCACTGCGGCAGCGCTCCGCCACAGCACGGCCGGTATCTGGCTCCCGGAATCCTTTAGCTTGCAATAACAGTGGCCGTTACTTGATACCCTCCAGTTGGAAATCTCACCCTCCACCCAGACCAGCGTGTTGTGCGATTCCAGAATAAGCGAGATGCCGTCATTGATTTCACTGACTGTATAGGGTCGCTCGGCGTCCCGGGGAGAAAGAAATTCGAAGAGCGGCTCGGTCATGGTGGAAGGGAGCGGATGCTACCGGGAAAAGGTGAGCCGTTCAAAAATCCGCTCGATCGAAAGCGCCCTGCCGGTTGCATCATCGATCACCACTATGGCGGCGTTCAAGATCGGGCCGCACCCTGCAGGCTCGAAGCGTACCGCGGTCTGCAGGAGAAACCGGCGAACGACCCCTTCCGCTTTCATACCGATGATCGAGTCCTCGGGCCCGGTCATGCCGACGTCCGAAATGAACGCTGTGCCGCCGTGGAGCACACGCTCGTCGGCGGTTTGCACATGAGTGTGTGTTCCGAGCACGGCGCTTGCGCTGCCATCGACAAAGACGGCAAAGGCGAGCTTCTCACTGGTGGTTTCGGCATGGAAATCGACGATCACGATGTTCGTTTTTTTCTTCAGCTCCTCGATTGCGGCTTTGCCGAGCCGGAAGGGACAATCGATGATTTCGCGGTGAAAGGTCCTCCCCTGAAGGTTAACAATGCCGATTGTGCGGCCGTCAGGAAGCGCCAGGAGGACGGTTCCATGACCAACATTGCCGGGAGGAAAGTTCAGCGGCCGCAGGATATGCGGCTCCTCCATGAAGGAGGGGTCGTTATCCGGGAAAGTAAATGAATGATTACCACCGGTAATGGCGTTCACGCCGAACGCGCGCAGCTTTTTGGCAAGGTTGCCGGTCAGCCCGTGGCCGCCCGCCGCGTTCTCGGCGTTTGCAATACAGCAGTCAATCCCCCGCTCGGCAATAAGAGGTGCGAGCCGCTCGGCCAGCACTCTCCTACCGATGTCGGCAAACACATCGCCGACGAAAAGAATTTTCATGCGTTTTCACCATTCATGAGCATCAAAACCCATTATTTGACGCAAGCGCCAGATGTGGCGGCAAGGCAGCCTGTTATTTCGCATACCCGGTGTACCGACATTCGCGAATGATGGTCACCTTTATCTGGCCCGGATACTCCATCTCATCTTGAATTCTCTTGGAGATCTGGCCTGCCAATTCTTCTGCCTGGGCATCGTTTATCTGTTCCGGCTCAACCATGACACGCATTTCCCGACCCGCTTGCATGACGTACGCTTTGCTGACCCCTCGAAAGGAATCGGCGATCTCCTCAAGATTCGTCAAGCGATTCACATAGTTCGTCAGCGTCTCCCGGCGTACACCCGGTCTGGTGCTGGAGATCGTATCCGCCGCTTGGATAAGAATCGGGTAGACCGAGATTGGTACCACGTCTTCATGGTGAGCGGCAATGGCGTTGCAGATGATCTCGTTTTCACCGTTCTTAGCCGCCAGTTCAGCACCGAGCTGGGAGTGAGTTCCCTCTGTTTCGCGGTCGATTGCCTTGCCGATGTCGTGCAGGAGTCCGGCGCGAATAGCCGTTCTGGCATCGAGCCCGAGTTCTGAGGCCATGAGCCCTGCAAGCATGGCCACCTCCTTGCTGTGCTGCAAAACATTCTGCCCGTAGGAGGTGCGATATTTCAGGCGGCCGAGCATCTCGATGAGGTGCGGTTTGAGCCCGTGAACATCAAGTTCAAAGATGACTTCTTCGGCCACATCCTTCATGCTTTTTTCGAGTTCTTTCTCGCTTTTCTTTATGAGTTCCTCGATCCGGCCCGGATGGATACGGCCGTCACTTATAAGTTTTTCGAGAGCCATTCTCGCCACCTCGCGACGGATAGGATCAAAGCCCGAAAGGATGACCGCCTCCGGCGTATCGTCAACAATTACATCTACGCCCGCAGCCTCCTCGAACGACCGGATGTTGCGTCCCTCACGGCCTATTATGCGGCCCTTCATCTCATCGCTCGGCAGATGCACGACCGACACTGTGGATTCGATTGTCGCATCTGCGGCGCATCGCTGAATGGCATGCACTACGATTTCTCTTGCTTCCCGCTCAGCATCGTTTTTGGCCTGATCTTTGATCTCCTTTATCATCTGGGCACTCTCATAGCGCACTTTACTTTCAAGATTCTCCATGAGGATCTTCTTGGCCTCATCCTGAGTCATATGGGAGATCTTTTCGAGTTTTTCATTTTCCAGGGTGATGAGTCGGGTGAGTTCGTTATCCTTGGTACGAAGCGTTTTTTCCTTGGTGTTAAGGAAATTCTCGCGGGCGGAGAATTCGGTTTCGCGCTTGGTGATGGTTTCCTCGCGACGCCGCACCTCGACTTCCGCCTCCTTTGCCCTGGCCTGCTCCAGCCGGATCACTTCACGGGTTTTTACGGACTCCCGTTCAAATTCGGTTTTGGCTTTGAACCACTCATCCTTGGCCTCGAGAAGCGCGGTTTTTTTCTGAAGCTCTGCATCCTGCCTTGCCTCCTTGAGAATCCGATCCGCTTCCTGCCTAGCTTCATGCTCCCTGTTTTCCTTATATTTTCGGTCCGATAGAATTCGCCAGAAATAGCCGGCGGCAAATCCAAGCACCAGACTGATTACTGCAATCAAAGCTATCAAACCGGCAATAGCAGCCATATATGACCTCCTGTAATTCCGAAAATGGTGAAAAATCTATGATTAAAGGGCTTGCGATGTTTTGAAGCCCCGATAGACATTGGATGATAGCGAACGGCGAACCGCATACGAACACACTTCTACCGGTGATGCGGGCAACAAGCGAGATGCTCGACAGGTGCATATGCCCTGCGGAGAATACTATGCAGAGAGCCTTGCTTCAACAGCAGTCCGGTCGATATCAAGTAACCGGATGCCTGCCTTTACGGGCACATTCAGGAAAGTTGTAAAATGGAGAGGGCGGTGTGCTCCTTCGATTTCATTGCAATGCGATATCAATGCGCCGGCTAATTGAAGCCAGACGATCGGTTATCTCATTCATTTTTTGAGCACCCTGTTCCTGTTTGTCTTTCAATTCAAAAAGCTCTCCTGCAATATTCAGCGCGGAAAGGACGGCAATCTTAATGTCATCTCGCGAAGCCATCGTTTCATGGACTTCGGCCATTTTGGAATTAACATAGCGTGCAACCTGTCTGGTAATTTCCGTGTCGACATCGCCCTTTATCGAATATTCCGCACCGAAAATAACAACGCGTACACTTTCCGATGATGAACCCATTCACTACTCCCTGTCGCTTGATGCTACTGCACCATGTGACTTATACACCTTCTATTTTTACAATGAGTCTCTGCACCTTCTCTGCGGCGGCTTTAAGCTTATCCTGGTGCCGCTGACTGTCCGACTGGAGCTCGCTGAAATTTTTTTTAAGAACCTGGTTCTCCTTCTCAACTTCGGCAAGCGCGGTCGCCTTAGAATCCAGAACGCTTTTCAACGTGATATTTTCCTGCCGAAGTAGTTCGTAATTGCTTATTATGGCATCGACTTTATTTTCGAGGTCGGCAAGAAATTCGATTGACACACTATTCTCCTTTTCTATCGTTTTTTCGGCCTTTTTACCCGTGACACAAGACATTACCCGTCCAATCCAACTGGCCCAAATCACAACGGGTTATATATATGACACTTCAAAGGTAAATATATCATTTAATTGCTGAAAAATCCAGCACGAAATGAGCGACGGCATCGGCTGAGCTTATTGGCTTAGGGTGTGGGGAGATGCTATTTTTCTTATATGAAGCGAATGCTTTTCGATAACAATGCTCTGCGGTGTATGACCATAGCTCATCGAGTCTGCAATGTTTCATTTTTAATCGATATGAATGCCCATTGTCCTCAGATCGTTTCTCTGCACTTGAATGCAAAATCAGGAAAGAAAGATGATGTCACAATCGATCCAATCCTCCAAAGCGTGAAAGAAACAATTATTGGTTTTTTAGATGGAAAAATCAAAGACTTATCTAAACTTCGCATCGATCTCACGCGCCATCCTCCGTTTACACAAAAGGTGCTTCGTGCCGTACGCTCTATCCGATGGGGGAAAACCCTCTCTTATGCCGGTCTCGCGAAAAAGGTCGGAAACCCGGGCGCTATCCGTGCCGTTGCCACGGTTATGCGTAAAAACCCTTTTCCACTCATCATCCCCTGTCATCGAATCATCCGGAGCAACGGGTCGATAGGCGGTTTCATGGGTAAAATGAATGGCAAGGAGGTCGAGCTGAAAATCCGGCTGCTCGAAAGAGAAGGGACTAAAATTGGAGGAATTAAGGAATGGTGTGGACTTTTCTCCATTCCTTCATAATAAAGATTTTTTTTGCATTTATGAAAATATGCCAGAATACCTCATTCTGTGAACGGGGATGAATGGCACCAAATTGTTTTCATGTTTAAATTTGATTTTGGAAGCTCTGCCTGTGCGCGGGTAACTCTCTATTATAACTTTCGTAGAGAATCCGCATTCCATCCTCCGCCGAGGGCTTCGATAAGCTGCACCGAGGCCGATATCCGCTTGCCGAGAATCGCAACCGAGGTTTCCTTATTAGTAAGCTCGATCGTCTGCGTAGTGATGACATTGAGTGCGCTGGCTATACCCTGCTTGTATTGATCGATCTCAATCGCCGTCGAGCGGATCGAAGCCGATACCGCCTCGTCCTGCGCGACCGCTTCCTGCTCGAGTATCCGCAGTGCAGCAAGATTATCCTCCACATTTTCGAATGCTGAAAGCACGGTCTGGCGGTAGGTCGCCACCTGTGCATCGTAGGCCGCCTTTGCCGCTTCCACCTGCGCTCCGCGCAACCCTCCGGTGAAAAGGGTTTGCGTAAGCCCGCCGCCGAGGGACCACAGGCGGCTCGGCCATGTCAACCAATTCGAAAGGTCTGAACTTTCATAGCCCCCTGAAGCGCTCAGGGTGATGTCTGGATAATACGCGGCCTTGGCCACCCCGATCTGTGCATTCGCCGCGGCAACATTACGTTCGGCTGCCGCAACGTCGGGACGCCGCTCCAGGAGCGTGGATGGAAGTGATGGCGGAGTTGCAACGATGCGTATCGGTAAGGTATCCTGCTCAATGGCGAAGAGCGCTGCTGGTTGACCGATCAGCGTCGCGGCCGCGTGTTCCAGCTGGCTGCGCTGGATGCCGACATCGATCTGTTGCGCCTGAGCTGAGGAAAGTTGCGTCTGTGCGACGACGATATCGGCCTGCGAAGCGATGCCCTGTTCATCACGGAGTTTTGTCAGATTGAGAAATTTTTTATAGATGTCGACTGTTGAATCTAAAAGGCGTTTCTGAATATCCGCAACGCGCAGAGCGAAATAATCCTGTGCAAGCGCCGCCTGCGTGCTCAGACAAATCGCGGCAAGATCGGCGGCGGTTGCTTGGGCGGTTGCCCGACTCGATTCCACGGTGCGCCGCACCCGGCCCCAGAGATCGGGCTCCCAGGCGACATTACCTTCCAAGAGATAGTCCGCAATGAGCGGCATTGTTCCCGTTGCTGGAGCACCGAGGTTGCCGCCAACGACGGCATTCCGCGACTCCTGCTGTCGCGTATAGGTACCCTGGGCCGACACGGTCGGGAAATATCCCGCGCGCGCTGATTTGACCAGCGCCATTGCCTCCCGATATTGCGCATAGGCGGCTGCGATACTCTGGTTTGAAACAACGACCTTGCTCTCGAGCGTGTCGAGCAGTGAATCACCGTATAGCAGCCACCAGCCCCCCCTGAAGAGGGTGTCTGACGGCTGAGCCAGCTTCCATCCCGCCAGCTCCTTGAACGAAGAAGGTGTCGTCACGGAAGATCGGTGATAGTTAGGCCCGACCGTGCATCCGCCTACATACATTGTGGCAAGGAGCGCCCCGATCAGGAGGCGGCAGTGGATTTTGTTTTGATGCAATGCGCTCATAAGCCGTTCCATTTGTTGACCTCCCCATCCCATTCCCGCGCGGGCGGAGAGGAGGGTGGTAGGGACGGGTTTGAAACACGCCCCGTGAGTTCTTGTTCCTGAGAGGGCCTAAAAAAGTTCGAAGGCCTTCTCTTCTATAGCGTCGTCCCGGATATTTCGGGCCGTTTTCTTCCTTTCCGTTTTGTCCATACGCGCAGCCTGTCTATATAGAGATAGATCACCGGCGTCGTGAAGAGAGTCATCACCTGGCTGACCATAAGCCCGCCGATGATGGCTATCCCGAGCGGCCGGCGCAGCTCGTAGCCCGTGCCTTTCATGAGGGCCAACGGCAACGCCGCAAAAAGAGCTGCCATGGTCGTCATCATGATCGGACGGAACCGGAGGAGCGACGCCCGATAGATGGCATCACGGGGGCTCAGGCCGTCTTTCCGCTGCCCCTGTAGCGCGAAATCGATCATCAGGATGCCGTTTTTCTTTACAAGGCCGATAAGAAGCAAGCAGCCGACCAGGCTGAGAATGTCGAATTGCGTGCCGGTGACGATCATCGCCAGAAACGCTCCCACCCCGGCCGAAGGAAGTGTGGACAGAATGGTTAACGGGTGCAGGTAGCTTTCGTATAGAATGCCGAGCACAATATACACGGCCAGAAGCGCCGCGAGAATAAGCAGCGGCTCGTTTGCAAGAGAGGCCTGGAAGGCCTGCGCGGTCCCGGCGAAGCCGGAACGCATGCCTCCGGGCATCACGGCGGAACGCATGGCGGTCGTAATCGCCGTAACCGCTCCGCCGAGCGAGGCCTTTTCCCCGAGGTTGAAAGAGAGGGTGACGGCGGGAAACTGGGCGTGATGATTTACCGCAAGGAGTGCGGGCAGCACTTCGAACTTCGAAAAGGCCGACATCGGCACCTGGCTGCTGTCCGGCGTGCGTACGTAGATTGATCGTAGCGCCTCGGGACGTTGCCAGAATTTCGACTCGACCTCCATGACGACGCGGTACTGGTTGAGGCCCGTGTAGATGATCGAAACCGCGCGCTGGCCGAAGGCGTCGTAGAGCGTCTCATCGATAAGCGCAGGGGTAATGCCGAGCCGCGATGCGGTGGTGCGGTCGATCGTGAGCTGCGTTGAAAGACCGTGGCTCTGTTGGTCGCTCGACACATCCGCTATCCCGGGGATTTTGTGCAACATCCGTTCAACCTGCGGAGCCCAGGTATTAAGTTGCTTGAGGTCTTCGCCCTGCAGGGTGAACTGGTACTGCCCGCCGCTCATCCTGCCCCCGACCCGCACGTCCTGTGTTGACTGCAGGTAGGTCTGGGCGCCCGGAACCATTGCCAGCTTTTTTCGCAGCCTGGCAATGATCTGATCAGCATCGAATTTTCGGCCGCTGAAATCCTTGAGTGCAATGAACATCCTGCCGGTGTTTATGGTCTGCCCGCCTCCCGTAAAGACCACGGCGTTCTCCACGGCTGAATCGCGCATGATGATGTCGCCGATCGCCTGCACCTTTTTCTTCATCTCAGAAAAGGAAATATCCTGCGATGCAAGGATGGAGCCCATGATCCGTCCGGTATCCTGCTGCGGAAAAAATCCTTTGGGTACCAAGATAAAGAGCACGATGGTGGCCGCGACGGCGAGGAATGTGAGCGATACCATGACTCTTCGGTGACGAAGCGCAACTTCGAGGCTTTTCGCATACCCCTCATGCAACCTTTCGAAGAAGTCGGCCCGGTGGCTTCGGCTTCCTTCCGGCAAGGGCGTATACGATTTCAACATGGTTGCGCACATCATCGGCGTTGTCGTAAGCGAAATCACCATGGAAACAAGAATGGCCACGGACAGAGTCACGGCGAATTCGTTGAACAGCCGCCCTAAAACGCCGCCCATGAGGAGGATCGGGATGAATACCGCGACGAGCGAGGTGCTCATTGACAAAACGGTAAACTCGACCTCGCGTGCGCCATCGATCGCGGCTTGGACCGGCGGCTTCCCCTGTTCCCGGTGGCGCGATATGTTTTCCAAAACGACGATTGCATCGTCGACCACAAACCCCGTGGCGATGGTGAGCGCCATGAGCGAAAGGTTATCGAGAGAATACCCGAGGAGGTACATGACTCCGAAGGTGCCGATGAGCGATACCGGGACCGCGATCGCGGGGATCATCGTCGCCCTGACGTTTCGCAGAAAAACGAAAACGACGAGGATGACAAGGATGCCTGAGAACAGGAGCGTCCGCTCGACTTCTTTCAGCGAGGCGCGTATCGTGGTGCTGCGGTCCATGACGACCGTCACCTTCACATCGCCGGGCATTTCGGCAGCCAGGCCCGGGAGCACTTTCTTGACGTTGTCGATGGTTTCGATGATATTGGCGCCAGGTTGTTTAAAAAGTATGACCGGTGTTGCAAGCTTGCCGTTTACCAGGCCCATATTGCGCAAATCTTGCACGGAATCCCGGACAAGTGCGACATCGGAGAGCTTGACCGGAGCACCATTGCGGTATGAGATGACGAGCGGCGCATACTCGGCCGCCTTGCGCAGCGGGCCGTTCGTCACGATTTCGTAGAGCCGATCTTTGCCGTTAAGCTTTCCGATCGGCCGGGTAACATTGGCCGAGTCGATAGCGCCGCGCACATCGGCGAACCCGATCCCATAGCTGGAAAGAACGGTTGGATTGAGCTCAACCCGCACTGCGGGGAGCGATGCTCCGCCTACGATCACCTGGCCGATGCCCTGAACCTGCATGAGCTTCTGCGCCATGATGCTCGACGCGGCATCATAAACCTGCTCCGGCCTTTCGCGGTCGGAGGTGAGCGCTAGAATGACTATCGGCGCATCAGATGGATTGACCTTGCGGTAGGTCGGATTGCTCAACAGGTTGCTTGGCAGGTCGGCGTGGGCTGCATTGATGGCGGCTTGAACGTCCCTCGCCGCGCCGTCGATGTTCCGGCTCAGGTCGAACTGCAGGGTGATCCCGGCGGTTCCGAGATAACTTGTCGAAGTCATTTCGATAACGCCCGAGATGATACCGAGCCTCTTTTCGAGCGGGGCGGCGACTGTGGCGGCCATGATTTCCGGGCTTGCTCCCGGCATCGAGGCCGAAACGGAAATGGTGGGAAAGTCGACCTGTGGCAGTGGAGCGACTGGCAGGATTTTCAACGCCAGCAAACCTGCCACGGTCAGGCCTGTGGTCAGGAGCACGGTCGCGATCGGTCTTTTGATGAAGGGGGCCGAAATGTTCATGCAGCCTCCGTTTCACCCCGTTGCCGCGCGCTGCGTCTCTTGCCGATCCTGTCAAACCAAAGATAGACGACCGGCGTTGTGTAGAGCGTAAGCGCCTGGCTGAAGATGAGGCCGCCGATGATCGCGATACCGAGCGGGCGCCGCAGCTCAGATCCCATTCCACCGCCGAAAGCCAGCGGCACCGCGGCAAAGAGCGCAGCCAGCGTGGTCATCATGATGGGGCGGAACCGCAGCTTGGCGGCTTGGAAGATCGCCTTTTCCGGACTCAAACCTTCGTTTCGCTCCCCCTGGAGCGCGAAATCCACCATCATGATCCCGTTTTTCTTCACGATGCCGATGAGCAGGATGATGCCAATGAGGGTGATGATGGTGAACTCGGTGCGGAAAAGGAGCAGCGAGGCGAGCGCTCCAACACCGGCTGAAGGGAGCGTTGAAAGTATTGTCAGCGGGTGGATATAGCTTTCGTAAAGAACCCCGAGCACGATATACACGGCCAGCAACGCGGCGAAAATGAGAAAGAGCTCGTTGCCGAGCGACGATTGCAGCGCATCGGCGGTTCCCTGAAAACTGGGAGTGACGCTCGCGGGAAGGCCGCTCTTTTTTACCTCGTCATTGATCGCCCCTATCGCCTTGAGAAGCGAGGTTCCGGGCGCGAGGTTGAAGGAGATCATCGATGCCGGGAACTGGCCCTGCCGCTCGATGGATAACGCAGTGGTGGTTTCAGCCACTTGCACTACCGCGCTCATAGGAACAGGCGTACCGTTTGCGCTCTGCAGGTAAATGTCATTGAAGTTTGCCGGGCTCGCGCTGAATTCCGGTTCTACTTCCAGGATCACCCGATATTGGGAAAGCTGGCTGAAAATGGTCGACACTATCCGTTGGCCGTAGGCGTCGTACAGATTCGCGTCGACGGTGCCCGCCGAGATGCCAAGCCGTGATGCTGTGGGCCGGTCGATGACGACATGCGCTTCGAGACCGTTGTTCTGCGCATCGCTTGACACATCGTTCAGTTCCGGCCGCTGTGCCAATGCGCCGATCAGCTTATTCGTCCAGTCGTTGAGTTCATTGGAATTAGGATCCTGGAGGCTGAACTGGTACTGGTTTTTAGAGAGCCTGCTTTCGATGGTAAGATCCTGGACCGGTTGCAGGAAGAGCCGTATGCCCGTGATATCGGCGGTTTCCTGCTGGATGCGGCGCATGACTTCGACGGCGCTGCCTTTGCGATGCTCCGGCGGTTTCAGGTTGATGAGCATCCTTCCGGAATTGAGGGTCGGGTTGACGCCGTCAACGCCGATGAACGAAGTGAGGCTTGACACGGCGCTGTCGGCGAGGATTGCGTGCGCAAGCTCTTTCTGCGCACTGCTCATTGCCTGAAAAGAGATCGACGGGGGAGCCTCGGTAAACCCTTCCAGAAGCCCGGTATCCTGCACCGGGATGAATCCTATCGGCATGACCATGTACAGGATTACCGTCAGCACCAAGGTGCCGAGGAACACAAAGAGTACCGGCCTCTGGTGTTTAAGCACCCACTCAAGCGATTTGCCGTAAGCCGCAATGACCCAGTCGAACATGGCCTGCGACCGGGCATAAAATCGGTTTTGTTTCTCAAGGGGAGGCGTCTGGCGCAGAAGCAGCGCGCACAGCATGGGCGTCAGGGTCAGGGAAACCACGGCCGAGAAGAGGATTGTGACGCCGAGGGTGACGGAAAATTCGCGGAAAAGCCGCCCCACGACATCCCCCATGAATAGCAGCGGGATAAGCACCGCGACAAGTGAAATCGTGAGTGATATAATGGTGAACGCGATCTGCTGCGATCCCTTGAGCGCGGCTTCGAGGGGGCTATCTCCCTGTTCGATAAACCGCGAGATGTTTTCGATCATAACGATGGCGTCATCGACCACGAAGCCGGCGGCAATGGTTAGTGCCATGAGCGAAAGATTATCGAGGCTGTACCCGAGGAGGTACATGATGCCGAAGGTGCCGATAAGCGACAGCGGCAGCGCAATACCCGGTATGAGGGTGCCCGCCGTGGTGCGAAGAAAGAGAAAGATGACCGCGACCACGAGGATGCCTGCCATACAAAGCTCGAAGGCGATATCTTTTACCGATGCGCGGATGCTGATGGTGCGGTCGGTTACAATCTGCGCCGTCACGCCCGGCGGAAGCGTTGCCTGCAATTGCGGCAGCAGCCGGTTGATATTATTGACAACGCCGATAACGTTCGAGCCCGGCTGGCGGTGGATATCGAGGATGACCGCCGGCGTATCGTCCTTCCAGGCCGCGAGCATGGTATTCTCTACATCGTCCACCACCTCCGCGACATCGGACAGGCGAACGGGAGCTCCGTTACGGTAGGCGATGACGAGCGGCTTATACTGGGCGCTTCCTGTCAGCTGGTCGTTTGCGCCGATCGTGGAAGACTGGCGCGCGCCATCGAATTCTCCCTTGGCCTCATTGACATTTTGCGCCACGACCGCGGTCCGGATATTTTCAAGCGTCAGGCCGTACGCGGCGAGCGCGGTGGGGTTCGCCCTGATGCGCACCGCCGGCCGCCGGCCGCCGCCGATGGTGACGGCTCCCACGCCTGATACCTCGGAAAGCTTGGGCACGAGCCGTGTTTCGGCGAGGTCTTCCACCTGCGGTTGCGGCACGGTCTTTGAGGTGAGGGCAAGTGTCATGATGGGCGCGTCGGCCGGGTTTATCTTGCTGTACACCGGCGGCGACGGCAGATCGGTCGGCAGAAACGAAGAAGCGGCGTTGATGGCCTCCTGCACCTCCTGCTCCGCCACGTCGATGCTCTGCTTCAGGTCAAACTGGAGCGTCACCACGGAGGCGCCACCCGAACTTGACGAATTCATCTCTCTGAGGCCGGGCATCTGGCCAAACTGGGTTTCGAGCGGAGAAGTGACCGTCGATACCATCACATCGGCCGACGCTCCGGGGTACAGGGTGATGACCTGTATGGTCGGATACTCGACCTCGGGCAACGCGGATACCGGTAGTTGCTTTAAGGCAAACAGGCCGCCGAGGAGAATCGCCGCCATAAAAAGCGATGTGGCAATGGGTCGCTGGATGAAGATCCGCGAAGGGTTCATGTCCCCTCTCTGCTCCGGCTTCCCCGGATTTCCACGTGCGCGCCTTCGTGCAGCCGGTCGGCGCCCTCTACCACCACGCTATCACCGGGAGATATTCCATTCAAGGCGGCAACCCGGTCGCCTTCGGAAGGTCCGGGAGTGACCGGCTGCACGGCCACGGTCCGGTCGGGTTTAACCACGTACACGAACGTTCCCTTCGGGCCGTTCTGCAGGGCCGCCTGCGGGATGACCGTGACATCCTTTTTGACATCGAGCAGCAGGTGGGCGTTAACAAACTGACCGGGAGTGAGCTCGTAATGTTCATTCGGAAAAATCGCCTTGATCTGCATTGTTCCGGTCATCGAATCGATCCGATTATTCACGGCGAGGACCTTGCCTTCGGCGAGCTTCTTGTTATCACTTCTATCAAGCGCCTCCACGGTCGGATAGCTGCCCTTTCGCATCCTCGCGAGAAGCCGGGGCAGATTGTCCTCGGAGATCGTAAAAACCACGGTGATCGGCTGTCCCTGTGTCAGGACTACTATGCCGTTTGCGTCCGAAGTCTGAACGATGTTGCCCGGATCGACGAGGCGCAGCCCCGCGATGCCGGTCACCGGCGAGGTGATACGGGAGTAGGTGAGCTGCAGGCGGGCATTGTCAAGGTTGCCCTGATCCAGCTTCACGATGCCCTCATCCTGCGCCACAAGAGCCTGTTGGGTTGCAAGCTGCTGCTCCGGGATCGCGTCTTGAGCAGAGAGCGCCTGGTAGCGCTTGAGATCGATCCGTGCGTTCGCCAGAAGGGCCGTATCCCGGATGAGCGCACCCTCTGCCTGCATGATCTGCGCTTCGAACGGCCGGGGGTCAACTACCGCCAGCAAGTCGCCCTTTCGGACAAGCTGGCCCTCCTTGAAGAGCACCTGCTGAAGCTGCCCGTTGACCAAAGTTTTTATCGTAACCGTTCGCAAGGGTACTACCGAACCGATCCCGGTAAGGTAAATGTTAATGTTCCCGGTGACCGCGGGGACGGCGACGACCGGAACCAGCTGACCGGCAGCATTGTCTCCCCGGCGGGAGGAATGCCCGGATGAGGGGCCGCTTGATGCGGAACCTTCGGACGACGATTTGCAAGATAAAGTCATGCAAAAAAGAGCGAGTGCAAGCACTGCCCCGGTATGCATCCATACTCCGGCAGATGGCCGGGCGAATTGTTTTCGATCACGTACCTTTTTAATAGCCGCCATAAGATGATCACCTCACAGGGTAGAACCGGTAGCTGCATTGTAACAGGCGTACTTTATCGCCTCTTGCAGCGGGATTAGAAAACGGTTGAAAAACAAGCAATTGTTCTTCATTTCCGTAATAATAATATTGATAGACCAAATATTGTTAGACTGAGAAAGATAGTTAATTGCAACATGCAGGACAGTCAGGTGCAACGTGGGCGCCAGCGTTTGCTGGCCAAAGCGAAGCAGAGGCCTGAAAATACCGGCTCACGAGGTGAGAGCACAGATGAGTGACGAGTCGGGAGGAACGCTATGATTATTTTTTTCTCCCGTGCAATCCCCACAAAAAAGACATTTCAAGAATTCATCTCCACTTTGATGTGAAACCCTCAGTTTGACGGCTGTTATGACTGCATGCGATCGATTTTTTCCAGCAACTGAAGGGGATCATACAGCGGCGGTCGAACTATCGTTCAAACCACGACGCGGTTTCTTTCACTCAAATTTACGCTGAACCTCGTTAAATGGCCGCAATGTTTATGGTTCGAGTGGGAGAAAAAGCCTTCTTAGAATACTCCGGCCATTAAATATTGTTAAGTGAAACCGCATTTTCAATGAATATAACGATCTAACCTATCACTGTATTTATTTGCCGGAGTAATAGATGCATATTTTATGCGCTTCTGCTTATTATGACTTTTTGAAAAGATTCCAGTTCAAGGGTAAATAATGAAAATAGGCTTTGCTAATTAGTTAGAGATTCCTGACGTTTTTTGAAAGATTTCACGGGTCTTTCCATACCTGCTGAGTAATACCGCAATTTCTTATTCAAAATTTTCAAATCGCAGGCCGCATATCAAGCACGCGCTTTGCCTTGCCTTCGGAGACCGGCAGGGCACCGGGTTCGTGGAGTTCGACCGAGGGGTGGATGAGGATTTCTGTTTTCAGCCGGTTGCCGATCTCGCACCGTACCGCTTCGAGGGAGCGGAGGTCGCCCGTGAAAAGCTCGCCACTTACCTCAGTCCTCACTATCATCCGGTCGAGCGCTCCCTCTTTCTCGACCACGATCTGGTAGTTCGAGCCGGCTTCACGGATCTTCATAAGCACTCCCTCGATCTGCGAGGGGTACACATTGACACCGTTGATGATGAGCATGTCGTCGGTGCGTCCCTTGATGCGCGCAATGCGGCGGTGGGTTCGGCCGCAGGCGCATGGTTCGGGAATGATGGCAGACAGATCGCGCGTCCGGTAGCGCAGGAGCGGGGTGGCCTGGCGCCTGAGCGTGGTGAAAACGAGTTCTCCCTCGATGCCATCCGGAACCAGTTCAAGCGTATGGGGGTCGATGACCTCGATGAGATAGGCATCCTCCCAGACATGCATGCCCGCCTTGTAAACACACTCGAACGCGACGCCCGGGCCGTTCATCTCGCTTAACCCATAGGAATTATAAGCATCGATGTCCATGAGCGCTTCGATCTTCAGCCGGGTGCTTTCGGAATAGGGCTCGGCTCCGAGAAACGCTTTTCCAAGCGCAAGATCGGCCGGTAATACTCCTTCGCCTTCGAGCGCGGAATACAGGTGGAGCAGGTAGCTTGGCGTGGCGTGCACCACCGTGGTGGCGAAATCCTTCATGAGCTTGATCTGCCGTTTGGTGTTACCCGATCCGGCCGGAATGACCATCATGCCCATATTCTCGGCGGCGTAATGGAGCGCCAGCCCTCCGGTGAAAAGGCCATACGTCATCATGTTCTGAAACACGTCGCGTCTGGTAACGCCGGTCGCCGCGATGGAACGGACCATGAGATCGGTCCACGTTTCCAGATCCTTTGCCGTGTGGTAGATGACCGTGGGCGCGCCGGTGGTACCACTTGACATATGCACCCGCACGACCTCTTCCCGCGGTACGGCCAGCAGCTCGCTTGGGTATGCGGCGCGAAGATCGTCCTTGACCGTAAAAGGCAGCCGCTGCAGATCGTTGAGCGACGAAATCGGATTGAAACCATTTTCCCCGAAGCGCCGCCGGTAGAACGGCGAATTCCGTGCCTGCTCCACCGACAAGCGAAGCCGATGAAGCTGCAGACAGGCGAGTTCATGCCGGTCGAGGGTCTCGGTAGGATAGTCGTAGAATGGTATTTCCATAATGGTTTATATATGTAGAGACGTAGCGTGCTATGCCTTTATCCTCTTTACCGTTTCCCCCGGTCAATGCCGAGAGCGAAGATTCTTTTATTCTCCTCGTTTTTTTTCGCCACCACGGTTTCGATGGCGGTCATCCAATGTTCTTTGGCGATCGGCAGCATGGCGCTGAGCACCCCAAGGAGGAAGGTGTTGATATACCGTGAATCAGGGAGATTTTCGGCGTCCTTGAGCCAGGGCAGGAGACTGACCCCGTCTTTTTTCAGGAAGTGAGCGAGGCGTTTCCCCTCATTCGCATGGAAACAGACGAGGTAATCGGCCTCGCCCGGAATGATGAGCGGGGAGTACACCGTCTGGCCGAAGATGAGATGCGATTCCACCGATCCGCCGCGCTGCGCCATGCCGTGGACTTCGGATTTTTTGACCCGAGCACCGCTCAGCATTGCCGCGACGCCGAGAACTTCCGAGGCCTTCAAGACCCCCTGACCGCCAATACCGCAGAAAAGAACGCCGGTTGTTACTTGATTCATGCATTATTCCCTTATTGTATAAACCACTTATCCCGCAACCCGCGTCCGCGTCAGCGCGCCGGGGAGGCATACCTCCGCGCAGAGGTGGCAGCCCATGCAGGTGTCGCGGTCGATTTCAATATAGCCGCCGGCTGTTTCGGTGATTGCCGGGCAGTCAATGGAGAGGCAGATGCCGCACGTCTTGCATTTGTCTTTATCGTACGCCGGCGCGGGACGCGAATCCCGGTCAATCAGGCGACAGGGTGCCCGGGCAACGATCACCGACAGCGCATCTTCGGCGAGGCGCTCCTTGATAAGCGGTTCAAGGGTTTTCAAATCGTAGGCGGAAACGACATCCACATGATCGACGCCGCAGGCTTTGAGCACCTCGTCGATGACGAGCTTTTTCGTCGGCTGGCCGGTAATGGTGACCCCCGTAGCGGGATGGTTCTGGCCGCCAGTCATGGCGGTTGTGCTGTTGTCGAGGATAATGATGAGCCCCTTCGCCCGGTTGTACACCGCATTGATGATGCCGGTCAGCCCGGAGTGGATGAAGGTCGAATCGCCGATGACGCCAGCAATTTCCCTTCCAGGCAGGGCGCGTCGCAGCCCCTCCTGAAAGGTGATTGAGGCGCCCATGCAGATGCAGGTGTGAAGGGCGGACAGGGGAGGAGAGGAGCCGAGCGTATAGCAGCCGATGTCGCCGGCCACGATTGCCTTTGACTTACGCAGTAGGGAAAAAACAAAGCGGTGGGGGCAGCCGCGGCAGAGCACCGGGCGTCGCGCCGTGGATAGGTCTTCCTCCTTCTCCTTTCCTTCGACAATGGGCTCCATGAACTCGGGACGGAGTTCGCCGACCCTGAAGCTTGGATGCTTTGCGCGGACCGCGATGCCGAGCGTCCGGCAGTGCTCTTCGATGATCGGATCGAGCTCCTCCATCACGAAAACCTCGTTGACGGTTTTTGCGAAGGCCGCGATTTTTTCGTCGCAGAAGGGATAACTGAACCCGAGTTTCAGGATCGGTGCGTCCGGAAACCGCTGCTTGAGATAATAGTAGGAAACGCCCGTGGTGATGAATCCGATCGAATTTTTTCCCTGATAACGGTCCGGTTCGATGCGGTTGAGCGAAGTGGCATCGGCGAACTTCGCAAGCATCGCCTGCCGCTTCTCAACCTTTACGTGCGCGCGATAGGCATTTTTCGGCACCATGACATATTTTGCCGCATCGATCCTGAACTCAAACGGCGCATGTTCAACCCGCTCGCCGCACCTGACATCCTCTTTTGTGTGCGCGACCCGGCTGGTCATGCGAAGGAGCACCGGGGTGTCGTACTTTTCGCTGATGGAAAAGGCCTCCTGCACATACTCGTACGCCTCGGACGGACTCGCCGGTTCGAGAAGGGGGAGTTTGCCGAACATGCTCACCCAGCGAGAATCCTGCTCGTTCTGCGAGGAGTGCAGGCCGGGATCGTCGCACACCACCACCACGAAGCCCGCCAGCACGCCGGCGTAGGAGGAGGTCATGAGCGGATCCATGGCCACGTTGAGGCCGACATGTTTGGAGGCATAGAGGCTTCGGACTCCGCCGATTGCCGCGGCATAGGCAACTTCGAAGGCGACTTTCTCGTTGACCGACCATTGGGTGTCGATTTCCGCGTAGAGCGAGAGATTTTCAAGGATTTCCGTTGAGGGAGTGCCGGGATAGGCGCATGCGACCTTGACTCCGGCTTCAAAAGCCCCGCGCGCAAGCGCTTCGTCGCCGGACAGCAGCCGGCGTGAGGTAAAAGTAGTCATAGTAAAATAAATCTACTAAATTTCTTTGTGTCTGGTCGATGAATTTTGTCTTCGATAAGCTCTTAATTTTTCTAAGGTTGTTTTCTCTTTTTCCTAGTTGTTCTTAAATAGTATATTGAGATCAAATAAATAATAGCTTAACCGGACTCTGCTAACCTGAATTAGACCTTATTCTTAAAAACGGAGGGTATATGGTAAGATCTCGTGTTGTTGCAGGCGCTGTGTTGATCGCTGCGGCGGTGTTTTACGGCGCAAGCTATGGTTGGACCTGCGGCGGTTCATTAGCTGATTCTCAAAACTCCAGTGGGAACTACCCGCTGGGTATGCCCATGGGAGGAATCGGCGCCGGGAACTTCAATCTTTGCCCGGATGGTACCTATAATCAGTCCTGGGTCCTCACAACGTCGGATGCCAACGCTTATCCGCTTTGTATCGCTTTTGAGAAACGGGGAGCAACGGTGTTTTCCGCGACATTACAGAACGCGGGAAGCATGACCACTACCTTTACCGGTTACTGGCCGACCGTATTCATGGGGTATAAACAGACCGGTATGTATGACAGCGTGGCGCTCAAATGCTTTTCGCCCATTGTCACCGGCGCCGGCATCGCCAGCGACAATATGAACTCATCGCTGCCCATCGCTATTTACAAGTTCACGCTCACGAACAACTCGACCTCGACCGACACTGCGGCGATC
>Ga0181538_10000981_pt1 | contig 33231 bp, 29 predicted proteins | sample PEATcosm2014_Bin_40_FD_119773 | JGI IMG/M metagenome (GOLD analysis project Ga0181538, IMG submission 119773) | Peatland microbial communities from MTU Mesocosm Facility, Houghton, MI, USA - PEATcosm2014_Bin23_30_metaG | ecosystem: Environmental > Terrestrial > Soil > Wetlands > Peat | place... | reverse complement strand
GCTATTGCCGAATATGCGTCATTTACCGCGGCTTTCCCCAACGGTGTGCCCCAGCTTCCACCGCCGGGAGTCGTAATCATCGGCGGCGTCACAGTGCCTTTCGTGGATCAGATGACGCTGCCGCCGGGCACGTCTCCCGGCACTACCGTCGCCGGGAGATACGAAGTGCCTGCAATGGCAGGCACACTGCCGCCGGAAGAATACTTGGTCGGTCCCAATGCCGGCAGCGCGCTGTCGCAGAGTGATGTCAATGAAATCATCATGAACGCCGTAGCGACGGCAATGACGACGCGTGCTGTCATCCGCCTTCCATCCGGCCAAAGAACTCGGATGACAATTGCGGTTTCGGACCTCGACGGCACGCTTCTCGGCCTTTATCGCATGGATGATGGAACCGTATTCAGCGTCGATGTGGCCGCCTCCAAAGCCCGCAACGTGGTCTGGTTCAGTACGACCGCTGTGAGGGATTTACCCGGCGTGCCGCTGGGAACCGCGGTTACGAATCGCACCGTCGGCTTCGGAGCTCAGCCGCTGTTTCCGCCTGGGATCGACGGATCGGGCGATGGCCCATTTTTTCAGCTGTATCTGTACGACACGGCGAACCCTTGCACCCAGGGATCGGATACCGCCGGCAATATGAGCGGCGTCGTCTTTTTCCCCGGAAGCCTGCCGCTGTATCGAAATGGAGTACTCGTCGGTGGCTTGGGGGTCAGTGGCGACGGTGTTGACCAGGACGACTTCGTCACCGCGGGAGCAGTTAATGCCGCGTGTGGCTTTGGCGGTCCGTGTGGCGTGCCTGATTTTCAGGCGCCTCCCAACATCAGAGCCGATCAAGTCGTGATTGAAAATGTGCGATTGCCCTACCAGAAGTTTCCGCGCAACCCTACCGACTGAGACGCGGCAGTCGCGGGATCTTTCGCCTGGCACAGCCGGAAATCGGAAGAATCCGCCACGGACTGTACTTATTGAGTACCACGACTGAAGTTTCTTGACTTCACTCCTTTTTCTGGGACAATCCAGCTAAGGCTTCCCTGCATATCGGACTCTTGGAGGTGAGCGTGCTAAAGTCACTGCTATCGTTTTCTCTGTCTCTGCTGCTGGCTGCAACGCCGCTGTTTGCCGCTCCAACCGATAACCAAACCGCCGGAGAAGTGAAGGCGCTCATTCCTGCCGCTTCGCGAAATGCGCAACCGGTAAAGGTCAAAGAAACCCTCGACTGGAATGATTTGCTGAAGACCGATGCCCAGGGACGTTTGCGCGCTGGCCTTACCGACGGCTCCATTCTCAGTCTCGGATCTAACAGCGAACTCAAAGTAGTGCAACACGATGCCGCCTCGCAGCAAACTTCGATCGAAGTGAACTATGGCAAGCTGCGGAACCAAGTCGTCAGGATTACCAAGCCGGATGGCAAGTACGAAGTCAAAACACCGAACGCGGTGATCGGCGTAATTGGGACTGACTTCTATGTCGGCTATCTGAACAATCAAACCACGGTGATCTGCTACGTGGGCAAAGTGGCGGTCACGCCCGCACCCGGGGCGAAGGTGTTTAAGAGCGACAATGCTTCGACCGGTTCGACCAACACCGTGACCCTTACGGCGGGCCAGATGGTCGTCATCGGACTGGATATCCCGCCCGGAGGGTACCAAGCAAGTTCGACTCCGGCACCGGTGGCAGAGGCAAGCATGCAGGACACAAACGTTCCCAGCGAGCCGGTGAACGTGGGCAAAGCGGGCAGTCACACGGTGCGAAATATCTTGATCGGCGTCGGGCTCGCCGCCGGACTGGGAGTGGGATTGGGAATCGCGGAGACCCGGGGCGGTAGCAGCACCCCGCCAAGTAAGTGCGCTCCGACAGGGTGCTGACCGTTCGCGGGGATATGGGTGCATTTCAGAACTGCAGCCAGATGGCTTTCGCGCCAGACCCATGCCGCCATTGCGGCGGCGGCGACAACCGCTGGTCTGGCGCTCTTCGCCTATACCGGAATCGGCGGCGACCAACGTGCCGGCTTTCTGTTTCTCCAGGACATCGAACAGCGCACGCTCGACGCTCGTTTTGCCATACGCGGCCGGCGTGTCGCGGATCCTCGCATCGTCATTGTCGGAATTGACGACAAGACGCTGCAGACGATCGGCTCCTACCCTTTGCCGCGAAGTAACTACGCTCTTCTCGTGCGTCAGTTGAAACAGGGAGGCGCCAGCGTAATCGCCTTCGACGTAACCTTTCCTACCGCCGCCAGCAGCGAAGCGCTCGATGTGCTAACGCGCTTGCGCGGCGAAATCGGACCCTCCGCGCCCGCCGACCTGCAGAAAAAAGTTCAGCAACTAGAGCAACAATCCGATGTCGATGCCCAGTTTGCGGCCGCCCTCAAGGACGCCGGAAATGTAGTTCTCGGCCATCTTTTTCTGAGTGCTGAGCGTTCCAAGTTTACCGATCCGAAGCTGGCCGAGGCCTATTTCAATATCGTATGGGCGAAAAGCTTTCCGCAGGTCTTGAAAGTTAAATCCAACAACTGCGATTTCGATCTTGGCCAGGCATGGAGTCGCGGTGGTGGACCAGTGGCGGCGGGGGTGGAAGCCAACCTGCCGAAGCTGGCCGAAGCCGCCGCATCGTACGGTTTCTTCAACATCGCGCCGGACGCCGACGGCACTATTCGGCGGGCGCTGTTCGTGATTCGCTACAAGGACCAGGATTTCTTCCCGTCGCTGGCATTGCAGGTCCTGCGGCAATACGAAAGCATTCCCGACCAGCAAATCGCAGCTTACATTTCGGCGGAAGGCATCGAGCGCATTCAATTCGGCGATCGCGAACTGTACCCCTGGCACAACGCCAGCGCGCTGATCAACTACGTCGGCCCCTATCACTCCTATCCGCATTACTCGATGGTAGACGTACTCCATGGAACTGTGCCCGCGGATGCGTTTCGGGACAAAATTGTTTTTGTCGGCGGCACCGCGCTCGGCATCGGCGACCTGCGCAATACACCGTTTGAAAAGCAAGGCTCCGGTTACATGGGAGTCGAGGTGCATGCCAATATCCTCGACAATCTGCTGCACAGCGCCGAGCCACAGCGTACCTTTCTCATCCGCGGCTTCAATGAGGAAATCGTCGACATCGCCTTCATTGTCTTTTTCGGCATAGGGCTGGGACTGTGGTTCGGACGCTCGCGGCCTCTGACCGCGACGCTCGCTGCCATGGTGACGCTGGGCGCGTTCCTGTGGTTTGTTTACTACGGTTTTGCGCACTGGGGGCGCTGGTACAGCTTCGTGATACCGGCGGCGACGCTGGTGGGCTCATACGCTTCCATCACCAGCTTTCGGGTGATTCACGAGGAGCGCGAGAAACGGAAAATCCGCAAGACATTCTCTCAATACCTCTCGCCTGGCGTAATCGAACTGATTGAGAAAGATCCGCAGAAATACATTCGTCCCGGAGGCGAAGTCAAGAACCTAACGGTGATGTTCAGCGACATTCGCGATTTCACCACCCTCTCCGAGGGTCTGACACCGGATGATCTCGTCCACCTGCTGAATCAATACCTGAGCGCGATGACGGACATTCTGTTTCGCAATCTCGGCACACTCGACAAATACATCGGCGATGCCATCATGGCGTTCTGGGGATCGCCTTATCCGCAGCAGGACCATGCCTATCGCGCCTGCTGCTGCGCCCTCGAGATGATCGCAGGTCTGGAAGAACTGAACCGCAAGTGGACGGAGCAAGGGGGGCGCCAGATCGCAATCGGCATCGGGCTAAACACTGGCCCGGTGAACGTCGGTAACATGGGATCCGACAAGCGCCTGGCGTGGACCGTGATGGGGGACAACGTCAATCTGGCTTCCCGTCTAGAGGGACTGACGAAGCAATACCGCAGCCGGTTGATCATCAGCGAAAGCACTTATCACCAAGTGGCGAGTCAGTTTGTGGCGCGCGAAGTCGACCGTATCCGGGTAAAGGGGAAAAAACAGCCGGTGGTGATCTACGAGTTGCTGGCTCCGATCGCCGAGCGTCAAGCCTACACAACGCTCTTGACACAGTTCAATGCAGCGCTCGAAGTGTACCGCACCCAGAATTGGCGCGAGGCAGCAGGAAAGTTCGGCGAGTTGCTGGCTGTGTATCCGAATGACGGCCCCACCCAGGTCTTGCTCCAGCGCTGCCTTGAATTCATGGAAGAAGCGCCAGATCACGACTGGGATGGAGTCTACGTGATGAAATCGAAATAGCCCTCTGCGGTTTGGACGCGGGAGGAAATATAACGTTATGACACCCTTCCGATTTTCCGCTCAAGAACAATTCTTCAGCTTGACGACAGAAGGTTTGCATCAGCCCATCCGTCGCGCCAAATAGGTTTGGGTTGCAGTTGGCATTCTGAAGCCCTCCTGCTTGACACCCGATGGCTACGCCGTTATTGTGAGGCTCTCTCCCAAGCTCTGATCCTGCAGCAGTTTAGCCTCTGATCGACCTTGAGGAGGACGAAGCGATGGCGAAAAGCCGTATCGTATCTCACTACGAGATCATTGAGGAAATCGGTCGCGGCGGCATGGGAATCGTGTACAAGGGACGAGACCGACTGCTCAATCGCGACGTCGCGCTCAAAGCTTTACCCTTCGCCAAATCCATCGAAGACGATCCCCAGCACAGCGTTTTGCGACAGAGATTCGAGCGTGAAGCGCAATCGGCTTCCGCTCTCAATCACCCCAACATAGTTACCATCTACGATCTTCTGTCTGAGCCGGACGGTGACTTCATCGTGATGGAGTACGTTGAAGGAAAACCGTTGTCGAAAGCCATCCCACGGAACGGTCTTCCTCTTGCTCAGGTGTTACGGTATGGATTGCAAATTGCCGATGCGGTTGGAAGCGCGCATGCGGCCGGTATCGTCCACCGCGATCTGAAGCCGGAAAACATTCTGATTTCGCGCTCTGACCAGATCAAGATTGTGGATTTCGGACTGGCCAAGCAGGGCTCCGATGAGCGGGGCGTGTTGCCTACTCAGGAGATGCTGACGAGTCCTGGGTCTTTCATGGGTACGCTTTGTTACGCCGCTCCAGAACAGCACCTGAATCTTCCGGTGGATCAGCGGACAGATATTTTCGCTCTGGGTGTGGTCCTGTTCAAAATGCTCACTGGAGAACTGCCATTTTACGGAAAGAACCTAATGGAGTTGGTGCAAGCGATCAACCGCTGCAAGCCGCGATCGCTGCGCGCGTTGCGCCCGGCCGCGCCTCCGATTCTTGACGCCCTAATCGCCCGAGCTTTGCAGAGGGAGCCTGCGGACCGGTATCCGAATGTAGGCGAACTGGCAGCGGATTTGAAGTTGGCGGGTGAAGTTGGAGAACACGTGACTCTGGCCGGTGCCAGCATCTCCCAGGCAGAACTCAATTCATCGGTGGACACGCGTATCAGCTCGGGGTCGAGCAGCTTCGCCCAGCCACCGGTCGCCGGACGCGAGAAAATCTCCATCGCCGTCCTGCCTTTCCGTAGCTTGTCCGAGAATAAAGAAGATAGTTATATGGCCATGGGAATCGGTTCTGAGATCAACAGTGCACTTTCCCGTGTGCCCGGCGTAAGGGTCGCTTCGCACTTAGCTACTTACCGCTATAAAGACAATGAGCTCCCCGATCTCAGCCGCATCGCCAGCGAGCTGAAGATTCGTTACGTACTCACCGGCAGCCTGCGCCGGGGGGGGAACCGAATCCGGGTGATCGTTGAGCTGGCGGATGTCATCACCGGCTCGGTTCAGTGGTCGCGGACTTACGACCGCGACCTCGAAGACCTCTTCGCGGTTCAGGAGGAAATTGCCAGTGCGATCGTGCGCGCGACTGGGGGAGAACTCATACGCGCCGGGTCGGAGCGTGCCGACAAGGCCTCTGCGGATGAGCTCGATGCCTGGGGCTTGGTGCGCAAGGCGTATCATTTTTGGAATTACGGCTTTCATCCGGCCGGCATCGGCGATTCCCTGAACCTGCTGCGTCGCGCCCTCGAGCTCGACCCGAATTATGCGAACGCACATGCTTTTCTGGGACTCTATCTGATTGAAAGAGTAGCGCTCATTCTGAGCGAACACCCCGAGGAAGATCGAGCGGAGGCGCAGGCGGCGGTGGATCGCGCTTTCGAACTTGCGCCCAACGATACCGAGGTTCTGGAGAACGCGGGGCTGGTATGGTGCCACTGCGGCATGTGGGAACGGTCGGTGCAAGCTTTGCGGCGCGCCGTCAAGATTTCGCCTTTCAACCTGGTGGCTTGGGGCTACTTGGGATTTGTATTGGGCTGCGGGGGACAGCAGACGAAGAATGCCACGGAAGGCGATCGCATCCTGACCAAGCTCATTACCGATACGCCCGAACATCCTTCAGTTCCTTACTGGTATTTTTTCAAGGCTATGGCCTGCACCAGACTCGGCCATTTCGAAGAGGCTGTCACTTGTGCTTTCAAGTGCGTGGAGATGCACCCCAACTTTTACATCGCCCGCTACACCCTGGCCAATGCCCTCGGCCACGTCGGACGATACGATGAAGCCCGGGCAGAGATGGCGACGGCGTTAACCATCAACCCCCACCTGAGCGAACCCTTGATGACCCGGGAATGGGTGGTCATCATTCGCGATCGGCAATTGGCGGAAACGCAGCTCGCAGGACTGCGCAAGGCGGGAATATTCCCTCAATTGTTAACCGGAGCAGAAACGGGAGGAGAGAAATGAGCGGTTTCCAAACATCCGAGTTCCGGGTTCTAGCCAGCGGTCTGGGGTATCCCGAGGGGCCGGTTTATCAGGCCGACGGTGGGGTACTGCTGGTGGAGATCTACAACGGCACCCTCACCCGCGTGACCTCCAATGGCACCAAGCAGACAGTGGCGACTCTGGGAGGCGGTCCCAACGGGGCTGCGGTTGGCCCCGACGGAGCGATCTACGTTTGCAATGACGGCGGCCTTGCCTGGATGCAGATTCCCAGCGCGCCCGCACCCCCGGAGTTGCTGATTCCCGTCGGACAGCCGCCGAATTATTCCGGCGGTTCCATTCAACGGGTCAATCTGAATGGCAACACGTTTAGCACGTTGTATGCACAATGCAACGGAAACCGGCTGTGCAGTCCCGACGATCTGGTTTTTGACGCCACGGGGAATTTCTGGTTCACGGATTGGGGTAAGCAACGAGCGACCGACCGTGACATCACCGGCGTGTACTATGCTCAGCCTGACGGAAGTAAGATTGTCCAAGCTCTTTCCGGACGTTCGGCGCCCAACGGAATCGCGCTTTCCCCGGATGACGGGCGGCTTTATGTCGCGGAGACCTACGCCCGCTGGATATTGTATTGGGAGCTATCGGCCCCCGGTGTCATCAAGAAAAATCCAAACACGCTCGACGGTTCGTATCTGTTGACAGCTGATATCCCGGGCCAGGGCACGCTAGACTCCATGGCGGTCGATGAAGAAGGCAACGTGTACGTTGCCACGATGTTGCCGCGGGGGCAGGATCCGGAGATTCCAGGCGGGATCACAGTGATTTCGCCCGCGGGAAAAACTCTGGATTTCATTGAGCTGATGGTGGAAGGAAAGCCGGAGCCATTACCGTCGAATCTGTGCTTCGGCGGACCCGAACGGCGAACCGCATTCATCACCCTTGCCGGAACCGGAAGACTGGTGGCTTGCGACATGAAGATTCCCGGCAAGCCGCTGCATTTCAGCAGCTAGTACTGTGACCGCGCGATGAGTCGTCCGTTGGAGGGGCCGGCGGGGATGCCCGGCTGTCCAACAGCAAACTTGGATCGAGTGTCGTGGGCGTCGTGGCCGGTTCACCACGGAAATCTCAAACTGCGAGGCAGGAATGGCAATGCACTGGCCGCATTGGTTGTGGGACAAGGTAATGAGTATTCTGCGACACCCGTGGCACTCGCTGGTGTCGCTGCTGGCTGCTGTCGGCGGTCTGATCATGTCCATTCCGCAATTTCTGGTGCGAGCTGCCCACTGGATCGCGCAACAGGTGAAGCGGGTGGCAAGCATCCCGCTGTGGGGGTTGTTCCGAGGCCTGGTGTACGTAGTCTTGGGATTGTGCGTGCTGGGATTCCTGCTTACAGTTTTTCTGATCAACTATCCCACTTCCAAGGTGCCTGACTTTCAACCCGTCGACCAACATGTTTATCTCAGCCAGGGATGGGGCTGGACTGGCGGACAGAACGAACCGCTGCGCCAGTTCTTTTATTACACGCCCCAAGGCGCCGGCCTGAAGGACATACGGTACTCTTGGTTTGTCAACCTGGAGGTGCCCTGGGGAAAGAAAAAGTTTGCCGACCCGCAGCGCATGAGCGCCTACGGGTTCGTGGTGGACACTGCCGCTACCGAGCTCAACCCCGACCGCCTGCCAGTCGGATTCACATCGCACTACGATCCTAAATTTGGCGAAAAGGTACTGGACCTTAGCTGCGCCGCCTGCCACACCGGCGAGTTGACAGTTACCAAGAATGGCAAGCGCTATGGACTCCGCGTGGATGGCGGACCGGCGATGCACTCCTTCACGGCGATGCACATCGGCGATTTCGCGCCAGAGTTGCTGGGTTCGCTTATGGCGACTTATCTAAATCCCTTCAAGTTCGCTCGATTCGCCAAGCCGGTGTTGGGGCCTGCGTATCCGCAAGGCAGGTGGAAACTCCATGGTGACCTTCGATCCGTGATTGGGGAATTACTGCGGCAGGCCGTGAATGACAAATCGCGCAATCTCTATCCAACCGAGGAGGGACCTGGCAGAATCGACGCCCTGGGCAGAATCGGCAACACTGTGTTCGGCGACGAATTAAGCAGCGTCAATTACAAATTGTCGAATGCTCCGGTAAGATATCCGCCGTTGTGGGACATCTGGAAATTCAACTACGTTCAGTACAACGCCTCCGTGCGCCAACCCATGACGCGAAACTCCAGCGAGTCGCTGGGGGTTGGCGCGCGTGCCCAACTGCTCAACCAGTACGGCGCTCCCATACCAAGAGACCAGCAGTTCGATACTACGGTGATGATGGACAACTTGAGCCAACTCGAAATGGCCTTGTGGAGTTTGGAACCACCGAAGTGGAACGAGAACTGCCTAGGAAAAATCGATTGGGCGAAGGCGAAAAAAGGACAGGCGCTGTTTGAGAAGACCTGTCAGCACTGCCACGGACCTTTTCCAGCTAGCGAGCCCATCAAGGAATGGTTCGCCTATTTGAAGACGGATGGCTACAAACAAGAGCTGGTCCTAAAGAGCTGGCAGACTTTTCTGAACGGGTTCTACGAAACGCCGGACCAAACTCCGCAGGGAGCTCCGAAACCAGCTCCGAACCTGGTTCTGAACGAAGCTCACGCTCAGGCGAGCCCGGCGCCTTCCAGTCGGACCGCTGAACGCCAGATCGGAATCACTCTTTCTCCGGAGGAACAGAAAGCCGCAACTCTTCACGAGGAAAAGCCAGTGTCGTTCACTGTAATTTTTCCTGCGGCTTCCGGGCAAGAAGCGAATGGGGTAAAGCCCTTCCTCCCAATGACGTCGCTTCAGCCCGCAGGCGGCTACGAGGAAACAAGGGAGCAGGAGTCGCGGCAGGTAGTGTCCAACATAACGCCAGTGAAAGGCATCGCCCCGCACATCGACAAAGACTACGACCTCCCTCTATGGATGATGCAGCCCTTGACGGTACAGGATATTGGAACCGACCCAACGGCAGCGGTGAATTTTGTCAACAAGAAAATTGATTTGACTAGGCTGGGCCTGAGTCCTGCCGCGGCGAGTGAAGGAATGCGCACTCTGTTGGAGAACGATCTCAATGGAAAGACCGACGCGTACGCAAAGGACATTCTTCGCTTGCTCGGCAAGGATACAATCTCGGTCGGTAACAATAAGAATAAGAAGATACCGTCGATCGAACAGATGCGGCCGGACGATAGCCAGGCTCTCAGAAAGGCGGCCCTCGAAATTGCCGACGAACCGAAGGACAAGCGAGACAAGGAGAGCAAGGATCAGGCGGCTCTCGAGGATGACATCGTACAATTTCTGGACGCGATTAACACTGGCCAAGCGCGCATCGATAACTTCATTGCCGCTATGGATCTGAGCGCACTGAATACCGGCGTTGCTCTGCGCTTGATCGTGTTTAACGCCCGCCAGCGCTTCTACGACCAAAGGCGTTACACAGTGCCGGAGCGCAATGAGTTAAACGGATTCGGAGAACTCGACGTTCCCATACCGCTTGCACAGTACAAACCACGACCACTCGCGGGCATCTGGGCGGCTGGACCGTTTCTGCATAACGGTTCAGTGCCCACGATTTACCAGTTGCTGTTACCCGCGGATCAACGCGACAAGAAATTCTACGTCGGCACGCGTGATTTCGATCCCGTCAACTTGGGTTTTAGCACACAGCCGCCCGTGCAGAACGGCTTCTGGCTCGATACTTCAATCACCGGCAATTCCAACATTGGACACGAATTCCGCAAGGGCTACATCCCATGGAAAACAGGGAGCCCGCCACAATATGGCGTGATCGGACCGGAGTGGAGCGAGGAAGACCGCCGTGACATTATTGAGTACCTTAAGATACATCGCGACGAGCATAAAGTACCTGCAACAGACATGGACGGTTATTTGAGAGAAGGCCTCGACACGACTAACGTCTGCCAATGAGAATGAGGAGGCATGCTTGAGCTTGAATCCGAGAAGCAAACGCGCTGCCCTTGGACTGGTCGTGATTGTGGCGCTGGGCTACTTTTTGATTCGTCCGAATCGGCCGGGACCAATGGGTGAATATGTTTCTCCGGGCGAGGACTACCTGACTGCACAGATCGTGGCTTCCGCGCTCGGCATGGTGAATATGAGCCAACAATACACGACGGCTCATCCGCTGCCGGGATATCCGCCCAAGGTTGCGGCTGCCAGCGCTCCGGCCCCGGGTGCACGTACTCCTCCATCCGATTCTGCTTCACAGCCGTACCGTCGCGACGTGCATTCAAAAACGCACGGATGTATCAAGGCAACGTTTACAGTGCTCGACAATCTGGATTCCAGATTCCGCTACGGCCTGTTCGCCAACCCCGGCCAGTATCAGGCGTGGATCAGGTTCTCCAGCGGCAACGAATATCCGCAGCCGGATCGCACGCACGACGCGCGCGGGATGGCTATCAAGGTGATGGGCGTAAAAGGTGAGAAATTGCTGGAGGATGACGGGCTGCCACCCGCTGGCACCCAAGACTTTGCGCTCATGAATGCCACTCAGTTTTTTATTCGCGACATCAACGAATACGCCGAATTCACGAAATATCTTGGCAGCGGGTTCGGTGCGCGAGCCAAGTATGGATATTTTCTCGGTGGCTTCACACCGGATGTGCGCAAATGGCACCTGCGCGAGATGATGTTGGCGGAAAAGACCTTGAAGGCGGCTCCGGATAGCCTGCTGAACACCCAGTTCTATAGCGTGAGCGCTTTTAAGCTTGGCCCGCAAAATAACGTGAAATACAGTGCCAGGCCGTGCAATGAGTCACCGGCGGCCGACGTCGACCGCAGCGATCCCAACTTTCTGCGCAAGGAAATGGTGAAGCGCCTTGCCGCCGGCAAAGCTTGCTTCGAGTTCCTGGTACAAGTCCAGATTCCCGGAAAGAACATGCCGATCGAAGACACGACGGTGGAGTGGTCTCCGGATGATTCCCCGTTTGTCCCGGTCGCGCGCCTTGATATCGCCTCGCAGCAGTTCGAGGGAAACAATGATGTCTGCGAGGGCCTGTCGTTCAGTCCGTGGCATTCATTGCCGGAGCACCGGCCCATCGGGGTGATGAACAGAATTCGGAAGGCAGTGTACCTGGAAGTCTCCCGCTACCGGCGTCAGATGAATGGTGTCCCACTGTGCGAGCCCAAGGACTGGGATAACATTGACCCTGCCAGTTGTGAGCCGGTGCCGGAGTCTGCAGAACCGGCCAAGGAAGCAACTCTTGCGAAGCCACCCGGGAAATAATTCTCACCAGGTGAAGCAGCGGCGCGTCGAATGAAGGTTCGTATTAGGGCATACCTAAAGGCATGCTGCAATTAAACCAACAGCAATACGCCCCCAGGCGCCGAATCTAGAATTTCGAACTTCGTCACAGGTCCTTACGCAAAGGGGTCTCTTAATTCTGACGCAGGCAAGTATGATGTCAGGGAATATGGGTCTCGAACAAGTTGGTTTGGACGCCCGCGCCGCTTCACGCTACTGGACGCTCTCCTGGAAACGACTTGCCCTGGTTCTACTGGCGAGCGCGCTGGCGGGGGCGCCGCCAGTGTTTGCGCAGGCGGGCTATGACACGGCCACGCTGAAAGGGACGATTTTCGATCCACAGAGCGCAACAGTCGCGTCGGCCACGGTCACGGTGAAGAATGCAGCAACGGGTCTGAGCAAAGCGCAAAAAACGGAATCGGACGGCACTTTCCAATTGCCAGCCCTGGCGCCCGGCACCTATCAGATGACGGTGGAGGCTCCGGGGTTTAGCAAAGCCGTGGCTGACAGTGTGGTTCTAACTGTGGGCGCGACGGTGATCTATGACGTCCACCTGAAGGTTGGAGGAGTTCGCGAAGTGGTAGAAGTCACGGACCGGCCCCCCCTGATCGATACCACACAAACGCAACAAGCCAACACCGTCGATATGCGGCAGGTCGACAATCTGCCGAATATCAACCTGAACTTCACGCAGGCCATCTACACCTTGCCCGGTGTGGTGAGTTCGTCCGCGCCTGCGGTGCAAGATCCGAATATAGGGACAGCATATTCAGCGTCTGGCTTCTCGATTGGCGGCAGCAATGGCCGCAACAACCTTTTTACGATCGACGGCGGAGAAGATGATTTCGGTTCCGGAGCGCTGCGGGTGCAGCATGTTCCGCTCGACTCGATCCAGGAGTATCAGGTAAACCGGAATTCATTCGCGGCGGAATTCGGGTTCACGGTGGGAACGGCGATCAACGTCGTCACCAAGAGCGGAACTGACCGGTATCATGGCAGTCTCTATGGTTTTTTCCACAACGAGAGTACGGACGCGGCGAACTTCTTCAACTCTTTCAGCCCGAATCCCAACCCGAAGCCGTTCGAGCAGGGCTTGATCGCTGGGGGCACACTCGGCGGACCGATCGTTAGGGACCGGCTATTTTTCTTTACGTCGTATGAGCATCAGAAACTAGATTCGCCCACGGTGGTCAACCTGCTGGGCACGGCAGAAGCGCAGGGCCTGAGCGCGCAAAGCAACGGGTTCAACCCGGCAACGGGCCTATGTCCTGGTCAGATTGCCCCTACCGGACAACCCCAGCAAGTGAGCCAGCTGTGTTACCTCACGCAGTTGCAAACGCTAGGAGGGCCGCTCTCGCCGGTGGGCTCGGGGTTGTTGGCGTCGCCTGTCTTTTCTCCCCTTACCGACCCGATCTTTACGGCGCTGCTCACGCCCGACAATGGCACGTTCGATGGCAATGCCGGAGGTGTAGTCCAGGCGCCCCCCGGCCAGAACGGCCGCTACAACAACTGGGTGACGCGACTCGACTACGTTCCCAGCGTGAAAGACAACATCAGCCTGCGCTTTTCGCTGATGCGGGAACTGAACCAGGTTACCGGCGCCGGAGGTGCCCCACGCTATACCTCCGACACCAATGCAGTACGTGACTACACCGCGACCCTATCTTGGACCCGGACAATCGGTAACAACATGGTGAACGAGGTGCACGTCCAAGTTGTACCTCACGACACGTCAGACAACGTAACGCCCTTCCCCAACCGGGCGGAGATCAACCTGGGGAGTTTGGGCACAGTAGGCACGAATTTCCCGTATCCTTACTTCGGACACGAGAATCGCTTCCAGTTTGACGAGAATTTGTTTTTGATCAAGGGCGCACACAGCTTCAAAATCGGAGCTTCCTACCGGCCAGTGGACTACAACATCTTTGAGCAACTCTGGTTTGGGGGACAATACAATTTTGATGAAGGAGCGATCCCGATCATCGGCCTGTTGTCGCCCTCAGTACAGGCAGGCTTAGCCTCCTACAATGTGGCGCTGGGATACCCTGCGCTAGGGCCGGCCTCGACCAACCTGTCGGCAGCGGAGTCCTACGTCGCGGGTGTTCCGGTCACGCTGCTGCAGGCGAACGGAAACGGACGGTGGCAGGGATGGGCTCACTATCTCGGCGTCTATGCTCAGGACTCGTGGAAGCTCTCGCACAGGCTGACCGCGAACTACGGAGTGCGCTTCGATTACGATCGCGAAGCAAGTCCGGTTCCGCCTAGCTTCAGCGCTTCGCCCCGGCTGGGATTGGCGTTTGATCCACGCGGCAACGGGAAAACGGTGATCCGGGCGGGCGGAGGCTTGTTCGCGGCGCCCCAGCTCTTTCTGCTTCCGTTCTATCTCAACGAACTGGGCACGAGCGGAAAAAATATCAACTTGGCCTTGCAAACGATCACCGGCCAGCCGGCTCAACTTCTCACGGCGACCGCCATTGAACAGGCCTCGGCCACCGTAGCTAATCCCAACCCCGAGTTGTCGGCGCAGCAACTTGCCGAAGCTGGCATCGTCATCCAGCCACCTGGTCCCAATCAGGTCAACGGAGTGTTCTACACGATTCAGAACAATTACAAGCCGGAGTATTCCATCCAGGCCAGCACTAGCATCGCGCAGCAGATCAGCAACAGTGTCTCGCTCGAAATTGGATACACCATGTACCGCGGCGTTCACATCGAGCAGGTCAACGAGGCCAATTACATACGAGACACGGCCGCTCCCATAGACCCATTTGTCGGACCGTTTTACACTCCCAGGCCCGGCTCCACGGCAGGTGAACCGAATGTGCAGATCCTGCAGAACAATCAATATTCTTCAATCGGCAGTTCGATCTATCATGGCTTGACCGCTTCGCTTACAAAGCAGTACGGTCGCGGATTGCAGTTCCAGATCAACTACACCTGGAGCAAGGCCATCGACGATACCAGCGATTACAGTTCTCTCAGCACGCCGTTCCGCCCGGACCTGGTGTCGGCGGACCGCTCCGTGTCGGATTTCAACGTCACCCATAATTTCGTGGCCAACGCGGTGTATACCACTCCTTATCATGCCCAGGGCAGTTTGTTATCCAAAGTGCTGTCGGACATTTCTATTTCCCCCATCGTCTACGCACGCAGCGGAGTTCCATTCACACTTCTTGTTCCGGGCATCACCTCCAACGGTGCAGGAGATCATCTAAGCGAAGCGCGTCCGTATAGCGAGGGGCGCAATACCGGGATTGGGCCTGCGTTTTACAGCTGGGATATGCGGATCTCGAAGGCGCTGTATCTCCGCAGAGACTCCGGTATGCGGCTCGACCTGATTGCCCAGGCGGCCGACATGCTCAATCACACGAATTTCAGTGCGGTGAACAACATTTTTCCGGACACTGCAGTAGTCAATCCCGTGAGCGGACTTACTCAGTCCGCGATTGTGCCCACACAAAAGGGGAACGTAGATCTCTTGAATGGCCCGTATCGCTACACGGGGTTCGTTCCCCGGTCGGCGGTCGACTTGAGTTCGCCACTGTCGTTCAAACTGGCCGACCCGCCACGGCAGATCAGCTGTGCTTTGCGATTTACTTTCTGAGCAAACAGCGCGTAGACGCCGACTCACCTGCAACATCCAATCCCGTTGATGTACCCGACGGATGTCGCGAAGGATTCCGGCCGAAAGCCCGCCTAAATAGCTTGCCGTGAGCGTCCGGTGTGCAACGTTGGTCGCGGTCTGCCTTCTCCCAAACGATCCAGGCGCCATTGCAGATCCGCCAGACATCGCGTTCATCCAAGCCTGAGATCGTGTAAGGAACAATCGCTATTTGCAATTGCTGGGTCTTGCAAACCATTGTTTCTGAAACGGATAGCGGTTGGCGGCTGTGCTGAAGAAAAAATCCCAAGAAAACACTTGCATTTGATTTAGTGTTATAGTTAACTATATCAGTAGTTGACGTGCGTTTGAAGTTCTTGTTGCAAGCGAGCCTTACCGGCTTGAAAGCTTTTGCTGAAACCGAGTGCGCCAAAGAGATTTCCGCTACTGAGTTGAAAAAAAGAGAAAAGGAGAACACTGAAATGAAATCACGCATCGCACTTTCGGTTCTATTCGTTTTGATCGCCGCGACCGCGTTTGCCCAGTCCGACGTACAAAAGCCCGTTGCGCAGTCTGACGCGCAAATGTCCACCGTGGCGCCTGTGCTGTCCGAGGCCCAGAAGTCCTTCACAACCATGAAAAGCCTGGCGGGAGAGTGGGAAGGTCCCGTCACCGTCCCGGAGATGCCGGCGATGTCAGGCGGCAAGCTCCACGTCTCGCTGCGCGTGACCTCAAGGGGGAACGCGCTCGTGCACGAGGTTCAGGAAGCAGGAACGCCATTGGATGCGACCAAGTACGACCATCCGGTCACGATGCTTTACGTGGACGGAGACCAGCTCACGCTGGTTCACTATTGTGATGCGGGGAACCGGCCGCGCATGACCGGCAAGATGTCGCCCGACGGCAAGGCGGTTGAGTTCGAACTCAAGGACATCAGCGGGAATCCGGAGGACCACATGCACCATTCGGTATTCACCTTCATCGACGCCAACCATCACACCGAGGATTGGATGTTCATGATGAAGGACAAGCTGATCCACGCCCACTTCGACCTGCAGCGGCAGAATTGACGGGAGCGCATCTCAGGTAAGGGCAGTCTGGGAAAACATCATGGACCGCGAGTGGAACGACAGTCAGCCGATTTACCGCCAGCTTCGCGACCGCGTCGTCGCGATGATACTCGACGGCGTGCTCAAGGAAGGCGATCCGCTGCCGTCCGTGCGCAATGTCGCGGCCGAATATAGGGTCAATCCGCTCACGGTCCTGAAGGGTTATCAACAACTGGTCGACGAGCAGCTGGTCGAGAGTAAGCGAGGTCGCGGCATGTTCATCAATACAGGCGCGCGCAGTCTGCTGTTGCGGGGCGAACGCAAGAAGTTTCTTGCGGAAGAATGGCCCAGGGTTTCCGCAACCATACAACGGCTCGGCCTGACAGCGGAAGAACTGCTGAATGGCGCCGCAACCCGCCGGTCGTCATCGGTTGCTGAGTCGAATGCTGCAGAGCCGAATGCTGTCGAGGAGGACCCGCAGTCATGACAGTCATTGAAGCACGCGGTCTCCGCAAGGCCTTCGATACAACGATCGCGCTGGATGGCATCAACTTGCGTGTTGAAGAGGGCCGCATTCTCGGACTCATCGGCCCCAACGGCGCAGGTAAGACGACCGCGCTCAACGCGATCCTCGGCCTCACTCCATATCAGGGAAAACTGAGGGTGCTTGGACGCGATCCCTGGAGCGAGCGCGATCGGCTCATGCGGGATGTCTGCTTCATTGCCGATGTCGCCGTGCTGCCGCGATGGATGCGCGTTTCGCAGGCGCTTGACTACGTCGCCGGCGTGCATCCACGATTCGATCGCGCGAAGGCGGAAGCTTTTCTCGGGAAGACAACTATCCAGCGCGCCAGCAAGGTCAGGGAATTGTCGAAGGGCATGGTAACCCAACTGCACCTCGCCCTGGTCATGGCCATTGACGCGAGATTGCTGGTGCTGGACGAGCCGACACTTGGCCTTGACATCCTTTTTCGCAAGCAGTTCTATGATTCGCTGCTGACCGACTACTTTGATCGCAGCCGCACAATCGTGGTCACCACACATCAAGTCGACGAGATCCAGGACGTTCTCACCGATGTCATGTTCATGAACCGCGGCCGCATCGTATTCGATTGCAGCATGGAAGAGTTCGAGTCGCGCTATCTGGAAGTGATGGTGAACCCCGAGCGCGTCGCCGCAGCACGGGCGCTCAAGCCGATGCACGAGCGCCAGGCGCTCGCTCGCAGCATCCTGCTGTTCGATCGTGTCGATCGTCATCAACTCGCTGCACTTGGCGAGGTGCGCACGCCCAGCATCGCCGACGTGTTCGTTGCCGTGATGGGCAATGAGGCAGGCCAGGCACAAGGAGCGGCTCGATGAATACTCAATCAAACGCCATACCCGAATCTTCCCTCGAATCACACGTAATCGCGGCCACGTCTCTGTCGGCGCCGCGGCTCTTCTACTGGTCGGTGCGCCGCGAATTGTGGGAGAACCGTTCCGTCTACATCGCGCCGCTGGCGGTCGCCGGCGTCATCCTATTTGGCTTCTCGTTCAGCACGATCGCGGGTACCTGGGAAAAGGCCCTAAGGCTTGATCCGACGCATCACGAAGCGATCGCTATGCCGTACGACTTCGCGGCGGCTTTACTCATGGGGACCGCAATTCTCGTGAGTGTGTTCTATTGTCTCGACGCGCTGCACGGCGAGCGCCGCGATCGCGGCATCCTGTTCTGGAAGTCGCTGCCGGTTTCCGATCTTATGACCGTGCTCGCGAAGGCGAGCATTCCGCTCATCGTTCTGCCGCTGCTCACATTCGCGATTACTGTTGCCACGCAGTTGATCATGCTGCTGGTGAGCACCGCAGTACTCGCAGCAAGCGGTCTACATGCCTGGACGCTATGGACACAGTTGCCGTTTTTGCAAATGTCGCTGCTGCTGCTCTACCACCTTGTGACGGCCCATGCGCTCTGGCCTGCGCCCATCTATTGCTGGCTGCTGCTGGTCTCAGGCTGGGCGCGCCGCGCGCCGTTTCTGTGGGCTTCCCTACCGCTGCTTGCGATCTTCGGCGTCGAGAAGATCGCGTTCCACACTTCGCATTTCGCCAGTATAGTGGGCTCCCACATCATTGGCGCCGCACCAGCGATCGCCCGCACAGGGCCCGATATGTTTCCTATGGATCCGATGGCACACATCACTCCGGCTGAGTTCCTGAGCAGCCCGGGACTGTGGATCGGGCTGGTAGTTGCAGCGATATTCCTTGCCGCAGCGGTGCGGCTGCGCCGCTATCAAGGGCCGATCTGAGTCGCATGCACTTGACTCAGTAACTCGCGTAAGGAGGAACGAGTATGAACACACCTGTAATGATGGAACGGATTGCAGAAGCGTCGCCGCGTCCGAGGGCCAGGATTACCGGTGTCGTTTATTTGCTTTACTTTCTGACCGCGGTAATCGGCGAGTTCTTCATGAGAGGGCTTGTTGTATCGGACGACGCCGCGGCTACAGCAACCAACATCCTGGCGCACCAGCCTTTATTTCGGTTGGGTTTAGCAACCGGCCTCATCGCGACCGTGGGCTATATCGCGGTGACAGCTCTCCTCTACGACTTGTTTAAGCCTGTGAACAGAAGCCTCTCTTTGCTCGCGGCGTTCTTCAGCCTCGTGGGATGCGCCCTTCTGGCTTTCGGCAGCCTCTTCCAACTCGCCCCCCTGGTCGTCTTGGGAGGCAGCCAGTATTTGAGCGTATTTAAGGTGGAACAATTGCGGGCGCTGGCGCTGATGTTTCTCGAACTGAATGCTCAGGCCGCCACCATCTGCCTGGTATTCTTTGGAGTCTATTGCCTCCTGATCGGTTATCTCATCTTCAGGTCGGTCTTCCTGCCTCGAATTCTGGGCGTGCTGATGGTTTTTGCCGGTTTTGGTTGGCTGACTTTTCTGTCGCCGCCTCTCGCAAACTATCTGTCCCCCTACATTCTGGTCCTCGGCTTCGTCGCGGAACTCGCGCTTTGCCTGTGGCTCCTCGTGATGGGCGTGAATGTTCCACGATGGAAGGAGCAGGCCAGCGCAGCGGGGGTTCGTGAGTAATTAAAGGAGTGCGGGAAAATGGAATTACCACTATTAGTTCTTCACATTGCCGCCGGCACCTTGGGAATGCTGTCTGGATTCGTCGCAGTGTCTTTCCGCAAAGGTTCCCGCCGGCATCGCCTCGCTGGAGACGTATTTGTCATATCAATGCTGGGCCTGTCCGCAAGCGGGGTGTGCCTGGCGATCATGAAATCCCGACCGGGCGATGTTCTGGGAGGCACTCTGACATTCTATCTGGTGGCAACGGCATGGATGACCGCCCGGCGCAGGGACGGGGCACCCGGCATTTTTGATTGGGGTGCGCTTCTGGTGGCCTTGGCAGTCGGAGCTGTTACGGTGACCTATGGGTCGGAAGCGGCGAATAGTCAGACGGGGTTAAAGTACGGATATCCCGCTGGGAATTACTTTTTCCTTGGTTCCGTGGCTCTGCTTGCTGCCGCCGGGGACGTTCGCATGCTCGCGCGCAGAGGTGTTTCTGGCACACAACGTATCGCGCGGCATCTTTGGCGCATGTGCTTTGCGCTATTCATCGCCGCAGCGTCTATATTCCTGGCACGGCAGCAAATATTCCCCGTCTTATTGCGCAACACGGGCGTACTTTTTTTCCTGAGTGTCCTGCCACTCCTATTGATGATTTTCTGGTTATTCCGAGTGCGCTTGGCAAAAGCATACCAAGAGAAAGTGATCGGTCGCAGCCCTCTTGATTCGCTCCCTCGTGTAAGGAGAAACCAATATGAGCACAGCTGAGATGATGAAACGGATGGCAGAAGTGTCGCCGTGTTTCAAGGCCCGGATTGCCGGTGCCCTTTTTTTGCTCCTCGTACTGACGGCAGCATTCACCGAGTTCTTCGCTCGCGGCAGGTTGAGTTTCGCAGCGGACCTCGCAGCGGGCCTCATCGAGGTCTCGTGCATGATCGCTGTGACGCTGCTCTTCTATGACCTGTTTAAGCCGGTGAACCGGAGCCTCTCTTTGCTCGCGGCGTCCTTCAACTTCGTGGCACTCACGCTTGAGCTTTTTCAATTTCTGCCTCACGGCGTGAACATCGGCCTGGGATTTCACGGATTTTATTGGATCCTGATCGGCTACCTGATTTTCAGGTCCACTTTCCTGCCTCGAATTCTGGGCGCGCTGATGGCGATCGCGGGCTTGTGTTGGCTGACCTTTCTGTCACCACCGCTCGCAAACTATCTGTCCCCCTATAGTCTGGCCTCCGCCCTCCTCGTGGAAGGATTGGTCATGTTGTGGCTCCTCATGATGGGCGTGGACGTTCAACGATGACCCGGAATGCTCCGCGCCTACGGAGCTTGCCCAGATTCAGAACTCTCTCTTGAGCAAGGGGACCCGAGCGCAGCCAAAGTGATGTACTCCGTGTTTCCGGTAGAATCGTCCAGCGACCTCACTTTTTGGAACACAGGTACCATGCCAAAGATTTCGAAAACACGTTTTGTTATTGCTGTTCCGGACTTGAAGTCCTCTTCCGCGTTTTATCGAGACGTTCTCGGATTCACAGTCCACGCTATCCCAGACCCCGGTTTTCTTTTTTACACATCGGGCGACTGCACAATCGTCGCTGGGCAGTGCCCAGATGCGATTCCCCCTCGCGACCTTGGTGACCATTCCTACTTCGCATACCTGCAAATCGAAGACATCGACTTGTTTTATACCTCTGTCCTCGCTTCGGGCACTGAGATATGCAAGACCATTCGAGATGAGCCTTGGGGAATGAGGGAATTCGGTCTCGTCACCGCAGACGGTCATCGAATCATGTTCGCGGCGCCGAGGTTGGAGAAATCAATTTCGCCAGCGTGATCGGCAGGAAGTCGGGTCGGATCGGACGGAGATTCAGCTTGCGAACAAGGGGAGATTGCGGGTCGTGCAAGGAAGACAGGAGACTCCGGCTGGAGCGCAGTCCAACGTCAAGCGGGCGGGTGAGACAATAGCGAGCGGGAGGGGCCGAGGAGAGGACGAAATGCTCAAGTCGTTCGCAAGGGCGGCTGGATTTCTCGCGTACTTGTTCATCACGCTGGAAATGCTCTTCATGGTCACCCCCTTCGCTCTCTACTACTATTCGGTCTACAGCCCGCTGCTCGTGGGGTCTTTCAGCCTTCCGGCGACGGGATGGCTGCCAGCTTTCTTTTTGCCTCATCTCTCAGCGAAAATTCTTCACGATTATTTACTTGACAAGTTTTGTTCCACTTGTTATGCTGATCTTGCGTTAATTGAAAACCCGCATGACTAGCGGGTAGGAGGACAAAATGTCCGATTTGCTGCACGAAGCTGCCGAGCGCTTGGATACGCTCATCACTCTTCTGGAACTCGGTGCAATTGACCAAAACGAAACCGCCGAAGTTCTCCGCAAAAGCAAAATAACCCTTGACCGCCTCCGAAATGCTATCTGCACGGTGTGCGGAGAAGTCCACGATGTTCCTGACTCCGACAAGGCGGATGAAAGCATCGAGTCCGATCCGCTCTACGGTCAGCGCATGGATTCGTCTGACCTGGGGGAGAACTAAGCCATATGAAAACCAGATCACCCGAAACGATTTTAGGCCACAACCTGAGTTGGGCTGAATTTGAAGTCCTGAACGCTGTGCAGGACTATCTGCGGAAGAACTCAGGTGACTCTCATTGGTCAGCCTCGACTTCGCCGAAAGGCGACGGGAGACAAGTTCCAGTGTCAGAGATTTTTGGAGCTCGGAGTAATCAGGACAATGCGCGACGGAGAACGCTCTCGCGTTTAGCTGAGATAGGTATTCTCCGGGTATGCGAGATTCAGTACGAAGGCGGGATGCTGAAAGGGATTCCGGTTCACTGATCTCCGCCGGTGCAACTCCGCGCCATGCGGAGCGTCCGGTTAGTCCCCGGCAGAGGCGGTACGTTAAGCCGCCTTCACCTTTGCCTTCAACCGTTTCTTGATCTCTGCGACTAGCTTTTTGGTGGGAACTGGAATGACCCTTCGTGATCTCATGTCGCGTTTCTCCGATGAAGATTGCTGCCGGGACTTGCTTGAGCGTTTGCGCTGGCCCATCGCTCCGAAATGTATCAGGTGCCAAGGCGACGTGTCCAGACGCGGAGCGATTCTGATCTGCTATGCCTGCCATTACGAGTTCCGGGTCACTACAGGCACAATCTTCGGGGATACGAAGCTCCCTTTGGAAACTTGGTTTCTCGCCGTCCTGCTGCTCTGTGAGGCACGCAAGGGTATGTCTGCGAATCAACTCAAGCGAACCATCGGCGTGAGCTACAAGACGGCGTGGTACTTGTGCCATCGGATTCGCTTCGCAATGGCAACGGCGGAACGTCCGCCCCTCACTGGCACCGTCGAACTGGACGAAACCTATGTGGGCGGAGTCGAACGCGGCGGGAAGCGCGGACGCGGAACCGACAAAGACATTGTGCTCGGCATTCGGCAGCGTGGCGGCGATCTTCGATTCTTCCACGTTGACGACGTTAAGAGCGGAACGCTGGCGAAGTTCGTGCAAGAGCACGTTAGCGGCTCCGTCGAAGTGATCGTGACGGACGATTCCAGCAGCTACCCGCGTGCGCTGGACGATGCCGCGCCGCCCCTGTTCGGCAATATGCGGTCGAAGCACAAGACTATCAAGCACTCGGCTGGCGTCTACGTCGAAGGCGACGTGCATACCAACACTGTCGAATCGGCGTTCTCGCTGCTCAAGCGTGGCATAGTGGGATCGTGGCACAAGGTTTCGGCCAAGCATCTCGCCCGGTATCTGGCGGAGATGGAGTTCCGCTTTAACCGGAGAAAGAACCGCGACCTGTTTACCGAAACCTTGCGTCATATGGTGACCTGTGACCCACTTTCATTTGCGGAACTCGTCAGGTAAATAATCGTGAAATTCTTTCACGCTTGGGCGGGCTGATCTTCTTGCTCGGTTTGGTCGGCTTCGCCCTGAGTGCTTTTCAACTTTACTACGCCAAATTCAGGCGGCGAGGCATGGTACAGAGCGGCCTTTACAAGCGCATTCGACATCCCCAGTACTTGTTTCTCGGACTCGCTGGTCTTGGGCTGCTGATCCTGTGGCCGCGCTTTATCCTGCTCATCGTTTATATCAATATGCTTTGGTTCTACTACCTTCTGGCGCGTAGCGAGGAGGGTCGGATGGAGGCCAGCTATGGAGAAGCCTATCGTGAGCAAAAGCGGCGAACTTGGATGTTTTTGCCGAGGGAACCCGGAGAGTATTTGCAGAAGCACCTGTTTGGCTGGGTATACCCTCGGCGAGCGAGACTGTTTGTCATCTATTTAGTCTCTCTGGCGGTCACGATCAGCGTAGCATTCGGGCTGCGCGCAGCCAGCCTTGTTCTGACCACACATATCATCCTGCCGAAACAGAGGATTGCGGCAGTATCATTTCTATCTGACAATGAGGAACAACTGCGCGACCTCATCCAATCAGCGGAAGGTGCTGAAGAAGTCCAAGATCGGATCAAGGCAGAGGATGCTTGGATTCTCGTGCAAGTAATGCAAGGAAAGCGTCCGGTTGTTCATACGATGATCGACGCAGGTATGATGCGTCGAAAGGCCGAAGACCTGAATTTAGCAAAGCAGGGAGTGAAATTGGTGTTTTCGCGATCAAAGGGCGAGCTTGCGCAGGGTCAGCCTTTTAGCCCTTGGGTGCGTTGGCAGCCTGTTTTCGTGGTCGAAATGAACGATGGCAAAGTGTCGCAAGTCGAGAGCCTTAATCGAGGTCTCTTCGTCGGTAACCCAGCGATGCCAGTTTTCTAACTCTTCCGGCACGGATAGTGAAGATTGTTCCGCCAAGCCCCATTCCGATAAATGGGCTGCTCAGGTCGGAGGTTCTGTATGCCAACTGCGAAGGACGACCTCAAAGAACGCCTCGCCCGCTACCGCCAGACCAAGCTCAGCGTGATCGGCAGGAAGTCTGGGAAGGCAATCTCGATTCCGGTCTGGTTCGTTGTGGAAAGCGGTAAGCTCTGCCTCCTGCCCGTGCGAGGCTCGGACACGCAGTGGTACAAGAACGTGCTCAGGAATCCGCAGATTCGCATTGATGCGCGGGGCGCGGAGGCGGGGTTCCAAGCTGTCCCTGTGACCGATGCCAAAGCTGTGAAATCTGTGGTGGAGAAATTTCGAGAGAAGTACGGAGCGAAGGACGTGAAGAAGTATTATTCGAAATTCGATGTGGCCGTTGTCGTGGAACTGGGCGGGCTGAAAGCTTGACTTTCCAATCAGTACTCGACTACTCGACTGGCTCACAGCCTATGACTCCTACCTGTTTTGCTCCGTTTTGTCCAAGATGATGTGCTCCTCTGCGACCAAGTAAGCAACCTTGGTGTGGTCAATGAAGTTCGCTCGTCCTCGCTAGAGGCTTTCCATTCGGGCGATTGACGAGCCGCGAGCAAGGCTTCCCAGTCGTCAAACCGGATCGCCCATGGGCTATGACCTGTTCATCTCCTACGTCTCGCCGGACTCGGGATTTTGCGCAGCCAAACAGGAAAGCGGAGGTGCGGCGTCACAACAGTGATTGACGGGGGTCACTGCGGACCGACAAAAACAGGAGTAAGGTTAAATTGGATTTGCATACTCCGCTGCAGCCGTTGCTGCTCTTTCCAAGTGTGCGCCTGGCTTGGCGGTGAACCTGAAAGTTGCAAAACGGACACCAGTAGGGGAGAATCCCATGAGCGATCCGCCCTCCTACGAGCAACTCAACGCGAATTTCAACTGGGTGATCGCTGAGCGCGAGCTAGGCTATCAGCCGGGCGATGTGATCAACATTGGTTGGATGTGCAGTGACCGCCTGTGCCGCCTGGGACTGGCACAGAAGCTGGCGCTGCTCTGGGAAGACTATCAGGGCAACCAGAAGCGCTTCACGTATAACGATCTTCGTGTCTGCTCCAACACCATTGCCCATTTCCTTGCCAGCCTCGGAATTCTCCCCGGCGCGCGGGTTTGCCTCTTTCTAGACCGAGTACCCGAACTGTACATCGGATTTTTGGGCATTCTGAAGATGGGCGCGGTGGCCCAGCCACTATTTTCGGCTTTTGGCGACGAATCTCTTTGTGTACGGCTCAAAGACGCCGGGACGTCGGCGATCATCACGCAGAAAAAACATGTCCATAAGATCCGCAAGATCCGGGAGCAGCTCCCGAACTTGCGGCACTGCATCGTGGTGGATGTGCCCCAGGCGTCTCTACAGGAACGCGAGACTGCCTTCGCGATGGAACAAGCGCCGCCCGTCGAGCACTTCCAAATCTACCCGACGAAGGCTGAATCTCCGTCGGTTCTGCACTACACCTCTGGCACCACTGGTCAGCCCAAGGGTGCGCAGCACGTCCACTACTCGATCATTTCGCAGTATCTCACTGCGAAATGGGTCCTCGATCTTCGGCCTGACGACATTTATTGGTGTAATGCCGACCCGGGTTGGGTAACCGGCACGTCCTACGGCATCATCGGTCCCTGGGCGAGCGGGATTACACAAGCAGTTCTGGACTCCGGTTTTAACGCCGAAAAATGGTACGAGTTCATCGAAAAGTACCACGTTACTGTCTGGTATTCGGCGCCGACCGCGATCCGCCTGCTCATGAAGGAGGGAGCGGAAATCATCCGCAAGCATGATCTCTCCAGCTTGCGCCATCTGGCCAGCGTGGGCGAACCGCTGAACCCCGAGGCGGTGATCTGGTCGAGAAAAGTCTTCGGGAGACCTTTCCACGACACGTTCTGGCAGACCGAAACTGGCTGCATCGTGATCGCGAACTTTCCCGGGATGGAAATCAAGCCCGGCTCGATGGGAAAGCCGTTTCCAGGAATCATCGCAACGGTGCTGGATGCGAAGACCTACGAGCCAGTGAATCGGGCCGCCGCGGCCGGTCTGATTGCGCTGCGCCCAGGCTGGCCTTCGCAGATTCGCGGCTATTGGAACAACGTCTCCGGATACCAGGCAAAATTCAGGAATGGATGGTACCTGTGTGGCGACCGTGCCTCCATCGACGCGGATGGTTATTTCTGGTTCATGGGGCGCGACGATGACGTCATCAACACCGGCGGGCACCTGGTTGGCCCGTTCGAAGTCGAATCAGCTCTGCTGGGATGCCCGGCTGTCGCCGAGTCTGCCGCCGTCGCCAAACCTGACCCCGTCAACATGGAAGTTGTGAAAGCGTATGTGACCGTGAAGCGAGGTTTTCAACCATCCGATGACCTTGAACTGGAAATCATGAACCATATTCGCAAGCGGCTGTCGCCGCTGGCCATGCCCCAGGAAATCGAGTTCGTGGACTCGCTGCCCAAGACACGCAGCGGCAAGATCGTGCGCCGCATTTTGCGATGCAAGGAATTCCATGAGCCCGTGGGGGATCTTTCCACCATCATGGAAGACTGAAAAGGCACGCCATGGACGAAATCACCCAAGCAGTTCGCGATTACATCATGCGGGAATACCTGGAAGACGGAGACGAGCGAACCATTACCGAAACGACGCCCCTGATTTCGGGTGGCATTGTGGATTCGTTTTCCATGGTGTCTTTGCTTCGGTTTCTGGAAAAAAAATACTCAATTGACATCCCTGAAGAATGTGCCACTCCCGAGGCTTTCGACACCGTCGAACGCATCGCGGGCTTGGTGCGACGTTTTCAGCAGGCTGAAGTCGTCAGGGGCTAGAGTGTGCCCGCGCCGAACCCGGTCCGGCTTGGGCGCCGCGTTGAATAAATCTGATTACGCGAGGCGCGTCATGGCTTTTGCCGATACAGTTCGCCACCGCTATCAAACCGATCTCGAGGGAATCAAAGCCGCGGGCCTGTTCAAAGAGGAGCGGTATATCCACTCGCCGCAGTCGTCCGAAATTGAGGTGGAGTTCCCCGTTGGCTCGGTAGTCCGGAAGTGCATTAACATTTGCGCCAACAACTACCTCGGACTCTCCAGCCACCCCGAGGTCATCGCCGCCGCGCACGCAGGATTAGACGCACGCGGCTATGGCATGTCCTCGGTGCGTTTCATCTGTGGTACGCAGGACATCCACCGCGAGTTGGAGAATCGCCTGACCGCGTTCCTCGGCACCGAAGATACTCTGCTGTTCCCCTCCTGCATGGACGCGAATGCCGGCTTCTTCGAGGCCTGCCTGAATGAGCAGGACGTAATGATCGCCGACCGACTCGTTCACGCCTCCATCGTGGACGGAATGCGCCTGTGCAAGGCAATGCAAGACACCTACAAGCATTCCGACATGGGGCATCTTGAGGAGAAGCTGCAGGAACACCAGGACAAGCGGTCCCGCATGGTGATCACGGATGGTGTGTTCTCGATGGACGGCGACACCGCCAAGCTGGCCGAGATTGTCGCGCTGGCGGAGAAATACAACGCCATAGTGTTCGTGGATGACTCGCACGCTACCGGCTTCATGGGCAAAACCGGACGTGGGACGCACGAGCACTGTGGCGTGTTCGGCAAGATCGATGTGACTACTACGACGCTGGGAAAGGCGCTGGGTGGCGCTTCCGGAGGATGCGTCAGCGGGCGCCGCGAACTGGTGGAGATGTGCCGCCAGCGCGCACGTCCTTACCTGTTTTCCAATGCCGTGGCGCCGGTGATCGTGGCGGGTGCGCTCAAGGTGCTGGATCTGATCAGCGCCTCAACCGATCGTCGCGACAAGCTCGAGTGGAACGCAAGGTACTGGCGCGGCTTGCTCAAAGAGGCTGGTTTCGACCTGAAGGAAGGGGATACCCCGATTGTGCCGGTCATGCTCTACGACGCCAAACTGGCACAAGACTTTGCCCGTCATCTCTTTGACGAGGGCGTTTACGCAATTGGGTTCTTCTTCCCGGTCGTGCCCAAGGGGCAAGCCCGCATTCGCACACAACTGTCGGCTGCTCACGAGAAACATCATTTGGATGCCGCCATCGAAGCATTCAAGAAAGTAGGAAAGAAACACGGCATTTTAGGTTTGGGGAAAAAGGAACTCATGGCGAGAGCGGCTGCGTAATCGGCGGATCATCTCCTGACAAGAGCAGCCGAACGCCCCTGGCGAGTCTATTTGGCAGTCAGCTCCGTAACGCATTCAGGAGGAAACGGAGGTCGCATGCTCTGCGCAGAGCTTGAGGAACTGGAAGCGGAATTCGATGACATTCTCACCGCGCTCGAGAATCCGGACCTCACCGAGCAAAAAAGACGCTCCTTGCAGACCGCATATTCCCGGCTGAGTCGCACAATCAAGGATCACCAGGAGCATGGTCACGATGGTGGCCCCTGCTTCGAAGAATGAGCAGCGCAAGGGGTTTGGTATGTCCAGCGGGCCCAGTCCCAGGCAATTCTGCCTTTCTCGAAGAAACACCGGTCCAGCGGTCCAGCCACTCGATGCCACGCGTCACGGCGATGTCACCAGGGAGTCGGGACGTTCTTGCGCGCTAGAATCGTTGGGCAGGACGCCGCCGTGGACGCGGTTCTCGAGCTCTACCAGACACTTCTTGTGGGCATGTCTCCGCCGGCCCGTAGGAAACCTGCTGTTTCTCGCGCCGACCGGGTCCGGCAAGACGTATGTAATCGAGGTGCTCGCCGAAGCGCTCTTCGGGAATATCCACACGCCTTCATCAAAGTGGATTGCGGAGAATTTCAGGAACATCACGAAGTCGCCAAATTGATCGGCTCGCCACCCGGCTATATCGGCCACATGCAGACGCAGCCGATACTCACACAGGAGGCCTTGACCCGCTGGCACACCCTTTGGCGGATCGAGCGGAAACGGCGTTGCGTTCAAAGTGAGGATGCCCTGCAAGTTGCGCACCTCAACGTCGCAAGGTTCGCGGGATTGGAATTCTGCATGTTCTGCGGCGGCGTGACTTTGCGCCGCACTCTTCGCGATCACCGCACATCAAGATATGATGCGTTTTGCAGTGCACCTCTGTTACATTACGGAAAACCACCAGTCATTGGTGGTCTACCGCATAAGCATGAGTCTCTCCGCGTCGCGTCTTGACCGCGTCCGTTTCAGCAGCAAAGACAGCACCAATTCTTTGTCCGCGAACAAACAGGATCAGGCTGATTCGCGTCAACACTGACTCGCACGAACTCCAAAATTTAGACGTCGTACTTCCGTGGGAACGGCGGGCCGGGCGCTCCCGAGGCGATTGAGCTTCCTGGCGGTCAAGTTATAGCAATCGTTCGGGGGGACGGCGCCGTTTTGAGATGCGCTACGCTGCCGAAGCGTATAGGCAGAGCATGACGCAAACATCAGAGGCCGACAGCGATCTGAGAGCAGCCCTCCTCAAGCAGTGGCCCGACGTTGCTGAGAGTGCGTAACTGGCGAAAAATCCCGATAGCGCTCATCGACCGGGGCGCTAACGCCTGATTTCTCCAACCATTGAGCGCCCAAGAGACGGTCGTAACCTTGAATGGGAAAGCCTTCCGCAGTAGCTTACGACATGAGACACCACAGAGCCGTGGTTTCTACGTTGCTTGTGGTATTCCTCGCCATTGCGACGCCGTCCCGCGCAAAAACCGACGCTTACTTCTGTGCCTCTAAAGGGTATCTCGCCTATGAAGCGCGAGAAGGGACTGCGCCGGGCGTTGTTGGTCACGTGCTGAGAGTGCTGAGATTTGAACCCAAGCGTGGCATTTACTTTGCGGGCGAGGTGACGTTGCCGGAGTTGTTCTCGGTCTACCACTTGATCTGTAGTGAAGACAATATAGAGATCTCTGGATGGCGCAACGTAGTCACGAAGTACGTCATTGAGATCGACAAATCGGGGAAAATAAAGTTGCTTAGTTCCACTGAGTACCCCGGACAGAGATGGTCAGACGCAGCAAAGGATGGCCCAGCACCTGCCAACCTAGGCATCTTTGGGAGGGTCGCTCCGCTCCCACTTGAATCGCTCGATCCTGAACACGAATACCAGCTTCTGCGCAACGTCTCAGGCGGACAAACCAAAGAAGGTTTGGAATTCCACACCAAGTCTGAGCTTGTCCAACTCAACCCCAAGGGGACTGTCCTGCAGCGCGTTGTCCTATATGAGAGCCGGGAAGTGGCAAGCCACGATTAGACTCGCATACACCCTCTTGGAGAGGAAGTGTCGCGGCAAAAGCCGATCATTGGCGAAACATCCCGATTACACTCATTGACCAGGGTTGTGAGTGTAAACGCCTGCTTACGTCAATTGACTAGCAACGTCTTAAAGGGGGTGGGGGCTCTCGTCTTGAAGAAATCAGGTCAGCATGAGTTTCGCCTGTCGCGGACTGGCTTTGTTCTTTCCATTGCCTTTGTATTGCTGTCTGCTTGTTTCGCGCGAGAACGAGGACCGCGGGTTGAGGTGGTATGCCCGTCACCACCCATTCCGGTGACGATTGGCAAAAATAAAGTCTTGGTCTACGAGCTTCATCTCACGAACTTTGACGTCGTGCCCTTGACACTGAAGCGCATTTCAATCTTCTCCGCTCGGGAAAATCCCGATCCGCTCACTACTCTCGAAGGCGAGAAGTTATCGGCTGCGATGATCCGTATTGGAGCGCCAATGGTGATGTCCGGCGGTTCGAGTGCGGGCAGCGGTAACACTCGAACGCTTGATCCAGGCGGTCGAAACGTCGTCTTCTTGTGGATCGAGTTGCCGGCGAATAAATCTGCGCCTACGAATCTCAGGCATCAGCTGGTTTTTTCGTCAACTCCAACGGGAACTGATAAACCCAGTGATGCAACGCTGGAAGATTTTTCGGTCGCTGTAGACCAGAATCCGGTTCCAGTCCTGAGCCCTCCCTTTGATGGGGGCATCTGGCTCGTTGGGGATGGGCCGGCCAATGGTTCGAGCCACCGCCGCGGTATTTTCGCGATTGATGGGCACATCTACTCGCCGGAACGCTTCGCCATCGACTGGGTCAAGATCGGACCAAATGGCGACTCTCGTCACGACGAGGCAAGCAAGAACGAGAATTGGTGGGGCTGGCGAGAACCAGTTCTCGCCGTAGCGGATGGGGAGATCACGGAAGTTGTGGACGAATTTCCCGACAACACTCCGCGCGTTCTACCTTCTGTTACGCTCGACAACATTGCCGGAAACCACATTGTCCTTCAGATTGCACGAAGCCGTTTTGTCACTTATGCCCATCTGCAAAGAGGAAGCATCAAGGTGCGAACGGGCGATCATGTTCACCGGGGAGATATGCTCGCGCTCCTTGGTAATAGTGGAAACACGACCGGCGCTCACCTACACCTGCAAGTGACCGATCACAACTCGGTGTTGCAGTCGCAGGGGGTTCCCTTCGTATTCGCCGCTTTCACCTATCTTGGGCCGGGATCTGACTATCCCGAAAACCAGGTTTCGGAGCCATGGGGCAACTCAATCCCGCCCGGCGATGGAGTACTTAAGTTCGAGCCTGTAAAGAAGTGACACAATTCTCAGTGGGTTGGCGTGACATCGCCACAACGCTCACCATGGTCAAAACGCGAAATCGCCTGGTTACATCAACAACTGTGATTCTGTATGCTTGTCCGTCGGGCCTAAAACCTGACATCGGGCGGCGTGCTAGCGGGGCAAAAACATTGCGCCAGAAGATTCTGGCGCATTGGGCGGCAGGTGAGGTCATGAAAGCCCTTTAGTAACTCATCGAGCCTTTCTGGGGCGCAACGTCTTTTGACGTCATGTCGAACGTGAGCGTGAAGCCGTTGGTTCCCTTGAACTCGTAGGCCTTGGGACCTTGCTTGTACGTCTCCAGCTCGTTGGGCATCATGACGAAGCCGTCGTTGCGCGGCGTGCCCCAGTACTTTACGTTCTTCAGCACCGCCGGTTCGTCAGTCATTCCCTGAAAACGCCTCAGCTTGATCTCGGCCGTCTTTCCGCCATTGAGCGTGGCGTGCGCCTGGTCCTTGTCGAACGTCCACGTGTCAATGTCCCCTTCTGCTGTCTGGAACGACTTCCACTTCACCGGAAACACGTGGCCGAGGATCTCCCCGAGCGCCTGCCTCTGCTCTGGGTTCGTATTTTTGTCAAAAGTGGCCAAAACCCAGTCCATCTGGCCCTGCGAAAAATCGCCTCCCAGATCGCCGCTGAGCCAGAATTTGGCACCCGTCAGGTCGGTACTGCCGTAATGGCCCTTGTTGACTTTGTAGGCGTTGTTGAACTTGCAGTAGTGCTCCGTTTTACCGTTCTCATGGTGAGTCGCTGGATGCGAGTTGAAATAGCACATGCAGAAGTGGGGGCAACTGCATGCCTCAATTGCAGTCGCATTGATCGCCCAGTCCGCCGGCGGAGAAGAATGACCAACGCTGACGCTGAGCAGGCCAACAATGAGGAGCGAAGCCATTCTGTGCATAGGTGCACCCCCTTTTTCGCGAGATTATGCGCCAGAAGTGGTCGCGGTTGCAAGCGGTTGCTACCCATCGGGCCTGACGTATGCAGTCCGCTCCTTGTTGACGTAACACCCCCATCACTCATTGACCCGGTTAAATGTTGAATCAGACTTGCCCAAAACGTTTGAACTCAATGTGATATGAGTTGCCGCCAGCGCAAAACGCGCCTGCTGTTCCTGCGCAACCAACGACTCCACGGTTCTCCGGTTTAGACCGAAAACGTCGGGCACGAACGAAACGCTC
>Ga0181538_10000979_pt1 | contig 33254 bp, 28 predicted proteins | sample PEATcosm2014_Bin_40_FD_119773 | JGI IMG/M metagenome (GOLD analysis project Ga0181538, IMG submission 119773) | Peatland microbial communities from MTU Mesocosm Facility, Houghton, MI, USA - PEATcosm2014_Bin23_30_metaG | ecosystem: Environmental > Terrestrial > Soil > Wetlands > Peat | place... | reverse complement strand
GGATGTAGGTGGCGAGGAAGTCGGGGGTGACATTGGTCAACTGGAAGACACTATCGAAGACCCGCTCTTCGTTCACCGCAAATTCCTGCGACGCGCCGGCGGCGAGTGCTATTTCGAAGCGGTACGCGCCGGCCGTCTTCTCCGACGGCTTCTGATTGAGCAGCGTATACCCCTGGCGCAGGGGATGTTCGAGGATCAGGGTCTTGGCCTTCTGGTCGACGTTGCGGATGGTGTAGGTGCGCGTCTCTTCCTGAGCCGATTTCACGGTCAGCATGCCGCGATTGACGTGAATTTCGCGAACCACGGCGGATTTGCTGCCGAACGCCTCGGTGATGCGCGCGCCGAGGTCGACGGCGTAGCTGATGAGGCGCTTATCGCCAGCCTTCAGGGTTTCCATGAGCGCTTCACCGCCGTAGACGCCGCCGTCGTAGACCGTGATCGGTCCGCCGTCGAGGGTTTTGCCGGTGGAATTGGTGAGCTCGGCGGCGTTGGTGGGATGCTGCGAGCTGTGGTCGGAGTAGATGAGCAGTTTGCGCGATTCGATCGCCTGCTGGAGGAAGGGCAGCATGGCCGATTCGTCGCGGCGGATGGTGGCGGGCTGGGCGATGCGGTATTCGAAGAGTTCGCCGAGTTCGCCGGTGGAAGCGCTGGTGACGATGGTGCTGCCGTTGACAGAGAAAGCCGCTCCGGTGTCGGCGTTATCAATGATAGGAGCGCCGTCCACGGTCATGGATTGCATGCGCGGTGCGGCCGCGGGCCTTGGCGGCGGGGTTTTTTTCGCCAAGGCATCGCCGTAGCCGCCGCCGTAGCCACCTATCCCAGCGACATTTGAGCCACTTCGCGTCTCAAACGCTTCGTCGTGCACCACCGGGCGCGCCGCCGCGTCGTCCGCCAGTTCCGCTCCTGGACGAAACACGTACTTTGGCGCGTACAACTGACTCACGAACGAAATCGGCCTTCCCGAGACGAGCGAAAGCTGCACCTTCGTCCAATCGTCGCCCGTGGTGTTGTCGACGATCGCCCAACCTTCCAGCGTGGGCTGGCCCTTGTCGCCGAAAATCAGCCGGTAGCTCGATTTCCATACCGCCGTCGGGATCATGTAGCTGGCCACCACCTGCCGTTCCTTGGCGTCGCTCGAATCGATATACACGCTGCGCTTGTCTTTCGAGCGCGCCGCCGCCAGCGCCGCCAGGTAATCCTTGAACTGCGCCTGCAATTTGGCGTCGGGAAAGCGAATGCTGGCGGCCGCGCTCAGGTCGACGGTGCGCATCTCGCCGGAATCGAGCATCAGGGTCAGATATTCGCGCTCCGCCTGCTTGTCGGTGCCCTGTACCACCCGCCCGGTGACGATAATTCCCGCCACGGTATCGGTCCCCAGTCTTACTTCCACGCGCGCGCCTTTGAGTTGGTCGAACATGGCGGCGAGCGATTGCCCACCCTGAATCTGGAACGGGAAATCGGCCAGCTTGTGGCTGAGCGGATCCTGGGAATCGTAGCGCAGGCCGGAGATTTTGGCGCCGCTCGAATCGGTGAGGGTGAGGGATTTGAGCACGTCGTTCATGTCGGTGGCGTTGAAATCGAGCCGCGCCGATTCGCCTGGCCCGAGCGTCCCGGCGCGCTCGAAAAATCCCACCCCGTGCTTGTAAAGGACCACCTGTTTTACCGGAAGATCGGCGGCGAAGGCCGCCGCGCTGAGGAACAAAGGAAGCAGAACCGTTTTCATGATGTCTCCATCCGGGAATGCCCCGGCGGGCCATTCCCTTTCATTCACCCATGACTTTAATAATGACGCGTTTGTTACGCTGGCCGTCGAATTCGGCGTAATAAACCTGCTGCCACGGCCCAAAATCGAGCTTACCCTTGGTCACCGGTACGATCACCTCGTGGTGCACCAGCAGGCTCTTGAGGTGCGAATCGCCGTTGGTTTCGCCGGTGCGGTGATGGCGGTAATCCCTGCGAAAAGGAGCGAGTTTTTCGAGCCACTCGTCGATGTCGGCGATGAGGCCGTCCTCCGCGTCGTTGACCCACACGCCGGCCGTAATATGCATGGCGGATACCAGAATCATCCCTTCGTCGATGCCGCTCTTGCGCAGCGCGGCTTCCACCTGGGGAGTAATATTCAGATACTCCCGATGTTTTGTGGTATTAAATGTGAGATATTCCGTATAGAACCTCATAGCTTCGATCTTACAATTCGTACGATGGACCGAACCGGCAGGCGCATCCTGATCGTAGACGACGAGCCGCCACTGTTGCGGATGATGAGCATTTTTCTGGGCCGCCACGGATACACCGTGACGACGGCGGACGCTACCGACAAGGCCTGGGCGCTGGTGGAAGCCGATCCATCCGGCTTCGACGTCGCGGTGTTAGACGGCAGCATGGAGGGGATGAGCATGGAAGAGCTGGCGACCCGCATGCTCGACGCCAACCCATCCCTGTGCATTCTCTCGGCGAGCGGGTATCCTGTGGACATCAGCGCGCTCTCGGCGAAAGCTCCCGGCCGGGTGGCGTTTCTGTTGAAACCGTTTGCGCCGCAATCGCTGGCGTCGGCGGTGGGAGGTCTGCTTGCCGCGCAAGAAAAAGAGCTTTGACCTGGGCAAGGAAGTGAAGGCGATCGCGCGCGAGCGCGTGGGCGGCATTCCCGCCGGGAAGACGATCGTGCCGAAAACGCGGCGGAAAAAGCCCAAGCACAAGGTGGCGCCGGGATTGGAAGAAGGGCTCTAACGGACCAAGATGTACCGAGCGCTTTCGGGGTTTGCGCTGAAAACAAAAGGGTTGGCAAGATGGCCTCGGAACATAATGTTCCGTTGCCGTGGAAAACGGGCAAGTTGACGGAGTTGGCGGCCGGAAGCTACAGTAGAAAGGTACACCTTCCACCGGCCTAAGCCAGTCCCCATCGTCTAGCCCGGCCTAGGACATCGCCCTTTCACGGCGGTAACGGGGGTTCGAATCCCCCTGGGGACGCCACCATTCTGGTGCATAATGGTGCTATGAGGACGGCCAACAAAACCATTCGTCAGAGTATCAGCCTTCCCGTCACTGTCGCGGCCCGGGTTCGCTCTATGGCCAAGACTCGCCGTCTAAGCGCAAACCGTATGCTCGTCGAACTGATTGAAGACGGAATGGAAGCGCAAACGAGAAAGCAACAGCAGTTCTTCGAATTGGCTGAACGCTTTCGCGGCGCCTCGGACCCCGAAGAGGCGAGGCGCTTGGGGGACGAACTGGGTCGCATGGTATTTGGCGGCTAATGCCCAAGATTCAAACTTGGGACGACCTGCCCCTTGGAGTGCGCCACCATCTCATCGAGCGGATGCGTGATCGGTCTATCAGTCTAGAAGACCTCAATCAGCTTCGTCTTTGGGTGGAATCCAAACCCGAGGTGCCGGACGGCGACTGGTACAAGGATTTCGGATCCTTCAAGATTTGCGGCCAAGGGCCGTTTCCCAAGACGTTCTTGCTGCGGGGACAGGCAGCGAAGGGGTCATCGATTTGATGCTTGACGGCGCACGATAATGCTGGCCACTTCATCGGGGCACCATGGACGAATTTCCGGAGGGTTTCGATCCGTTTGGGCCATTCCATGAGCGGGTTCCAACTCAGAGTGATTAGGGACGCCACTGCTCAAGGCTGCTTCAGTATCGCGATAAGCCTGTCTATGACCTCGCTCTACTTTGCCATTTGTGATTTGCCCCGCGCGATAGACGATAATCGCTTCGTCTGCAATGAACAGACGATTGGGACGCACTCGACTGCTTTGGTTCAGGCCGCCGGACGAGAAGTCGGATTGTTCTAGAAGGCCTCCTCTTGGTCTGGCTGAGATCGTCGAATGGGAAGTTCAGGACTACGACATCGCCCTTTACAAACCGGCCCAGGCTGAATCCTCCTCGGGACTGAGCCAGTCCTTCTCCAGGGAGGTTTCAGCGGCCAGCACCGGCGTTGCGGCGTCGGAATTCACTTCATTGATGGAGCGCATGAAGGCAAGGAGCTTATCAAGATCTCGCTCCGGCAGCCGGTCGAGCTCGCGGGCAATGAGTTCGCGTTTCCCCACAGTCTTTATGGTACGGCAGGCTCGAGGCCCCCGCCAGCGTTTACGCAATCCCCAATTCGCTTCAGCCATTCCATAAGGGTTCCAACTCCGAGTAATTAGGGACGCCAGAACTCTGCTCTGCTCCGGCAGGGTTATTCTCGGAATGAAGGGTCATGAGCACTCTACAGGAAATTCAGGCGGCGATCACGGAGCTTTCTTCTAGCGAGCGTGAGGCACTCCTCTCCTGGTTGCTGGAAGCCGATCGGAAGGTATGGGACGAGGAAATTTCCCGCGACTTCTCGGAAGGCGGCGCTGGCATGAAACTCCTTGGCGACGTTGACGAGCAACTCCGCTGCGGCAACTTCGATCCGCTGGAGTAGCCCCCATTCGTTCCTTTGCCCTGCCGGCCTTCTGGGATTGCTATCGCCAGCTACCGCAGGAGATCCGCTCACCTGCGGATAAGCAGTTCGGCCTGTTTCGTCAAAATCCGTTTCATCCTTCGCTTGGCTTCGCTCGCAAAAGTCAGATCTGGACCGCGGAAATCGGAAGCCACTACCGCGCAATGGCGCGTCGTCGAGAGGATCGCGTGTACTGTTTCTGGATTGGCAGTCACGAGGCGTATAAGCAACTGCTGTCGCGTTGGCGGTAACGCGGTCTGAGTGCATCGAAACCTGAGTCCTCGGACGATTGCTCCGGAACACGCACTCACTTGAGGTTTTAGACCCGCTTGAGCCAATCCCAAAGGGGGATTCTACATCCCGAATGCTCGCGAACTGTGGTGGTAAATCGCAGAAACCGCGGCGAAACCTGAGTTTTCAGCGCTCGCCCGCGCGAGCTGTGCAAAAAAGCATGATTCCGAACGACGAATATTGCTCTCTTATTTCCGCGCCTCCGACACCGCTACGCCCACAAACGAGTCGGCGCACCCATAATAAAGAAAGAACTTGCCCTTGAACCATACCAACCCTTCGGTGAAAGTCGTGCCGGCGGCGTACTGCCCGCTTTTCTCGAAGGGCAGTTCCGGTTCGAAGACCGGTCCCTCGGTCCGCGCCAGCAACTTAGACGGGTCATCTGGAGCGAACAGCGCTTCTCCAGCGGCATACGTGCCGGCCGCAAGGTTCGGATCTCCGCGGGTAGCGTCGTTTTTGCCGTTGTAGAGCACCACAATGCCATCGCGCGCGAGCACGGGCGGCGGTCCTACTTCCGGAAAACTGCTGTCGAAGTGGCCCGCTCGCCGGCTCAGAACCACGATGGGATTGCCGGACGCATCCTCCACGGGACGCCACAGGATCAGGTCGGTCGACGTAGCCAGATGAACTTCTCCCTCGCCCCAATACATCCAGTATTTCCCGGCGATGCTGGCAGCCACCAAACGATCGCCGTCCATGCGAACTACGATGCCCGCGGACTTGTGAGACAGCCGCAGATATTTCCCTCCGGAAGCGCGGGCGAATGCCGGGCCATGTTTGGTCCACGTCACCAGGTCTTTGGATGTGGCGATGGCAATATCGGTGATTTTGCGGTTCCATTGCGTGTAGGTAACGACATACGTACCGTCCGGACCCTCCACGACTCGCGGATCTTCGCAGCCGCCTTCCCACTCGCGTTTCTTCTGGTCATCGCCGGCGGGATACAGTACGGGCGACGGCCGGCGCGTGAAATGGAGTCCATCGTCGCTCCAGGCAAGTCCGAGCCGCGATGTATGCATGCCGATTTGCATGGTCCCGGTATCGTCCTCGGCGCGGTACAGGACGAAGACCTTGCCGTCGCGGACTATCGCCCCGGGGTTGAAGGTGTGCAGCGCTTCCCAGGAAACTCGCGCGCCCCGCATGGGGCAGGCGAACACGGATTCGGGCCGGGGAACGATAATGGGGTTCACGCCGTCCGGGCGGACGAAGGGGCCGAGTCCCCAATTCCCGGGAGTTTGCGCCGACAAAACCAAAGCGCCGGCGGCCATGAGGAAAGCAGTTGCCCGCATAATTTGATCCTAATTCAAGCCCGACTGCTCCCGATCAACCGGGCTCCCGATCTGCGAAGACCTGCCGCCGATAGTGGTGACGATCCGCGCCGGATGTTGCAGCCGGCAGCCCTGAAACGGAGGCGCTTCCAAGATTAATCGTTCCGCACGAAAGGCACCGCTCCCTTGCATTGCGGTCGCGGCTCATTAAGCGCCGCCGTCGTGTTCTTACTTTTGGGGCGGCATTGCCAACGCCGGGAAAGCCTGAGGAAGCGATTCGGTACCTCTCGGATGCCGGTCCGCGCACAGCCCGCCAACGCCACCGCCCACAACAATCTCGGAGTCTCGCTGGCGTCCGCAGAGCGTTTTCGGCGACACCGCTGGTATCGCAGTCGGCCGTAGGCCGCACGGCCGACGATCGTCGCCAGCGGAAACGCTCTCCGAGCCGCCATCGAACATTGCTGCCCTTCACGGTGTATTCGCCGCTCGCGACCCGTGTGCGGGCATCATCCAGGTTCGCATTCTTCGAGGGCGGCGGCCGAGCCTTTTGGTATGTGAATCGCGGCGCGAATGGCGGCGAAGAGCTCTCTTGGATCGACGGGCTTCGATACGTAGCCGTCCATCCCGGCTTCCAGGCAGACTTCGCGGTCGCTGCTCAGGGCGTGGGCAGTCATGGCGACGATCGGAATGTGAGACCCGGTGCCGCGCTCGCGCCCGCGCACGCGTCGCGCAGCCTCCAGGCCGTCCATCACTGGCATCTGCACGTCCATCAGGATGACGTCAAAGGACTGCTCCTCTGAGGCGCGCAGGGCGGCCTCGCCGTTCATCGCGAGAGTGACTTGATGTCCGTCCTTCTCCAGTAAACGTCTGGCGAACAACTGGTTCACAGGGTTGTCTTCGGCCAACAGGATTCGCAACCCCTCGGGGTTTCGATCCCGCTGCGCGGCAGCGAGGCTGGCAACCGGGCCCGTTTCAGCGCCGACCGCGGGTGCCCGGCGGGCCGCCCCGATACCCAAGGCCTGCCATAAATCGCGGCTGCTGACGGGCTTCGCGACTACCGCCGCAACGCCTGGGACCTGCTTGCGCCGAGCCGGGATCGGCGCCATTACAATTACGGGGGTCGCGTCCGGTTCCCCGGCAATTCTCTCGGCCACTTCCCAACCCGAGGCGCCGGGCATTTCGGCGTCGAGAAGGACCGCCCGGAACGAGCCGGGCACCGACGCCCGCACCAGTTCCAACGCTTCCATCCCGTCCGCGGCCTCAACCGCTTCCAGTCCCCATCGGCGCAACAGCCGCACCAGAATCTGACGGCAGGTAGGGCTATCGTCGGCGATCAGGACCCGCCTGCGCTCGCCGGCGGGAGCAACCGTTTCCGCAGTCGGCGTGGCGGCCGCCGATGTCGATGCGCCGAGGCAGATCGTGAAATGGAAGGTGCTTCCTTCTCCCGGCCGGCTTTCCACCCCCAGCCGGCCTCCCATCAGTTTCACCAGGCTGGCGGAAATCGTGAGCCCGAGACCGGTTCCGCCAAATCTGCGGGTCGTCGAGGCGTCGGCTTGCGAGAACGGCTGGAAAATCCGTTCGCACTGCTCCGCGGCCATCCCGATCCCGGTGTCGCGCACCGAGAAAGTCAGGTTGTGCTTACCCGCTTCCGCTGTGCCGTTCGAGGCGGTAACCACAATTTCTCCCCGCTCGGTGAACTTCAGGGCGTTGCCAATGAGGTTGGTGAGCACCTGGCCGAGCCGCATGCGGTCGGCCACCACGCGGGAAGGCACTTCCGGCGCCATGTCCAGGAGCAGCTCGAGTTTTCTCTGATACGCCTGTACGGCGTGCACGCACGTCGTTTCCTCGAGGAATTCCCGCAGGTCGAACTCCAGCGGGTCAAGCTCGATCTTGCCGGCCTCAATTTTGGAGAAGTCCAGGATGTTGTTGATCAGCCCCAGCAGCGCAGTGGCCGATGAGTGCGCCATTTCCAGACAGAGTTTCTGGTCCTGATTCAGCTCCGAGTCGAGCGTGAGGGCGATCATACCCATGACGCCATTCATTGGCGTGCGAATCTCGTGACTCATGTTGGCCAGGAACTGGCTCTTCGTCTGGCTGGCGGCGACAGCCTCGTCCTTCGCGGCATTCATTTCCCGCGTTCTCACCTCAACCAGCCGCTCCAATTCCAGTTGCCTCGCCTGCGCGCGCCTCATCTTCCACTGGTATGCCCCGGCCAGCAGCGCGATCACGGCTCCCAAAAGGCCCAGCCGGAACAGAAGGGTCTGATAGAAGTGCGGAGCGAGTTCGAACGCCATGGTGGCCTCGCCGGCTAGTCCGTCAGCATTCTCAGCGACGACATGGAAACGGTATCTGCCTGGCGGAATATTGGTGTAGTAAGCGGATCGCCGCCCGCCGGCATCCACCCACGCGGTATCGATACCCTCCAACCGGTAACGGAAGCGGATTTGTCGGGGCTCGGCAAAATCGAGTGCGGTGTACGTGAATTCGAGGTTTCCATCGCCGGCCGGAAAGCGCTCCTCGGAGGCTTTTGCGAGGGACGAATGCCCATTGATTTTGGCCGCCTCGATGCGCGTGGCCGGTCCGGCTGACTCACGGGGCAGATTCGATGGATCGATGCGCGCAGCCCCGCCGAGACAGGCGAACACCAGTTCCCCATTCCGGCGCTTCCACGCGGAAGGCTGCGTGTCTCCGCTGCATTCGTTGCTGCGCAGACCGTCGGTGGTGTCATAGACGTGGACGTCAATTCGCGAGATCCGTCCATCGGCTAAGGCGTGGAAGCTGGTTTTGGAAATCCGGCAGATGCCGCGATTCGTGCTGAGCCAAAGGTCGCCCTCCGACTCCAGCCCCGAATACACAACGTTGTCATTGAGACCCTGCTGTGTTCCCGCCCAGAAGATGTTGCCGTCCCGGAAGCGGCCCAGCCCGTTGCCGGCGCTGCCGAGCCAGAGTGTCCCCTCGGCGTCTTCGTACACCCAGTCCACTCGTGGGCCGTAGCCGTTCGGTTCATTGGCCGTCGCATAATTCGTAAATCGGCCCTGACTGTAATGGCTCAGGCCACTCCCGGTCCCCAGCCAGAGAGATCCATCCCGCGACTCCACGATCGCCAGAACGGTGTTGGAGGTCAGTCCGTCCTGAGTGGTGTACACCCGTTCAACCGAGCTGTCTTGGATTCGGTACAGCCCCCTGGTTGTGCCCACCCACATCCCGCCCGCGCGGGTTTCGAAAATCTGCGCGGGCATCTTGCCCGCACCCAGGGGAATCTTCCGGAACCGCCGGCCCTCCCAAAAGTTCAAGGCGCCGTCTCCCGTCCCCACCCAAAGCGCACCGGTGCGCGGGCTCTGCCAGAGCGACAGTACCAGGTTGCTACCCAGACCGTCAGCCGTGGTGAACGTGCGAACTCGTCCGTCCTGATAACGATTCAAGCCCTGGCCCAGCGTGCCGATCCATAACGCGCCGTCGCGGGTTTCTAAAACTGCGCCGGCATCCGCTGCGGAAAGCCCTTCGGGTGCGCCGACCATTTGGATATGCCTCGGATGCAGGCGGTTCAGGCCGCCTCCGGACGTACCGACCCATAAACTCCCGTCGGGCTCCGCACGCAGGCAAAACACCAGGTCGCTCGCCAGACCCTGCCCGGTTCCAAAGCGCTCGAACCGGCCTGCTTCCAGCCGCGCCAGCCCATCGCCGAAGGTTCCGATCCAAAGCGCCCCATCCGCGGCTACCGCGATGCTGCGAATTTCTCCCGAAAAGGGCAGCCACTCCCGCCCGTACCACTCCTGAATCGCGCCGTCCTTCAGTCGCGCCAAGACCTGGCTGGATGCGGCCCACAGGCTCCCGTCCCTCGCCAGCGCGAAGCCACGCACGTCCAATCCCGCCAACCGGCTCTGGCCGGGGAAAGGGACGAACTTCCCGTGATCGAGCAGGCCCAGGCCGGCACTCGATCCGATCCAGAGCTTTCCGTCGCGGTCTTCCGCCAATGCCAGCACATCGGCCGCCGGCAGCCCGTCTTTCTGCGTGTAGGCAGTGAGCGCGCCACTCTTCCAGCGGTTCAGGCCTCCGCGCGTGGCGATCCAGACTGTGCCTTCGCGATCCTCCAGAATGGCGCGGATCACCGGGCTCAAAAGCCCGCTCACCGGCTCGAACCGGCCATTCACCAGGTGCGCCACCCCGCGGTTGTACGTGCCAACCCAGAGCGACCCATCGCGAGATGCCGCGACGGCGTGAATATTGTCGTGCGGCAACCCGGGCGAATCCAGCATGTGGAACGTCTGGAACCGGACACCGTCGAAGCGGGCCAGACCGTCCTGGGTAGCCACCCAGAGATACCCGTCGTTTGTGCGGGCCAGCGCCCCAACGGTGATTTCGGGAAGACCTTCGGCCGCGCCAAACACGTCGCACAGATAGGCCGAAGGGGCCACCTGGTGCGAGCGAGCGGCGAACAGGGTGGGGAATAAGCAAACCCCGAATGCCAGGAGTCGGGTGGCGCACCAATTCCGAGCGCTGGCTCTCATAATCGTCATATCGGTAGTTCTCAGGGGACTTTATTGTCTTTCGGGGCTTAGGCTGCGGTTGGAGTCGCCAGGTGCATGTTGGGAGGGGAGCACAACTGGCGATTCGCTTGAAAAACCAAAGATAGTACTGACGGTTCTAAGCAATCTTCTTTTTGAACACCCGCAATTTTTCCCGCATTACACCGCAAAACCTGAAATGTGATAATTCGCACGTTCAGCTAGCCGGCCACATCACGGGCGGTCCCAGGCAGGAAGTGTGTAAGGCGCGCGCGGGATCGGTCCGATGCATGTCGTGGCAGGCAGTCGCGAAGCCCGGCGCCGCGCCGCCGATAGCACTGGGCCCCTCCACCTCGTGGCGCGCCATCGCCGATCGGATTGGAGCGCGAGTACGGCTCGAAATTCTGGCTCGTGGACGTCGACGGCGATGGCCGGGACGAGTTGATCACGCCCAGCAGTTTGGGGCTCAACGTCAGCCATTCAGACGGTATTCAGGGATTTTCGTCGCCGGAGCCCCTCCTTGCCGCCAACAATCTGGACTATCGCGCCGTCCGGTTTGGCGACGTCAACAAAGACGGCTTGCCGGATGTTGTCGCCTGGATCGGCGGAACCGTGTACGTCTACTTGAACAACGGGCGCGGCTTTAGCGCTCCCATCGCTGCTTCCGCCGATTTTCCGGTCTCCGCCGGCTTCGGCGAAGACCAGTACCTTTCCACTATGCAGGTGGCGGACGTGAATGGCGACGGTTGCGCCGACCTGATGTTCCGGGGGCCGGCGGACGTCTTCGTCGGTCTGAGCGACTGCCAGGGAAAGTTCCTGCCGGCCGCGAGTTGGACCCGGAGGTTCAGCGACCGTCAGAATTTCGCCCTGTCCAGCCAGAACCTGACTTTTTCCGCCGCCACAATAGCCGGGAAGGCAGGCCTCGCGGCGGGACTTTTACCGGCGGGATCATTTTTCAGCAAAGTGATGCCGCGAACAGTCGCTTCGGCCAATATCGCTACATTATGGATAATCATGGATTCTCGGGAGACCCTGATTTCCATCCCGACGCTTACGCGACCGATGTCGTTTTTTCCAATCTTTACGGCCACGGCAACACCATTCCCATCCAAGTCAGGCGGGACGGCCTCTACGTCTCCCACATTCGGGTCATACAGGACTAAACTGAGGCACTTGCAAAATTAGCAGCACCCCGCGAGGGAGCTGTGCTTTTTGGTATCTGCTCGATGAAAAGGCACCACTCCCTCGCGGTCGTGGCTCATCAATTCTTCACCGCTTCGGAGGGAGCAGTGGCGGTCCGCGCCCGGGAAACTACCAGTTTTTTGGATTCTTTCGTCCGGTGGATAGCAGGTTGCAGTCATACGAGCGACGGAAGGAGTTCCATCAAAATGACGATCCGAAAACTCGTACCCGCGGCCGCGGCCTTTTTGGTGCTTGGAGCGGCGGGGTTCCTAACGCACGATGTTTCTGCCCAGCTTATGTGGGACCAGGTTAAAGTCACCCTGCCCTATTCGGTAACCATCGGTCAAAAGACCATACCACCCGGCGACTATCTGATCAAGCAGTTAGATAATCCCGACGGCAACTCTCCGGTGCTGTTGATCTACGGCAGCAATGGTATGAGATTCGAAACGTCCGCCATGACGATCCACGCGCTCGATGTGAAGACGCCCAATAAGACCGACGTTACCTTGCACCACATCGGTGATAACTATTACTTCGATAAAATCTGGATTGCGGGTAAGAATTACGGATACGAGATCCCGCTGCCCTCGAGCGTAAGAGAACGCGCGACGGAATCGGCGGCGATTTCGGTGCCGTCGGAGCCGCAATCGAGTTCCCAGACCAGTTCCGAAACCACCACCACCGCTACGAATACCGATACTACAAACACAGCCACCAGCGATAATTCATCCGCCAGCAGCTCCACTACGACGGAAACGGCCGTGACGCCACCGCCGCCTCCTGAAACCCCGGAACCCGCTGCCGCGCCTCAGGAACAGCCAGCTCCTCCTCCGCCTGTGCAGCCGCCGGCCACTGACGACAACTCCGCCAATCGCGAACAGCAGCCCGCGCCGAGCATGCCGGCTACATCCGCCGGATGGCTCGCCATGCTGTTGAGCGGCGGAACGCTTTCCGGTATCGGTATGAGCTTGCGCCGGCGCAAGCAGTAATGTAATGCGTGCTCCTGCCCGTCCGGCCGATCATGGATGTTGAAGTGCGATATCATACGGAAATTCGCGCGAACCAGCAACATAATCGATCGGACGGCGCATGAGCGAAACGTTTGGCAGATATACCGTAATCGGCCAGTTGGGACGGGGCGCCATGGGTGTGGTTTACCTGGCATCCGACCCGATGCTGAACCGTCAGGTCGCCGTCAAAACCGTCGACCTCGCCGTCCAGGAACCCGAAGAACGGGAGTTCCTGCGCAACCGTCTTCTGCGCGACGCTCGCGCCGCCGCGGTTCTCAAACACCCGAATATCGTCGCTATCTATGACGTGTTTGAAGACGCCGGCCGGGCCTACGTGGTGATGGAATACATCGAGGGCGAAAGCCTGGCGACGCGCCTCAAGAGCAATCCCTTTCCGGATGTCTCGGCGATGCTGAAGGTGCTGCGCCAGATGGCCGACGCGCTCGATTACACCCATGCCCGCGGCGTGATCCACCGCGACATCAAGCCGGCCAACGTGATGATCGATTCGAGCGGCGCCACCAAAATCATGGATTTCGGCATCGCGCGCATCAGCGACACGCGCACCTGCACCCCCACCGGAATGGTGGTGGGAACGGTGGAGTACATGGCGCCGGAACAGATTCTGGGCGAAGCGCTGGATGGCCGCGCCGATCAGTTCGCGCTTGCCGTGGTGGCTTACCAGATGATGACAGGCGGCACGTTGTTCGGTCCGAACACGGTGGCGACCCTGACTTACAAGATTGTGAACGAAGCGCCCACGCCGCCGTCGACGCGCAACCCGTCGCTGCCTCGCGGTGTGGATGCCGTTCTGGCAAAGGCTCTCGCTAAGCAGCCGGCGGTGCGATTCGTCACATGCTCCGAGTTCGTGGAAGCCCTGGCGCGGGCTTTCGCCGACGCCCCCACCGCTCCGCTCGCCCCGCCCACTGTCGCAGCCTCGACATTGCGAAGGCAAACCACCGTCGCGATGGCTCCGGGCACTGCCGCAAGTCCGGCCGCGCCCGCCGCTCGCTCGCATGCTCCGGTACTGGCGGCCGCCGCCGCGGTTGTGATTCTGGGCTGTGCGTTGGCCGCCGTGATCCTGAAGCCATGGAATCGGCCGCGGCAGGCCCCCGCCACGAGCGGGGCCGTGGTCAATCCGCCGGCCACCGCGCCTCCTGAACCCTTGCCTGTCACTGGCCGCGAGGCTCTGAAACCGCCGGCGGGCGCCACCACTGCCGCGCGCGCTCCCGCCAAGACCGCTCCTATCCCTTCCGAGCCCGAACCGGCCCTGCCCGCGGCGCCTGCCAAGACAGAGCCGGATGTGCCGAAAGCCGTGACGCCGCCAAAAGCCGAGCCGGAGAACGCCACCGGCGCGGCTCCGGTAGCGATGGCGGAGGCGCCGCATGGGGAAGAACTGCCGGTGCTCCCGCCGGAACCCAAAGTGAAATCCGGCCCCACGCCTTATCACCAAGCCATGCTGCGCGGTCAGGAACAAGTCAAAGCTCACGATTTCGCCAACGCGCTTCGTTCGTTCGGCGATGCCATCGCACTAAAAGCCGATTCCGCGCAGGCACGTTACAGCCGCGGCACCGTGTTCGAACATTTCGAACAGTACGATGCCGCCATGCGCGACTTCCAGGACGCCATCCGTTTGGATCCCGGCTTTGTGTTTGCGCACACCCAACTCGGGGCCTGTCTGGCGCATTTACACCGCGACGATGAAGCCATGGCGGAGTTTCAACGCGCGCTGCAACTGAATCCCAACGCCCCACTTGCGCTCTTTGGGCGCGGCAATATCTACTACCGTCGCAAGCAGTACGCCGCGGCGATGCGGGATTACGACAGGGTGCTGGAGATCAACCCGCGTTTTGCGCCCGGATACCAGAATCGCGCCAACGCCCGCCAGGCCATCGGCGACGCTGTGGGCGCGGCGCAGGACCGGCGCACCGAGCAATCGCTGCGAAAATAGCGCGCGGCTCACTCGCAGTTGCTGGTGCTTTTTGTGCCCGATCGGTCATTTGATGTCCGCTCGATGGAAAGGCACCACTCCCTCGCGGTCGTGGCTCAGCAATTCTTCACAGCGCTCTTTTGTAACGTTTGACGGTCTATTGGGTGCAACCGTTGCCGATCACGGAGTTGATGACAATCTGCACGTCGACCACGTTGACCACGCCGCTGCTGTCGAGATCGTTGGCCGGCGAGGCGCCGCCGAGAGCTTCGTTGACCATCTGCTGCACATCGGCCACCGTGGGAAGCTTGTCGTTGGTGACTTCACACGCCGTCAGATTCCCGCCCAGGGGAGAGACCGGCAGGGCGTTTGACGATGTGACATTGGGATTGCCCGCCGCGGTCGCACTCGCCGAGAGAGTCGCCGGAGGGGCGCTGCTTCCGGTGGGCACTGCGCAGATGCCGATCTGTCCCGTCTGCCCGGCCGGTACGGTGATCGAAGGCACGCTCGGTATCAACTGGTAACCGGCGGTATTGCCGAGGCTCAAATTGAATGTCTGGGTCGCGGGTCCGGTGTTCTGAATGTTGGCAAGGAAGACAGTGGGCACATCGCCGCCGCTGAAAGGCATGGTGAAAAACTGGTCTTGCGTCAGCGTGAGGTTGACGGACGGTGTGCTTCCAGGCGTAACGGCGGCCGGCCCGGGGATGATATCGCTGGAAAGGAAAGTGTAGACATCGGGATCGGCCGGCAACATCCGCAGGTACACGCTTTGCGCCAACTCGGCGCCGCATTTCATCCCCTCCACCAGGCTGAGAAAGCCGTCCACACCCTCCGGAAGGGTATCGGGCGGAAGCGGTACCGGAATGCTGGGAAGTTTCGCGAGTTCGCAGTCCTCCTGCGCAAACGATTGCTCCACGAAGCAGGCCAGGGAGGCACACGTCTTCGGCGCCGGCGGGCATTTTGGCGCCGGTCCCCAACACGGAATCCCACCTCCACCAGGAGTTCCGCCGCCACCTTCGCCGCCCGCCGCCTCCTTCGAGAATTTCGCGCCGCCGGCAAACGCCGCGACACCGTTCAAAACGCCGGCGGCAAAGGAGTATCCCGTGACGCCGTACCCGACAATCTGGGTGAAAGTGAAATACCTCCCGAAAAAGAACGAAAGCAGGACCGTAATCCATCCGACAATGGCTTCGTGATTACCGTCGTCCGACATACTGACGGTCTCGCCGGTGGCCTGGTTGATTTCGAGCCACATGTTTACCTGCTGCCCGTTTACGGTAGGTGTGGAAGGCGGCGCGATTACAGCCTTATTGTTCTGGAACGCCGTCTGAATATAGGCTTTTGCATTGGCGGAAAGGCTGGGCATTTGTACGTAGCCGCCGGCATAAAGAGTGTTGTCGATGTACACCGGGCTGGTGGAGCCCAAGGCCGAAAAGACATCGGAGATGCCGATTGCCGGTACCGCCGGATTCAGAAGCTGGTTCAAAATCTTGGGTTCGCTGGCGGATTCCGCCATTCCGCGGGCGAACTCGAAGTAATAGGGCGCGGAAGTATTCTGGCCGGGGCTTCCGACTAGCTCGATATCCCGCTTCATCAAATCGATACTGAAGATGCCGGATGAATTGGCGGCTCCAACAATGACTCGCGGCGAGTTGTAGTAAGCGTCGGAGAGATAGGTGGATTGAAGTTGCGGAAGCACGTAGTCCGCCGTACTGGCGAAGGTCATGGTGACGAGTTCGTTGAGGGTAGTTTCCAGGTACGCCTCGGTCACAATCCCTTGCGAAAGCGTGGACTGCTGCTGGGCGGTCAGGGATCCGCTGGTGGGGAGGGCGGCGAGGGCCGCCTGCTGCGCCTGAAAGCGCGTTTGCTCCGTCTGCACGCGCGTCTGTTGGTTGGTGAACGCGGTCGCCGATTGCAGGCTGGGAAGAACGTTGATAGTTACCACGTCGGTTGGCGAAATTACAGGCGGAGGGCCGGCTAGGTCGGGCGCGGTGGGGGTGAGGTTTCCCGCTTGTCTGTTGGCGTAGCCGACGCGGTCCACGATGGTGTGCTGGTAGGTCTCCATCACACCCTGCGAGTTGGGTGCGGTGACCACGAGAAATATCCCGCTTACGAACGAGGAATCCCCATCTTGAATCGGCACCATCGATTCCGCATAGGCTGTGCCCGAGACAACGGGGTCCTTTTCCACATCCGTACCGCCTTGGCCCAACAGAAAGGATGGAGTATAGGTGTAGTTTGTGGAACTGTAGAAAAGGAATGACTCCGTGCCACCGGTCAGAGTGTGGGTCACGGTGACCGGCATTCCCACAAGCAAAGCTGACTCGAAGGTCTGCGTCAGCACCGTGCTGGTCCCCGTGACGCTGGTTCCGAAGAACTCACTGTCACTGGCCATTTCCACATTTAACGTGATGGTGACCATCTGCTTCAACCCCGCCGGCATGTTGGCCACCGTGAACGTCTGAGTGGGAGTACCGAAAACCGTGCCGACCTCGGCTCCGGGAAAATTCGGATCCATGGGAGTATTGGACGGCCCATATTCCACCCAATAATGATCGGAAATAGCCGTCTGCAATGTCGTGTCGCTAAGGGGCGCGGCCACCGTCGTGCCGGGCGGGATGCATCCTACCACGCGCGAAGGCGAGGGGAACATCGAACCGAGCAAAGTCTGCTCCTGCGCTGTGGTGATGGTTCCCTGCACGTATTGCGCGCTGAATCCGGCCGCTCCCAGCAGGGCGATGAGCAGGCTGGCGCGATCGAGCGAATTGCCGCCCATGCTCCACAGCGTGCCGCGCGCGCCGCGCACCGAACCGTGATACGCCTGGAAGACGATCTTGTCACGCACGAAGGCAAAGATCTGGTTGGCATCGTTATTGAGCGCGGTTGCCTGCGCAACGATGTACGGGTCGGTGGGATCGGCGGCCGATGCCAGGCGATGGCTCGCGCCGCGGCTGATCTGCGAAGTCTGGAACAGGGCCGCGGGGTTAGCGAAGTGCCGCGTGGGCGCGGCGTGCGGTTGGGAATCGGCCCAGGATTTGGCCTCCAGGCACGGCTGGAGCGCCAGCAGGGGAACCAGGACCGGGCAGAAATAGGAGAAGCGTATGACGACTGTGGCTAACCTCAAGGCAGGACCCTCAGGGTTGACAGCTTATCGGAAATGGGTGCAAGGGCGCAAGTTTTCCGGGCGCGGAGGGTACTGGTTACAACTGTCCGCCTCGCCGGCAAGAGCTTCAGGTATCATGGTTTCATTTCTTTATGGACAGACGCACCTGGATGCAACTCATCAGTGTCCTCGCCGCCGCGCGGCCGGGATTTTCGCAAACCCAACCTCCGGCCGCCACGCCGCAACCGCCCGCGGGCGGACGAGGGGGCGGGCGCGGACCGCAGCGCCCCCTGCGCGTCACGCGCGAGCAGGTGCAGGCGGCGCTCAAGCTGCTGGGCCTGGAATTCCAGGATTCCGAAATCGACATGATGTTGCGCAACGTGGACAACGCGCTTTCGAGCTACGAAGCCGTGCGCAAAATCGAAGTTGGGTACGATGTCGAGCCTTCCTTCACGTTCCATCCCGGGCTGCCCGATCGCACGCCGATCAAGGGTCCGCAGCGTTTCGAGACCACCATCCCGAAGGCCAGCACCGCCAAGGCGCCTTCGGATCTCGAAGAGCTCGCCTTTCTGCCGGTGACGCAGATCGCGCCGCTGGTGCGCTCGCGCGCCGTCTCTTCCACCGATCTCACCAAAATGTACCTGGCGCGGATGAAGAAATATTCGCCCAAGCTGCTCTGCCTGATCACCCTCACCGAGGAACTCGCGCTTCAGCAGGCTGCCGCCGCCGACAGCGAGATCAAGGCCGGCAAATATCGCGGCCCGCTGCACGGCATTCCGTTCGGCGTGAAAGATCTTTTCGATACCAAGGGCATCACCACCACGTGGGGCGCCGAGCCGTTCGAGAAGCGCGTCCCCGATGCCGACGCCACATGCGTGGAGCGGCTGTACAAAGCCGGCGCGGTGCTCATCGGCAAGCTCTCCATGGGCGCGCTGGCGCAAGGCGACGTCTGGTTTGCGGGAACGACGAAAAGCCCCTGGCCCACCGACGCGGCTCGCGCCCGCGGCGAATACGATCGCGGATCGAGCGGCTCGTCGGCCGGCTCGGCTTCCGCCACCGCGTCCGGCCTGGTGGGATTTTCGCTCGGCACCGAGACTCTCGGATCCATCGTCTCGCCCAGCACGAATTGCGGCACGGTCGGACTGCGCCCCACTTACGGGCGCGTGAGCCGCCACGGCGCCATGGCGCTGAGCTGGACCATGGACAAAATCGGGCCCATCTGCCGCGGCGTGGAAGATTGCGCCATCGTGCTGAACACCATCTACGGTCCCGACGGGCACGATCGCTCGGTGGGCGCCGACCCGTTCCATTGGGAGCCGCGCAAACCGGTCGCCGGGTTGCGCATCGGTCTGCTGCAGGCTAGTTTCGACCGCCTCCCGGAAACGCAGAAGAAGATCTACGATCAGGCGCTCTCCGATCTTAAGAATACCGGCGCGAAATTGACTGCGGTCGAATACCAGGAAGATCTGAACGGCATTCGCTATCTGCTCGAGGCGGAAGGCGCGGCGGCGTTCGACGATATCACGCGCGATGGCGAGGTGCGCACCCTCCGCGGACAAGGTCCCGGCGATTGGCCCAATTCTTTCCGCGGTTCGCGCCTGATACCGGCGGTGGAATATATTCGCGCGCAGCGCGTGCGTACCCTGCTGGTGGAGAAATTCGAGAAATTCATGGCCGATTGGGATGTGATCGTGGTGCCCGGATCGGGCCTGCTGCAAACCACGAACCTGACCGGCAATCCGCAGGTGGTGGTGCGCTGCGGATACACCGAAGGAACCACGCCGCGCAGCCCGTGGTCGATGCTCGGATTCATCGGCCGGATTTACGACGAGGGCTCTCCGCTGCGGCTCGCGCTGGCCTTCGAGCAGGCCACCGAGTGGCACAAGAAAACACCGACCCTGATTGCGTGAGCGCTATGAATCGCAGAACATTTCTCGGCACGACCGCCGCATTCGGACTGGCCAAACTGGCGGCGCAAAGTTCGCTACCGGACGCCATCCGCAATCTGCGTTCCATGACCGCCGGCGTCCAGCCGATCGGCGATGACGAACGGCGCGCGCGCATCGAGAAAGCGCGTCGCCTGATGCGCGAGAACAAGCTCGACGCCATCGTGATGGAGAGCGGGTCGAGCATGTTCTACTTCACGGGTTCGCGCCAGCTCGGAGTCTATTGGGCGCTGGCGGCGACGGGCGAGCCGGCCTGGATCGCGCCGGCCGGCACGAACATTGCCGGCGGCCCGAAGGCGGAAGTCCGCACATGGAAGGAGAACGAGTTCCGCACGCTGGCGCAATTTCTGAGGGAGCGCGGCGCCGGCACGGTCGGGATGGAGGAGCGCGCGCGTTTCGCCGTCTTCGAGGGATTGCGCCAGGAAGCGCCGTCGATGGAACTGGCGAGCGCCGATGCCGTCACCATCGGCTGCCGCGTGATCAAATCGCCGGCCGAAATCGCGCTCATGCAGCACGCCAACGATGTTACCATCGCGTGCTACAAAGCCGTGCTCGGCTCGTTGCGTGAAGGCATGACCAATGCCGATCTGAGCGCCTGGATCGACGCCGGCTATCGCGCGCTAGGCTATCGCGGCGACGCCTTGGTGATTTTCGGCAAGTATACCGCGTTCCCGCACGGCAGCATTCAGCCGCAGCAGTTGCGCGAGGGCGATGTCGTCCTGGTCGACGACGGCTGCAGCGTGGAGGGTTACCAATCGGACATCACGCGCACCACGGTCTTCGACAAACCGACGGCGCGCCAGCGCCAGGTGTGGGACCTGGAGCGAAAGGCGCAGGATGCCGCGCTCGCCGCGGCCAAGGTGGGCGCGCCATGCGAATCGGTGGATGCCGCAGCGCGCAAGGTGATTGTCGACGCCGGGTTCGGACCGGGGTACCGATTACCCGGCCTGCCGCACCGCACCGGCCACGGCATCGGGCTCGATGGCCACGAATGGACATACCTGGTGCGCGGCAACAAGACGCCGCTCGCACCCGGGATGTGCTTCAGCGACGAGCCGACCATCGCCATTCCGGGCGAGTTCGGCATCCGCCTGGAAGATTGTATGTACATCACGGAAAACGGCGCGCGCATGTTCACCAAGCAAAGCCCGGCCATCGACCAGCCGTTCGGATAGGGAGCCACACATGCCACAGACCGCGGAAATTTCGACGGCGGCGTATCGCCAGCGAATCGAGAAATTGCAAGCCGCCATGAAAGAACTGGGATTCGGCGCGGTGGTGCTTGAGCCCGGCCCGGCCATGCTCTACCTCACGGGAGTGCGCTGGGGCAAGAGCGAGCGCACGTTCGCGGTGGTGCTGCCGGCGAAGGGCGAGCCGGTGTGGGTGCTGCCGGGGTTCGAGGAGGGCCGCGCCCGCGAGTTGATCCACGTGGGCGACGATATCCGCATCTGGCAGGAGGACGAAAGTCCTTATCAGCGAATTGTCGAAGGCCTCCGCGATCGCGGCGTCTCCATCGGGAGGGTCGCCATCGACGATAACGCCCGCTTCTTCGTCTTCAACGGCGTTCGCAAGGTCGCTCCCAAGCTCGATTACGCAGGTGCGGCGCCGGTGCTCAAACTGGGAGGAGTGAGCGGAAAGTAGCGTTGCTCATGATCCGCACTGTGGGGCGGGCAATCCTGCCCGCAGCCGGCTTTCAGCCGGCTCGACCTGCCGGAAAGCAGGTCGGCAGCCAGGATTGACTCCCCCACAAGGCGTGCCGCGTTTCTAGACGCGCACGCGCTCGCCCAGTCGAAAACGGATCACCGATTCGGCCGGAATCGTGACCGGTTTCTTGCCGGTGATGGCCGCTCCGCCCGCAATCGCGCCGCTACCCGCGCCTCCGCCGATGGCCAGGATGTTCCGCGTCTTGTGGCGGCCGCTCACTCGCGCCGCCGCGGTGGTCGTGATGGAGTAACGATGGCCGTAGCGCTCGAAGGAGTCCAATTCCAGTTCGAGAAGGGCCCGGCCCTTCAGACGCCCCGAGGGTTTCGAGATCAGCACGTGGCCCGCCAGCCGCGTCCCCGAAGGCAGGACGTTCTCGCCGTCCACGATCACGGGTTCGGTGAGGGCGGCGGTGAAGCGATCGCCGCGGAAGTTCCGGCGCGTGCTGAGAGCCTCATCCACGCGCACGCGCAGGAGTGTGCCCCTCGGGATGACGACCCCGGCCGATGGCGCCGGATCGGGCGCCGCCGCCGGCGGTGCGGGCGTTTCCGCGGCCGGCGCTGCGCCCGGCTGAGCGGTGGCTGGCGCGGGCGCCGCCGATGCGGACTGGACGGCTTGCGCCTGCGCCTGCGGCTGCGTTGGCTGGGAGGCATGACTGCGAGAGCAGGCCGCCAATAAGAACATCGGTGCGATCCAGAACCATTTGCGCATCGTTCACATGCCTCCGATGTTTCGTAGCAAAACGCCTGCCACCGCTTTGGAATCAATGTGACGCCGGTTCGCGCCGTGTAAGAATGCCTGGCTGGGCTGGCGGGAGCGCCCCCTGAGCGATTAACTCGCGAGATTCAACTGCCACGACACGCCGAAGCGGTCGTTGACCCAGGCAAACAACCGGCTGAAGCCATAATTGTCCAGCGGCATGAGAGCCTTTCCGCCTTCGGTGAACGCCGCCTCCAGGCGCCGGATTTCCGCCTCGGATTCGCACTCCACAAACAGCGAGAAGGCGGGAGTAAACGTGAAGTCGTGGTGCATGAAGCTGTCGATGCACAGGATGGATTGGCCGCCAATGGTGAACGCCGCCAGCTTGATAGAGCCTTCCGCGCCGGCTTCACCGGCCGCATAGCGCGCCAGTTCGGTGATCCCGCTCGCGGGGAAGAGCGATACATAGAAGTTCATCGCTTCTTCCGCTTTGCCCTCGAACATGAGGAACGGACGAATTCTGGGCTGAACTGTCATAGTCACTATTCGAACATAATTGCCTTCGATTCGGCCCCCGACTTGCAAGCCACGGGCAGTGTGCGACGCTTAATTCCAATCGCGGCGGCGCTGGCCGCATCGTTGTTTGGGCAATCCGTGTTTGCGCAACCCGTCGCCGTCCGCCAAGCGGAAGGTGAAGTGCGCGGATTTCTCGTCTTGAAAAATGAAGACGGAACCATCGCCGCGAACGGCGATTCCATGCAGACCGTGCGCGGCGGCAAGGTGGTCTCCCACGCGATTTATCGTTTTCGGGATGGTTCGCTGGAAGATGAGGCGACAACTTTCACCCAAAACGGCCATTTTCGCGTGCTGAGCGACCACCTCGTCCAAAAAGGCCCGACGTTCAAGCACCCCATCGATCTGACAGTGAATGCTGCGACGGGCCAGGTGACCGTAGTTCACACCGATGACAAAGGCCAGCAGAAGACCGAAAGCGAGCACATGAATTTGCCGCCCGATCTGGCGAACGGAATCGTGCCATTCCTTCTCAAGAATCTCGCGCCGGGCGCGCAATCCGTTACCGAGTCCATGGTAGTGGCGTCGCCGAAACCGATGCTGATCAAGCTGCAGATTCATCCTGAAGGCGACGACCCGTTCACCACGGGCTCGGCCAGCCGCAAGGCCACGCGGTTCAACGTCCACGTCGATATCGGAGGCGTGAAGGGCGCGATCGCGAACGTCATTGGCAAACAGCCTCCCGATACCTTGGTTTGGATTCTTGGCGGAGACTGCCCGACGTTCGTTCGCGCGCAGGGTCCGGGGTTCGAAGGCGGGCCTATCTGGCTTACGGAGTTGGTGAGCCCGGTATTTCCCAACAATGAGGCGGCGGACCGCGCCAAGAAATAGATCAGTTCGCCACCGGAATCCGTTCGGCGTGATCGACCACGATTCTGTCGAACGGCGCCTTCCGCTGCTCCAGTTTCAGACCGAGTTGGTCCTCGATGGCGTCGAACAGCGAGAGCGCCGGCGGTTCCACAGTGTCGTCGCGCCGGTTGGTCATGGTCCAGGTGAGGGTGACATCGTATTCGCCCTGAATGCCGGTCTGATCGATCACCGGCAGTTCAAGCCAATGTTGCGATAGCCAGTGGGGAATGCTCTCGGCGAACCGCGTCATGGTCGTCTTGTGGAGCCGGCAAGTCAACTGCGCGCCTTGCAGGCGATGGCAGTCATCCCGTTCGGTGCTGTCGGATGCCTTCAGCAGCTTCGGCCCCTTTTTCACCACCACGAGCGCGTAAACCGGCGCTGGAGTCTGGTCATGATGGACCACCAGTTTGAACCGCTCGGCGAGCAAATTCTGCATCATGATGCGAATCGTGTCAAGGTTCGTGCCCGCCGGGTAGGTGGCGTCGAAATCGTAGCGCGTGTCCATCATCCAGTCCGGTCCGGAGACGCGGTCCACGTTCACGTTGTATGCGATCATGATGAATCCCACCATCGGGTAATTGTGCAAACTGCACCGGACCTCATCGCAATTCTCCGTCTCCCGGCCCTGTCCGGGAGGGCTCACTTTCACCGATGCCACCTCGAAGGCTGGCGTGCCGGTAGTGGTCTGGCCGCAGACAATGCCCGCCAGCAGGGCGGCCAGTCCGGCGATGGCGTAGGTGCGTGTCATATTCAGACTCGTATATCCTGATAACGATTGTGACACGCCAAAAGATCTGTGGAGGCGTGTCATAATCGATGCATCGGCATGAAATGGGCGTCCGCGCTCCTGGTTTTCGCGGTGACGTTTTCCGGCTGCGCGCATAAAAAGAAGCATGTCAAGCAGGTGCCTCCTCCGCCACCGCCGATGAAATCGGCCGCGCCACCGATGAAGTCGGTCGCCCAGGGATATGTCGAGAGCGGCAAAGCCAGCTGGTACGGGCATCCCTACCACGGCCGTCCGGCTGCCGATGGCGAAATCTACGACATGGAGACCATGGTTGCGGCGCATCGCACACTGCCGTTCCAGACCTGGGTGCGGGTTTACGACCTCGATAATAATAAGACCGTCGAAGTCCGCATCATCGACCGCGGTCCGTTCGTCGACGGGCGCATCATCGATCTTTCGCACGCCGCCGCGCGGGTCATCGACATGATCGGCCCCGGCACGGCCAACGTCCGCATGGAAGTGATCAGCGCGCCGGTGGAAACCGGCCCGGCGATTTATGTGGTGCAGGTGGGCGCGTTCGAGAGCCGCGCGGTTGCCGAGCGCGTGCAAGCCGGACTTGCCGAGCACTACGGCATGACGCGGGTGATCCAGCGGCGCGAAAATCCCGGCATCTGGCGGGTGCTCGTGGGAAACGAAGCCACTTTGGATGACGCCAATGCCCTCTGCGCCCGCATCCAGCAGGAAACCGGTGAGACAAAGGCTTTTACCGTCCGACTAGATCCTCAATGAAATCAACGCCCGACCACGGCCTTATGGGACGATCGGCCGAGGTCGAAACGCTTCGCCGCCTGATCCTGAAGGCGTCGCGCAATCGATTGCCGGTGCTGCTGTTAGGCGAGAGCGGCACGGGCAAGGAAGTGGCCGCGCGAGCCGTCCACAACAACAATCCGCACGGGCAGTTCGTGCCGATCGATTGCGGCTCGCTGGTGGGAACCCTGATGGAAAGCGAGCTTTTCGGCCATTTGAAGGGGGCGTTCAGCGGCGCCACGGAATCTAAAAAGGGGCTTGTGGAAATCGCTGATGGCGGCACCGCGTTTTTCGATGAAATCGGCGACATGCCCATGGAAATGCAGGTAAAACTGCTCCGCGTGGTGCAGGAGCGGGAATTCCGCGCGGTGGGGTCCACGCAATGGCGGAAAATCGACCTGCGCATCATCGCCGCCACCCATCGCGATCTGAAAGCCGAGGTCTTGGCCGGCCGTTTTCGCCAGGATCTCTACTACCGTCTCAACGTTTTCACCATCCACCTGCCGCCTTTGCGGCATCGCAAGGAAGACATTCCGCTGCTCGTGGAGCATTTTCTCAACGGCTCGGGATTTCGGCCCAGCCGGGAGATTCTGGACGTATTCGAATCCTACGATTGGCCGGGAAATGTGCGCGAATTGAAGCATTGCGTGGATCGCATGGCCGCCATGCAGTCGGAAGGGGCGCTGGAGATGGCCGATTTGCCCTCGGCTCTGCAGTACCACCGGGCGTCGACCGGAATTCAGCGGCTTTCGGACGCCGTGGAATGGGATCGCGATCTGCCGCAGGTGTCGCTTTCGCCCCGGTCGCCGGTGATTTCGGTGCCGGATAGCGAAAAGCAGGCCATCGGCGCCGCGCTTGCCGCCACCCACGGCGCACGGGCGAAAGCCGCCCGCCTTTTGAAAATCGGCCGTACCACTTTGTATCGAAAGATGAAAGAATACGGATTCGATTGACCATCGCACTGGACGCGACCTACAGCACGGGCGAGGAACTTTCCGGAGTCGGGCTGTATTCCCGTGAAATTCTCTTCGGAGTGGCCGCGGCGCACAAGGAAACACACTTCGATTTCTGCTATCGGCCGCATCGCTACCGGGAAGCGTGGCGCCTGGAACTGCCCGCTAACGTCAGCCGGCGGATGATTTTAGAGCCGTTCTCGCCGCGCGGCGCCGATTTGTTCCATGGGCTCAATCAGCGGCTGCCCCGCCTGCGCCTGCGCCGGGCGGTAGCCACGTTCCACGATCTGTTCGTGATGACGGGCGAATATTCCACGCCGCAATTCCGTGCGCGCTTCACCCGGCAGGCACGCGATGCCGCCACTCGCGCGGACGCCGTCATCACCGTCTCGGCATTCACGCGCGGGCAGGTGATTGCGCTGCTGGGCGTGGAGCCGTCGCGCGTGCATGTGGTGCATCACGGAACTCGCCGGTTGCATTTTCCGGCAGCCGAACGCCAAAAGGTGATTCTGAATGTCGGCGCGATTCAAACCCGCAAGAACATCGCGCGGCTGGTGGAGGCATTCGAATCGGTTGACCGCTCCTGGCGGCTGGTGCTGGCGGGATCGGCCGGTTACGGCAGCGGCGACATCCTGGCGCGCATCGGCGAAAGCCCGGCGCGCGAGCGGATTACCGTAACGGGCTATGTTTCACCCGGCGAGCTGGCAGCCTGGTACGCCACGGCGTCGGTTTTCGCCTTTCCATCGCTCGATGAAGGCTTCGGGATGCCAATTCTGGAGGCGATGGCGGCGGGCGTTCCGGTGCTGACTTCGAATCGTTCGGCGCTGCCGGAAGTGGCAGGCGATGCGGCGGTGCTGGTGAATCCGGAAGATACCGGGGAACTGGTGGAAGGGCTGCGGAATCTGACGGAGCGGGAGGAACTTCGGAGCGATCTGGCGCGCAAGGGGGTGGAAAGAGCGCGGCTTTTTACCTGGGAAAAAGCGGTCGCAGAAACCTGGGATGTATACCGGAAACTGTTGGGCTGAGGGACTGCGCGGCGCTCAGCGGTTTTCGTCGTCCACCGCGATTTTCAGGGCGCGCAGGAAGCGGTGATCCTGGGAGGTGAATTTGACTTTGCCGGTGGCTTCGAAGTTGCGCTTCGGCTCGTCGCTCACCTCAACTTCCTCTTCCTCGTTCTCGCTCCCCTCTTCGCGGCGGTTAAATCCGATGGTGGCTTCCAGGACCAGGAAAACGTCGTAGCCTGCCTTCTTGATCTCGCCGATCGCTTCCGCGATCCGGTCGGACTCGGAAAGGGAATCGTTGATCGCGTTTCCCAGTTCCTGCATGAGGTGCTTCAATGGCTCTTCCACAGAGTGACTCCCTAACTACTGGATGCGCCGGATGCAACCGGCGTTCCAAAACCCACCCGTTCCGATTGTAGTGGACGGCAAACCCTTTCACAAGCGGAACTATGTTCTCTATCGGCAATTTAGCCGATGTTCATAAGAGTTTGCCCCATTTGTAACAGGCCGTTCATTGCTATCCCACCCCCACTATGGCATTTTGGTGGGGATGTTCACCCCTCGAAAGTCCCGCCTAATCCTTTGGATTCTTATAACATGCGCGCTCTGGGCCGCCCCCCCGCAAGCGCCTCGCAAGCCCCGCCTCGTGCTTGCTATCATCATCGACCAGTTCCGTTACGACTACCTCCTGCGTTTCCGCAACGAGTACCATTCCGGGCTGGCGCGCCTGCTCGAAAAGGGCGCCACGTTTACCGACGCCCACTACCTCCATGCGGCCACCGTCACGGCCGTCGGGCACTCCACCTTTCTGAGTGGCGCGCCCCCGTCGGTGAGCGGCATAATCGGAAATGAGTGGTACGACCGGGGCACCGGACATACCGTTACCAGCGTTTCAGATCCCGCCACCAAGCTGGTAGGGGGGATCCCTGGTATCGTGGGGTCCTCGCCTCGGCGGTTGCTGGTGAGCACCGAACCGGACGAAGTCAAAATGCAGGGTGCGGAATCCAAAACCATCGGTATTTCAATCAAGGATCGGGCCGCCATTCTGCCCTCCGGCCACATGGCCGACGCGGCCTATTGGTTCGATTCCGACAGCAACAATTGGGTGACCAGCACGTATTACCGCCCGGAACTGCCGGAATGGGTGAAACAGATCAATTCCGCGCACCCTTCGCAGCGGTATATCGGTGCCCGCTGGTTTCCCTTCGACGCCAAGGACGAATCGGGGGCCCCGTTCTGCACCATGGTGGCGGGGACCGAAGTCCGCTTCTGCGGCAGCCTGGAGGCGACCCCTTGGGGCAACGAAATGATCGAGGAATTCGCGGAAAAAGCGATCACCAGCGAGAACCTCGGCCATCATCCCGGCATCGACTTCCTGACGGTAAGCTTCTCTTCCAACGATTATGTCGGACACGCCGTCGGGCCGGACGATCCCGCCGTGGGCGATATTTCGATCCGTACCGACATCCTGCTCGGCAAGCTTTTCGATTTCGTGGAGCGGCAGGCCGGGGCGGGCAATACCCTGATTGTGCTTTCGGCCGACCACGGGGTGGCGCCGGTGCCCGAAGTGAATGAGGCGCGCCATATGCCCGGGGGCCGGATCGATCGCACGGCGGTGGAAGGCAGGATTACCGAGGCGCTCGCCAAACGATTCGGACCGGGCGCCTGGATCGTGCCCGGCAGCCCGGCGAATATGCCGTACCTGAATCTCAAGCTGGTGGCGGCGCTTAAGGCGAACCTGGCTGATGTGGAGCGAGTCGCTGCCGAAGCGGCCGCCGGCACGGAGCACATCGCGCGCGTTTATACGGCTCACGACCTGACCACGGGCACGGTCCAGCAGGATTCGATTTCGCGCGCGTTCACGCTCAGCTTTTACGGTCCGCGGTCGGGCGATCTGTTCCTGCTCCCTGAGCCGTATTATCTTTTCGAAGCCAGCGGCACCTCGCACGGTGTGCCGTACAACTACGACAATCACGTGCCCGTGGTGTTTATGGGGCCGGGAATCAAGCCGGGGACATACCAGGAGAAGATCGCGGTGAACGATATCGCTCCTACGCTCGCGGCGCTGCTCGGGACCACCGAGCCGAGCGGATCGATGGGGCGCGTGCTGACCGAGATTCTGCAGTGACTTTGTTACCATGAAGCTGTGTGGCAGCGGCAGGCGATCCGGCAGGGCGGCAGGTTCATCAAGCACGTGGTGCCGCACGTCATCAAGCCGATTCATTCCCTTTGGAATCAGGTAATTGGCTTTTTCTTTCTGTGCTTCGCCGGGTGGTGCGGAATCGGGGCGTACCACTATTACCGCATCTACGTGACCGACCCTCCCGCCGAGAAGGTGAACGATGTGGCGCGGATTGCAGGCTCGTTGATTGTCGCCCTGATCATGGCCTCGTTCGGCGTCTCGGCTTTCCTCAAGGCACGACGGATCTCGCGGTCATAGAGCGTTCCACTCAGTGAGGCAGCCAATCGTCGCCGCAGCCGCGTTTCCAGACGCCAGACTCACTTCGACCCGCGGAATCCGATGCAGGCACAATTACAGAAAGCACCGCTTGCTTGCGCGCACGGCTCATTAACTCTGTCTCGACTGTTAATGAGCCGCGACCGCGAGGGAGCGGTGGTTTTTGTACGGAAAAAGGAAATGCACCACTCCCTTGCTTTGCGGTCGCGGCTCAGTAGGCGCCGTCGTTCAAAGTCGCGCTTACGACGCCCTGCTGGTGACTTCCGGCATGTATTGCGGGAAGGCCACCGCGGTGGTGACTTGCGTGCGCTGGCGCGTGCGTTCGCGCAGACCGAGGCGGTGCATGATGCGGCCCACGTGATCGGGATCGTAGCGCACGGCGAAACGCGCGAAGATAGCGTCGGCGAAGCGAGCCGTGGTCCAATGATCGGTGTCGAACCCGGCTGCCCGCGCGCCGCCGCGATAGATTTCGGCGACTCCGGTGAGTTGGGTGGAATTCAGGCGGCTGGGACGCCCGGGAGCGCGCCGCTTGCGCAGCGACTCCAATCCTCTTCCACTCAGGGAACGATACCAACGGGATGCCGTAGTGCGGCTGACCCCGAACTTACGCGCAACCTGGGACTGCGAGAGCCCCCTTTGCAGGTCCTGTGCGGCTAACAGGCGCCTGCTCTCCATTTCATCGCGAGTCAGTATGCTTTCAGCTGTCGTGTCCATACGTGACGCGGTTGATTGAGTTCCAGAGCGTTTCTAGAATATCAGAAAACATTCCATCTGCAAATTGTTTTTTGCAGCGGACGTCGAAATTCTCCAAAGCACCGCTCCCTCGCGGTCGCGGCTCAGTAGACGGCGCGGTAGCATAAAAGAGCCAGATGCCCGTTTCCCGCCTGGAACTCCGCGGAGTGTGCAAAACATACCACAATGGAAGCCAGCCCGCCGAGGTGCTGCATGACATCACGCTTTCGCCCGCTTCGGGCGCGGTAACGGCCATCGTGGGGCGCAGCGGCTGCGGAAAGACGACGCTGCTGCATCTGGCGGGCGCGATGGATTTCCCCAGCTTGGGCGAAGTGCGCATCGACGGCCGCGCTACCAACGCGCTCTCCGACGGCGAACTGACGGCTCTGCGGCGCACGCGCATCGGGTTCGTTTTTCAATTCTTCCAACTGCTTCCCACGCTCAGCGCGGTGGAAAACGTGGAATTGCCGCTGCTGCTGGCGCGCGCGCTGGGGGCGCGCGAAAGAGCGCTCGAACGGCTCCGCTGGGTGGGGCTCGAAGAGAAGGCCGATAGCCTCCCATATCAGCTCTCCGGGGGGCAGATGCAGCGCGTGGCGATCGCGCGCGGCTTAGTGCATTCGCCCGATATCCTCATCGCCGATGAGCCGACCGGCAATCTCGACACCGCGAGCGGAGACCAGGTGCTGGCCCTGCTGCGCGCGGCGGCGGTCGAATTCGGCGCGACGGTGCTGATGGCCACGCACAGCGCCGAAGCCGCCGCCATCGCCGATGTCCGCGTGCATCTGCGCGACGGCCGCATCCAATCCATCTCATGAAACTCCTCGGCCGGCTCATTCTGCGGCCTCTGGCCCGCGACAAGGCGCGGACGCTGCTCACCATACTCGCGGTGGCGCTGGGCGTGGCCGTGGTGGTGGCGATCGACCTCGCGGGCGACGCGGCCACGGGCTCTTTCCGTTCGTCGATGGAGACGCTATCGGGGAAAACGGACCTGGAAATACTGGCCAATGGCGGGATCGACGAGAAATGGATCGGCGTGCTCGATTCGCTGCCGGTGAACGCGACATTCGCGCCGATAGTGGAGGCGCAGGGAATCGTGGATGGCGTGGGCGTGCCGATATACGGGGTCGACTTCGTGGCGAACGCGCATGGGGGGATGCCCGACGGGCCGGCCGGCGCGACAATCTCGAAAGCTCTGGCGGAGCGCTTGCATCTCACGCCGCCGGCGGCGCTCGTGGTGAAGATCGGCGGGCGCGAGCGGCGGATCGACATCGGCAGAGCGGTGGATGCCGCGTCGGCGGAGTTTCTAGCGGTGGATATCGCCGACGCGCAGCAGCTTCTCGCACGGTACGGCAAGCTCGATCGCATCGACGTCACTGTGGCGCCATCGGAAAACTTCGCGCGCGTAGAGAAAGCCGTGCGCGCGGCGCTGCCGGCGGGGTACCTCATCGAAAAGCCGGGTGTGCGCAACGAGGAGAATCAGCGCATGGTGCGCGCGTTCCGCTGGAATCTGCGCGTGCTGGGGTACATCTCGCTGGTGGTGGGTGCGTTCCTCATCTACAACACGATTGCGGTGAGCGTAGTGCGGCGGCGGGCGGAGATCGGGACACTGCGCGCCGTGGGGGCGAGCCGCGGGACGGTGTTCGGGCTGTTTCTGATGGAGGCGCTGATTTTGGGCGCGGCGGGGTCGGTGGCCGGCGTGTTTCTGGGACGCGTGCTGGCGGCGGGGGTGGTGGGGCTGATCGCGCAAACGGTGAATGCGCTTTATATCAGCAGCCGTCCTACGCCGGTGGAATTGACGGCGGGTGAGGCGTGGACCGGTCTATTGACCGGTATGACGGTGGCGCTGGTCTCGGCATGGAAGCCTTCGCGAGAGGCGATCGAGGTCCCTCCCACGGAAGCGATGAGCCGCGGCGCGCACGAACATCGCGCGGTCCTGCGATGGCGGCGGAGCCTGGCGTGGGCGGCGATTTTTGCGGCCGTGGCCGGCGCGATGGCGCTTGCGCCTGCGTGGAACGGCTATCCGGTGGGCGGATATATCTCCGCGCTGCTGGCAATCGCCGCAATGGCGTTCGCCTCGCCTGCCGTGGTGCTGGCCGTGGATCGGATAACTCGTGGGATCACGCGCCGCCGCGCTGAGAGCCTGCTCGCCGGGCGCAGCCTGACCGCGTCACTCGCGCGCACTTCGGTGGTGGTGTCGGCGCTGGCGACGGCCATCGCCATGATGGCGAGCGTGGGTATCATGGTGGCCAGCTTTCGCGAAACCGTGGCGCTGTGGCTCGATGTGCAATTGCGCGCCGATTTGTATGTGCGGGCGGCGGTTCGGTCAGGCGCCGGCGAATACCCGCCCATGGACGCCCACGTTCCGGCGCTCGTCGCCGCGATTCCCGGCGTCGCGGCCGTGGACGATTTTCGCGCCGCGGAAATCCACTACAGCGGCGAGCGCGCCACGTTGGGCGCGGGCAATATGGACATCGTCCGCCGCTTTGGGCGGCTGCGCTTCCTGAGCGGCGAAGACCGTGACGCGATTCTGCGCTCGCTCACGGGCCACCATCGCGCCGTCGTGAGCGAACCGTTCGCGCTCAAACATAAGATTCACGCCGGCGATCGACTTAGGGTGCCGGTTGGCGTGCAGATGGTGGAACTTACTGTGGCGGGGATTTATTACGATTACTCCAGCAGCCAGGGATATGTGATTGTGGACCGGTCAACCATGCTGAAATACCTCCCCGACTTACCGGTAACAAATGCGGCGGTCTACCTGGCGCCGGGCACCGATGCGGAAAGCGTGAGGCGGGAGATACAACTGCAGGCGGCGACATATGGAGTCGCGGTGGCGCGGAATTCCGAACTGCGCCGCGCGTCGATCGAGATTTTCGACCGCACGTTCGCGATCACCTGGGCGCTGGAGGCGGTGGCGATCCTGGTGGCCATGCTGGGCGCGGCGAATTCGCTGCTGGCGCTGGTGCTCGACCGGCGACGGGAACTGGGGCTGGTGCGGTTTTTGGGCGGGTCGGGCAGGCAGGTACGAGGGATGATTCTCACGGAAGCGGCGTTCCTTGGGCTGCTGGCGGCGATTCTGGGCGTGGTT
>Ga0181538_10000978_pt1 | contig 33254 bp, 36 predicted proteins | sample PEATcosm2014_Bin_40_FD_119773 | JGI IMG/M metagenome (GOLD analysis project Ga0181538, IMG submission 119773) | Peatland microbial communities from MTU Mesocosm Facility, Houghton, MI, USA - PEATcosm2014_Bin23_30_metaG | ecosystem: Environmental > Terrestrial > Soil > Wetlands > Peat | place... | reverse complement strand
CGTCCGGATCGCCCAGACCGAGATCACCGAGATGGGGAGCAGCAGCGAGACCAGCACGACCAGCACCCACGCGGTGATCCCTCTGGTCCGGCGCGCCCGGGGTGCCTTCTTGCCCTCGCCCGCTTCCTTGCCCTCGCCCGCCGTGGTCCCTCCGGCCGGGTCTACGGCCGCGACCCCGCCCTCGGGCGTGCCCTCGGAGTCCATATCCGTCATTTCCCCACTCTCATCCTCCAATGCCTAGTGCCAATTGGCCCTAGTGCGCACGGATAACCTACGACGAGGACGACGGAGATGGAGAGGGTGGGGGCATGGAGAGCAGGTTGCGGATCATCGCGGTGAGCGCCCTCGCGGCGTTCTTCGCCCCGCTCGTATTCGTGAGCATCATCGTCCTTCGCAAGGCTGAGCGCCGGTTCAATTTCCACGCCCGCGCGTGGAACAAGCGCCTGCAGCACGAGATCGCGCGCTGGAGCTAGGGCCCGGTCGCGGGCCCGTCCCGACGATCCCCACCGACCTAGCCTGAACGGGTGCTGACCGGCTTCGCGCACACGGCCGTCTGCGTCCCCGACGTGGAGGCGGCAGTGCGCTGGTACTCCGACGTCCTCGGGCTCCGCGTCCTGTCGCCCCCGTACCGCATGGAGGGCGCCCAGATTCAAGGTGACATGGGCGAGCTCGTCCCGTCTCCCGTCGTCGTCACGGCCGCCATCGTGGGCTTCGGGAAGGACGACCGCGTCATCGAGCTGATCGAGTATCCGGCGGCCGGCGTCGAGTCCGCCGGGCCCGGCCGACCATCCGTGACGAAGATCGGCATCACGCACGTCGGGATGCTCTGCGACGACCTGCGCGCCACGCGGCAGGAGCTCGAGACCCGGGGCGTGGAGTTCATGACGAGTGGGATCGCCGACGTGGCCGGGCTCCGGACCACGTGGTGCCACGACCCGTGGGGAACGGTCATCATCCTCCTCGAGAAGAGCGAGAGCGACCGTCCCTACTGGGGCCAGCTGCTGCCCTGAGTGGACGTCAGGCACGTTCCGCGCCGCCTTCCGGACCCGTTCCGGGGCTGAACATCGGGCGGATGCAAGTGACGTGGATCGCAGGAATTGGCGAAAGAGGCCCGGAAGATGTGCATCACAGGGTGTGCTTCGGCCACAATGGGCGCCATGAACAAGAGAGAACTAGCAAAAGCTGTCGCAGTCCAGTCCGATGTCGAGCTGAGGACCGTCATCACCGTCCTCGACGGTTTCACCGACGTGGTGACCGCGGTCGTGGCCAAGGGAGTAGAGCCGGTCTCTATCCCCGGCTTCGCCAAATTCGTCAAGGTCGATCGCCCGGCCCGCATGGGCAGGAACCCGGCGACGGGTGAGGCCATCCGGATCAAGGCGTCCAAGAAGGCACGCATCACCCCGGTGAAGGCGTTCAAGGACGCCGTGCTCGCTCCCGCGAAGGCACCCAAGCTCGTGAAGGGCGCCTACCCGACGGTCGACACGGCCGTGACGGCCGCCGGCAAGTCGGCTGCCCCCGCGGCCGCCAAGGCCCCGGCCAAGAAGGTCACCGCGGCGCGCAAGGCTCCAGCCAAGCGCGCCACCGCGGCGCGCAAGGCCCCGGCCAAGAAGGCCACCGCGGCGCGCAGGGCCCCGGCCAAGAAGGCCACCGCCCGCAGGGCCCCGGCCAAGCGGACTGCAAAGAGGTAACGCGGTCGCCCGGTCCCGGGAACGGGACCGGGCGACACGCCTCGGGTCGCATGGGCGAGCCGAGTCACGACGAGAGCCAGGCGCCGGACGCCCCCCGGGCAGAGCCGTTCGCCGATCGACCGCTCTCCTCGCCCGACCCCGAGCGGCTGTCGCCCGACGATCCGGCGTACGAGCGGATCCTGCGGGCCCACGAGGAGGCGCTGCGCGTCGGCTCCGACACCTATGTCGATCCGAGCTCCGGGCTCATGGTGCTCACGGCGGGCTACCTCGCCCGGCGTGGCTCGTGCTGTGGCGCCGGGTGCAGGCACTGCCCGTACGCCACCTGAGTCACGCACCCCGGTCACGGCATGCGATAGGCATGCCTCCTATGCTCCATCCGGCACTCGGCGCACACGGAACGGTCACGGCATGAGCGACACCTCTCAGGGTCCCGGATGGTGGTTGGCATCTGACGGCAAGTGGTACCCGCCCGAGCTGTGGACCGGTCCGCCCGGGTCCGGCCCGTTGCCCGCCGCCGGACCCGGGGCTCCGCAGTCGGGAGTACCGGCGTACCCGGCGCAGGGACCGACGTACGGCGGCGCGGCATGGTCCGGCCAGCCGATGCCGTACGGGACGCCCGCCAGACGCAAGACCAACGGGCTCGCCATCGCGTCCCTCGTCTGCTCGTGCGCCGGCATCTTCCTGATCGGCCTCCCGGCCGTCCTCGGCATCATCTTCGGATTCGTGGCACGGTCGCAGATCCGCCAGTCCCAGGGAGCCCAGGGGGGCGACGGTCTCGCCATGGCGGGCATCATCGTCGGGTTCGCCGTGGTGGGGCTCCTCGTCGTCGTCTTCGTGGTCGCGGGTCACAGCAACAACAACAGCGGTGTCGTGCAGGCGCTCGCCGCCGTGCACGTGCCCGGCTAAGGAGACAAACGAAATGCAAGGTCTCCTCTACGGTGTCCGGCCCGAGCACTGGACACCGCCCGACGAGTCGAACGACCTCATGGTCGGGCTCTCCCGTGTGCCGATGGTCATGAAGGAGCTGGAGCGGCCGGGCCTCGTCCGTGACGACTGGGCGGTGGTGAAGACGCGCCTCACCGGCATCTGCGGGTCCGACGCCAAGATGGTCTTCATGGATTTCGGCGACGACTTCGGCGACAGCGCGCTGAACGGGTACTTCTCCTTCCCCACCGTCTTCGGTCACGAGGTCGTGGCCGACGTCGTCGAGGTCGGGCCGGCCGTCACGACACTCGAGGTCGGGCAACGGGTGGTCCTCAACCCCTGGCTCTCGTGCGGCCCGCGGGGCATCGACCCTCCGTGCCCCTCGTGCCAGGACGGTGACTACAGCCTGTGCTGGCACTTCACCGAGGGACCGATCGCCGCCGGCATCCACACGGGGACGTCGAGGGACGCGCCCGGCGGCTTCGCCGAGTACCTGCCCGCGCACGAGTCCATGCTGATCCCGGTGCCCGACAGCCTGAGCGACGAGGTGGCCGTCATCGGTGACCCCTTCGCCGTGTCACTGCACTCGGTCACGAGGCACCCGCCACCGCCCGGCGGCAAGGTGCTGATCTACGGCGGCGGGGCGCTCGGGAGCTGTGCCACGGCCATCGTCCGCGCCCTGCACCCCGACGTCGAGATCATGGTGGTGGCGCGCTTTCCGGCTCAGGCCGCGCTGGCCCGCCGCCTGGGGGCGACCGTCGTGGACCCGTTCCCGGTCGAGCAGTTGCTCGAGGAGGCGGCGGCCTGGTCCGGCGGAGTGCTCCAGAAGTTCGGCGGCGAGGCCCTGCCCATGGCGCACCCCGGTGGCTTCGACGTCGTCTACGACACCGTGGGCACCGCACAGACAGCGGAGATCGGGGTGCGCCTGCTCAAGCAACGCGGCACCATGGTCAAGAGCGGTGTGCACGCGCCGGAGCGTTGGGAGTGGTCACCCCTGTACTTCAAGGAGATCTCCTGGGTCGGCTCCAACGCCTTCGGGGTGGAGGAGGTCGACGGCATCCGCATGCACGGGATCGCCCACTACCTGCGACTGGCCGAGCAGGGCCGGGTCGACATGACGGGCATGTTGACCCACACCTTCCGCCTGGACGACTGGCGCGAGGCGTTCATCGCGCTGGCCACCCAGGAGCAGAGCGGCGCCATCAAGGTGGCGTTCGACTTCCGCTGAGCGCCACCGCCCACTCCCCTGGAGCGGTCCGGCGGCGGCGCGGGGCGGCCATTCCCGGATGACTCGGGGGACCCGAAGGGGTAGCGTCGCGTCCGGCGGTTCCCGCCGCCGAACGTGCTGACGTGACCCAAGGGGGGCCCATGACCACCAGCCCGTCGACCACCGATCCGAACCTCGCCTTCGATCCGAAGTGGGGCATCGAGTCGCCGTCCACCACGATGTTCGACTTCAACTACACCGGGGGGCGCGACCAGCTCTTGCGGCTCTACGACAAGGGCACCCGACGCCAGTGGATCGGCAGCGACCGGTTGGATTGGAGCCAGGAGGTCGATCTCACCAACCCGGTCGGCATGCCCGACGAGATGAACCCCCTCTTCGGCACCGACTGGTGGGACAAGATGTCCGACGAGCGCAGGGGCGAGCTGCGCCGGCACGTCGAGGCCTGGCGCTTCAGCCAATTCATGCACGGCGAGCAGGGAGCGCTGATCTGCACGGCGAAGATCGTGCAGACCGTGCCCGACATCGACTCCAAGTTCTATGCGGCCACCCAGGTGATCGACGAGGCGCGCCACGTCGAGGTGTACAGCCGCTACCTGCACGAGAAGGTGGAGCTGGTCTACCCGCTCAACCCGTACCTCAAGGCGTTGCTCGACGACGTGATCGCCGACAGCCGGTGGGACATGACGTACCTCGGGATGCAGGTCCTCATCGAGGGTCTCGCACTGGCCGCGTTCGGCGTCATCCGCAACAACGCGCAAGAGCCGCTGGCCAAGGCGCTGAACGCCTACGTCATGCAGGACGAGGCGCGCCACGTGATGTTCGGCCGCCTGGCACTGCGCGACTACTACCCGGAGCTGACCGAGGCCGAGCGGGCGGAGCGGGAGGCCTTCTGCATCGAGGCCTGCTACCTCATGCGCGACCGCTTCCTCGGAGAAGAGGTGTGGGAGCGGCTGGAGCTGCCACCCGAGATCGGCACGTACGTCGAGAACAGCGAGACGCTGCGCGTGTTCCGCAGCTTCCTCTTCATGCGCATCGTCCCGATCCTGCGCGATATCGGCCTGTGGGGACCGAAGCTGCGATCGGCGTTCGAGGAGATGGGCGTCATCGGGTTCGCCGACACCGACATCGACGCCGAGATGGCCGACGACGAGCGGGCGGCCCAGGAGTACGACGAAGCCCGCGACGCCCGTATGGCCCACGTGAGGGCGGTGGCCGAGCAGGCCTGAGGCTGTCGGTCAGCCGCCTTCGAGGGCCCGCTCGAGCCCGTTCTGAATCTGCTGGGTGGGCTCGTTGGTGTCGAGGTAGTCGCGCCAGGCCGTGACCTTGCCGTCGGCGTCGACGTCGATCACAGTGGCGCCTGTCATCTCGATCGGGATGCCGGCCTTGCCCTCGCCGGCGTTGAAGGTGGCCGTGCCCGTCCACTCGAAGACGGCCCAATCCTCACCGCCGCGGATGCGGTCGACTCGCTGGTTCCAGTCCGGGAAGATGGCGTCGGTGTCCCGGGCCACCTTGTGCAGGTCGGTCGTCCACGGGGTCACGGGGTCGCAGAAGCGACCACCGGGGGCAAAGAGGGCGGCGAAGGCATCAGGCCCGTCCACCGACTCGAAGGTGCGTGCCCACTCGTTCCAGTCCCGCCCGGTGCTGCTCATCGCTTCCGTCCTCTTCCCTGGCCACCACTGCGCAGGCTCTCCGCCTCGAATGTCACCACGGCGTCGTCCAGTGGGAGGATGACCTGGGGCTGGACGAACTGGTGTGACTCGGCGACCAGGCGGACCGCCGTGCCCCACGCCGTGAAGCCCACCGCATGGCGGGCGAAGCTCATCGGGCCCTCGGTGACCTTCACCTCCACCACCCCCTGGCCGCCCGCATGGAGCGCCGAGCGCTGCATCTTCTCCATCGCCGACTCGCGAGCAGAGTACATCGCCTCGGTGTAATTGGTCAGTTCGATGTTCTGGCGCGTCTGCTTCATCGCCGTGCCCGCCGTCCGGCGGGGGGCGTAGACGAAGCTGGCCCCGAAGGCGAGCCCCACCGGCATCCAGCCGGCGCGCTGGAGTAGCGTGAAGTCGCGGGCGGAGAGGTCCGAGGTGAACGGCATGGCCTGGGCGGCGTCGGTGCCCCGGGGGTCCTTCCCCCCGATGGGCCGCACCGCGGTGCCGACGAGCTCGACGTCAACGTGGTGCGTGCGCACCGACACCTCGACGCGCACGCCGACCACACCGTGGCCGTGCACCTTGCTGCACTCGCCCCGGAGCTGCGCTGCGGCCTGGTCCACCGCCTGGTCGTGCGCGTCGGACGCGAGCGAGATGGCGCCCCTCCCCCAGTTCCACACGCCCACCGGGACGGACACCACCGCCACCCCGCACACGAGGTCGAGTGGCTCCCAACCGGCCGCGTGGAGCAGCAGCGCCTCGTCGACCGACAGGTCCGAGGTGATGCCCCGCGCCTGCGAAGGTGGTGCCGGCGTGGCGAGGGACTGGGCGCCCATGAGCATCTCGGCGCGCAGGTCGGCCGGTGGGGCGGTCCCGGGACTGAAGCCCGTGCTCACGCGAGACGCACCGTCGGCCTCGGGAGCTCGACCTGGTCGAAGTCCTTGAAGCGCCGCACCCGGTTGCCCCGCAGCGTGCAGTCGATGACCTCGTCGCCCTGCGAGAGCTCCCTGGCGACCACGTCGATGGTGGCGCCGTGGAGCTCGTCCCCCGCCAGCTGTTGGCGGACGTGCTTGCGGGCGAGCTGGCGCACGGCCATATGGGCCTTGCTCACCTGCTCGACGAGGTGCGGTCCCGTCGGCCCGCCCCAGCTCATGCTGCCCTCCATGAGGTACTCGGTCATGCAGTAGGCCCAGACGCGGACCGAGGCCAAGGCGGCGACCACCGCGACGGGCATGAACCCCGCCTCGATCGACTTGGTCAGCCGCTGTCCCGCCAGATACGTGCTCCAGGGCACCCCGCCCGCCGGTGGCGGCCCGTCGTCGACGGTGACGGCGGTACCCAGGAAGTGGAACTCGGTCGTCCCCGTGTCGGCGACGCTGGAGACCCGGTCCATCACGCCGATCACGCCGTGGGCGCCATGGGCAGTGGCTTCCTCGAGCATGCGCTGGTAGGCACTCCCGTATCCCTGGGCCCACGCAGCTTCCACCCACGGCTGCTCGAGGTTCTGGCCCCAGGAGCGGTGCTCGTTGGACACGAAGCCATGGGGGCAGCGGTAGGTCTCCGAGTACGACCCCGCGCTCTGCGGGCCGCCGGTGTAGGGCGAGAGCCCCCGCATGTACCCCGAGCCCTGTCCGTACCAGCCCCACTGCATGACGCAGAAGCCCTGGACGAGCGCGACCGGTTCCAGCCCGAGATCCAGACAGGCGGCGAAGTCGGGCACACTCAGGCCGGAGGAGAAGACGGTCGACTCCAGCCGGCGGACGGCGGCCTCGGGAAGGTCGCCCCGAGCCTGCGCCGGTGCGCCCGCCGATCGTTCGGATCCGTCGGGTCCGACCGTCATCAGTTGTCGAGCGAGATGATGGTGATCGGCTTGGGCAGCGTGACCTCCCCGCCGGTCTTGGTGACCGCCGTGCCGAGCGCCAGGAACTCAATGGTGTGCGAGCCCCACTGGTGCGACTTCTCCTCCAGGCGGACGCCGACGATCCCGCTGGCCTTGAGCACGCCTGCCTCGTCCTGCATCCGCGTCATGGCGAGCTCCCTCGCTTCGTAGAGCGCCTGGGTGAAGTTGGGCAGCTCCACGTTCTGTCCCATGGAACCGAGCGCCTGGGTGAGCTTGCGATGCGCGATGTGGAACACGCACGTGCCCATGACGAGCGCCTGCGGGACGTGGCCGGTCTGCATCAGGGTCCAGAAGTCCTGACCGGACAGGTCGGAGGTGAAGGGCTTGCCGAGCGCGTTGCGGTACGACGTCCCGTCCTCCGCCTTGACCGCGGTCCCGAAGGCGATGAACTCGGCCGAGTCGTTGCCCCACTCGTAGTAGTTCACATCGAGACGAACGCCGACGACGCCGTCCGCCCCCAACTGTTCGGCCTCCTCCTCCATGCGGTTCATGGCGAGCTCCCGGGCCGTGTACATCGCCTCGGTGAGCTTGCTCAGCTCCTGGCTCTCGCCCCACTTCCGGGTCTGGATCCCGATGTGGTAGATCGACGAGCCCATCACGAAGCCCAGCGGGTGGAAGCCGGCCTCTTTGACGAGGAGGAACTCGTTCACCGAGAGGTCGGACGTGAAGAGCCCGTGCTCCAGTTCCTCCAGCCGGTGCGCGGCGTCCTTGGGGAGGTCGTGCCCCACCGGTTCCGGCGGCACCTCCGGCTGCTCGGTCACGATTGCCCTCCGATCACGATGTTCTCCAGTGCGAGACGTGTCTGCTCGCTGTGGGCGGCCTCCGACTGCAAGGTGGCGAGGAGCCGGGTGAGCCACACGTCCATGCCGACCTGCTCGCTGCGGATGCGAATGCCCCCCGAAGAGTGGCCGATGCTGCACCGCACCGAGGCACCTTCCACGATCGCCTCGAGGGTGTCGTCGCCCAGCGTGATCCGCACCGACTTGATCTCGTCGGACTTGCGGAAGCGCCCGGCGCGCTCCACCGCGATCCGGTCGCCCAGCACGTCGGCGAGCTGGGCGACCAAGAGCTTGAGCATGATGCGCAGATCCGTGCTGTTCGACGCCAGCTGCGAGACCGCCATGCTCAGGTCGAAGGCGGCATCACCGGCGCGCTCGCCCGAGGCCGAGCTCAGCCCGGTCCCCGTGTCCTCAATTGGCGAGCCGGCTGGCTCCATCGACATTGGCCGCATCGTACCGCCACCTCCCCGGACCGGGTCGGGCGCCTCGGGGCCGGGGGTGCCCGATCGACCGGGCGTCACGCCGAGCGCGGCTCGCAGATCACGACGGGGATGTCCCGGCCGGACTTCTCCTGGTAGCTGGCGTAGTTCTTGTAGGTGGCCACGATGTCGGGCCACAGTGCCGCCTTCTCCTCGGGTGACGCCGTCCGGGCCCGCATCTTGCGGGTCTCGCCGTTCATGGTGACCTCCACGTCGGGGTTGGCGCTGAGGTTGAGGTACCACTGCGGGTCTCGCTCGTCGCCCCCCTTCGAGGCCACCAGGACGACCCGGTGCTCGTCGTGGATGGGCGAGGCCAGCATGCTCGAGCGCGGCTGACCGGACTTGCGCCCGGTGGTGTGCAATTCGACCCCGGGCATACCGAGCAGGTCGCGGGGCCACCGGCCCCCGGTCACCTTCAACGCGGTCTTGTGCACGAGGTTCAAGGCCTTGAACCCGAGATCGACGGCGGGCTTGCGGAGCTCGGTCATGGTGGTCCCTTCGTCGATCCCTGCGGTTGCGTGGCAATGTCCGTGTCGCGCACTGTCCGGTCGAACCTATCGGGAACGGACACGGAGCCCGATCCCCCTTGCTCGGGATGCCCCGATCCCCCTTGCTCGGGATGCGTCGCCAGGCGCTTTCAAGCCGCCGGCCGGCTTCGATAACATGTCGGCGGTTGGGGGCGCAACGTTGGCAAGCCAGATCCGACGACAAGCCAGATCCGACAAGGAGGACGTGTACCCCTCACCCCTCACCGCCCGGCGTAGCCGTACGGTCCGCAGCCCGACCATCCTGGCGCTGCTCGGCGCGCTGGTGGCCGTCCTGGGCACCGCATCCTTCGGCGTCGTCGCCGCGCCGGCGGCCAGCGCCGACAACTGGGCTCCCGTGCACCCGGGCGACTTTCCCGACCCCAGCATCCTCTACTACCAGGGGGTGTACTACGGATTCGCCACGCAGAACTTTGCGCCGCCGAGCCAGACCATCAACATCCAGGTGTCGACGTCGACCGACGGCGTCAACTGGACCCAACTGAACGGTGTGGACGCGCTGCCGTCGGTCGGCTCGTGGGCCGTGCCGGGTGAGACGTGGGCGCCGAGCGTCGCCTACAACGGCAGCGAGTTCGTCATGTACTACACCGCTACCGAGGCGTCCACGGGCGATCAGTGCATCGGCGTGGCCACTGCCCCTGCAATCGATCCGGAAGGACCCTACATCGACGATTCCCCCGGCCCTGCTGTGTGCCAGAACGGGACGGACCTCGCGCAGACCGTCGACAACGGGAACTACGGCGGCAGCATCGACCCTGACATCTTTACCGACCAGTCGACCGGCGAGTCCTGGCTCATCTGGAAGAGCGACGGCAACCACATCGGTGTAGAGCCAACATCCATCTGGTCCGCGCCCCTCACCACGGACCTCATGCCCGAGTACAGCGCGACACCTCAGAGCCTGCTCACCGCGAACCAGACGTGGCAGAGCGGAATCGTCGAGGGTCCGGACATGTACGAAACGAAGACGGTGACCGGTAGCGGGAACACCGCCACCACGACTTACAACTACTACCTCTTCTACGCCGGGAGCGACGAGGGGACATCCACCTACGGCATCGGCTGGGCGACGTGCCCGAGCGGACCTTCGGCCGGGTGCCAGGACATGTCGGCATCCGGGCCCCTCCTCGGCTCGGACACCGGCATGTCCGGCCCCGGCGGCCCCGACATCTTCACCCTGCCCCCCACCCTCGATCAGCCAGACGGACAGCTGGTCATGGCCTTTGCCGCCTGGCAGGGCAGCACGATCGGCTATCTCACCTGCGGCATCCGGCCCATGTACCTGGCCGACCTGAACCTCGGCCCGGACAATGACGGCACGCCCACCCTCTCGCCGTACGATCCCGGCGCGGCTCCCGCCGACAGTCCGACCTGCCCCGTGCCGCCGCAGCCCCCGCCTGGATACTGGCAAGTCGCCGCCGACGGCGGCGTCTTCACGTTCGGATCCGCGGGCTTCTACGGCTCGACCGGGTCCATGAAGCTGAACAAGCCCGTCGTCGGGATGGCACCGACCCCTGACCACCGCGGGTACTGGCTGGTCGCGAGCGACGGCGGGGTCTTCGCCTACGGGGACGCCGGCTTCTTCGGCTCGACGGGGTCCATCAAGCTGAACAAGCCGATCGTGGCCATGATCCCGACTCTGAACGGTGGCGGCTACTGGCTCATTGCCAGCGACGGCGGTGTGTTCGCCTTTGGGGACGCGTCCTTCTACGGCTCGACGGGCGGTGCCCCGCCGCCCTACCCGATCACGGCGGCGACGCCGAGCTTCCTCGGGGACGGCTATTGGCTCGTCGACTCCAACGGCCAGGTCTTCAGCTACGGCGACGCGCCGTTCGAGGGCCAACCGGTCTTCGCCCCTGGCGGGTACCGCATCACGGGCATGGCCGGGACCCAAGACTCGAGCGGGTACTGGCTCGCCAGCGCGAACGGCAACGTGGCCGACTTCGGCAACGCGGCCCCGTACGGCTCCATGATGGGCACCAACCTGAACGCACCGGTCGTCGGCATGGCCGCGACGAGCAACGCGGCTGGATACTGGCTGCAGGGCGCCGACGGCGGCATCTTCACGTTCGGCAACGCGCCGTTCCTCGGATCGATGGGGGGCCACCCGCTCAATGCACCCATGGTCGGGATCGCGTCGGTCTGAGCCGGCCGGGCCCCCCCGGTAGGGGCTCTCCGCGCAGTTGCGGAGAGAGCCCCGGCGTCGGTCGGGCCGCCAACCGCTCGACCCACCGCCGCCGGAGGCTCCTCCGCGTCCCGGCCACCCGGAGCATCGCGGCCACCATGCAACCTGCGGGCCTGCCCGCGGTCGCCGTGATGGCCATCCTTTCGACCTGTTCCGACCAGGCTTTCGACCCGGGGCCGACCCGGGGCCGTCGTCGGCTCGTCCCCGACGTGCCCGAGAGTCATACGGGACGGGGCCGAGACGAGATTGCGGCCTATCCTGTGCACGGCGCAGCCCCCGGTCACGAGGACGGGACCACGGGGTCAGCAAGATCCCCTGATGGGGAGGGTCGTCGCCGAGGGAGGGCAGTCTCATGACAGGCAGCACCGGCGGGTTCGAACTGCGGGGCATCAACCATCTCGCGCTCGTCTGCCACGACATGGAGCGGACGGTCGACTTCTACACCAACGTGCTCGGCATGCCGCTCGTCAAGACGATCGAGCTGCCGGCCGGCATGGGACAGCACTTCTTCTTCGACTGCGGCGGCGGGGACTGCCTCGCCTTCTTCTGGTTCCCCAACGCGCCCGACGGGGTCCCCGGCATCAGCGCGCCGGCGGCGCGCCCGGACCAGGGTGACCTGACGAGCGCCATCGGCTCCATGAACCACGTCGCCTTCGACGTGCCGCCCGAGAAGATCGAGGAATATCGCGAGCGTCTCCTCGCCGCCGGCATCGACTGCACCGAAATCGCCAACCACGACGATTCCGAGTGGGGCATCAGCGACGCCATCCACTCGGGCGTCTACGTCCGCAGCATCTACTTCCAGGACCCCGACGGGATCCTCCTGGAGTTCGCCTGCTGGATGCGCCAGTTCAACCTCACCGACGTCTCCCACACCCCCGCCCGCTCCATCGATGCCAACATGGCAGCGGAGCCCGAGCTCCCGAGCGAGCCCACCCGCGTCTGAGGCTCCCCCGCCCAGCGACCATCCGACACGACCATCACACCGACACGACCATCACACCGGTACAGACCCACTCTTCCCATGCCCCGACTCCGCCAGGTCCCCAAGGACGAAGCCACCGCGCCCATCGTCACCACCATGTACGAGTGGCTCTTCGAAGGACGAGACCCCGTCGCCGAACCGGGACGCTGGGACGGCACCACCGGCGACTGGTGGACCGTGTTCGCCCTCAGTCCCGACATCCTCGACCACTGCGTCAAGGGCTTCGGCCTCTACCAGTCGCCCACCCGGGTCCTCGACCCGAAGCTGCGTGAGCTCGGCCAGATCCGCTCCGGATGGGCGGCCGGCAGCCAGTTCGTCTTCAGCCAGCACGCCAAGTCGATGCGCGAGCTCGAGATGCCCGAGGAGAAGATCACCCACATCCCCGCCTGGAGCGTCGCCCCCGAGGGCACGTACGACGCCGCGGAGCGCGCCGTCCTCGCCTACACCGACGCCCTCGTCTACGACCACGGCCGCGTCCCCGACGAGCTCTTCGCCGCGCTGCAGCACCACCTCGACGAGGTCGCGATCCTCGAGCTCACCTACATCGCCACGCTCTACTTCCAGCACGCGGTGATGTCGAAGGCACTCCGCACGGAGTTCGACGACCGCGACGATCCCATCGTCGAGGTGCCCGGTCCTCCGGGTGCCTCCGCCATGCGTCCGGGAACGGCCCGGTGACGGCGGCCCACGTCGTTCCGCCGGACGACGAAGCACGGCACGCCCCCGACGCGGAGGACCTCTGGAACGAGTCGTACTACTGCGACTTCGTCAACGCCGACGGCTCGCTCGGCGGCTGGCTCCGGCTCGGCCTGTACCCCAACCGGGAGGTCGCATGGTGGACGACGTGGATCGTGCGCCCCGGCCGCCCCGGCATCGCCTCGGTCAACTACGAGATGCCGGTCCCCCCGGAGAACGGTCTCGTCAGCGAGAGCCGGGACGGCGAGCGCGTCGAGATCGACCTGTTGCGCCCGCTCGAGGAGTTCCGCCTGGCCGCCTCGCACCTCATGGGCAAGGAGTTCCCCAACCCCGAGGACGCCTACACCGACACCCACTGGCAACCCCTGCTCCTCGACCTCGACCTGACCTGGACGACCGACGGCGTCCCCTATCACTACGACCTCACGACCCGTTACGAGATCCCGTGCCTCGTCACCGGCAGAGTCACGGTCGACGGCGAGACCTTCACCGTCGACGGGCAGGGGCAGCGGGACCACTCCTGGGGCGTGCGGGACTGGTGGGCCTTTGGATGGTGCTGGTGCTCCATGCGCCTCGACGACGGCACCCGGGTCCACCTGGCCGACATCCGGATGGGGATCCCGGGCGTGCCCGTCTTCTTCGGATACATCCAGACACCGGGCGAGGTCTACCCCGCCTCGGCCCTGTCGGTCACCGAGGACACGGGTGCGCACGGCTTCCCGTCCACGGCGCGCATAGAGATCGCCGCAGGACCCGACCACGACATCGGGCTCGATGTCACCCCCGTGGCCTTCGGGCCGGTGCTCCTGCGCAACGACGACGGCCGGACGAGCCGTTTCCCCCGGGCCATGGTGACCTGCCGGACCGACGACGGCCGATCCGGGTCCGGCTGGATCGAGTGGAACCAACCCGACCCCGCCCCGTAACTCAGCACCAGGTCATCCCCGGTGTGACCTTCGCTCCGATGGCGTCCGGCCGGCGTGGGGCGAAGAAGCCGGCGCCATCCCACTAGCCTTTTTGCCGTGGCTGGGAAGTCTGAATCACCCCCTGTCCTTGCGCGCCCCCGCGGATGGCGTCACCACCTGACCCGGGCGTTCTCCCGCCTCCCTGGCTCCGCCCCATTGGCTGCAATCACGCGCCTCACCACCCTCACCACCGGCGCCGCCGTCACTGCCGTCACCTTCTCCGCCTTCGCATTCAGCCCCTGGCCGGGTGCCACAGCGGCCAGCGCGGCGACGAAGTCCACCACGGCGACCACAGCACCGCGGGCCACGACGAGCGCCGCCCCCGGATCGACCACGACCACTCCGGTGAGCCCCGCCGACACCTGGCTCATCAAGGCCATGGGGATCTCTCAGGGCAAGAACGTGGTCCTGCTGGATCTGCTCGTCAACGCCGACGGCGAAGGCGGGGGCGCCTTCGTCCAGCAGGGCAGCCTCATCCGGATCGAGCGGGTCGGACCGCTGCTCTACTTCAACGCGCCCGAGAAGTTCTGGGCCAGCCATGCCACGGCGGCGCAGACGAAGATCTACGGGGGGAAGTGGCTCGAGTTCTCAGCGCTCGACAGCCGTTTCACCTCCTTCGACCAGTTCCTCGATGTGGCCGACCTCGTCGCCGCCGCCTTCGAGGGCCACACGACACCGCTCAGCGTCAGCCGTCAGACGACGTTCGACGGTCACAAGGTCGTCATCGTCAAGGACAGCGTCACGAACGACGGCAAGCGCAGCACCGGGCTGATGTTCATCGCCGCCACGGGGTACCCCTACGTCTACAAGATCGTCGACGACACACCGGGCGAGGTCGGTGCGCTCGTCTTCAGCCACTACGGCAAGGCGATCGCGCTGACGGTCCCGCCGAACGCCATCAACCTCTCCTGAGTCCGATCCGGATTACTTCAAGAGGTCGCCGAGGATCTTGGCCCCCCCGATGCCGGCGGCGGCGCCCTCCGCTCCGCGGTGGTCGTCGCGGTCGGGCATGTACTCGCCGATGACGCCGGCCAAGATCGGCAACGGCATCGACTGCAGCCAGATCCGGCCCGGCCCCGTCAGCAAGGCGAAGTGGTGCCCGTCGGCACCCATGTAGCGGTTGGCCATCCCGGGGACCTTCTGCACCGAGAACGTGACCGAGGCCTGGAAGAGGCCGGCGTGTCCGGGGTGCACCCGCATCGTCTGTCCGGCCGCCAGGTCGTAGACGATCACCTCGCCCGACAGGTCGATGAAGGCACGCCCGGTGCCGCCGACCTTTTGGAGGATGAAGCCCTCGCCGCCGAAGATCCCGCCGCGGAACGACTGCTGGAAGCCCATGGACAGCTCGATCCCCGGCGTCGCCGCCATGAACCCGTGTCGGTGGACCATGAATTCGTTCCCTGGCGCGACATCGATCGGCAGGATATGACCCGGGAACTTCGAGGCGAAGGCGATGGAGCCGGCGCCGCCCTGGGCGGTGTAGGTGGTCATCATGAAGCTGGCACCGGAGACGGCGCGCTTGACCGCGCCCATGATCCCCTTGCCGCCCATGCCACCGCCGGTGTTGGTGGCCATCTGGACGGCGTCGGACATCCAGCTGAACTCCCCGGCCTCGGACACGACCGACTCGCCGTCGGCGAGCGAGAGCTCGAGCACCGGCATCGTAGTTCCGTGGATCGTCTCTTCCATGGTGGACCTCCTCGATTCCTCGACTACTGCTCGAATCATTGTCTCTTCGGGTCCCGGATGTCCCGGATGTCCCGGATGTCCCGGGTGCTTACGTGGCGGCGGCCCCGCCCGGCAGTTCCGCGTCGTCCGAGCGTACGTCCTGGCCGGGTCCGTGCGCTCCCGTGACGAGTCGCTCGGCGAGCGACACCTCGACGAGGCCCAAGGCGACGCCGAAGACGAGGCCCATGGCGAAGTTGGTGAGGAAGACGAGGAAGACCCGCTCGTGCGGCACCAGGTCTCTGATCAAGACAACCACCTCGTGCTCCACTGCCAGCGGGATGGTGACCATGACGAACACGAGCCAGAAATGAGGCCACACGACGCTGACCGAACGCCGGAAGGCCTGGGGGACCGAGCAGTCGAGCAGGTTGATCAGCGGTCCCACCAGGGCGCACAGCGTCCCCACGATCAGCCCGGGGATGACGAGGAACAGCGCGGCCCCCGCCGTCACCACGAGGAGGATGGCCTCGGCGATCAGGAGGCGGAGCCAGGGCAGCGTCGCCAGCACCTGCCCGACGGGCTGCGGGTTCTGATTGCGCTCGACGGCGCCCACGAGGCGCTCGAGCATGCCGCTGTAGAAGGTGAGCCCGAGCGTCGACGCGCTGAAGATGACGGCGGTGGTCACCGACTCCAGGCCGAGGTGGTCGGTGGAGATCTCGGTGAACCACGTGCTCTGGAACGCGTCGAGGCCGAAGATCACGAGGGCGGGGACGAGCACCCGGGCGGGCTCGAGCCGGCCCGTCCGCTGCGCCATGGAGAGCAGCTCGATGGGGTGCAACGGGTGGCGGGTCAGCGGCGTCCGGCGGGGGTGGCGCCGGTACCGCAGGTGGCGGCGGCGCAGATAGGTCTGATCCCCGGAAGCGGCGGCGCCTTCGGGCCGGAGCGGCGGCTCCGGCAGCGGCTTCGGCAGATCCGCCGGCTCGTCGTCCCGCCCGCTCACGCCGGCAGCTCGCCGTCGCCGACGAAGTCGAAGAGCTTGAACGCCGGGTCGAAGGCGCCGGGCGGCGGCTCGACCTCGAGACGGTGCCGGCCCACCGACAGGACGTACCCGTCGGGCGCCTCGAAGGCGGCCTCCCCGAACCCGGCGGCGGCGAAGTCGGCTCGGATGGCGGGCGTGGCGTCTGGCGGGCGCCGGTGCCGGGTCCAGATCACCTGCGAGCCCCGCCGGCAGAACCCCGGGAGCGCCTGGATGGTGCGCGTGATGTCGCCCCGACTGATGTTCCCGAAGACGCCGCATACGAGCACGAGGTCGGCCGGCACCCCATCCCCGTACCACCGGCAGAGGGACGCGTCGCCCTCGACGATGCGGACCTGATCGGCCACCCCGGCCGCCGCCGCACGGTCACGGGCGAAGGACACCAGCGCGGGGTCGAGCTCGACCAGCAGCGCCGAGACGTCGGCACCCCTTGGATGGGTCGACACGACGTCGATCACGTCACGACCCTGCCCGGCGCACAGGCTCACCACCCGGATGGGCCCTGGATGGGGGCGCGCGGGCACGGCATCGAGGACGTCGCGCACCATGGATTGGACCAACCGCAACCGCAGGGACAACGGCGACGCGGGGTCCTCGTAGGACTCGTGCCAGCGCACCCAGTGCGAATCCGCGTCGGAACCGGACGCCCCCTCGGTGCCCGCCGCGTCCTCTGGATGGTCCCCGGGGGCCATGACGACCCATCGTAGGGTGGGCCACGTGACCGCCACGTGACCGCCCCATCCGGAGTCACCCCGTGATCAAGTACCTGGGATCCAAGCGCCGCCTCGTGCCGGTGCTGACCGAGATCTGCCGCGCCTCGGGCGCCCGCACCGCGCTCGACCTCTTCACCGGCACCACCCGCGTCGCCCAGGCCTTCAAGGCGCAGGGCACCCGCGTGACTGCCGTCGACAGCGCTCGATACGCCCACGCCTTCGCCCGCACCTACATCGAGACGGACGCCACCGCCACCGACATGGACGCCCTCAGCACGGCCGTCGCCCATCTGAACGGTCTCCCCGGCAAGGCGGGCTACGTCACCGAGGAGTTCAGCCGTCAGGCCCGCTTCTTCCAGCCGCACAACGCCGCTCGGATAGATGCCGTGCGGGATGCCATCGACTCGGAGTATGCGGGGTCACCCTTGTTCCCCCTCCTGTTGACGTCCCTGATCGAGGCGGCGGACCGGGTGGATTCCACGACCGGGGTGCAGATGGCGTACGTGAAGCAGTGGGCGCCGCGGTCGTTCAATCCCCTGGAGCTCCGGGTGCCGGAGTTGCTGGCGGGGTCGGGCTGCGCCATCCAGGGCGATGCGGTGGCGCTGGCCGGGTCGCCGGCGCTCGGGCACGTCGATTTGGCGTACCTGGATCCGCCGTACAACCAGCACCGGTATTTCACCAACTACCACGTGTGGGAGACGCTGGTGGCCTGGGATGCGCCCGAGGCCTACGGCGTGGCCCGCAAGCGGGTGGATTCCCGTGACCCGTCCACGCACTCGGTGTTCAACTCCAAGCGCACGATGCCGGCCGCCCTGGCCTCGGTGGTCCAGTCCGTGGACTGCGACCTGCTGGTCCTGTCCTACAACAACGAGTCCTGGCTCGGGTTGGACGAGCTGGAGGCGATGTGCGCGGTCGTCCGGCCTCCATCCGGAGAACGTGGTGGAGGCGGCGGTGCTGCACGGGAGCGGGAGGTGGCGACGCTCGCCTTCGACTCGGCTCGATACGTCGGGGCCCGGATCGGCATCTTCAACCCATCCGGGGACAAGGTCGGCCGGGTCGGCCACCTCTCCAACCAGGAGTTGCTGGTCATCGCGGGAGAGACGGCCCTGGTGCGGTCCGTGGCCGAGGCGGTGGGCTCGCCTGCCGGGGCTGCGGCCGCGACTTCGGCCATGGTCGCCCCATCCATGGTGGATCGGCTACAACAGGCAACGTGAGCAAGCACGATCACGGTGGTCACGGCGGCCACCCTGATGAAGGCTCCGCCGGTCACGGCGGCCACGACAGCCACGGCGCAAGCCGGACCGACGCCGGCGACAACGACGCCGGCGGCAACGACAGCGGCGGCAACGACGCCGGCGGCAACGACAGCGGCGGCAACGACAGCGGCGGCAACGAGGAGCGCGGCGGCGAGGAGCGCGGCGGCGAGATGCTCCGAGCGGACTTCCCGCGGCTCGACGACTCCGACCTCTCACGCAAGCTCTCCAAGGATGAGGAGAGCAAGCGTCTCGGCCGGGCGCAGCGCAGGCTGCTGCACCTTCGGCTCATCAACGGCGGACAGCTCAGGGAGGGGAAGCTCGGCCCTCCGGTGTGCGTCGTCTTCGAGGGTTGGGACGCCGCCGGCAAGGGCGGCGCGATCAAGAGGCTGGTCGAACCGCTCGACCCCCGCCACGTCCACGTGGCCCCGTTCGCCGCGCCGACACCGGACGAGCTGCGCCATCACTTCCTCTGGCGGTTCTGGCCGCCCCTGCCCGGATGGGGCGGCATGACGATCTTCGACCGCAGTTGGTACGGGCGGGTTCTCGTCGAGCGAGTCGAGAACCTGGCCACCGAGGTGCAGTGGCGCCGCGCCTATGAGGAGATCAACGACTTCGAGCACACCCTGGCCGAAGAGGGAATGATCGTGATCAAGCTCTGGATGCACATGTCGCACGAGGAGCAGCTCCGCCGTTTCGTCCGCCGCCGCGACGATGCGTTGAAGTCGTGGAAGCTCACGGACGAGGACTGGCGCAACCGCGAGAGGCGGGGGGAGTACGACGAGGCCGTGTCCGACATGTTGCGCCTCACGAACGGTCCGCTCGCTCCGTGGGACGTGGTCTCCTCGGAGAACAAGCGGAACGGTCGGGTTGAGGTGATCGAGACGGTGATCCGGCGCATGGAGGAGGGCATGGCGCGCTGGGGCGTCCCCGTGCCGCCCCACGACGCCGCCGAGGAGAAGACCGAGCTGGCGCTGGTGTTCGACGACGCGGAGTTCCAGCCCGATCCGGACTCGCTGCCCAATGGCACCGCCGGTGCGGGCACGGGCTCACACGCCGACACCGGATCAGACACCGACACCGGCTCACACGCCGACACCGGCTCACAGGCCGACACCGGCTCACAGGCCGAAGAGCGACTCAAGGCATGAGCCCCACAGCCGCAGGCGCAGCCGCCGCCAGGCCCGGGATCACGATCCCCTTCGACGGGATCCCGCTCCACGCCCACCGCGAATGGTTCGCCCGCCTCCGTGAGCTCGGTTACACGGACCTGTGGTCGGCCGAAGTCGACGGCGCCGACGGGTTCACTCCCCTCGCCCTGGCCGCCGCATGGGAGCCGGAGCTGAACCTCGGCGTGGCCATCACCCCGGCGTACACCCGCGGTCCCGCATTGCTGGCCCAGAGCCTGGCCTCCATGGCCGACGCCGCCCCCGGCCGCTTCGCCTGCGGGCTGGGTGCCTCCTCCGAGGTCATCGTCGCCAACTGGAACGGCATGGCCTTCGAGAACCAGTTCCGCCGCATGCGCGACACGCTGCACTTCCTCCGCATGGCCTTCAGCGGCGAGAAGGTCACCGAGGAGTTCGACACGTTCAGCGTCAAGGGGTTCCGCCTCGCCCGGATCCCCGAGCAGCTGCCCCCCATCTACCTGGCGGCGCTGCGCCCCGGCATGCTGCACCTGGCCGGCCGGGAGGCCGACGGGGCGATCCTCAACTGGCTCAGTGCCGAGGACGTGGCCACCTCGGTGGCGGAGGTCGACAAGGCGGCTGAGGGGGCGCCCCGCGAGATCGTGGCCCGCATCTTCGTCATCGTGACCGAGGACGCCGGCGTGGCACGGACGATCGGGCGACGGATGATCACCGCCTATCTGAACGTCAACGCCTACGCCGAGTTCCACCGCTGGCTCGGCCGGGGCCCTGCGCTCCAGCCGATGTGGGACGCCTGGGCCGCCGGCGACCGCAAGGGGGCGCTCGAGGCCATCCCCGACGAGCTGGTCGACGAGCTCGTGGTGCATGGCTCGGTCTCCGAGTGCCGCGCGCACGTGCAGCGATACGTGGACCACGGCGTCACCATCCCCGCGCCCATGGTGATTCCCGTCGGCATCGACCTGGCGGAGGCGGTCGCGGGACTGTCACCGTCGGCTGGATAGGACCAAGCCGCAACAGGCACCAATCCAGAAATCGGAACAGGACGGAACACGCGGACAGGGGGGAGGAGCGGCCATGACAGAGATCGACTTCCGCACCACCTCGCTCGCCGAGCTCGCCCGCTCGGTGCGTTCGAAGGAGGTCAGCGCACGGGAGCTGACCCAGGCCGCCCTGGATCGGATCCAGAGGCTCGACCCGCTGTACCACGCCTTTGTCGCCGTCGACGCGGACCGTGCTCTGGATGAGGCCGCCGCCATCGACACCCGGATCGCCGACGGCGGCGACCCGGGCCCCCTGGCCGGGATCCCGCTGGGCGTCAAGGACCTCCAGAGAGCGGTGGGCTATACGACCACCTATGGATCGGCGCTCCACGCCGACGACCCGCCGGCAACCGCCGACGACCCCTTCGTCGCCCGGATGCGGGCGGCCGGATGCGTCATCGTCGGCAAGACGAACACCCCCGAGTTCGGCTGGATGGGGAACACGACCAACTCCATCTTCGGCCCCTCGCTGAACCCGTTCGACATATCCAGGGGCCCAGGGGGGTCCTCGGGCGGCGCGGCGGCGGCGCTGGCCGCGGGCATGGTCCCCCTCGCCACCGGATCCGACGGCGGGGGCTCCATCCGGATCCCCTCGGCCTGCTGCGGCCTCTCGGGCATGAAGCCCAGCCTCGGCCGCGTCCCCGCCGGCGGACCGACCCCGCCCGGCTGGATGGACCTCTCGACCAACGGCCCCATGGCCCGGCGCATCGCCGACGTCGCCCGCGCTCTCGACGTGGCCGTGGGCCCCGACCCCACCGACCTGCGCGCCCTCCCCCGCCCCGAGGCCTCGTGGCTCGCGGCGCTCGACGATCCCCACGTGCCCGTCCGCATCGCCTACGCGCCGACGCTCGGCTACGCCACCGTGGACGCCGAGGTGGCGGCCGCCTGCGAGCGGGCCGTCGGCGTGCTCGAGTCGCTGGGCGCCGACGTCGTCGTGCTGGAGTCCGTCTTCGATGCCGACCCCGTCGGTGATTTCCTCACCTTGACGGGGGCCTGCACCTTGCGCACCCTGCGACCACTGATGGGGCACCCGCGGTGGGAGGAGGTCCACCCGGTCCTGCGCCACATGCTCGATGTCGCGCAGTCGACGACCGCCGAGCAGCTCCTCAAGGTCTTCGATCGCTTCCACCTCATGAACCTGCGCCTCGTCGAGATCTTGCACACGTCCCGCATCCTGGTGACGCCGACATGCTCGGCGGTGGCCCCGTTCGCCGACGAGATGACGAGCTCGGTCAACGGCGAGACGACCGCCAACTGGGTCCAGTTCACCTACCCGTTCAACATGACCCGCTCGCCGGCGGCCTCGGTGCCGGTCGCCATGAGCAGCGGCGGCCTGCCGATCGGCCTGCAGCTCGTGGGGCCCCAGCACGGCGACCTCGTGGTCCTGCGGACCGCCGCGGCCCTCGAAGCTGCCCTCGACCTCGATACGCTCGCGCCGTTGCCGATCTGAATCCGATCCACCGGCCCCAGATGACCAGCCTCAATAGACCCAGATGACCAGCCTCAATAGACCCAGATAGCCAGCCTCAATAGACCAGCCCCATCGAAAGGAACCCATCCGATGTCGATCACCACTCCCGCCAATCCGGCCGACGCCGTGCGCCTCGTCGGCGCCGACGACGCCCCGTGGGCCGACACCGGGATGGGGGTGCTGCTCAAGGTGGTGCGCTTCGACTCCCAGCACGGCACGTGGGTCATCCTCAACCGCTTCCAGCCCGGCGTGCAGCTACAGACCCATCGCCACACCGGATCGGTGGACGCCTTCACGTCGGCGGGGCGGTGGCATTACCTCGAGTACGACTTCTACGTGACCGCCGGCTCGTACCTGTACGAGCCGGCGAACTCGGTGCACACCCTCCACGTGCCCGAGGACAACGAGGTGGACACGGATGTGTGTTTCATCATCGAGGGCGCGCTGTTGAACCTGGCCGGAGACGGGTCCGTGGAGTCGGTCTCCGACGGGCCCGGGACGCTCGAGGCGTACTACGCACTGCTCGAGGCGCAGGGCGACCCCCGCCCGAACGGCATCATCGTCTGACCATGTCGGCCGCCACCCATCCGACAGCCGATGCAGGCCGCTTGACCGACCCGTCGCTGTACTCGGGCGGCGACCCCTTCGAGCTGTACGCCGAGCTCCGACGGAGCGCACCCGTGTGCTGGGTGGACCGGGAGGGCGGCGGCTTCTGGGCCGTCACCACGCACCTCGAGGTCTCCTCCATCGGGGCCGATCCGGTGGGGTTCTGCTCGTCGCGGGGGATCCTGATCGACGAGATCGGGACGACGTACGACACCCCGCCGACCATGATGCACACGGACCCGCCGCAGCACACCCGCTACCGGCGGCTGGTCCAGCCGGGGTTCAAGCCGTCGATGGTGCGGTTGATGGAGGCGGGCGTGACGGCAAAGGCGAGGGCGCTCATCGACCCCATCCAGGCGGGGGTGGCGATCGACGTCGTCCCGTCGCTCTCCGTCCCGCTGCCGATGCAAGTGATCTGCGAGCTCATGGGCGTCGACGGGGCGCAGTGGCCCCGCTTCTTGGAATGGTCGGAGGCCGCGATCCCCGGGGCGAGCGACCACACCGAGGAGCAGCGCGCCCTCCTGCAGATGGAGATGTGGGAGTACCTCATCGGGGTGGCGGCGGAACGGCGGTCGGCACCGGCGGACGACCTGGTCTCGGTGCTGGCCAACGTGGGCGCCGATGGGGGCGCCGATGGGGGCGCCGATGGGGGCGCCAACGTGGGCGCCGATGGGGGCGCCGATGGGGGGGCCAGTGGGGGCGACCAGCTGAGCGAGGCCGAACTGGCCATGTTCCTCATCCAGCTGCTCATCGCCGGGAACGAGACGACGAGGAACCTGATTTCGGGTGGCCTCGTCGCGCTCTCCGAGCGCCCGGACCAGTGGGCCGCCCTGCGGGCGGACCGGGCGCTGATCCCGAGCGCCGTCGAGGAGCTTCTCCGCTGGACGACGCCGGTGATCTCGTTCATGCGCACGGCGACCAGCGACACCACCATCCGAGGGCAAGAGGTGGCCGCCGGTGACCCGGTGCTGCTCGTCTACGCCTCCGCCAACCGCGACGAAGAGGTCTTCGGCGCCGATGCGGGCGAGTTCCGCGTCGACCGGCACCCCAATCCACACGTCAGCTTCGGCTTCGGTCCGCACTTCTGCCTCGGGGCGGCGCTGGCCCGCCTGGAGGCTCGCATCGTGCTGAACGAGCTTCTCGACCGTTTCGAGACGCTGGCCTCGGCCGGTCCGGTCGAGTTGTCGCCCAGCCCGGTCATCGCCGGGGTGCGGCACGCCCCGCTGGTCTTTGGATAAGGCGGGCTCAGGCCGGCGCCAGCGCCAGATCGCCAGGGCATCCCTCGACATCGTGGACCACCTCGACGTCGTGGGCCAGCTCGACCTCGGGCGCACCGCGCCCGGGCAACAGCCTGAACGCAGCCAGTGCGCCGAGCACGGCGACCCCGGCGCCCGAGATGCACGCCACCCGCAGTCCGCTGTGGAACGCCGTGAAGGCGATCGACTGCAAGGCGGGCTGTGCCGCGTGGGGTGCATGCGACGCGACGGCGAGCGCGGCGGCCATGGACTGATGGGCTTCGGCCTTCGGCCCCGCCGGGATGGGGAGCGAGCGGAAGGCGCTGATGATCCGGGGGGTGAAGGACGAGGCGAAGATGGAGCCGAAGACGGCCACGCCGAGGGTGCCACCGAGCTCCCTGGTCGTGTTGTTCACGCCTGCGGCGGCACCCCGCTGATCGTCGGCCACCGAGCCCATGACCGCTTCCGCCGTCGGGGCGGTGATGGACGACAATCCAAGGGCCAGGAGCACCATGGCCAGCATGATCGGTCCGAAGTAGGAGGTGTTCGCCTCCGAGTTGAACGCCGCCACCAGCAGGCCACCGCCCATCAGGACGAGCCCGGTCGTCACGACCAGGCGCGTGCCGACCTTCAGCGCGACGACCGCTGCGATCGGTGTGGCGATGCCGGCGACGATGGCGAACGGGAGCGTGTGCACGCCGGCCGAGAGCGTCGAGTACCCCTTGACGAACTGGAAGTACTGCGTGATCAGGAAGATGAAACCGAAGAGGCAGAAGAACGCGACCGAGATCGACAGCGCCCCGCCCGTGAAGCGCGGGATCTTGAAGACCCGCACGTCGAGCAGCGGGCCCTCGGTGCGCAGCTCGAGCACGGTGAACACGGTCAGCAGCACGGCGGCGGTCGTGAAGCAGGCCAGCGTGCCGGCGGAGGCCCATCCCCATTGGGGCCCTTCGATGATCGCCAGCACCAAGGCAGTGACACCGACCGTCGAGATCACCACGCCCCGGATGTCGAAGGGGTGCCTGGTCACCTTCGGGAGCCGAGGGATCAACAGGCCGCCGGCAATGAAGGTCACGATGACGATCGGCACGTTGACCAGGAAGATCGACCCATACCAGAAGTGCTCGAGCAGTGCCCCACCCGTGATCGGTCCGAACGCCACGGCAATACCCGATGTCGCACCCCAGATGCCGAGCGCCTTCTGCCGTTCGGAGGGGTCGGTGAACACACTGGTCAGGATGGCCAGGCTCGCCGGGAAGATGAACGCTGCCGCGATGCCCATGAGCGCCCGCGTCGTGATGAGGCCACCCGCCGTGTGCGACCACGCAGCCGCGGCCGAGAACAGACCGAAGAACACGAGGCCTGTCTGCATCGTGCCCTTGCGCCCGAGACGGTCACCGATGCCGCCGCCGGCGAGGAGCAACCCGGCGAACGCCAGGCTGTAGGCGTCGACGATCCACTGGAGCGACGTGATGGACGCTCCCAGCGTGCGGTTCAAGGTCGGGAGGGCGACGTTGACGATCGTGTTGTCGACCACGACCAGGAAGACGGAGAGGCACAGGACGGCCAGCACTATCCAGCGGCGATCCCTGGATTGGGAGTCGGCGGGGCCGCCGCCGCCCCGTGCCGCCGGAACCTTGGTGGCGGTGTCGGCCGTGACATCTGCGAGCTCGGGCAAAGGCAAGGGTCCAGGCATGGCGGATGGCTCCTTTGGATCGGCGGATGGCGAGACACCCAGCTGTAGAACACTGTACTAACGTTATAGCACGACGTTCTTCAGTACGCTAGAGGTGTGACGGAAAATCGCCGGACCAGGACTCCCAGCGCAGGCATGGAGGAGGCGCTGCTGGCCGCGGCCGCCGAGATCCTCGAGACCGAGGGCCCCGACGGCCTGTCGGTCCGCCGGATCGCCGCCGCCGCGCACGTGGCCCCTATGGGCGTGTACAACCACTTCGAGTCCAAGTTCGGGATCATCGAGGCGCTCTTCATCCAGGGCTTCGAGCGGCTGAGCGAGGCCTTGGCCACCCTGGCCGACATCCAGGATCCCTACGAGGCCCTCCGGGAAGCTGGCCGTCGCTACCGCGCCCTTGCCCTGGCCCATCCGATGGGGTACCAGTTGATGTTCCTGCGGGCCGTCCCCGGATTCGAGCCGAGCATCGATGCCCTCGAGATCGCGTCCCGGGCCTTCGACAGCCTTGTCGCCGCCGTCCAGCGTGCGATGGCCGCCGGCGTCATCGTCGACTCGTCCCCCACCGAGACCGCGCAGCTGATCTGGGCCTCCATCCACGGTTGGGTTTCTCTCGAGCTGCTCGGTATGGGATTCGTCGAGGACCAGGTCGCCGGCTTTGACCGCGTGTGTACGTCCCTGCTGCGAGGCCTCCGCCCGTAGTCAGTAGCCGCAGCCGGCAGCCAGCAGCCAGCAGCCAGCAGCCGGCAGCGCCTACCGTGGATCCGGGCGGTCCAGGTTCCAGTGCCGGGAGACGGCAGGGATCCACTTCGTCGCGTCGCCGTCCCCGCGGGGGAATATCCCGAACCTGGTGATGGTGTGCTGCCCCCCTTCGTGGTCGCCGTAGAGCACGTCGATCGTGAATGGCCGAGCCTCGCTGATGTCCTTGCTCAGGGCGGCATAGACCGGATCGCTCGCGTCACGGATCGCGCCCTGCCAGAACCCGATGTCCCCCGGCGCCGTGTAGAGGTCCCGCGTCTGCATCCGGAACTGTCCGGGATCTGCGTGCGGCGTGTCTGCGTAGACGATCTCCGTCATGACGCTCCATCCGAAGGTGACGGCCAGTCCGGAGCCCACGTTCCGCACGGAGATGGCGAGGTAGATGCTCCCGTCGATGAACTCCATGATCGCCTGGTTGCCCTCCAGACGCGCCCAGTGGTCGTCCACCCACCTGATCTTCTGCACCGGATCGTCGATCCGCGACGACACCAGGACCGGACGGAGGTTGACCTGGAACGACCTCTCGGCCACGCGGGCCGACAGGTTGGCGGAGCGCACGGCGGCGAAGGTGGCGACCGCCAGCACCAGCGTCCCGATGGCGGTGGCGAAGGTCGCGATCGTCGCCCAGTCGATCGTCGCGATCGCCATCCGTGCAGGTTAGAGCCCCGAACGGCCAAAGGGAACAGGTGAGGAACCGACACGCGGGCGATGGCACAGGTTCACTGGCAAACTCTGTCCGTGCTCGACCACATCTCCATCCAGTGCGCCGACTTCGCAAGGAGCGCGTCCTTCTACGACGCGGTTCTCGCTCCTCTCGGTGGCGGGCGCGTCATGGAGTTCGGGCCCGCCATCGGCTACGGGATACCACCAAACCCCACCTTCTGGATTGGGGAGCAGCAGACGGGCGACGGCTTCCGCGAGACGCACATCGCGTTCGCCGCGCCCGACCGGGCCGCCGTGCGTGCCTTCTTCGACGCCGCCCGGGAGACTGGCGCCGAAGTGCTCCACGAGCCCCGCCTCTGGCCCGAATACCACGCCGCCTACTACGGGGCGTTCGTACGCGATCCGGACGGCAACAATGTCGAGGCGGTCTGCCACACCCCCGAGTGACCGAACGGCGGCGAAGACCGGCGATCGGCGGCAGCTACGACGCGCATCCCGCCCACGTCGATCAGTGGCGAGCGGCCGGATCTCAGCCGTAGAGCGCGGCGAAGTAGTCGAGCACCGCCGTGCACACGTCATGCTGGGCCTCGGGCAGCGTACACGTGGCGAGATACGCAGTGGCTCTCCCCTGTGCCGGCAGGTACAGCATCACGCCATTTGCCGGATTCAGACCGCCCGACGGAATGCCGTCACCGACGACGCCGACCGGGTCGACGAACCTCACGTCGCTCCCCGCGGTCCCGGACGGTGACACGGACTCCTGCGAAGGACGAGTCATCGTGCACCCCTGACCGAGATCCTGCCTCGTCGCTATCGCTGCCGCCGGAAACAGCGGGCATGCCAGTGCCGCCCCCTGCACCGGGCTCCCCCCGGTCTCGTACCCCACGATCGCCTCGTCAGACGACGACGTGGATAGGTGCCACCCCGGATCGGGGTCGGATGGGACGGACTCACCGGCAGGCGAGATCAGCAGACCGCCACTCCCGTCCGCCCCGTACAACCCGTGGCACGTCCATGTGGCGGGTCCGATCAGCATCATGATGCCGGCGTCGTCGCTGTAGACGGCCAGCCCGGCAGCTTCGTCCGCTGGCACGCTCACCGTCACCGAGGTCGGAACCGGCGCCGTCGTCGGTGACGGCGTGACGCCGAAAGACGTCTGGCAGTCCACGACAGGCAGCGTGGCCAGGATGGAGGCCTGTGAACCGGTCGTGCTCGTCGTCGACAGCGGTTCTGACGACGTCGTCGAGCCCAATGGCGAACTCGAACTCGAACTCGAAACCGAACTCGAACTCGACTTCGTCACTGGATGCGACGTCGAGGCCGAATGGGTGCTCGGCGTGGATGGGGCGCCACACCCGGCCATCACCACCAGTCCCGACAACCCCATTCCGAGGATCCACACCCTGATCGTTCGCTTCTGCGGCACCCGAACTCCCCCGCCCAACGCCCCCGCCACGGATTACGCGTCGACCGTGAGATCGTCGAGCAGGTCGGCGAAGCGCCGTTGGGCCTCTGCCCGCCGCGTCGGGATGTACTCCGACGGCACCTCGTGCGCCACGTAGCCCTTGAGCACCCGCCTGGCCACCGTCTGGCGGTGCACCTCGTCGGGCCCGTCGTAGATCCGGGCCGCCCGTGCCGCCCGGTACATCGACTCGAGCGGCAGGTCGGAGGAGTACCCGAGCGACCCGTGCACCTGGATGGAGCGGTCGATGACGTCGTACAACACCTTCGCCCCGTAGTACTTGATCATCGCGATCTCTACCCTGGCCGCCGCTGCCCCCTCCTGATCCATCTTCCAGGCGGCCTGCAACGTCATGAGCCGGGCAGCCGCCATCTCGGCCATCGAGTCCGCCACCCAGTTCTGGATGGTCTGCTTCTCCGCCAACATCGAGCCGTGGGCGTAGCGGGACACCGCCCGCTCACACAGCATGTCGAAGGCCCGCCGCGACTGCCCCAACCAACGCATGCAGTGGTGGATCCGGCCCGGTCCCAGCCGGTGTTGCGCCAGGGCGAAGCCCGAGCCCTCCCGGCCCACGATGTTCCCGGCCGGCACCCGGACGTCCCGGTAGATGATCTCGGCATGGTTCCCGAAGCGCCCGTAGGGCGTGTGCGGGTCCTCCATCGTCGAGACGTCCCTGACGATGTCCACCCCGGGCGTGTCCGCCGGCACGATGATCATCGACGACCCCTGGTAGGGATGGACGTCTGGATTGGTGACAGCCATCACGATCAGGAAGTCCGCCACGGATCCGTTGGATGTGAACCACTTGTGCCCGTTGATCACCCACTCGTCGCCGTCCAGCACCGCGGATGTCGTCAGCAGCGTCGGATCAGATCCAGCGGTGTTCGGCTCGGTCATTGAGAAGGCGGATCGCAGCTCCCCGTCGAGCAACGGCTGCAGCCACCGCTCACGCTGTGACTCGTCCCCCGTCGCCTCGATACCCACCGCCAACAACTCCGCGTTCCCCGAGTCCGGCGCATTGTTGCCGAACACCACCGGCGCCAGCGGCGACTGCCCCAGGATCTCGTGCATCAACCCCAGCTTCACCTGCCCGAACCCCATCCCCCCCAGCGAGGGCGGCAGGTGGGCCGCCCAGAGACCTTCGGCCTTCACCAGATCCTGGAGGGGTCGCATCACCTGGAGCAATTGGTCGTAGTTGAGGTCCAGGGTCTCGAGGGGGAAGACCTCCTCTCGCACGAAGCCACGCATCCATTCCAACTTCTCCTCGAACTCGGGCTCCGTCGAGAAATCCCAGGCCATGACCGCTCCTCCCTGCCGCCGGTCCAGCTACCGGCGGCCCCCACCCTGCCACTACCGTGGGCGCCGTGACCACCACGAGCCACGTTTCCTTCCGCCGCGGAGCACCTTCCACGCCATCCGCGCCCCAATCCGACGCCGATACTCAGGGCAGCCCGCCGCCCCCTCCCCAGGTCGCCCTCCGTGAGGCGGAGCGGACCGTCATCGCCTCCGCCGAGCACGCCCTGCTCGACGAGCGCCGCCTTCTCACCGAGGAAGAGCTCGCCGCGCTCGCCGCCCTGCCCGACGGTGCCGTGATGGCACTGGCCTCGCTCGCCCACCAGGTCCGCCTCGCATGGTGCGGCCCCGAGGTCGAGATCGAGGGGATCCTCTCGGCCAAGACCGGCGGCTGCCCCGAGGACTGCCACTTCTGCTCGCAGTCGTCACGCTTCGACACACCGGTCAAGGCCACGCCCTTCCTCAATCGGGACGAAGTGCTCACCGCCGCTCGCGAGACCGCCGCCCTCGGCGCATCGGAGTTCTGCATCGTCCTCGCCGTCCGCGGCCCCGACGAGCGCACCATCCAGCGCATCCTCGACCTCGTCCCCCTGATCCAGAACGAGACAGGGCTCAACGTGGCCGTGAGCGCCGGCATCCTGACCGACGACCAGGCGCACCGCCTGGCCGAGGGCGGTGTGCACCGGTACAACCACAATGTCGAGACCGCGCGGTCGTACTTCCCCTCCATCGTCTCGACCCACACGTGGGACGAGCGGGCGGCGACGTGCCGTCTCGTCAAGGCGCACGGGATGGAGCTGTGCTGCGGTGCCCTGATCAACGTGGGCGAGTCGGACGCTCAGCGCGTGGAGCTGCTGGTCCAGCTCCAGGAGCTCGACCCGACCGAGGTGCCGATCAACTTCTTGAACCCCCGGCCCGGCACCCCCCTCGGCGACCGTCCGATCCTGGGCGCCTGGGATGCCATCCGCTGGATCGCGCTGTTCCGCCTCGCGCTGCCCTCGGTGATCCTGCGCTACGCCGGCGGGCGCGAGGTCACGCTGCGCGACCTGCAGGCCATCGGGATGACGGCGGGCATCAACGCACTGATCGTCGGCAACTACCTGACGACGCTCGGCCGCTCCGCCGAGGAGGACATCCAGATGCTCGAGGACCTGCGGATGCCGATCGGCGCCCTGACCGCGGCAATCTGACTGCGCGAGCAGGAGGTCCCACCGAACCGTGCCCGGAACCTCTCCCCCTCGCCAGGGCATCGGAGCTCATTGCACCGGCTGCGGCCGCCCCAGCACCGAGTGCCCTGGATGCGGGCGCGCGCTCGACCCGCCCCGCTTCTGCCCCGACTGCGGCAGGCGTATGACGGTCACAGTGATCCCCACCGGATGGGTGGCCCGCTGCCGGGACCACTCCCACCCGGAGCTCCGCTCGGCCTGAGCCGAGCCGCAGCGCTCAACGACGCAGCGGAGCGACCGGCGACGAGGCCGCTGGCAACGTCCGTCGCCAGGTTGGAGACGGCACGGACCTCATCACCCGGCCGTGCGGGCTGGTGAAGGACATCACCGAGTTGGCATCGCCCTTCATCGCCCACCCGAGCTCGTGCACGGCCTTGTGGTGCCGGTCGCACAGCGTGACCAAATTGTCCAGGTTCGTCTCGCCGCCCCGGATCCAGTGATGCACGTGGTGGACGTCCGTGAATTCACTGAAGTTGCATCCCGGGAAGCGGCACCCCTTGTCACGCCGGGCTATCTCCACCCGCTGCGCCACTGTTGGATCGCGCCGAGCCCGACCCTGGTCGAGAATGGAGCCGTCCCGATCCTCCACGGAGAGGACGACGTTGGCGTCGCACGCCAGCCGGCGAGCCACCTCGACCGACACGGGTCCCACGCCCTGGATCTCAGCCACGCCCCCTCCCGAGCAACCCATGAGCAGCTCGAGGGGAGCGTGCACGACGACCCGGGGCCTGACCGCCCGGCCATGTCCCGACGACGGCTCGCTCCCCGCCCGGAAGAGATGCAACAACGCGTCGTAGAGGCGCTGGTCGTAGGGGATGTACCCCTCTGCACCCGAGACCCCGGACGGGGCGTCCCGGCCCGCGCGCTCACTCTCCCGCTTGTCGGCCGCCACGCGCCCCACCAGCGCCGACTTGGCGGTGGCGTAGTCGTCCTTCGTGAAGGCCACCCACACGGTCCGGCGGGTGTCATTGAAACGCAGCGTGCGGCGGTCGAGCTCCCGGGCTGCCGGCTCATCGAACGCCGACCCCTCGCCCTGCACCCCCGGCAACTCCGCCGCACCCTGACCTCCGCCCGCTTCGGGCGCCGCTCCTGCCGCCGCTCCTGCCGCCGCTCCTGCCGCCGCTCCTGCCGCCGCCTCGGCTGCCGCCGCCTCGGCCGCCGCCGCCTCTCCCTCCCGCTCCGCCCGGTGCCACGCCACCAGCTCGCGCGCCTGACGGACACTCCAGTCGGCGGAGGCCTGGCACAACGCGGCTTCGGTCGACGCCGTCGCCACCTCCGCCAGGGGCTCCACCAGGTCGAGCGACAGCTCCCCCGACGCCAGCGCCGAGGCCAAGCAGGGCAAGGACTCCAGACGCGCCGCCGAATGCACCCACTGACGAGCCGTCGATGTGCTGACCCCGCACTGCCCGGCCACCCACGCGACCATCGATACGGCGCCGTCCCCACGCCACCCCTCCGCCCGATCGAACTCGGCGATGTCGGCCAGTTGCGCACGGTGGAGCGCCGAGATCTGCCGGGACCGCCGCACGATCTGCCCCGCCAGCTCCTGCGAACGGGCGTCACCGCCGAAGTCCCGGCACGGCGGCCGCCGACGCAGCCGGCGCTCCCCCACGGGCTCACGTCGATTGCTCACAGGACGTGAACGGTCCGGTCAGCCTCGTTCAGAGCGCGCCACGACAGCCATCGATCGGCGCGGCCGCGATGAGGTCAGCCCGCCCCGCCGCTCCTCACCGACCCGGATCGGGGGTCGGACCCCGCTGTGCCCGGAGCCCGACCGGAATCGACCCGAGCCGAACCGAACCGGTTCAGCCCGCCGGCGCCGCCCCGAGGTGCTGGATCCCGACGATCGGCCCGTTGAGCTTCTGGCCCGGGATGGCGGTGTAGATGGAGCCGAGGAACGGGGCGTCGCCGTAGTTGAAGACGCCGCCGTCGGCGCCCACCTCCCAGTAGCCGTTGCCCGAGTGGGTCACCGCG
>Ga0181538_10000976_pt1 | contig 33327 bp, 35 predicted proteins | sample PEATcosm2014_Bin_40_FD_119773 | JGI IMG/M metagenome (GOLD analysis project Ga0181538, IMG submission 119773) | Peatland microbial communities from MTU Mesocosm Facility, Houghton, MI, USA - PEATcosm2014_Bin23_30_metaG | ecosystem: Environmental > Terrestrial > Soil > Wetlands > Peat | place... | reverse complement strand
GTAAGAACAGGCATGGTTTTGTCCGGAGGGGAGAGTACACCGAGAGAGGGACGGCGCTGATTTGAGGGTAGCACAAGGCGGGCGCGGCCTAGCCGAAATCTGGGGGGTTGTTACCAATTGCACGCCTGGTTGAGGAAGTGCTTGAACCTGTCGCAAGGGGGGAGAACAATGAAGACATGAAATCCCTTGTTGGCATACTTGTCGCCGCTGCCGTAGCGATCGGGGTCTATTATCTTTATTTGAAGCAAATGCCCAGCAGCGATCCGGGGACCTCGCCCACGCAGGCCATCAGCTTGACGGGAGTGCGGAGCGATCTGTTGTCCATTGCGCAAGCCGAGCGCGGAAACATTGCATTGAACAGCCGGTGCGCTTCGATGGACGAAATGGTGAGCGCGGGAACGATGAATATGGCGAGGCGGGAACGCGACGGCTATAGCTATGAAGTGGAGTGCTCGGGAACGGAATTTCGCGTTGTTGCGCGGCACCCGGGGGCGCCGCCAGCGGGTACGACGATTCGCTATCCCACCTTGGCAATCGATTCCTCGATGCAGATCCAGGAAATTCAGTAAGCCCGGAACCAGGATTCCTTAACAATCCCAGATACCAACCCTTCTTGTGGGGAACAATTGTGGCCGTGTGTGCGTAACTTAGGATGAGAGCGCAGCACGCGGATGGCGAAGGCGGTTGCGAGAAGGAGTGGACAATGGATGGCAACATGATTGGCCTCGTAGCAGTGGTTCTGACGTGCGGTATACCCTTGGCACTGATTTATGCGTTTTACCGAGTTCGCAAACTGCGGACCGAAGAGAGATTGGCGGCGATAGCCCGGGGGGCAGACATTCCCATGGAGCCGGAACTATCGCAGTTTGCACGGTCGCGGCGGGCGGGGATTTTGCTGGTCACCGGCGGGTTGGGATTGATGATCATGTTTACGGTGATTGCGCGGGTAACGAGCGAGCCGGAGACACTGGTTGCGGCGGCTTTTGGGATTCTGCCCTTGGCTGTGGGCATCGGGTACTTTCTGGATGCGGCTTTGATTCGGCGCGACCTGAAGACTTCCTGAAAATTGGGGTTCGGGGCCTTTCGCGCGGCGAGGCCCCCTTCCCATCACACCCCTAGCAGGAAGCCGCGCGTTTTTTCTTGTGCCAGAAAGTCCCTGCCATACAAGAGGAAGCAGGGATCCTTGTTCGGCAAAACTCCAAACAAAATAGAGGGATTCCTCACTCCGCAGACTCCGTTCGGAATGACGGGATCATACTTTTCGGCTTGACGCGCGCCGCTTCTGCCACGGCCAGGCGCTGGCGGGGCGGTACGCACGTGTGTGTTAGAATCACTTCCCATGCATCCCGCCATTCCTCATCTGATGGACCTGCAACAGTTGGATCAGCAGATTGCCGCGCTCCACGCGGAGTTCGACGGCCTGCCGAAACGCTTTCGCGAAGCAGATGCCAAGCTGAATGGCGCGAAGGCGGCAGTGACTGCGGCGCGGGAAGCTCACACAGTGGCGCTGAAACAGCGCAAGAAGCTCGAGCTGGACGTCGAGGAATGGAAAGGGCGGGCGAAGAAGTATCGCGAACAGAGCAGCTCCGTAAAGACGAATGAATCGTACAAAGCCTTGCTGCATGAAATTGCGAATGCGGAGGGCGAAGCGTCGAAGATCGAAGACCTGGTGCTGGACGAGATGATGGCGATCGAAGAGGTGGAGCGACGGGTGAAGCACTTTGAGGCGGATTTGAAGGAAGCGGAAAATGCGGTTGCAGCGGAGAAGAAGCAGATCGAGGCGCAGTACAACGAACAGAAGAAGAAATTAGAGGTGGCCAACGGGGAACGGGTGAAGTTGGCTGCGAAAGTGCCTGAGGATTTGCTGGAACTGTACACCCGGATTTCGCGCAAGATGCCGGGGTCGGCGATGGCGTTGGTTCGCGATGACCAATGCCGCGGTTGCGGCATGCGAGTGTTGCCGCACATCATTCAGGTATTGCGCACGGATAATAACGAAGAGGTTTTCCGGTGCGAGATGTGCGGGCGACTTCTGTACACGCTGGAACCTATCCCCCACGCGACGCCGGCTGCGGACTCTGCTGCGGCTGCGGCGGCCAGCGAAGAACCTAAACAATCCTGATGAGCAAGCGTCCTGTGATGCCAAAAGGCGGCGGATTGTTCGGAGATCATGAACCCGAACGCAAGACCACGGCTGCATATCAAGCCAACATTGATGGGGGATCGCGAGGAAATCCGGGGCCGGCGGCCTATGGCGTGGTTGTGCGGGATGCTCGGGGCGAAGTGGTGGCGCGGCTGAAGAAGTACATCGGGCAGAACACGAATAATGTGGCGGAGTATTTTGGATTGATTGCGGCGCTGGATTATGCGGAGTCTCATGGGATACGCGCCTTGCGGATCGAGAGCGATTCGGAGCTTTTGGTGAAGCAGATGCGCGGGCAGTACAAGGTGAAGAGTGCGGACTTGCGGCCTCTGTTTGAACGCGCGCGGAAGATGGCGCAGGGGCTGGAATCGTTTCGGATCGATCATGTTTATCGCGAGCAGAATCGCGAGGCGGATGCCCTGGCGAATCAGGCGCTGGATGAGACGGCGAAGGGTGGAGGCGGAGTAGGCGCCTCCGCCGAAAATACGCCGGTCAAACCCGCGACGATGCGGTGTTTTGCGCAGTACAAGGATGGAATATTGCGGCTTCAAGAGCCGCTGGATTTGCCTGACGGCGCGCACGTGGAAATTGCGGTGAGGTTGCGGAAGTAGGCCCGCCTTGCGATAAAAAACTAATCTATTTGAGACACCAAACTCGCTGCCAGCATCAGATACTATGGGGTGAGTCCCGTGAAATCCCCAGCAGTTCTTCTGATTCTCGCCACTTTAGCCATTCATGCCATGACGATGCCACTGTTGGCGTCAACCCAGGATTCGGGCAATGTTGTATCAGCGCCAAAGAGTTGCCGGGTGCGTAAGGAGGAGGCCGACGTTTACGCCTACTTTTTGAGAAGCCAGACTGCTACAAACAGACTCGCTGTGCTTGTGAACAGCACGGAAGCTAGAGATTACGGCGTGGACAGTCTTAACCTCCAACTAGTCGCCCAGGGCCACGGGATTCCTCCTGATGCTCGAGCGGACTTCGCAGCCAAGAACAAAGCCAGTTGTCTAATTGAAGGGCTTCCCCGTATTTCTAATCTGCGATTCGTTTCCAAGAGCGAGATTAATGCCGTTTTTGCGGTTGGTTGGGCAGAGTTTCACAAAAGATACGGCCACGACTCAGAAGTGATCACGTTATCGAGGGTGGGTTTCAATTCTGACAAAACCCTAGCCCTGCTTCATGTGATCGGCGCGGTGAGCCGCGAAGGTGCGGCCGGAGAGTTGTATGTTCTAGAGCGCAAGAATGGCCGTTGGCAGATTAGATTCCACATTCAGACAGTCGCTGTCTGATGAATCTCCCCGAAGTAGTGAATCGTTGTTAGCACTTCAAGGCGAGGTTTGCCATCGACGCCCCGATTAGCGCTTCGCCGGGAAGTAACTCACGACCTGCTAAGTCAGGCGGTCGGTTGGAGTTCGGGGAGGGGCTTTAGGGTGCGAGTGCGGTAGAGGGTGTCGCGCTGGGCGGGGATGAAGCCGGCGTCGGTGATGATGCGCTGGAGTTCGGCTTCGTTGGTGCGGCGTTTTACGCCGGCGGCGAAGACTACGTTTTCTTCGATGAGGATGCTGCCGACGTCGTCGGCTCCGAATTGCAGGCCAATCTGGCAGACCTTGATTCCGGGAGTGAGCCAACTGGACTGGATGTGATCGATGTTGTCCAGATAGAGGCGGCTGACGGCCAGGGTCTTCAGATAATCCACCGCCGTGGTTTCCTGAACTTTTTTGCCAAGGGCGGTGTTTTCAGCAGCGAAGATCCACGGGATGAAGGCGGTGAAGCCGCCAGTATCTTCCTGGATGCGGCGAATGCGGTCCAGATGATTGACGCGATGGCGGAGTTCTTCGCCGCAGCCAAACATCATGGTGGCAGTGGTGCGCAGGCCGAGGGAATGGGCGATGCGGTGAACCTGTTCCCATTCATCGCTGGTGCACTTGAGGCGCGCGATTTTGCCGCGGATTTCATCGTCGAGAATTTCCGCGCCGCCGCCGGGAATGGAATCGAGGCCGGCATCTTTCAGGCGTTGGATGGTGTCGCGCAAGCTGAGTTCGCTGACTTCCGCGATGCAGAGAACCTCCGGGGCAGAAAAACAGTGGAGATGGACTTGGGGGTAACGCGACTTCAGAGAGCGGAGGAGATTTTCGTAATAGCCGATTTGGAGGTCGGGATGAAGGCCACCCTGGAGAAGGATGCCGGTGCCGCCGAGTTCGAGCATCTCGTCGATTTTCTGGCAGATGGATTCAAAGGAGAGGATGTAGCCATCCTTTGCGCCCAGGGGGCGATAGAACGCACAGAAGGAGCAGTATTCGGTGCAGAAATTGGTGTAATTGATGTTGCGATCGATCTGGTAGGTGGCGACGCGGGGGTCGTTCTTTTTGAGGCGCAATTGGTGAGCGGCCATGCCGATGCCGACCAGATCATCGGACTGAAGCATTTCGAGGGCTTCTTGTTTGGTGATGGCCACGTCAGTTATCCCCTTGCAGCAAAATCAACTGTGCTTCTGGAACGCGAGTTCGGCGTTGTGTTCCATGGTGGCCGATGACGAAGCGGCGACAATTTCGGGCGCGTTCGGAATCAAGCCAAGTTCCGCAGCTAAATTGAAATAGAGGCGGAGGCCCTGAAGGTTTTCGCCATCCAGGCCGTAATCAATATTTTCGGCGAGGTAGCGGTGCAAATCAGCGGCAGGTAGATTCATTTCTTGCGAAGCTTCGGCGGCGATTTCATTCAATTGACGCAAACCGAAAGCCAGCGAGGCCTGAAAGTCGCGGACCACTTCCGGCGTGGCTATTTGTGGCCGGGCGGCCCAGACAGCGAGGACAGCGGGCAAGCGGGTGAGTCCGCGCCATTCCTCAACCATATCGTACAAATACAATGCGGGGACTTCTGGAAATCCGGGAGCCTGGCCGCTGCACTGGAGGATCCCCGAATGATCGCGTTTTGCTTGTTTTTCAACACGGAGGGCGAGGCTCAGGGCAGGGTCGCCGATCAGGAGTGCGGCGTCGGTTTTCTGCAGCATCTTGGAGAGATCGGGCTCGGCTTCAGAGAATTCCGGCGTAATGCCCCACCATTTGCGGCAAAGGATGCGGACCAGAGCCTGCGTGCTGCGGGAACTGCGGTCCAGTGCGATGCGGGAGACACTGCGGACAGGCTTGGTGGAAACGAGAAGCAGGCTGCGAACGGCGGTCTTGGAAGCGATGGAAAGGCCCGGAAGAACGACCAAATCAGGGATGCGCGCGTATTCAATGGCCGGGATAATGGCGATGTCCGCAGCGTTGGTGCGAAGAGCTTCAGCACATTGCGAGGGAACGGTGAAGGAAAGCTGATATTTGCCGCGCAAAGGGCCGTGGGTGAAGCCTCGGACGAGTGGGGCGGTGTTGAGATATTGAACGATGGAGATGCGGAGCGAATTCACGGTCAATTAACCCAGTTGGGACCATTTCAGTATAGCAAAGGGACCGGGAATCGGCGGCTAGACGCCCAATTAAAAGAATTCCAACAATTCAAAAGAGATGAAAAAGGAGGATTGGGACCGTGAGAAAAAGATTGCGGGGGTCGCAGAAATGGCGGTTTTGTGATTCGCAGGGTATCTGCTATTATTAAGCGTTGTGTTTTCTATCCTTTGAAGAGCAGGAAGTGTAGCGTTATGGCATTGAAGTGTGCAATCTGCGGCAAAGCGCCGCACTATGGAAACGTGGTAAGCCACGCGAATAATACACGGCGTCGCCGCTGGAACCCGAATTTGAAGCGGGTGCGCGCGGTAGTAGACGGAGTTCGCAAGCAAGTGCGCGTCTGCACCGGCTGCATCCGGCTGGGCCGCGTGAAAAAAGCAGCTTGAGCAAAATATCTTGAGCTTCCTTCCGAGCCACCCCATCAGTGAACGAAAAATCCGTGGGCTACGCCACGCGGGTGCGTTGTTGCCTCTGGCCGGCCTGATTCTGGGTGTAGTTGGAGGCTGCAAGGTGCCGGAACACCACGCGGCGGACGTGTGGGCAGTGGTGAACGGTACGGAGATCAAGCGGGACGAGGTGGAAAAGTATTACAAGTCCCAGATCAACCCGGAAGCACAGGAACCATCACAGGAAGAGGCGCTTTCGCTGAAGCTGAACGTGGTGGAGCAGTTGATCAACAACGAGATATTGCTGGAGCGGGCGAAAAAGCTGAACCTGGAAGCGAGCGACGGTGAAGTGGAAGACAAGTTCACCGAGCTGAAGAGCCCGTTCACCGAAGAGGAATTCCAGCGGCAATTGAAGCAGCGCGGCATGGTGGTGGACGACCTGAAACGCGACCTGCGGCGCCAGCTATCCATCCAAAAGCTGTTGAACCGCGAGGTTGCCGCCAAGGTCACAATTACCGACCAGGACGTGCTGGACTTTTACAACACCAACCGGAACCAGTTTAACGTGGCCGAGCCGCAATACCGGATTTCGCAGATCGTGATTACACCTCACAAGGATGCTCAAATCCGCAACCGGAAGAACGACGATGCTACAAATGACGCGGAAGCAGCGCGCAAGGCCAAGATGTTGATGGACAAGCTGAACAGCGGCGCAGATTTTGCGCAACTGGCGATGGATTATTCCGAGGATATGAACACGGCGGCGAACGGCGGCGACCTGGGCTACATACCAGAATCGTCTCTGAACCAGTCGGACCCCACATTGAAGAAGACCGTGCTGGGGTTAAAACCCGGGCAGGTGAGCCAGCCGATCGTATTGAAGGACAGCACGCGAATTCTGAAACTGGTGGCACGCGAGGCGGCAGGGCTGCGCGGCGTGAACGATCCGCAAGTGCAGCAGACGATCCGCGACACGCTGCGCAATCGCAAGGAGCAACTGTTAAGGTCCGCGTACCTTGCTGTGGCGCGCGATGAAGCGCATGTTACGAATTATCTGGCGGCGCAAGTAGTTGAAGCCGCTGGGAAGCTGCCTGACGCTGCGAAATCCACTATTCCGACGCCGGCTCCTACGCCTGCGGCAACGCAATAGAGCACTCAAGTCTATTCCACAAACAAAAGATCCACATTAGGTTCGGAAGAACGCTACCGGTGTGTTCAGGTTTCGAAAGAGGCGGCTTATTCGACCCAGGCAAGGATATCGCCTGCGTTCACGGTCTGACCTTCCTTGGTTAGGAAGCGTTCCAATATTCCGCTTTTGGGAGATTTGATTTCGTTCTGCATTTTCATCGCTTCGACGACGATGAGCCCCTGACCTGTTTCCACCGTGTCTCCTGCGGCTACAAGAAGGCGAATTACCTTTCCTGGCATGGGCGCAACAATTTGCTGCCGGCCTTCGGCTTCCAACGCGCCTTGTTTTCGACCGTGCCAAACGCGGGGATCGACGATGTCCGCGGAAAACTCGTGGGGGCCGCACTGCAATTTGAGTTTGCCATCCAGTGAAGGGGTCACATGAATGACGAAAGATTGTCCATCGATAATCACAGAAATCGTGTTGGTTGAGATCTCGATGGCGTCGGCCTGGATGGGTTGACCATCGATAGCGATCTGGAAACGTTTAGCCTCGCGCTGTAATTCCACAACGCGCGTCTTCTTTCCCGAAACATCCTCGAGATGGACTTCGAGTTTCATGGCGTGCGATCCAGTTGCTCGCGGCGGCCTTGCGACTTCCAGCGCGAAGGCGTCGCGGAAGAAGTTTGCGCGGCATTTGCCGTGCTGCCGGCTCTGACGGTGTGCCAGAGAGCGGCCGCGATGACGGAAGCCTCCTCTGTGCCAGGGCGTGGAGGCGCTGCCGGAGGGCTGGGCCGAGCGAGCAATTCATCCAGCCATTTGGTGTGAAATTCGCCGCGGAGGAATTCCGGATCGGCGAGGATTCGCCGGAAGAGGCTGACGTTGGTGCGGATACCAGTGATGGTGTATTCGTCGAGGGCGCGCCGGAGGCGGGCGATGGTTTCTTCGCGGCTATTGCCCCAAGCAATGAGCTTGCTCAACAAGGGATCGTATTCCAATGGCACGGTATAGCCTTCGTAGACGCCTTCATCGAGGCGGATGCCAGGGCCGGTTGGAGCATGACGCGACAAAATTTTTCCCGGAGAAGGGAAGAAATTGTTGTCGGGATCTTCGGCATACAAGCGGACTTCCATCGCGTGGCCTCGCGGCGTGATAGCTTCCCAAGCAAAGGGCAAGCGGTGACCGGCAGCGATGGCGATTTGCAGTTTGACCAGATCCAAACCGGTGACTTGTTCGGTGACGGGATGCTCGACCTGAAGGCGCGTATTGACTTCGAGGAAATAGAAGTTGAGGCTGGCGTCAACGAGAAATTCCACGGTGCCGGCGTTGGTGTAGCGGCCTGCGCGGGCCAAACGCACCGCAGCGTCTCCCATTTTTTTTCGGAGTTCGGGAGTCACGACGGGCGAGGGCGCCTCTTCGATGACTTTTTGATGACGGCGCTGGATGGAGCATTCGCGCTCGCCGAGGGAAACGACACGGCCGTGGGCGTCGGCAAGAATTTGCACTTCGACGTGGCGCGTTCCGACCAAATATTTTTCAACGAAAACGCGAGGATCGCCAAAGGCGTTGAGTGCTTCCGAAGCCGCATCGCGCCACGCTGAGGCAAAGTCAGCATCGTCGGCGACTACGCGCATTCCCTTTCCGCCGCCTCCGGCGATCGCTTTCAGCAAGATGGGATAACCCATGCTGCGCGCCAGAGCCTGTGCTTCCTCTGGATTATCGACGGGATCACTTATGCCAGGAACCGTGGGGACTTCGGCGCGGCGAGCCAACTGCTTGCCGGAGGTTTTCGAGCCCATCATTTCCATGGCCTCGGCGGAAGGTCCGATGAAGGTGATGCGCGCATCGGCGCAGGCGCGGGGCAGGGCGGGGTTTTCCGCCAGGAAGCCATAACCGGGGTGCAGGGCGTCGCAACCCGTGCGGCGCGCCACATCGAGCAACTTATCAATGCGCAAGTAACTCTCGCGGGAAACGGCAGGTCCGATGGGGTAAGCTTCGTCGGCGAGACGCACGTGAGGCGAAGTGCGATCGACATCGCTGAAGACGGCGACGTTTTTGATGCCTAGTTCGCGGCATGCGCGGAGGATGCGCACAGCGATTTCCCCGCGATTGGCAATGAGAATTTTCTTGAACATGACGGTCTTTTCAACTGGCGCGAGTTTACCACGCGGGTTGCGGTGGCCAAGGAATAGCTAGCGCTTGCGTGTCGTATCGTTGGCGGTGTATGAAGAGGGGCGCCGAGAGCGGCCGGAGGACTCCATGCGAAAAAGATATCTGTGTGTTGCGGGGGCGTTGTTGTATTTTGCTGCCCCGGTTTTGTGTCAGCAAGCAGTGGTCGCGCCGCCGGAAAGCCTGGTGATTGATGGAGTGCCACCGGTTCCGGCGAGCATTGCCGATTTGGCGTGGCGCTACAGCGAGAATCGCTCCGCGGTTCCCGCCGATTGGCATCCGCGGCGGAGTGAACTGCTGATCAGCACGCGGTTTGGCAATACCTATCAAGCCCATCTGGTGAAAATGCCGGGCGGGGCGCGCCAGCAACTCACGTTCTTCAATGAGCCGGTGCACGGCGGCAAGTTTCAGCCTACCACGGGCGATTACATGGTTTTTCAGAAGGATATTGGAGGCGGCGAATGGTATCAGTTGTACCGCTATGACATGGCCAGCGGAGACACGACGTTGCTGACGGATGGGAAATCGCGGAATATCGCGGGGGCATGGTCCACCAAGGGCGATCGGATTGCGTACACATCAACGCGGCGCACCGGACAAGATACCGACATTTGGGTGGTTGATCCGCTGAATGTGAAATCCGACAGGATAGTCACTAAGCTCAATGGGGGCGGGTGGGATCCGGTGGATTGGTCTCCAGATGATGCGAAACTGCTGGTTGAGGAAGGGATTTCGGTCAACGAGACGTATTTGTGGCTGGTGGATACCGCAACAGGAGAGAAAACCGAGCTTACGTCGCGCTCGGGAGAAGAGAAAATTGCTTATGCCAACGCGCGATTCAGCAAAGACGGCAAGGGGATTTACTTCACCTTTGACAAGGACTCCGAATTTCAGCGGCTCGCGTATCTTGATCTTTCCACGAAGCAAACTAAAGTGCTGACCGGCGGGATTCCCTGGGACGTGAGCGAATTCGCGCTTTCCTGGGATGGCCGAAAAATTGCCTTTCTAACCAATGAAGATGGGCTGAGTGCGCTGCACCTGCTGGACACAGCGACTGGGAAGGAACTGCCGTTGCCAAAACTCCCAGGTGGTCTAGTCAGTGGGCTCTTGTGGCGCAAGAATAATCGAGAACTGGCTTTCGGCATTAGTTCGGCGAGTTCGCCGGGCGATTGCTATTCGCTGGATGTCACCACTGGGAAAGTGGACCGTTGGACGAATAGCGAGACCGCCGTAAAGACGGATGGATTTCGCGAACCGGAGCTGGTGCGCTGGAAGAGCTTTGACGGCAAGATGATTTCCGGATTTCTCTACCGGCCGCTCGCGAAATTTACCGGCAAACGGCCGGTACTGGTGTCTATCCACGGCGGGCCAGAAGGGCAATCCCGCCCTGGATTTAATGGCCGCCGGAATTATTTCGTGGACGAATTGGGAATTGCGGTTATCTTGCCCAATGTTCGCGGTTCCACCGGATATGGCAAGACGTTCGTGAAGCTCGACAATGGCTTTCAGCGCGAAGATACCTACAAGGACATTAATGCGCTGTTCGACTGGATCGCCACGCAACCGGACCTTGACTCCAGCAAGATTGCGGTCACAGGCGGGAGTTACGGCGGACACATGACGCTGGCGGTTTCGACTTTTTACAGCGACCGCATTCGATGCTCGATTGATGTGGTGGGAATGTCCAACCTGGTAACGTTTCTGGAGCACACGGAAGGCTACCGGCGCGATTTGCGCCGTGTCGAGTATGGAGACGAGCGCAACCCGAAAATGCGCGAATTTCTGGAGCGCATTGCGCCGATGAACAACATCGAGAAAATCAAGAAGCCGATGATGGTGGTGGCAGGGAAGAATGATCCGCGTGTACCGGTCAGCGAGAGCGAACAGATTGTTTCGGCCTTAAAGAAGCAGGGCACCCCGGTGTGGTACGTAATGGCGAAAGATGAAGGGCATGGATTCCAGAAGAAGAGCAACCAGGACTATGAGTTTTATGCTGACGTGGAGTTTTTGGAGGAGTTTTTGCTGAAATAGACTTCTCTTCTGCAAAATCTGGAGCCAAACAATAGCACGACTGTATTGGCAACTTTCCTAGCGAAGATGGCGCGCCATTAGACGTTTTTCTGCCTTGATGAGGCTTAGTGCATCTTTGAGATTGCGGCGTGCGTGCGGCCTTGCGTATTCACACCGGGGATTTCCTCCACGTTTGCGACATACCGGCGACCACGCTTCTGAATCACAGACGTGAGTTTCCTTTCATAGGGGAATGTTGGAGTGTTTCTTTTTGGGATTGGTGTCGCGTTTATTTTCGAGGGCGCGCAAGGCGGTGATGATACGGGCGCGCGTGTCTGCGGGCTCGATTACGGCGTCAAGGTAGCCACGCTCGGCGGCAACGAAGGGATTAGCGAAGCGGTCGCGAAATTCGGCAATTTTTTCCTGGCGAAGTTTGTCGCGCTCCGCGGCGGGGGCGTTGCTCAATTCCCTTTTGTAGACGATGTCCACCGCGCCTTCGGGACCCATCACGGCGATTTCGGCGCTGGGCCAGGCAAAGTTCGCATCGGTGCGAATATGCTTGGAGGCCATGACGCAGTAAGCCCCACCATAGGCCTTGCGGGTGATCACGGTAATCTTGGGCACAGTGGCTTCGGCGAAAGCGAACAGAAGTTTCGCGCCGTGTTTGATGATGCCGCCATACTCCTGCTGAGTGCCGGGTAGAAAGCCGGGAACATCCTCAAAAGTAATCAGAGGAATGTTGAAGGCGTCGCAAAAGCGCACGAAGCGCGCGCCCTTTACCGAGGCATTGATGTCCAGAGTGCCGGCCAGAAATGCAGGTTGATTGGCGACGACGCCGACGGGGCGGCCATCGAGACGGGCAAATCCCACGACGATATTTTTGGCAAAGTGCTCGTGGACTTCAAAGAAGTAGCGGTCATCCACAACCGCGTGGAGTACATCCTTGATGTCATAAGGCTTCTGGGGATCTTCGGGAACAATCGAACTCAGCGAGTCTTCGCGACGATCCCAGGGGTCGCGGGTGTTACGGCGCGGAGGATCTTCGAGATTGTTGGAGGGGAGAAAGCCCAAGAGTTCTCGCAGCATGGCGCAGCAATCGGCATCGTCACGGGAAACGAAATGAGCGACGCCGCTAATGGCGTTGTGGGTCATGGCGCCGCCGAGTTCCTGCTTGGTGACCTCTTCATGCGTGACGTTCTTGATCACGTCGGGGCCGGTGACGAACATGTAGGAGGTGTCGCGGGTCATGAAGATGAAATCGGTGATCGCCGGGGAGTACACGGCGCCGCCGGCGCAGGGACCCATGATGGCGCTGAGTTGGGGAATCACGCCGCTGGCAAGAGTATTGCGCAGGAAAATATCCGCATAGCCGGCGAGGGAAGCCACGCCCTCCTGAATGCGCGCGCCGCCGGAATCGTTCAAACCGATGAGGGGAGCGCCGTTACGCAGGGCGAGGTCCATGATCTTGCAGATTTTTTGGGCATTGGTTTCGGAGAGCGATCCGCCAAAGACGGTGAAATCCTGGGCGAAGACATAGACCAGGCGGCCATCAATGCGACCAAAGCCGGTGACGAATCCATCGCCCATGGGACGAGTTTCCGCGGAGCCAAAGTCAACGCAGCGGTGGCGGACAAACTTATCGAGTTCCTCGAAAGTGCCTTCGTCCAACAAAAGGTCAATGCGTTCGCGCGCCGAGAGCTTCCCGGATTTGTGTTCGCGTTCGCGGCGTTCCGCGCCTCCGCCCGCTTCCGCCTCATCGGACATGTTGCGAAGCTGGGAGAGGCGTTCGGCGTTCACGCGGGAGTCCCAGGTCACATGATTTTTCTCAGCCAAGCTTTCCTCCCTCAGGCGGGTTGTGTTTTGGAGCGAAGATCAGCACGGCCAGATGAGTGGCAAGCCACACGGTACCGAGGAGGAGAACGATGCCGAGAAGAATTTCCACAGCGATAGCGGCGGCGCGCTGCAAGGGTGAATCGATGGAGATCACGTAGAGCGTGGCGCGCTCGAGGATGACCATTGCGGCGAACGTCAAGGCCACGATCATCAAGGTGGTCAGAATGGAGGCGAGAACTTGTTTCATAAAAGGCCCGCAAATCGCTCAAATCGGCAGCCAAAGCATAACGCATTCGCCGGGAAATCTGAACGTGCAGAAGAGTGGCAAACTCCTGCTATGCGATGAATACAGAATTTACCGGGAAGGGACAAGCGAGAAGTAATGAGAAGGCAAGGGTTCAGCGCAAGCCGGACCAATCATCGGCGACGAGGATGGAGTCGCTGGGGTTGGACGGATCATACTTCACGCTGGCGGGCTGGCCAGCAACGAGGCGTTCGAAGCGTACCTGGCTTTCAAGCCCGGTGATGTCCTGTGCAGTCTGGTAGGTGACACCAGAGATGGAGTAGCTATAGGAAACCAGGTGGCGTGGTCCGTTGTCCTGCAGCGGGCGCGGGCGCGAGCCAAGGAGTCCCCGGCGCGCTTCGACAACTGGAGCAGGATGCTCCGCGAGTTCGACGACCTGGCCTTCGGCGATCCTGCCGATGAGGTTCAAGTGCAGCCGCCGCTTGCGCTCTTCTTCTTCCGGGTTCACGGCCGGGCGCACGAACGCGTAAACAATCAGCAGAACGGCCGCGAGGCCTCCGCCAACAACGGCGAGCAGCAATTTCCAATCGGCAAGCAACTCTCTCAACGTGCTACCCCTTGGAAGTAAGAAATATGGGACGGATGCCGGGTGAGAAGGCAGACCTTGCGGAAACTCGTTACGGAGCGCGCAAGGCTCGTTGATTCTCCACGACCTCTTATCTTACAGAAACGCGCGTGAATGTGCGAAGTCAGGAGAGGGGGGATGCACCGGATTGCGCAACACGCCAACACCGGCCACGGAGACTTCCACGGAGTCTCCCGCGACGAGCGGGCCCACTCCCGCAGGTGTGCCACTGGCAATTAAGTCGCCGGGGAAGAGCGTCATCATGCGGGAAATCCAACGCACCAGGAATGGCACGGGATAGACCATGAGGGAGGTGCTGCCTGACTGGCGGCGTTCGCCATTGACGTAGGTTTCAACGAGGAGGTTGCGCGGATCGAGTTGCGTTTCGATGTGCGGCCCGACGGGGCAAAAGGTATCAAATCCCTTGGCGCGGGTGAACTGCACATCGCTTTTCTGGAGGTCCCGCGCGGTGACGTCGTTCACACAGGTGTAGCCCAGCACATAAGAGAGCGGGTCGTCTTCATCACCGAGATGCGCGCACTCCTTACCAATAACGATGCCCAATTCGCCTTCGTGCTCGACACGGCTGGAATAGCGCGTCAAGACGATGGGCCCCTCGGGGCCAACGATGGAGGAAGGAGGCTTCAAGAAAATGAGCGGCTCCTTGGGAACATCATTGCCAAGTTCCGCGGCGTGCGCGGCGTAATTGCGTCCGACGCAGACAATTTTGGAGGGAATCACGGGAGCGAGAAAGCGGCATTCCTTGAGGGACCACGCGCGGTTCCCTGCTGTCCACTTACGCCACGGCGGCCCATCGAGTTCGAGGAGGGAGTCTCCTTTAAGCAGGCCATAGGAAGGCGTCGGATTTTCTTGGGGGATGTTTACGGTTAAGAAGCGGCAGAATTTCATTCGCGGGAGGCCTGTTCAGTGGTGAGGATGGGAGATATCCGAAGCGCGCACCCTCCAAATAATCGTGCCAATCCAGGATATCGTCGCACCAAGGAGGTAAACGACGGCCCCAAGCACGAAAACATGGAAGGCGCTGTACTTCTCATCGAGCAAAACAAAAACCATGCACAGGACGCGGTACGTGATGCTCAATAGCATCCAGGCAACCAGGCCCGACACCATCAGTTCCCCGGGGCTCCGGTAGAAACGCAGCATCGGCAGAGTTGCGAAGAAGACCAAGATTACGACAGCGGCGATATTTCGCCACATGGCCAGCGGTTCCAGAAGAGGCACACGATTGGCCAGCACTACCCATAGCAAAAAGACGATAGATAGGCAGATCCCTGTGTAAATGCCCACGCGCACAGGGACATTCCGCAGAAACATGAGCCAACGATAGCCGGGAAGATGGACGGACTCTGGCATGGGTGCTGGACTCCCCTACCAAACACTCTCTCTTAGTTCGAACCCGGGACTACGGAGAAGGTTGTGTGGCGTCCACAGCGATCGCGGCGCTGGAGGCACTTTCGTTACCAGCGCGGTCCACAGCGGTTACCATGTACCAGTAGCGCTTCCCGGATGAGACAGTGTTATCACGATACGCGGGAGTGGGCAAGAGTTCAGGAGTGAGAAGTTGGCCCGGCGTGCTTTCTTGTTCACTTCGGTAGAGGCGATAGCCAGCCAGATCCGTCTCGAGGTTGATGGACCAGGACAGATCCACGATAAGCGAGCCCGGAGGGGTGCCCGGGAGTACAGCGGCGACGATACCTTGGGGTGGTGCGGGCGGAAAAGTGTCTTTTGGAGTGAGGATGGCGGCCTGCGAATCCCCGGATTCATGCGCGACGCCATCGGCAAGGAGAATCGTTCGCACCAGATAGGCGTAGGTCTTGCCGTAGTCGAATCCTGTATCCAGGAATTCGGGTGCCGTGGTTGTGGCGATTTGCAGCGGGCGCGACTTCCAAACTGTTTGCGATAAATCCTTGGCTGCGGGAGCCGCGCTTGCAGGGCCCAACTCTCCCCGATAAATGTGAAACTCCTGAATCGGGCCGAGGGGCTCGCCTGCGGAAGTCTTTTCTGGCGCGACCCACTTCAACTGGATTCCCGCTTCGGTCACGCCCGCATCGAGAGAAACGATCCGCGCGGGGACGAAATGCAGGCGGACGGAAACATCGTTCGAATCCGCGGATGATTTTTTGTCGGACACTCGCGTACGCACGCGGTAGACAACGGATTCGCCCGCCTGTTTGCTGATCTCGTCCGGGGGAATGGGGTCGGGAAATTCCACCTTGCCCTGTTGCGTGTAGTTGGAAAGCAATGAGCCAGGAACGCTGTCAACGATGCGGAAGGATTTTGCGTCGGGCGTGCCATCAGCTTTCAGAGTGCCTCGCAAGACTTCCAGCGCCGGCACCTCTTTCAGGCGCTCCCCACGCACGCTTTTCTTGGGCATCGTGAGAGTCAGGAGCACGGCATCGCCAGCCTGCTGAGCGGTCAGGTCAGTAATGGCCACGGGAATGGGCGGGGATGGAGGCAGAGGTTCGCCGGGAGCGCCACAGCCGGCGGCCACGCAGAGAACCACCAAAAGAAGAGCAAACAGTGAAAAATAAGGCGAAGCATGGCTGAGTGTGGCGGGTCTGGCCGCTGTTGGGCTGGGCATTTGCAATCGTCTGATGCTAGAGGATGTAACGGCTCAAATCCTGGTTCTTTACGATGTCCGCGAGTTGCTTGTGAACGTAAGCGGCATCCACCTTCACCGATTTCTTTTTCAAGTCCGGCGCTTCGAACGAAAGCTCATCGAGAACTTTTTCCAGAATCGTGTGCAAACGGCGCGCGCCGATGTTTTCCGTTTGCTCATTCACGCTGGTGGCAAATTTGGCGATGGATTGTATGGCATCTTCAGTGAACTGGAGCTTGACGCCTTCGGTATCCAGCAGGGCGATGTACTGCTTGATCAGCGCGTTCTTGGGCTCGGTGAGGATGCGCACGAAATCTTCTTCCTTCAGGGATTGCATCTCGACGCGGATGGGGAGGCGGCCCTGAAGCTCGGGAATCAAGTCGGAAGGCTTGGTGACGTGAAACGCGCCCGCGGCGATGAAAAGGATGTGGTCTGTACGGATCATGCCGTAACGTGTGTTGACGGTAGTGCCTTCAATGATGGGGAGAATGTCGCGCTGCACGCCTTCGCGCGAGACGTCCGGGCCGTGACCGGCTTCGCGGCCTGCAACCTTGTCGATTTCGTCGATGAAAATGATGCCCATCTGCTCGGCGCGCTCGACGGCGACCCGGGTGAGTTGGTCCATGTCCAGGAGTTTGTTTTCTTCTTCCTGGATGAGGTATTCGAAGGCGTCCGCCACGGACATCTTGCGCTTCTTTTTTTGCTGGCCAAAAAAGCCGCTGAGCATGTCTTTCAGGTTGACGTCCATCTCCTCGATGCCCTGGTTGGAGATGATCTCGAAGGAAGGCATGGCGCGTTCGCGTACTTCCAGGTCGACCATTCGCTGGTCCAGTTTGCCTTCGCGGAGTTGCGCGCGGAGTTTTTCACGGGTGCGTTGCGTCTGCTCGCGCTGCGCCGCCAATTCACCCTCGGTGGTTCCGGGCGGAGCGGGAGGCGGTGGAGGCAGAAGGAGATCGAGGACACGCTCTTCGGCGGCTTGCTCCGCGCGATCCGCCACTTCGTCCAGCTTTTCTTCGCGGACCATATCAATGGAAGTTTCCACGAGGTCGCGCACCATGGATTCGACGTCGCGGCCCACGTAGCCTACCTCGGTGTACTTGGAGGCTTCGACTTTGACGAAGGGGCATCCGGCAAGCCGCGCCAAACGCCGGGCGATTTCCGTTTTGCCCACGCCGGTGGGACCAATCATCAGAATATTCTTGGGGAGAACGTCTTCGGCGATTTCCGGTTCGAGCTTCTGGCGGCGCACGCGGTTGCGCAGCGCGACGGCCACAGCTCTTTTGGCGGCTGTCTGTCCGACAATGTATTTGTCGAGCTCGGCCACGATTTCCCGCGGGGTCATGTCGTCCAGCGCCGGAAGCAACGCGGGATCTTCGGTGCTGACTGTGCCGTTGCCACCGTTGAGCAGCGTAATTTCTTTGTCTGACTTTATTGCCATATCCGTTCGATTCCTTGCACGCGCTGGGCGATACCGAGTTCCGGCGCCCCTCTAATTTAACGCTGAATCAAAGCCTCGTGTGTGATTAAAGCTCTTCCACCGTGAAATTCTCGTTTGTGTATATGCAGATTTCGCTGGCGATACGCATGGCTTCCAGCGCCAGATCTTTCGCGGCGAGTTTGGTGTGCTTCACCATGGCGCGCGCCGCGGCGAGAGCATACATCCCGCCAGAGCCGATGGCGCAGAGGCCATCGTCTGGTTCGATGACGTCGCCATTGCCAGAGAGGACGAAGGTGGCCTTGGCATCGGCGACGATCAGCAGAGCTTCCAGATGACGCAGGGCGCGGTCCTTGCGCCACTCTTTGGCGAGTTCCACAGACGCCTTCTGCAAATTCCCGGAATGTTCCTGGAGCTTGCCCTCGAAACGCTCGAAGAGCGAGAGTGCATCCGCGGTTGAACCGGCGAATCCGGCCAGCACCTTGTCGTTGAACATGCGGCGCGTTTTCCGCGCAGTGTGCTTCAGAACGTGATCGCCCATGGTCACCTGGCCATCGGCGATGAGCACTACTTTGTTGTCTTTGCGGACGCACAGCACGGTTGTGCCGTGCAACTGCGGCCTCCCGGAGGCATGTCTCATCCTGTAAGTATACCGCGATGGAGGGAGGAGGTCATGGGAGGTGCAAGGGATTGCAGGAAAATTTAGTTTGTGGGGATTTCGTGGAACGACAAGATCTTGTACGACAGAGGCGCTTGCGCGCCCGCGCTATTGATCTGGCAACTGTTGTAGACGATCCCACCTTGTGAGGTACTCCGGTGGCCACCACTAGCAGTGCCGCTGAAGGATGCCGACCCCATTGTCGCGAGCAGATTCCCGGAAGCATCGCGCGTAGTGGCGATCAACACCGCGCCATTAATTCCACCTGTGCCCCTGCCACGGTCACTCCAAAGAAGAATGCCCTGCCCGATTACCAGCACAATTCCGTTCCACGTCGAGTCAGGATCGTAGGTGAGCGTGCCGGTCACCAGGAGCAATCCGTAGCCTGTCTGGTTCCACCGCGTTAGGCTCAGATTCCCATTCACCACCACGGTCATGGGGATCGGGTTCAAAGGGTTCCAGGTTGGCATATTGCTTCCCGATGCCGGCCCCGTAATGACAACGTCGGCGCTCTTCGTGATGTCCTGCACCACCGCATCCAGTGTGGCGGGGGTTAGCCAGCTTTGCCGGACAGCGGTTGGCACGCTTCGATTCGGGACGCTTGGAGTAGTTGGCACGTACGTCGGCGGGGGGCCCAGAGGATATCCAGGATAACTACTCTGAACAGGGTTGACATTGGAAAGAATCGACCAGTAGGAACCATCAAATGGGTTGGTGTACTCGATTGACTCGACCGCGGTCTGGGGAGGCGTGCAAGTGCCGGCGCCCGTGTCTTGGCCATTGACCACAAAGTCGGGTGTTCCAGGGTCCTGATAGGAAACGTTGTTGCCATCCATCGTCACCGCCGCAGGAAAACCAGGGTTGAAGGGAAGGCCACCCGGCAATGGCGGTGTGGGTGAGTCGACTTGCGTGCTGATTTGCGTGGACAGAAGAAGCGGAGCGACCACGTATTGCAGCAGGCGCTTGCTACCGTTTGGAAGCACTGCCAGTGAGGTAATCTCTAAAGCTTGCACGGCGGTGGGCGTCGGTGGAATTGAAGTTGGCAGAATCAGACTCGGGGCCGGGGTCGGAGTGACTCCAACAACGCGGGCGGGGTCGTAGAGCAAAGGGGTCGCCCTATCCAAGACGCCGTCGCCGTTCACATCCAGATTGAGGGCGTATTCCGTGACGGGATTGATGCGCACCCATTTGTAAACCGGACCCGGCATGCTCGCCGATTGATAGGTCGAGTTAATCGTAACGACGTTTGCAGCGCTCAGAGGCCATCCCATTTCGTTCGCATAATCCGAATCTGGGTAGTTCGCCGGGTTCGCACTGGTAGGATCCACGGTCTCTCCGCTCGCCGGATTCAGGATGTAGCGGACATCGGTGAGCTGCATCGCAGGCAAGACTCCTGCCATGGGCATAAAACCTGGATTGGGACTGGTTGGACCATCAAAGTAATCGGGATTTTTCCATAATAGGCGTCCCCGCGCTTCCTCCAGCCCGGCTACAGACGCGTAATAGGCACTGATGGAGGTGCGGTAATTCCCAGCCAGGGCGCTATCGGTCCCCTGTTCGACTATCATGGCAATCGCCACTACGCTGATGAGCATCAAGGCGAAAATGGCGATCAGCAGCGCAGCGCCGCGCTCTTGCCGCCCGTTTTCTCGTTTGTTGCGCTCTTGCTTCATCGATGCTCGCTTGATTCTAATTGGAGGGGTTCAGCCGGTGACCCCTGCCGTTCAATTCGATCAGTTTCAGCTGGCCTGTTTGCGCGTCGGGCTGTTGCGTCTGGACAATCAGAGTAATGTCCACGTCGCGAATATTTTGTGGCGAATTGTACGTCCCCGCAAGTGGACAAGCAACCGCTCCCGTGGGCGTGTCGCACATGAATTGAAAGATCGGCACAGGATTGCCCGTGGGAAACATCGTCGGATACGAGGCGGTAATCTGCAAGAATTGGCCAGTAGCATTGTTCATCACATTCGTAAGAAACGGAACCATGATGCCGGGCGCGGTAGTCGGTCCTGAGGGATCGGTGTCGGTCTTTGCAGCCACGGCTCTGTACAGTGTGGTTCCCTGAAGTTGATAACGAATCCAGCTTACGACGGGCCCGGTCGGCGTCTGCAAGGTCGTCTCTAGGATCAAGTCAAAATCTCCAGGCGTCGTGCAGGTTCCTCCGCCGCCGGTTCCGATGAAGCACGATGTTGCCGAGTATCCCGGGACCCAAGCCACGGGGCTAAAGGCATAGAGCGTGGGATCCGGCAACTTCGAGAACATACCGGCAGAGGGGAATCCCGCGTCGTTCACGTCCCGAGAGATTTGATCCACAGCCAAGCGCGTTTCCTGAAACGCACCGGAAAGCTGTGTCTCGCTGGAGTAGCGTTGCTGGGAAACCTCCAGCAGACCGAACATCGCTCCGCAGATGACCAGGAACACCGCCATCGCCAGAAGCAGTTCGATCAGCGTGAAACCCTTCCGATTATCGACCTGGCGCTTCAATCCTATTTCTCCACCATGGTATCCAGGGTGATGGGATAGGTCGGCGTCTTCATGCCACGCCGGAAAACACCAAGGATAATACGCCTACCCGTGGTGACGTTGGTGATCGGGTTCGTGAAAGTGACCACAGCCCAGCGCACATCGTAGCTGGCGCCGAAAGGGTCGTTCGGATCGGTATAGTTAAAGCTGTAGCCTGGAACTTGCGCTTCCGTAAAATCAATAAGGGGTGGTGAACTGCCCGGGACCACGGAACTTCCAATAACCTGCCCAGGCTGCGAAGGGTCGCCCAGGTAGCAGTTGGTCGCCGGGGGACAGAGCACGCCCAGTGGGTCGGTAAAGGTCGGCGGAGGCGCAACCGGAACTACCAAAGTTTGCTCGCGCATGAATTCCAACTCCCTCTGAGCAAACACCAAGGCCGTTCCGTCGCTTCGATTGTTCGCGTTTAACATGGCCGAAGCGGGAACAAGTTGGGCTACCGCTACCAGTCCTACCAGAATGATAGCCGTGGCGATGAGCATTTCCGTCAGCGTGAACCCGCGCTGGGAATTCCTCGAATTGGAACATGCTCTCATAGAAATTTGCTTCAGCGCACCTGCTGCCAATATCCGGTGGCATCGGCCGTCCAGATCTGGATGGAACCCGCCGGCATCAGTATGACGGCGCGAAAGCCCGCTTCCGGAGCGACGGTGCTGCTCAGATAAAAAACGTTGACGTTCGGCGGAGTCACCGCGCCGCGGGCGTCAAAAGTAACCACCGTGCCTGTCGGAACTGGCGCCACAGGCGCGGTTCCGCTGACCGCTTGCGAAAGCATCGCAGAAGCTCCCGGAACACTTCCGGCCATCAAATTCCCCGTTGGCCCCAACAGGACCATCTTTTCGCCAGGGTCTGGTATGCCATTCCCGTTCGAGTCCGCCCAGACGAGCGTAAGAGTTGGATCGCCAGAATAGGCCTGCTGGACCTGACAGTTCACCGTTTTGTTCAAGCGGATGGCCTCGTAGCGGGAAAGACGCAGGATATCGGCCATTTGCGAAGCGGAATTTGTTAATTGATAGGCGTGGTAGGCGCGGAGGAATGCGGGCAGGCCGATGGCCATCAAGATCAGAGCGACGCCCAGCGTGACGAGCAATTCGGTCAGACTGAAGCCGAACTCGCCCCGGGATGCGGATTGTGTGTCGAACGTGCGCCGTTTCATGAAATACAATTCCCATGCATCGCCCTGCGGTGCGAAAGCCTGATCTATTGTCAACTGGGACTACTAAATTAGCAGGATTCCGGGTCAACTGATAGGCGCTATCCTTCTGGGTATTATTGAGCTATTTACACCCAGACCGAGAAGGGTAGGCCTTCCAGACGGGCCAAACAATTGCCGGAATCACACCACCGGGTTTACTGCAGTTTAATTCTTTTCCTTCACTTTTCCGCCGGTTTCCTTGTAGTGCTTTTCCAGACCTTCCTTGGTGAAGAAGTCCGCGGGCAGGTTGGGATTGGCTTTGCAGGAAGAATAGAACAACTGGGAGGCTCGCCGGTCATTGTGCACGTGGGTGAGTTGCATGGGAGTCTGAACGCCGTCATTGAGCTGGTAATTCGAGAAGATCGTCAAGTCGTCATCTACTTGCCCGGTTTCTTCATTCTTGGTGGTTACATTCATGCGCGAAGGTAAGTGGGTAGTCTGATCGAAAGCCACGCGGATGGAGCCATCTTCATTGGGATCGGTGATCTCCAGCCAATCCACCTGGCGCAAATCGGCGGTGGTGCTTCCGGCATAGTGAAGGAAGACATCCGGCTGCTTCGCCTTGATGAGCAACACGTTGCGAAGATTGTGCTTCGCGGCGGCCTGAAAATCAGAGACGGCAGTGGCCGGAGCTTCGTTCACCCCGCCTTTATCCATGGTCCAGCCTTCATTTCCAGAGAAGACTTGGACAAATATGCCGCCCTTCACAGGCATGGGCAGAGAACCGATGAGCACGGCCAGGAAGCTGGCTTTGTTGGTGCTGGTGACCACGACTTCCGTCCGATTCTTGTCTGGGAAATGCCAAAAATTGCGGTAATTGGCGTAGCCGATCAGGCCGCCACTGTGTTCAAACTGCGCCATGCGGCCTTCGCACTGCAATTCGCCGTACTCGCGATAGGCGGCATCGCCAAGCGCCGCGATGGCGTCGTGCACAAGCTGCTTGGCCTTTGCCGCGTTCTTGTCCGGGTCGTACAGCACCGGATTTTGCGCAGCGGCGAAGGGCGCTAGCAGCACCAGAACCAATGCGAGAACGAAGCAACTCTTGATCCACTTCATCCGCACAATACCGAGCCTCCGTTAACATTCAGAATTTCGCCGGTGATGAAATTCGCCAGATCCGAAGCAAGAAACAGGATGGGCCCGGCGATTTCTTCCGCGGTTCCGGGACGCCCGAGGGGAATCACATTGGCAGCCATTTTTTGCCCTGCCTTGGAGTCCAGAACGGGGTTGGACATGTCCGTGGCCACCCAGCCCGGGGCAACGCTGTTCACCAGGATGCCGTAGCGCGCTAATTCGCTGGAAAGCCCTTTGGTAAGACTGACGATCGCGCCCTTGGACGCGCCATAGTGTGTGTGGAAGGACTCGCCCCGCTGCGCGGCCGTGGAGCTGATGGGAATAATCTTCCCAGCCTTCTGCTTGATCATCTGCGGCACCGCAAAGTGAATCACCGAATAGACGCTCTTCAAATTGACGCGAATCATGTCGTCCCACTGCTTCTCAGTCATTTTTTCGATGGGCAAATCTTCCACGTTCCACACGCCTGCGTTGGCCACCAGAATGTCCAAGCGCCCCAGCCTGGTGATGCAATGCTCAACCAGCTTTTTGTTGTCGGAGTGCTTGCCCGCATCGGCCTTGAACGCCTCGACGCGCGTACCATGCTTCGCGGCCTCCTGCTCGACCTGTTTGGCGGCTTCCTTGGCGGAGTTGTAGCTGAACACAACATCGGCGCCGGCCTGGGCAAACAGCTTCACCGCGGCTGCGCCTATTCCCCGCGATCCTCCGGTGATGAGTGCCGCCTTTCCTGCGAGTGAAATCATGATTCCCCCATTCTAAGATTCTTATACCTGGTGCGTGGTTGGCCCGGTAAGGCACCGTATTCGGCGGCTACCGCGTCGGTGCAACCCCACGCCCTACCCGCGCCGCCGCTATAAAGTCCTCAAAAAGCTTGCTTGCCAGGGCATCCCCTGACATGCGTTCGGGGTGCCATTGGACCCCGACCACCCAATTGGAATCGCCCGTCCACTCGACGCTTTCAACGATGCCGTCCTCGGCCTGGCCTGTGATCCGCAGATTGCGTCCGAGCTTCTGAATGGACTGGTGATGGGAGCTGTTCACCTCGGCGCTCGTGTCGTGGGCCAAGGCGTGGAGGCGGCTTCGCCCGACGAAATGAGCTTGGTGGCGGGGGTCATCCTTGGGAGGGAGCGGCAAGTCCTGCTTCCGGTGGGCGATCTTTGTGCCCGTTTCACTGTGCAGATCCTGGATTAGCGTGCCACCAAGATAGACATTGAGGAGTTGGCAGCCATAGCAGATTGCCAGGACCGGCTTCCTCTCGGCGAAAGCGTGATCGAGGATAGTGCGGTCGGTGCGTTCGCGCGGCGGATCCGCCGGAGCCGACTTTCCGTGGTTTGCGGTGCCGTATTCGGCAGGGTCAACGTCCGCAGGGCTCCCCGGCAACACGAAGCCATCCAAGCCCGGCAATTGCCCTTTCAAAGCATCGGGTTGAGCCAGGGAGAGGAGAACCGGCTCGCCTCCGGCCGCCTGAACGGCTTCCATGTAATTCCGGATCTTGGGCAGATTGCCTTGGGCTTCCTCCTGCGATGTCCGCCAGGGGATGCCGATCCTCGGTCGGTTGGGGCCATTGGTTGCCATGGAATCCAGCATCGTAACATTCGGCCAAGGTAGCGGCAACCGGGCCCGGAAGTTGGTCACATGGTTCCAAGGTCACTTCGCCGGGGTGGCGTCGAGAATCGGGGTGTCTCTTCCCAGGAGCGTGCGACCGGGTTGTCCGTTGAGATCGAAGACGATGACTTCATTCTCGCCGGAGTGCAACCAGGGGCCGGGGACGTACAGAGTTTTCTGAGGGCCGATTCTCCAGACGCGGCCCAAGGCCCTGCCATTCAGCCAGACTTCCCCTTTTGTGAAGGCGCTGGTATCGAGAAAGGTGTCCGCGGGCGTGTCGACGGGGAAAGAGGCGCGGTAGAAACAGGGACCTTCGCAGGGCGTGCGCGCAAATGGCAACTTGGCGGGCTCCGCCAAGGGCAAAGGATAGATGTCCCAACCGAGGACCGGTTTGCCGGAGAGGGTCACCTGTTTGGTGATGCCCTTGCGCTCGCCCCGCATGGAGACGTTGAAGTTAATCCTGCCCGTGTTTTCGACGAGAATATCCAACCGAGCCCCGGCAGGAGGTACCTCCACGCGAAGGCGATTCTGCGAGAGGCGGCGATCGAGGGCGCCAATCAGCTTGCCATCCAGATAGACCTGGGCATAGTCGTGGAGTTCGTCGAGAGCGAGAGCGCCCGCGGCAGGTCCGTCGAGATGTTTGCGGTAGAGGATGTAGCCATAGGCCTGGTCCAGGTCCTCCATGCTGAGGATTTGTTCGGAGTGCACCGGAGCAGGGAGCACATTCCAGAGGGAGACCCCTTCTGCCAGATTGAAAGGCGGAACTTTCATTGGGGGCGGTTGAGTTGGAACGGGAGGCGGCGTGGTTCCCGTAGTCTTGGCAATGAGATCTCGGAAGGCGAAATACTTCGGTGTGGGGCGGCCGCTCTCATCAAGTGGGGCGGCGTAATCGTAGCTGGTGACATCCGGCTCGTAATTCTTGCCATCGCTGTTGGCGCCATTCATCCAGCCAAAGCTGGTGCCGCCGTGAAACATGTACAGGCTGACGGAATAACCCTGGCGCAAAATCCATTCCAAGTTCGAGGATTCGTTGGGGGTATTGGCATTGGCATGCTTGCTGCCCCAGTGATCAAACCAGCCGTCCCAGAATTCACTGTTGAAAAAAGGGCCGTCGGGACGGAGCTTTTTCAACTCGGCGAAATTCTTCTCGGCTTCGCCGGGGCCCCAAGCCCCAAAGTTGATGGCAACAACCAGGCCCGGAACGGAGCCCGCGGGAATTTCCTCCGCGCCGTCCGCCGTATACATCAGCGATTTAGTGAATCCCGAATCCACAAACATGCGGTGAATCTGCTCGGTGTAGGCATGGTCATCGCCGAAGGAGCCATATTCGTTTTCCACTTGGACCAAAAGGATGGGGCCACCATTGCCAATCTGCAGTGGGGCGAGTTCCTGGCCAAGGCGCTTGATCCAGCGGGCGGCAGGCTCGATGAATTTTGGATCTCGGCTGCGCACAATGGTGGAATGATCTTTCAGCAGCCAGGCGGGGAAGCCTCCGAAGTCCCATTCGGCGCAGGAATAGGGACCGGGGCGCAAGTTGACATACAGGCCTACCTGCTGCGCTTCACGAACGAATTCGGCGACGTCGTTGTTGCCGGAAAAATCGTAGGCGCCGGGGCGAGGTTCATGCGCGTTCCAGAAGACATAAGTGGTGATGGTGTTGAGGCCCATGGCCTTGGCCATGCGAAAGCGATCGCGCCAATAAACGCGCGGGACGCGTTGATAGTGCATTTCACCAGCGATGATCTGGAAGGGTTTGCCGTTAAGAAGGAACTTGCCGTTCTGAACGGCGAAACTTCCCGGAGCGGCTTGCTGTGCCGAAGCTGCGGAAGAAATGAATGCCAGTGAGAGAATGAGGAAAAAAGAGAACCATCTGCAGTTCATGGCTCCCAGTTTGCGCGTGAAAACGCCAGTTGCCAAGTCTAGGCGTGTTTTTTTGCGTCGGTGCTTTTGGGAGCGGCGCTTCCTTTTGAAGGATCGGGATTTGCCAGGACTTTCGCGGCTTGCGCTGCCCTGAATTTCCGCAAGGCTTCGCGGTATTCGGGATATTTGACTCCCAAAATTGCCGTCGCGAAGAGCGCCGCGTTGATGGCGCCTGGTTTTCCGATTGCCAGCGTTCCCACGGGAATGCCTCCTGGCATTTGCACCATGGAAAGCAAGGAATCCAGGCCCTTCAGCGATTGCGACTCCATCGGCACGCCCAGAACGGGCAGCAACGTTTTAGCTGCAGTAACACCAGCCAAATGCGCGGCGCCACCCGCGGCCGCGATAATTACCTGCATGCCGCGATGCTCCGCTGCCGCCGCGTATTCGAATAGTACGTCTGGCGTGCGATGCGCGGAGATCACGCGCGTCTCAAACGGTACGCCCAGTTCCTGGAGAGTTTTCGCGGTGTGCTCCATGGTCTCCCAATCCGACGAGGAGCCCATGATCACGCCAACAAGAGCCGTGTTTTGCTTTTCTGCTTCACCCCTTGCGCTGTTTTTCATGTGTATGAAGTACCGTCCTGATTTGAGTGTTGCTCACAAAAGAGAATGCCGGCCAACGGGCCGGCTTCGCATCGTAACAGGCTTCTATTCTACGAAGTTTCTGCACGCGATGCGACTTTTCCGCGCTCCTTCCAGGCATGGCGCAATTGGCCGACCAGATAGAGGGAACCTGTGATGAAGACTGCATCTTCGGGTTGGGCCTTTGCCAGTGCGGCTTCCAGAGCTTGTTCCGCTTCGGGATGGACGGTGTAGCGCTCCGCGTTATGGCCGGCCATACGGGCGAGTTGCGCGGCGCTGATGGCGCGCGGGGTTCGCGGTTCCGTGAAGAACACTTCGTACGCACGCGGGAAAAGAGCGCCCGTGACTTCGTCTACGGCTTTGTCACGCATAGCCCCGAAAACCATGTACACCTTGCGGCCTTGAAAATTCTGTTCGAGAAATACTGCCAGCTCCTTGGCCGCGCCAGGATTATGCGCTCCATCGAAGTACACGTCGGGCCCGGACGCTACCCTTTCAATGCGTCCTGGCCATTGTGTTGTGGCAATGCCTCTTACGATGTTTTCATCGCTGATACGGTAGCCGCGCTCTTGCAGCAAGCGGGCTGCAGCGAGGGCGTTCAGCGCATTTTGCAACTGGAAGCGTCCGGGTAAACGTGGAGATAGTTCATAAGTACGGCCCGTTGCGTTCTCCATTGCGGTGGCGCGCGCGCAGGTTTCTTCGCTGGGCTTCTCAATCATGCGAAACACTTCGGTCGTTTCCAAGACCGGGCAGTGCAATTCCCGCGCACGTGCCAGTAAGACTTCTCGCACTTCCGGGACTTGTGGCGCAATCACCGCGGGCGTTTGCGGCTTCAGAATGCCGGCCTTCTCCGCGGCAATCTCCGCCAACGAATGGCCCAGGAAATTTTCGTGATCAAAATCAATGCGCGTGATGATGGAAATCACGGGCGTAACAATATTTGTGGCGTCCAGCCGCCCGCCAAGCCCTACCTCGAACACGCCAAAATCCACATGCTCGCGCGCGAAGATCTCAAAAGCCAATGCGGTCACGCTTTCGAAATACGTGGGGTGGGCACGCAGCTTCCCTTCCGCTAGTAACTCCTCGATGACGGCTTGTATTCGCGTGAAGGTTTCCGCAAACAGTTCATCACTGACTTCCACGCCGCTGATGCGTATGCGCTCATTGATGCGCTCGAGATGCGGCGAAGTGTTCAGGCCAGTGTGGAATCCGGCATCGCGCAGGATGGATTCGAGGAACGCCGCCGTGGAGCCTTTGCCGTTTGTGCCCGCAACGTGCACCGTGGGATAGGCGCGGTCTGGCCGACCGAGGCGCTCCGCCAGCACGGTGATGTTTTGCAGGTCGAATTTTGCGGCGGAGGCCTGTGTGGGAGCGGCCAATTCGCGGCCAAGAGACAAAAGATACCGGACCGCGGTTTCGTAATTCATTTCAGGAGATCAGGAGGTCAAGCGTGTTGGCGATGAAGGCTTTCATGTCCTTGCGGTGAACCACGGCATCCAGGAATCCATGCTCGAGAAGGAATTCCGAGCGCTGGAATCCTTCCGGCAGCTTTTGCCGGATGGTCTGTTCGATGACGCGGGGCCCAGCGAATCCGATAAGCGCGCCTGGTTCACCGATGTTGAGGTCACCCAGCATGGCGAAGCTCGCAGTGACGCCTCCTGTGGTTGGGTCGGTCAGCACGGAAATGTAGGGGAGCTTTTCTTCGTCGAGGCGCGCGAGTGCCGCGGAGACTTTTACCAATTGCATCAAGCTGATGGTGCCTTCCATCATGCGGGCACCACCGGAGCAGGAGACGATGATCAGCGGCTGCCGCGTTTCGATGGAAAGTTCGATGGCGCGCGTGACCTTTTCTCCAACGACCGCGCCCATCGAGCCGCCGATAAATCCAAACTCCATCGCGCAGCACACGACCGGCCTGCCATTGAGTTGGCCCTCGGCCGTGCGGATGGCATCGTTCATGCCCAGCTTTTTTTGCGAATCCTTGATGCGTTTGGCGTAAGGCTTGGTGTCGACGAATTTCAGGGGATCGGTGGAAACCATCCCGGCGTCGTGTTCCGTCCAATTGCCGTCCAGCAGCATGCCCAGGCGCTGGGTGGAATTCATCCGGAAGTGGAATTGGCACTTAGGGCAGACGAGGAGGTTCTCTTCCAAGTCCTTGCGGAAGACGATGGCCCGGCAGGACTCGCACTTGGTCCACAAGCCCTCGGTGCGCACGCGGCGCTCTTCCGGCGGTGTGGCCTGATCGATGGATTTTTTGTCGCGCTTAAACCATGACATGGGAAAGTGTTGGGCTCTCGGTTGTAAGTTCTAAGTTTTAAGTTATCAGTTTCAACGTAACTTCGCCAATTCTCCGCTCGCCCCAGAGACACGCTTTGCATTACTTAAAACTGATTACTGAAAGCTGAGAACTTCAGTAGTCGATGCCTCGCCGAGCCAGTATACCCTTGGTGTAGGGGTGTTTCACTTCTTTCATCTCCGTGACCAGGTCGGCCTCCTCGACCAGCAGCGGGTGAGCATTGCGTCCCGTGCAGATGACGTGGACCTGTTCGGGGCGTTTTTTGAGAGCGTCCACTACCTTCTCGGGATCCAACATCTTGTAGCTGATGGTGTAGTTGATCTCATCGAGGATCACCAGGTCGTACTTGCCGCTGTAGATCGCTGCGCGCCCGGTTTCCCAGCACTTCTCGGCCAAGCGCATATCTTCAGGATCGGTTTCCGCGCCGCCGATCTTAACGAAGCCGCGCCCCATGGGGCGGATTTCGAATTTGTCGTCGCCCAGCATCTTGGCAGCGTCCAGTTCGCCGTAGTGCCACGAACCCTTGATGAACTGCACCATCAGCACGCGCAAGCCTTGCCCCACGGCGCGAAACGCCGCGCCCAGCGCGCAAGTAGTTTTGCCCTTGCCAGGCCCGGTATAGACGATCAGCAATCCCTTTTCATTCGCCATTCGTGTGCTTTCCCTGCGCTCACTCGGGGTGCACGCGCCAAACCACTTATCATACCCCTCCCATGGTCCATCGTCCTTTCGTTTGAAGTGTCCTGCACTTCGGACCAGTAGGCTACGCGGCCGCCTTGGCATAGGCTTTGTCCACTTGGGCGGAGTCGTTATTGGGGAACGAAGCGAGGTCGCCGTGTACTGCGAGCACTGCGGATTGAAGATCTACTCTGAACATCCTGTGTGCACGCGCTGTGGCCGAGCGCCATTGCACGAGTGGATTCAATTGATCAGTCTGGCCGTACTGCTCCTGGCGACGATTGGAAATTCCGTCGCGGGCATGTTTTTGTTACCGAAGTTATCAGCGATGCACCCGTCATCACTGTTCTTTCGCGGGTGGCTGTGGGCGGACCGGGAGAGCACGCTTTATGGATGGATGCCGCTAGCCACGGCGTTGCTGCTGTGGGAGTTCCTGGTCTACCGAAAGATTCGCAAAGCCAAACCGGTAACAAAGGTTAGAGGGTGGGTGAGCCGCAAAATTCTGACATTTGTGCTTGCGGCGGGCTTTGCGCCAATACTGCCGTGGTGGATCCCCGCCAATCAGCCTTCGGACAAGATGCTGGCAGCGCTTTCGCGCTATCCCGGTTTGCCGAGCGCGATTTCCTGGGGGGGAGTACTGTTGGTTGCTATTGTGCTCTGTGTAAAGGCGGAGACACGCGACTCTCTGCTTGGGCACGGGAAGGTGCTATCGCTCATAAGCTTGGGAGCGCTGGCCTTGTTTCTGACTTTGACCTTAGTTGGATGGTCGCTGAGCTGAGCGGTAGGGCATCACTCCAAGCCCAGGCGTTTGACCAGAGTTTCGATAATCACGTGAACATGTGCGAGCGCGATTTCTCCCAAACTCTCTTTTGGGTGCGCAATCGTGTCGCGCAAGATGATCCAGAGCCCGGGGCGATACACATCGTCATCACCAGGGCAAATGGCGCCCGTAAGCTGAACAATCTCAAAATGTGGAATTTGCGTAAGGTCCAAATCCACAAGCAATGAAGAATTGGGAAGAGGCGGGGGGGTTGCGACTAATTCCGTTAATACGCCGCGGGCATCGTCCACCAGATCGCGGAAGCCCTGAGATACGAGCAACGCGTCGATATCTCGCGGAGTTGGCTGTTCCATTTCGAGCAGATCGTAGTCTGGCAAGGGCTTCATTAGAGGAATTTCGATGGCCGCCGAGGGTTGTTGTTTGTCAGGTGAGATGCGCAAGGACATGGGACCTTCCGCCGGACATTCTTCCATGGATCGCGGGAAAAGGCATCTTTAAGGCACCAGACGGTTTCCCTGACGTTGGGAATGACGTCGGCCAAGGCGGGGCAGCCTACCTTTCATTTAGGATAGGGGCTGCCGGAGAGGATGGCGAAGGCGCGATAGATTTGTTCCGTCAACATCACGCGGGCGAGTTCATGCGAATAGGTCATCGGGCTGAGTGAGATCTTCTGCTTCACGCGTTCGCGGAGTTCGTTGGGGAATCCGTCGGCATCGCCACAGACGAAAATAAGCTCTCGCGTACCGCGATCGCGCAACTCTCCCAACCATTTCGCAAAGCCTTCCGAATCGTAGGATTTCCCACCGGCATCCAGCAATACAGCAGTGGCGGCACGGTCGGCGTCCAATTTTTTCAGGGCCGCCGCCGCGTCGCGCACTTCCGTCACTTCCGTTGGGGAGGACCTCGCGATGCGTTTCACATACTCATCGAGGAGGGTGCTTAGCTCTGCCCGGCGCGTCTTTCCAAGAAAAATCAGGCGAATCTTCATGTCGCGAGTCTATCGCGTCAGGCTCCGTGGTTGTCACTTTTGTGATCTTTGCGGAGCTCGGTCCACCCGTACTTTTTCCGTTTTTCCAGCAGGGTCTTACGACTGATTCCCAGAATTTTAGCCGAGCGACCGATCTGATTGCGGGTGGCCTTCAACGTCGCCTCGATGGCGTCACGTTCGACATCTTCGAGCGAACGGGAACCCGCTTCCTGCGGGTGGCCGTTCAGATGGGCCCGCAGATGAGCGGGCAAATGTTCCGCTTCGAGTACTTCTCCCTGGCCGCAGATCACGGCGCGTTCCAGCGTGTCGCGCAATTCGCGCACGTTGCCAGGCCAGCGGTAGGATTCCAGAACTGCTTTCGCCAGATCGCTCAAGCGGACTTTCGGTTTCCCGTGGGTGGCGCCAAGCCCCGCCAGAAGAAGCTCCGCCAGCGCCAAAATGTCCGCGCGGCGTTCCCGCAGAGGAGGCATCCAGATCTTGACTAAATCCAACCGGTAATACAGATCTTCGCGAAAGCGCCCCTGTTTTACCGCGGTAGCCAAATCCGCGTTGGTAAGCGCAATGATGCGCGCTTCGACGCGCAGGTGTTCCTTGCTGCCCAACCTCTCAAATACACGCTCTTCCATCACGCGCAAGAGCCGCGCCTGGGCGCTGGGCGTCAGCGCCGCCACTTCATCGAGGACGATGGTGCTTTTGGCGTCCAGTTCGAAGCGCCCGTGTTTTCGCTCGGCCGCGCCGGGAAACGCACCGCGCTCATGCCCGAAAAGCTCGCTCTCCAGCAAAGGTGCAGGCAAGCTTTCGCATTCGATTTTTAGAAAGGGAGTATCGCGCCGGGGCCCAATTTCGTGGATGAGGCGCGCGAAGTAGTCCTTACCGGTACCGCTTTCGCCGGTGATCAGGACTGTGGTGGGAACGGGGGCAACACGCTCCGCAAGTTCGAAAAGGCGTTGCGACGCCGGATCCTTGCAGATCCAGGGCAATCGCTCGCTAGCAAT
>Ga0181538_10000975_pt1 | contig 33327 bp, 27 predicted proteins | sample PEATcosm2014_Bin_40_FD_119773 | JGI IMG/M metagenome (GOLD analysis project Ga0181538, IMG submission 119773) | Peatland microbial communities from MTU Mesocosm Facility, Houghton, MI, USA - PEATcosm2014_Bin23_30_metaG | ecosystem: Environmental > Terrestrial > Soil > Wetlands > Peat | place... | reverse complement strand
GCCGGCGTTGTAGTAGGCGGCGTCGATCGCTTCCTGCACATCGCCGCGGGTTTCTTTCAGCACCTTGCCCATTTCGCGGGTCATGTCGCGGGCATAGTCTTCTTTGCGCTCGATCAGGATCTCAGCGGCGCGGAAGACCATCTCGGCGCGCCGGGGCGCGGGCACCAGACGCCATTTCGCAAACGCACGCTTGGCCGCATCCACGGCTGCATCTACGTCGGTCTTATTCGATCGCTGGAAGATGGCGACCACTTCGCGGGTGTCCGCGGGGTTGCGGTCTTCGAAAGTCAGTCCGCTAGCCGATTCGACCCATTCACCGTCTATGAAATTCCGGAAAACCTTGGTCTTAGTCGTGCTGCCATCGATCACCGGCTTGGTCAGGGTATCGGTCGCCATGGAAGCCTCCTGGGAATAGTGCAGACCCTCCATGCTAACAACCGGGGTGAAGACGGGCAAGCGAGGGAGAACCACCTGGCGTGTCCATTCGGGTGTCAAGTTTCGCTGGATCGGGCCAGCCGGCAGTGGGTAATCTAGCCAGTGCGTGGATTTCGACAAACCACTGCCGCTCTGGTATTGGATTTTGATGGTTGCGCTTCTTTGGTCCCTTGTCCAGGCGATTGCGAGCGGATTGAACCGTCAGGTCCAAATGTCTCGAACCAGCCGATTCATACGCGTAGTTCTAGGGTCACTCTGGGCAATCATGATCCTATTAGGGTTAGCTCTGCACATTTGGAAGGTCTACCGATAGGCCCTTTTTTAGCCATTGTCCTGATCTCTTCTGATAAGCACCCCACGTCACTTTCGTAACCCTTTCACCCCCTGACCCAAGTTTAATACCCATCCCAGCAGAGATATGATGGTCATAGTTCGAGAGATATCCCGTATTCTCAGAATCTTGCAGTGAGGTTGGCACAAACTCGTGTCGAGTAAACTCAAGCCGGAACTCTACGTCGCTTGGAGGACGGTGACGTACCGCAGCGTGCTACTGCTGACGCTGGCAGCGGCACTGATCTTTGTTGGGTTCATGCACGTGGTTTTTCCGAAATTCACCGACTCAACGGTGAAGGCGGTAGGGCAATTTTCCTCGGTCTTGATGGAAAAGGTTGCAGGCCTGGCGCCTCCGCTCAAGGCGCCGTCGGCCTCGGTTTCGCAGCAGGCACATTTCACCGCGCTCGATGGCACGGTCCGTGTCAGGAAAGGCAATGGCAATAGCTGGATCAACGCCGACTACAACGTGCCGCTTGAGAAAGGCGACGTGGTGCAGACCGGCGCCGAAGGCATGGCCAAGATTGTTTTCAACGACGGCACCAACTACACCGTGAAGCAGGATTCGCTGATCGTAATCGAAGAGAACTCGGCGAACGATCAGCAACAAACCAATGTTGCCGTGGCGGTGACGACCGGCACCGTGGACCTGACTACGGCGACCTATGTTCAGGGTTCGAAGTCGCAGGTGATTGTCGCCGGCGCGAAGGCTTCGCTGGCGCCCGATTCGTCGGCCATGGTGCACAATAATCCCAAGGACGACCAGCACGAAATCTTGGTGAAGAAAGGCAGCGGCGAAGTCGAGCGCAATGGAGAAGTCGTGCAACTGTCGACCTGGGAGAAGGTCAGTTTCCAAAGCCAATCCAAAACCATGGAACGAGCCACGGAAATCGGTCCGCCCACGCCCATCACGCCGGGAAACATGATGCCGGTTTTCATCAACGCCGGAGAGAAAACGAAGGAAGTGGAGTTTGCCTGGACGCCGATGGCCAATGCCGCCGAGTACCGGTTGCGTATTTCGCACAATCCATACTTTTCGTCATTGTTGCTGGATCGCAAGGTGGAGACGCCGAGTGTGGTTGTGACCGGTCTGCCCGTCGGTGCTTACTATTGGTCGATTCAGTCCTACGATGCGGCTGGCAAGGAGTCGGTGGAAAGCGAAAAGAATCGCTTTACCATCATCGTCAAGACCAAGGAAAAAATAGAACTGTCGCTCGAAATCGATCCTCTGGTCCAGCACGGACACGTGATCGAAGTGACCGGCAAGACCGAGGTGGGAGCGCGGGTGATGGTGAACGGCAGGGAAGTGCCCATCGTCAGCGACGATGGGACGTTCCACTATTTCACGCCGCCCTTGGCGAATGGAGAGAACCTGATCACCGTCACCGCGCAGAACTCGAAGGGCGGAGTCAATACCCACCAGGAAAAAGTGGTGATTCAGTGAGGATTAGGAATCTAGTCGCTCGTCGTTCGCTGATGGCTGCTCGAAAGACCAACCGCAGCGCCGAACAGCGAACGGCGAATGACGGTTTGGGCTGGAAGGTTCAGAATGATGTTCGGAACCGCCGGGTGCCGAGATGGCAACCAGTTCTGCCGAACATCGAAGTAGAATAGAGGAAACGTACAATAGAAGAGGCTAGGGGAGAACGACTCACACGGAAAGGCCCAGGTTCCAGGGGCGAGGCGAATTCCCGGAGAGAGAAGTACTGTCATGTCAAACAACGGGTTTAATAACGGCTCATCGCGTTCGCACAATCTGCGTTCATTGTTCAGCATGTTTTCGAGTGACCTCGCCATCGACCTGGGCACGGCCAACACGCTGGTGTACGCGCGCGGCAAAGGCATTGTGGTAAACGAGCCTTCAATCGTGGCCATCAACAAGAATACCGGCGAAGTTGAAGCCGTGGGCAAAGAGGCCAAGGAGATGCTGGGGCGTACGCCCGGCAACATCGTGGCCATCAAGCCGATGAAAGACGGCGTCATTGCCGACTTCAAGGTCACCGAGAAGATGTTGAACTATTTCATTCAGAAGGCGCACAACCGCAAGATGCTGGTGCATCCGCGCATCGTGATCGGCGTGCCTTCGGAAATCACGCAGGTGGAAAAGCGCGCGGTCATGGATTCCGCCTATCGCGCCAAGGCGAGTGAAGTTCACCTCGTCGAGCAAGCCATGGTGGCCGCCATTGGCGCAGGCCTGCCGATCACCGAGCCGAGCGGCAACATGGTGGTCGACATCGGCGGCGGCACCACCGACATCGCGGTAATTTCGCTCAGCGGCATTGTTTATTCCCGTTCCGTGCGCATGGCCGGCAATCAAATGGATGAGGCCATCATGAACTACCTCAAGCGGAAATATAACCTGCTGGTGGGCGAGCGCACGGCCGAGCAGATCAAGATGGAAATCGGCTCCGCCTATCCGCTCGACAAGCCGCTGACCATGGAAATCAAAGGCCGCAACCTGATCGAAGGCGTGCCCAAGACGATCACGGTGGACGACAGCGAAATTCGCGAGTCGCTGAGCGAATGCGTTTCGACCATTATGAATGCCATCCGCGTGGCGCTGGAACGCACGCCGCCGGAACTCTCCGCCGATATCAGCGACCGCGGCATCGTGCTGACCGGCGGCGGCGCGCTGATCAAGAATCTCGACAAGCGCATCCGCGAAGAAACGGGATTGCCCGTCTCGATCGCCGACGATCCGCTCTGCAGCGTCGTGCTCGGCACCGGCAAGATGCTCTCGGACTTCAAGCTGCTCAGAAAAATTTCGATCGAGTAGATCTCCGCAGGCTTCGAGTGACGATAACCATCTCAGGACGACGGGCTCACTGAGAACTGACAACTGAGAACTGAGAACTGAGAACCGCTGTTATGGACGTCCTCGGACGCTACCGCAACCTGATCGTGTTGGTAGGAGTGTTGTTCGCCCAGGTGCTCGGCTTGGCCGTCCAGGTCAAGCGCACCAGCGACAGCGAATCGACGCGTTTAATCCGCGTTTGGGCGGTGGGCGCGGTCACTCCTTTCGAAAGGGCCCTGGTATGGATGCAAACCTCCAGCGGCAACCTCTGGCACAACTACTTCTACCTTCGCGGAGTGCGCGCCGAGAACCGCAGCCTAAAAGCGCAAATTGAGCAAATGAGGTTGGAGCAGGTGCGGATGAGCCAGGACGCCGATCAGGCGCGCCGTCTGCAGGCCTTGCTCGCCTTCAAGGAACAGTTCATTTCGCAGACCATGGCGGCGCAGATCATCGGGGGAACTGGCAGTGAGTTGTCGCGCTCGGTTTACATCGACAAAGGGTACAAGGACGGCATCAAAGCCGACATGGCGGTCATCACTGCGGACGGCATCGTGGGCAAGGTGTTGCGCGTGTACCGCTCCACCTCGCTGGTGCTCTTGATCGACGACCAGACCAGTGGAGTGGGCGCCATCCTCGACAAAACGCGGCTGCAAGGCATATTGCGCGGCACGCCGTCGGGCGAGGTGGTGCTCGAAAAAGTCATGAGCGACGAAACCGTGCCCGCCGGAGAACTGGTCCTGACCAGCGGCGGAGACGGCATTTTTCCCAAAGGTCTTCTGGTCGGCCGGGTAACAAGAGTTACGCCCGGCAGTGAGCTCTTTCTCAATATTCGAGTGCATCCCGCTGCCGATCTCAGCAAGCTGGAAGAAGTGCTGGTCGTAACGAAGATTGATGAAAGGCAGGCCGAGCCCGACCAGACCGGCGTAGCCCGCGCCGTCGATATCCTGGCAGAGCGCCTGCCGGGAGTGCCTTCCAAGTCCGAGAGTGCTGAAAAAGATGGTGAGAAGGGTGCCGCGGGAACTGCTAAGACCACTACGAGCACAACAGCGCCCGGCGCACCAACTAGCCCAGGCTCCGAGGCGAAGCCAAAAGCCGCGCCCCCACAAGCTTCTGCCAGCGGGGGCGCGCCCGTAGCATCTCCTGCGGGAGCTGGCTCGGGAACAGTTTCCAGCGCTTCTTCCGGATCGTCTCCCAGAACCACGCCGACCTCAACCGGTACCGAGGGTGTGAAAGTTTCCCCCAAGCCCGTGAAGGCAGCGGTTGCGCCCAAACCGCAACCCGCCGTCGAGGATAGTCCGCACTAACGTGGCCATCACTTACACATCGGGAGAACAGGTTGAGGTTTATCGTTTTAGCATTCCTGCGACGATTCTGATTCCGCTGATCGCTGTTTTCCTGCAGGCGTGGCTGTCGCGGCGCTTTCCTTTCTTCACGATCTTCGATCTTCCCTTGCTGGTCGTGATCGGTTTCGCGACGGCGCGGCGCAATCCCCTGGCTGGCCTGTTCACGGGCGGCTTGATCGGCATTCTGCAAGATGCGCTGACGGGTCTCCAAATCGGGCTCTACGGAATCTCGCTGACGGTGGTGGGATTCGGCGCGTCGTCGCTGGGCATCAAGCTGGATGTGGAAAATGCCGGAGCTCGTTTCCTGCTGACGATTTTCTTCTACGTGGTGCATGAGGTCGTCTTCTTCATGATTGCCCGCGGCCTGGTCGGGTTGCGCATAGCGTGGAGCTGGCCGCACGAATTGTTGTCGGGTGTGGCGAATGCAGTGCTGGGCATCCTGGTCTTCATGATGCTCGATCGCGTCAAGCAGCGAACATAATCCACATCGTCATTTGTGGTCATTCATTTGTCATCCTGAGCGCAGCGAGGGGCCTGCATTTGAACTCGCTATGCAAAGATCCTTCGCTTCATTCAGGATGACAGCGCGGATTTATGCCCATATCACGATGGCATAAGCCAGCGCAGCCGCGGCTAGCGTGGACAAAAGATTGACCGCTTGGTTGCTGATCCAGCCGCGGCGCTGCAGCGTCGCCCCCAGAAGGCTGTCGATGAGCATGCCGGCGAAGCCGGCGGCCACTGGGATCCAGAGCTGACCCCGAAGAATCGTCAAGCCCACCGATGCGACCCCAGCAATCGCCATACCGGCTGCCATGCCGGCCACGCTTCCAGAAATCGTGATGCCGCCGTCCGTGCCTGCCGGGACGCGTTCCCAGGTCGTGATCAGCCGCGCATCGGGGCCGCGGTATTGCCCGATTTCGCTGGCCACAGTGTCGGTCGCCGCTTCGGCCAGAGCCGCCACTGTCGCGACTAACCAAGCTCGATTTCCAGTGGCGCTGAAAACCACCGAGGCGAGCGCAGGCACTGCCAGATTGGCCAGGACCTGCCATACGTCCCGGCCTTCGCGCCGCTCGGCAAGCCCGAGTGCCAGCTTGCGGCGGTATCCGAGGCGAGTGGCCAACCAGGTCACTAAAAACAGCGCGGCGAGTGTGGCGAACGCCGCTGGGCCAGCGCCGCCAAAAAGAATGAAACAGGCGATCCCGCCCGCCGGAGCCCCCGATCGATTGACGCCGCGTAGGACGCGAGCCAGCACCGCGAAGCCCAGCGTCACCGCTGCAACGATGGCCAGCTGCTCCGGAGACGACGCCCAGCCGTGTGCCAGAAAAGCGTTCATGATGGTCGACGCCAGCAATCAGCTCCCAGTAGAGTCTCACGTCCTTAACAGCCGAGAGCTGAAAGCTAACCGCTGATGTCCGGAATGCACGATCCGCGTTCGATAACACTATATTCGGTGTCCGGCGCCAACCGACCGCGCCATGTAGTGCTTGACCTTTGGATTCGCACCGTAATCTGGCGGAGGCAACCCCGGCCAGTTTAGGCTACACTTCTGTACGCTTGGCGGATTCCGGCATCTCAGGTTTTCGGGGTGAACCAATGGCAGCCTCAGTCTGGTCTGGGTATCTAACGTTCGGATTAATCTCGATGCCGGTGCGGCTGTTCTCGGGCGCCCGCAGCAGCGGCATCTCGTTCAACCAGCTTCATCGCACCGACCATCATCGCGTAAAGCAGCAGCTCATTTGTCCGGCGGACAACCAGGTCCTCGAGCGTAGCGATATCGTCAAGGGCTATGAGTATCGCAAAGACGAGTACGTCATCATTGATCCCGAAGAGATCAAGAAGATCGAGCCGAAGACGGCGAAGACGATGGAGATCCTCGAATTCGTGAAGACGAGCGAGGTGGACCCGGTATATTTCGAGTCGTCCTATTACATGGTTCCGGAAGAAGCCGGGCGCCGTCCCTACGCGCTGCTCACGAAAGCATTGGAAGAGAGCGAATTCGTCGCCATCGCCAAACTCACCATGCATAACCGCGAATACACCGTATTCCTGCGTCCGCATAAAGGCGGAATGATGCTGCATACCATGTACTACGCCGAGGAAGTTCGCGAAGTCGAGTCGTTCGGCGCTCCCGATGTGGAGATCAAGGACGCCGAAATCAAGGTTGCGCATCAACTCATTGAAGCGCTGGCGGGCGAATGGGACCCCGAGAAGTATCACGACACCTTTCAGGAAAATCTGAAGAAGCTGATTGCGGCCAAGCTGGAGGGCGGAGAAGTTCAAGCCGTCGAGCAACCGAAGAAGCTGGCTCCGGTGGTCGATCTGATGGCGGCGCTCAAGGAAAGTCTGGCCCAGACGAAGAAGCCCTCCGCATCGGAAAAAATTGCGGAAATGCCTGCCGCGAGCCAATCAAAAACCAGACGCGGCCGCGCGTGAAATCCATGATGAACCTGCCTTTCTGAATATTGCGAGCTGCAACCTGCCGCCCGGCAACCAAACTAGCCTCTGCCCGCTTCTCATTTAGAACGGCGGAAAGACATCACGGCTAAGCCCGCCTGATTTCCCCTCTCGGCCCGGTTCCCGATACAATATCGGTTTCCGCGCAAGACTAACTTTTACTACGGAGTGTGAATGAAGCGGTTTCTCTGGCTGGGGCTGGTTCTGTTTGTTTATGTGATCTGTGCGGGGTGCGGCGACGTTTTCCGCCCGATCATCATCCCGAATCCTCCCGTGTTTCCCAACCCGGCGGCAGCCCACACTGTGGTGTCGATCAACGACAACGGGACCGTCGTGCCTGGCACCGCCATGGTGATCGATGTTTCCGGCGACACGGACGTGAGCATTGCCAACGTGGGCCTCGCTCCGGTTCATGCGGTGCAGCAGACCGCCAGCCAGGTCTTGGTCGTAAACCATTCCGTGACGGGAGCGGTGGCTGACTCAATTACCAAGCTAAGCTTCAGCGGCACCACCATCGTCACCAGCCCCCCTCCCACCACCATCACTCTGCCGGCGAATTCGGCGCCGAATTTTGTGGCTGTTGCGCCGTCGGCTACGACGGCGTATGTAACCCTGCCGAACTACACGCCTCCCTCGGTCGGTGTGGTCACCACTCTCAGCAACCAATTGGCGAACGTTATCACCGTGGGGAGCAACCCGGATGCCATAGCCGTCACGCCCGACAATAGCAAGGTCTACGTGGCGAACCAGGGCGACAGCACCGTCAACGGCTTCACCGTTAATAATACCGTTGGCCTGTCGTCTCGAATCATCAACGGTTCTTTCAATGCGCCGGTCTGGGTGTCTGCGCGCTCCGACAGCCAGCGCGTGTACATCCTGAACGGCACTACCGGGAGTCCTCAGGATGGTGCCGTGAGCACAATTGATACCACCTCCACCGCCGGCCCGGATAACGTGATCGATGCCAGCGTCAATGTCCCCGGCGCCGCCTACATGCTTTACGACGGGAATCTGAATCGGCTCTACATACCGTGGTTTAGCCAGTTGGCGACGCAGGGCCAGCTGACGATACTGGATGTCTCGCAGTCCGTTCCGACGGTTCTTGCGACGGTTCCCATCCCGTCATTTACTCTACCTAATAATCAAAACCCGATCCCTGCCACTGCCACCGCCGTTGCGGCCCTGCCCGATGGAAGCCGAGCGTACGTTGCCTCGTATGCGTCGATTACCACCCAGCTCAATATCTCTTCGGTTTCGGGAGACGGAACCACTGCCACTTATGCCTACACTTTGACGGCAGGGCAAACCCTGAGTCCTGGCATGACGGTTTACGTCTCCAACATGCCGGCTCAAGAGAACGAATTCGACGGAACGTATATCGTTACCGCGATCGTGAGTGGCACCTCCGCTTGCCCGGGCACATGTTTTCAGGCACCCAACACAACGACGCTCGCTTCGACTCCCGTATCGGCTTCAGGAACCGGCAGCAACATCTTCCCGCAGGTCACCGTGGTGTGGACGAACTCGAACACCATCAAGACCACGATCGGGATACCGCCGTTTCCGGACGCGACTATCCCGTATTTGCCCAACGGCACGCCGGATCCGCTCTACGCTCCGGTCTGCGCCAAGACCCGTTTCCGCTTCACCATGGCCGCGGGCGGCGATAGCTCCCGTGCCTACCTGGCGAGCTGCGATGGAGGCATGGTCAACATCATCGATACCACCAGCGACACTTATGCGCTGAATCTACCGGCCCCAGTCGGTACGCTCCCGCCGATTCCACCCAACCCGCAGAACCCACCGCAGAATCCGGTCTTCCTGTTTGCTGGCCCCTGACGTAAGTGTTCTGAAGTTCGTGGTAACTTGTGCCGCAGAGGGTTGGCAGTTAGCAGGGGTTGGATAAGTTGCAGTGCCGAACGACTAACGACTAACGACCAGCGACTAACGACAAGCTGCTAGCCCGCGACCGCAGCGCGTTCCAGCGTCCCGGGGCAGTGGTGGCGTAGCGCCACATTCATGAATACGTTTCCGGTAGCAGTATTGAAGACCATCACCACGGCCTCCGTGTCTTCACTGCTTTTGCTGCCCTGTTCGGAAGTGTGCAGGGTTGGCGGACGAACGTGAAAATGAAATCCCTGGTCGTTGAGTGTGGTGATGGCGTTGCCAATGATCTGGTTGGCCAGCTCACAGACCGCTTCGCGCACCAGATTTTCGTCGGTCTCGGAAACTTCGACCCCCGCCAGACGGCTGGCTAGTTGCACCGCCGCTCCCAGATCCACATCAAAAATAATCCGCCCTTCGATCTCGCCCGTGAGAAAAACCTCGGCAGCGACCCCTTTCCGCCGGTATGCCTCTTCTTCCATGCTCAGGTTCTCGATGGAAATAGGCGACTCCAGCCCCTGCGCCAGGACGGCGTCGGCTGAGTTAATAAAAGGCTGGATCAGGTCCATCCGCATCGATTATGCTCCAGCTCCAGCGCCGCGCGCGTCGTCACGCATCACGTACTTGATAACCTCATAGAGAACTTCCGGCTTCACCGGTTTCTGCACGAAGTGACGGGCGCCCCGCTGCAAGGCGGCCACGATGTTTTCCTGATAGCCGACCGACGACACCATTACGATGCGGGCGCTGGGGTGGTCGCGCACAATCTTTTCCGCCGCTTCGATGCCTTCCATCTGCGGCATGGTGATATCCATCAGAACGATGTCCGGCTTGACCCGTTCGTACTCGCTGATCGCAGAAACTCCGTCGCCAGCCTCACCGACCACCTGCCCGCCGAATGTTTCCACCATCCGGGCCAGGTTCTTGCGGGCGAACACCGAGTCATCCACAATCAGATAGCGCACCGGTTGTCCATCTTCGCTCCGCGTTACGGGCGCAAACTTGTCCATGACACTCCTCCACAACTATCACTTAAACACAATCTACATACCTTCGGGTAGATAACTCTAGGTAACTCTAGTTACTTCCCGAAGTGGCCGCTCGCTTGACGTCGCTAATCTCCCCCCGGGTGCCGTCCCCACGGCCGCGGTCGGGCGCGCACTGCGCCTGCAAGATATTGGGCAGATCCTGGAGGTCCGCGACTCGCATCGCATGGCCGCGTTCGATGGCCGCTTTGGGCATGCCGAAAACTACGCATGTCGCCTGGCTCTGCGCCACGGTGAATCCCCCGGCTTCACAGATTTCCCCCAGTCCGGCCGCCCCGTCTTCTCCCATACCGGTCATCAACAAGCCCATCACCTGTGAACCGAACTCCCGGGCTACGCTGTGGAACAGCACATCCACCGACGGACGGTGTCCATTCACCGGGGCCTCATCCCCCAGCAACGCCACGTTCCCCAGCGGCAATTTCTTTACTTTCATATGCCGGTTCCCGGGACAAATGAGCGCTCGCCCGGCCACTAGCAAGTCGCCCGATTGCGCTTCCTTCACCCGGATCGGGCAGCACTCGTCCAGCCGCTTGGCAAACAGCTCCGTGAACCCGTCCGGCATGTGCTGCACCACTAGAATGCTGCCCGAAAATTCCACTGGCAGCTTCGAGAATAGGTATTGCAGGGCATTCGGACCGCCCGTGGAAACACCGATGGCGACGATGTGCGTCGGCGCGACGGGCCGCAGCTTGCCGGGCGGCTTTCCGCCTACTTCCCCCGGCAGGAACTGCGTCTGCACGCCCGCGCTCTGCGCCGCCGCCCTGATCTTCCTGCTCAACTCGCCGGCAATCTCAGGCATGCGCGCGGAAACGTCAATCGGTTTGGCCACGAAATCGAACGCACCGAGCGTCAGCGCTTTGAGCGTGATCGCCGCCCCGGCAGTGCTGTGCGAGCTGACCACAATCACCGGCAGCTTCCAGCGTCGCATGATCTCTTTCAGCGTATCGATCCCGTTCAGTCCGGGCATCTCCAAGTCGAGCGTCACTACATCTGGCGACAAGTCCTCGATTTTCTTCAACGCAAAATTGCCGTCCATCGCCGTACCCACCACCTCAATCGAGGCATCCTGTTCAAGGATCTTGGGTATCAGCTTGCGCATCAGGGCCGAGTCATCCACTACCAGGACCCGCACCGGCTTGCTCATGGCAGACCCCCGGCCGCGCCTCTTGCCCGCCTGTTGCTACTTTCGATATTCAACGCTGCAGGCACGGCACCCGACAGCAGACCGTCCATCTGCGGGCCGTTTGCATCTGTCCGCCCGCGCGTGAAACGATCCATCAGCGCGATCATGTTCAGGATGAGAACCACCCTGCCATCGCCCAGAATCGAAGCCCCACTCACCAGGTCCGTCGTGATCGATTGATCGTCGAGCGCCTTGATGACCAGCTCGTCTTCACCTTCCAGTCCGTCTACCACGACCCCGAACTTGCGCTCCCCACTGTTGATGACCAGCACGAAGACCTTGCGCCGCGCCGCTTCCGACCCGCTCAAGGCCTTCGACCCCAGGCGGAGCAGAGGCAGCACGTCGTTGCGTAATTGCAGTACTTCGTAGTGTTCCACCTGATGGATCTCTTCTTCCACCGTGCGCGCGATCTCCGCCACCGCGTTCAGCGGCAGGGCGTAGAGCCGCTGCTCTACCCGGAACATCAATGCCCGTATAATGGCCAGCGTCAGCGGAAGGCGCAGACGGAAGGTGGTGCCTCGTCCGGGCGCCGTTTCAATCTGGATCGTTCCCTTCAGGCGTCCCAGCACGCTCTGCACTACATCCAATCCCACGCCGCGGCCCGAGAGTTCGGTGATCTCCTCGGCCGTCGAAAATCCGGGCCGCAGGATCAGATCCAGAGTCTCAGCCTCGGTCAGGCGGGCAGCCTGCTCGGCGTTCAGCACTCCCTGAGACAGGGCACGCTGCCGAACCTTTTCGGAATCAATGCCGGCACCGTCGTCGGAAATCTCGATGACCACCTGATTCCCCTGATGATAAGCGCCCAGCCGCAAGGTTCCCTGCGGCCGCTTGCCGGCGCGAACTCGCTCTTCCGCGGTTTCGAGGCCGTGTCCAATCGCATTTCGTACCAGGTGGGTGAGCGGCTCGGCAATTGCATCCAGAATGCCTTTGTCGAGATCGGTTTGCCCGCCCCGGACCAGCAGTTGGACTTCTTTCCCGCACTGCCGGCTCACGTCCCGCACAATGCGCGGAAAGCGGCGGAACAACTGATCGACCGGCACCATGCGAATCTTCATGACCGAGTGCTGCAAGTCATTCAACACCCGCCCTTGGAATGCCATGGCATCGGCAAACTTTCCCCGTAAGCTATCTTTCGGGAAGCGTTGTCCAAATTCCAACAGTGCCTGTTGCAACATCGATTTCGCCAGGATCAGTTCACCGACCAGATTGAGTACACTATCGATTCTTTCCGCGTCCACGCGCAGCAGGTTGTCGGGACCGCTCGGCACGGCGGGCACAGTCGCCGCTTCGCCGGTTGAAGCCCCGTCGTTGCTAGTAATGCTGCTAGGGACGCTGCTAGCGATGTCGGCAGAGCGACTCTCAGGCGATGCGGCATCGTCGTTCCTTTCAGAATCGGCAGCCGAATCTGGCGGAAGCGCAATCGTCGACCGCGTTTGGGCGCGCACAGGCGTGACTCGGACCGTCAGCGCAATCGTTGGAATGCTGCATTTTGCCCGGATCTGCTCCGCTGGTTTCTCAGACGCGAGAGCCGCTTCGACGCGAGTAATCGGCTCGTGACTGCCTTCGACGGGATAGAGAGCTAGCACCTCGCCCAGTCCGGCGAGGGCAAACTGGATCATCTGCCGTCCGGCGATCGGCATGGCGCACTGCGGGTCAATCTGCACCGCCACGTGATGCACGCGCTTGCCCTCCGCCACGGCCCGGGTGATTGCCACTTGCTCGTACTCCGACCAGCGGTTGGTGGTTGCGGCGGCTTTCCTTTTCGTCTTCTTTGCTTTACCCGAGCCGCCTGGGGCCGGGTGTGCCAGACGAGCAATGTCGGCGCGCAAACACTGAATGCTCGGAAGTTTCGTCTTCTTCTGATACGCCTCCAGTAGTGCCGCAAACACGTCCGCCGCGCGCAATGCGATCTCGGGAACCGCAGCTGCCGCAGCCGTGTTCTCCAGCGCCAGCACGTCCTCGAACTCGTGGGCCAGTTCGCTGAGTTCGCGGAAGCCGCAAGCGGCCGAGTCGCCCTTCAGCGTGTGCACCGTCCGCCGCAGGCTGCGGGCTGTCTCTGCGTCGCCGGGCGATTTCTCCAGCCGCATCGCCTCGTCGTTCAGCTTCTGGACGAGTTCCCCCGCGCTTTCGAAGAACAGCTGCCGAAGCTCTGTCATCCTGTCTTCGGGGGGAGCGGTCACACTTTCACCTCGACTCGCTGGTACGCCGTCCCGCTATAGTGATGCACCATCTGAAATTTTTCCGTGAGCGACAGCAGGCTCTCGGCATGGCCGACAAATAGGTATCCCTCGGGATTCAAACAGCGATAAAACTTTTCCACCAGCCGCTTTTGCTCCGCTTCGTCGAAATACATCATCACGTTGCGGCAGAAAATGACGTCGTTGCGCTGCGGCAGGTATTCGGTCTTCAGATTGTGAAAGTCGAAATGCACCAGTTCCTTGACATTCTTCTTCACCGCGTAGCGGTCGCCCACTTTGTCGAAGTAGCGCAAGCGGTAGCCATAGTCGACTGCCGCCATCTGGTGCTCGCTGTAGGAAGCCTCCTGCGCCGTGCGCAGCACTGAATAGTTGATGTCGCTGGCTAGGATCTCCACCCGCCAAGGCGCGGGCACCAGAGGTTTCGGAACCGGCGCATCGAGCGGCCGCGGACTGCGCATATGGTGGTACGACAACGTATCGGCCACCTGCATGGCCAGGGTGTAAGGTTCCTGCCCCGTGGAACAGCCCGCGCTCCAGATTCTGACGCTGTAGTCGCGGCACTCCTGCTTGCGCCGCAGAAGGTCGTTCATCACGTCCCGCTGAAACAGTTCCAGTTGTGCCTTGTTCCGGAAGAAGCTGGTCTCGTTGACCGTGAGGTTTTCCAGCAGGCACGACAGCTCTTGTTTCCCCTTTTGGCTAATGAGCAGGCGATAGTAGCTGTAGAACGAATCTAGCTGGCACTCCTTCAACCGCCGCAGCAAGCGGTCCTGCAGGAAAGGCGTGCGCCGATCGTCGAAGTGCATGCCGCACTCCTGGTAGACCAGCGCCTGCAGAAGCTTCAATTCGGCGTTGGTGAGGGCGGGTGTTTCGTTCGTGTTCATGTGGGTTGGTTCTTCTTCGCTACTTTCCTGCCGAGGCTTCCTTCGTACTCGCCGTCCCCGTCTTGCCGCTTCCGGCCGCCGCTTTTTCTGTTCGCTTCTCTGACGAGGTTTCGTTAACCAGGTCCCGGCGAGCCAATACCTTGCCGATGTCCAGCAGAATGATCAGCCGCCCCTGATACTTGCCCAGGCCCGTTACACAGTCCAACCCACCTTCCTGCATCATGGCGGGTGCGGCTTCGATTTCGCTTTCAGGAATTTTCAGGACCTCGGACGCCGAGTCCACAATCATGCCCGCGAGCCGGCCCCGGTGTTCCACGACCAGAATCCGATTGCGCCGGCCGATTTCGGTTGCGGGCTGCCCAAAGCGCTTCCGCAGGTCCACCACCGAAACAATCTTCCCGCGCAGGTTGATGACTCCTTCCAGATAATCGGGCGCGTCCGGCACTGCGGTGATCTCTGGTATACGGACGATCTCATGCAGCGATGTGATGGGCACGCCGTAGGTCTCGCGGCCCACCCGGAAGCCCACGATGTGTGTTTCCCGGCTCATGAATGGAATTTCGATCCCGCCGCCGCGGCCCGGGCTGACTTTTCGTGTCCTGGCGTGCCGTCGTTCGCTCTGTCGTTCGTTCTGTCGTCGGACCGCAGCGCAAAACCGTCCATCGAATCCAACAGGCCGCGCGACATCTTCGACATCTGATCGGAGGAAGCGGCTAGTTCGGTGGAGCTTGACGTGGACGACTGCACCAGTTCGCGCATACGTTCCATGGCCTGCACCACCGCTTGCGCCCCGGAAGCCTGCTCCTCTACCGCCGAGTTGATCTCGTGCGTAATTTCGTTCAGCCGCGTGGTGGCGCGCGCGATCTGCGCCGAGCCGTGCGACTGCTCGTTCGTGGCCGCCCCAATCTCCTGTGCGAACTTGTATACCTCGGTCACCACGTTCGAAATCTTGCGCAGCGCGGAATTCAGTTCCTGTCCCAGATTCAGCCCTTCGTTCACGATCGTTGTGCTCTTCTCCATGTTATCGACCGCTTTGCGCGCTTCCCTCTGGATGCTCTCGATCAGCTCGGAAATCTCCTTGGTGGATTGCGCCGATTTCTCCGCCAGCTTCCGAACTTCGTCCGCCACCACCGCGAATCCGAGGCCGTGTTCGCCCGCCCGTGCTGCTTCGATGGCGGCATTCAAAGCCAGCAGGTTCGTCTGCTCCGCCAGATCGTCGATTACTTCGACGATCTTGCCAATGTTGTCCGCCCGCGTGCCGAGCGCGTCAATAATCTCGCCCGAAGCGTGGATCGTCGTATTGATCCGGTTCAGGCCGTCAGTCGCCTTTTCCATGGTGCCGATACCGCTGTGCACCTCTTCCCGCGAACGGTTTGAAATATCGAGCAGCACTTTCGCCGTATCCGCCACCCGCTGGATCGAAGTCACCATCTGGTCGATCGAGGCCGAGGTCTCGCTGACGCTCGAAGCCTGCGTCTGCGTGCTCTTCACCATGTTCTGCACATTCACGCTCATTTCGTGCATGGTGCTCGTCACTTCATCGATAGCCGAAGAAGTTTGCAAGCTGTTCCTGGCCGATTCGTCGGAGGCGCTGGCCACCTGCGTGGAAGCGCTGGCCACCTGGGAGGCTGCGTCCCGTACGTTGCGCACCATCCCCCGCAGACCCTCCACCATGCGCGTGAACGCGTTCGCCAGCGTGTCATTGGCGGAGCGCGGATGGACTTCGACCGCCAGGTTACCCCCGGCGATGGCCTCGGAAACCCCGGCCATTTCCTTCAGGTACTTCACCATGGAGTCGAAAGTCCTGGCCAGTTGCCCAATCTCATCCTGGCCGTGAATGTCAATATTGTGTTCCAGATCCCCAGACTGCCCGATCTGTTCCGCTACGTGAATTAGCCGGCCGAGCGGTCCCGTGATTCCCGTGGCGGTCCGATAGGCAATGACGATGCCTAGAGCCAGGGCGGCCAGTGTACTAACGACCGCAAACAGAATCGTATACGTCGTCGCCGATTGGTCATCCGAGTGGCGCAGTTCCAATAGTTGATGGTTCTCCCGGTCGACCTCGTCCAGAACATCGCTGGAACGCGAGACCCAGGTGCTCGGATCCTTTTGTAGGTAAAAAATCTGCAGTTCCGCCACCGTCGCATTGCCGCTATCCACAGCCCGGCGCTTGTCCACCAGCGGATTGGCGAAGTCGTTCCCCCAAGCCTGCTCCAGCCCCTGCACTTTTTCCAGGTTGCCTCGCTGTTGCGCGGAAACCGACAGTTCCTGGGCGTGGCGGAGCGCATCACTCAACTGGTGCTCGCCCTCATTCATCTTGTCCACGTCCCGGGTGTCGCCGCTGAGCAGGTAGTTCTGCAGGTGAAGCCGGTTTTGCATCATCTGGAAGCGGACCGACGAGGTAGCCTCGGTCATGTCGATGGAACGCTGTGCCGCCGCCTTGGTCTCATGCTCGCGATGCACCCCATACATGTTGATCGCAAAGAGCACCAGCACCGTCGCCAGAATGCCGCTAAAACTTAGATACAGTTTTTTCCCGATATTCATTCTCGAACCTTCCTCAGCCAGCGCTCCGGTCCCTGGCCGCCCTTTTACTGCGTGGGATCAAAACGGAACACCACAATTCCCGTTGACTCTGCCGGGGCAGCCTCGTAACGCCATTTCCTGACTGCATCCAGCGCAGCATTCGCCAACACAGGATGCCCGCCCACCAGCTTTGCGTCCTTGATCGATCCGTTGGCGGCAACCGTGACTTGGACCCTCACCACGCCGCTGATGTTCATGCGCCTCGCCAGCTCCGGATACACCGGTGCCACCTTGCTCTTTGCTTTTCGAGCGATTTCTTCTTGCCCCCAACTCAAGGGGCTGCTGCTTGCGGCCCACGCGCCAATCAGGAGCAGACCGACCGCGAACGCACGGTTCAGGGCTTGAACAGACACAGTTCCTCCATCGTCGTTTTTGCCTTTGCCCTATATTCCTGCAAGGACGACACTGGCGGATAGCGAAAGTTCTTTCTGCGCATTACTTTGGTGATGAACGTAAAGTGATGAAGAATCGATCCTTAACCTCCTCGCCATCACTCATCGCGGGGCTTCCCGCAGCCACGAATTTCGGTACGCCCGGACCGTTGCCGATCTGCATTGCGGAATTCCGACCGCAAAATGAGACATACATGGATCACTTTGGTGACGTTTCACAAGTTGGCACTGCCCCCGGTATTCCCTTGACTCAATTTGAGAATCCAGCGTAGGTTTTAAATATAATTCAATTGTTTTCAACCGCTTAGCTAAGCGATTGGTGCCCGCTGACAACTTACACCGGAAATTCGGGACCCGGCGATGCGTCTCAGTCTGACGAGGCGTTCCAAAAGCTTCTCCTGGAGCTTTCCCGGGCTGCTTTTCAAAGCCGCGACCCTAGCCAGCTCATCCGGTCTTTTTGCGTCTTCACGCGCGCCTTCTTCCAGGCCAGCGGCGCCTACTACTGGAGTCTCTCCTCTGACGGCGAGCTCGTCGGAGCCGAAGCTGACGCCGAAGGCGACGAGGCCGAGTCTTTTCGTGGCATCCGCAGACGAGTCGGCGATGCATCCATTGCCATGGAGGCGGTTCAGAAGCGCTGCCCCTTTTTCGTTAATCGCCTCGACGTGGCCCGTTATCCCTGGCTGGCCTCATGCCACGCGCACGCCGCCATGGCCGCGCCTCTCCTAGTTTCAGGGGAAGTGGTCGGTGCCATCACCTTCCTGAAGAGTGCGCCTGGTGGAGGTTTTGACGACGATGCGCTAGCCAGAGTCACCATCCTGGCGGCTCAGCTCGGCACCGCACTCGAAGCCCTGCGCCTGAACCAGCTTTCCCGCGAAGAGCACCGCCGCGCCAGCATTCTCGTCGAGGTCGCCACCGCACTGCATGGCTTGCCCGACACCTCCGCTGTGATGGAGAGCATCGCCGACCGCCTCCGTGTTCTGCTGCATTCGCCCGCCGTGCTCGTCTTCGTCCAACAGGAGAAACTGTTCCAGTTGCAGGCAGTATCGACCGAGGCCCCCAAACTCGCTCTCTCCATTCGTTCGCGTTTCCAGCAAAGCCAACTCCGCTCCTCACTGGAGATCGCGACCCGCGCCGTCGCCGCCGGCGAACGTATTACGGTAAGCATCGACGGCGCCTCGCACTTCGGAGAGGATTCGCCTCCCGGCGTTCTCATCGCAGCGCCTTTTCGTACCTCGCGATCGCACGGTGCGATTCTCGTCTATCCCCGTCTCGCTCAACCGTTCACGCAGGAAGACAAAGCCCTGGTGTCCGCCCTCGCCGGCTTTGGCGCGGTCGCCATTGCCAACGCCGAGTTGTACGGCATGGCTCGGGCGCAGGCCCACGAACTGCACGAAATCCTCGAGATTTCCTTCGAACTCGGTTCCGCCGGTAAGCTCGACGAATTCATGCAGACCTCGGTGGTGCGGGCCGCCAGTTTCCTCGGCTTCCAGCGCTGCTTCATCGGACTGCTTGAGGAGGACACCTTCCACGTTCGATGGGGATTAGAAAACGGCGTGGCTCGTCCCGTTGACATTCCACTCCGCGATGGCGTCGCGACCCGCACACTGAAACAAAAAAGTGTATTTACCAGCGAAGACCTCACCACGACTCCGGGCACGGACCCGGAGTTCGTCGCCGCTTTCCAAATCCACCAACTCCTCGCCGTCCCCCTGCTCGGTTCAAACGGGGATGTGCTTGGGATGTTCGGAGTGCTTGACCGCATCGAGCCCGGGCCGATCAACGACGAAGACATCCGCCGCGCCCGCGCTTTGGCCGCGCAAATTGCCATCGCCCTCGAGCTTACCCAGAACCTGCACCAGTCCGAGGAGCACCGCCGCCGCGCCGAGGCCTTGGTCGCCATCGCGCTCGAACTCAACACCGTCCTGCATCTGCCCGACTTCATGCGCAACTTCGCGCTGCGCGCCTCGGGTCTGCTCGGAGGCCGCTCGGTTGCCCTCCGGGTGCAGACCTCGGAGCCGGATATCGTCCTTCTGTGCGGCGCCTCTGAAGTCGACGACCAGCAGTTGCTCCGCCGCTTCAGTCAGGCGCTCGCCGCGGCCCTGCCGAAATATCCCACCGATGTTGCCTTCGCACCCGCCGGCGATATCCTGGGAACCGCTCTCGCCTCTAGTCTGGGATGGACCGATTGCACCCTGGTCCGGCTGGCCGGCTCCTCGGGAGAACTGGTTGGCGTGCTTTGTCTCGCCGACCGCGGCGCTCCACCCTCCCCGGAAGATCGCCTCTTGCTGCGCGCTATTGCCGGCCACGCCAGCATCGCGCTCGAGAATGCTTGCCTGTTTACCCGCATGCAGCAAGCCAACCGCCACTGGCAGGAAATTTTCGATGCCATCGGCGATTTCATCGTGGTCCACGATGAGCAGAACAATGTTCTTCGCGTCAATCGCTCCCTCGCCGATTTCATTGGCATCGCTCCCGACCAGTTGATCGGCGTCAACATGCGGGCGCTCGAAGCCATTTCTGCCGGCGCTCCGCCGCACTCCTGTCCCTTCTGCCGCAGCGGCGAAGGTCTCGACGAATATGTGCACCCGGCTCTCGAGCGCACCTACCTGATTTCCACCTCGCGCATTCATGCCGCCAACCAGGGGCCCCCATCGCGCGAGTTTGACGCGATGGGCGCAATGGGGATGAGCAGCAGCGCCCAGCTCCAGACCGTGCACGTGCTCAAGGACATTACCGACCGCCGTGAAGCCGAGCGCCGCTACCGCGAACTCTTCGACAACATTCAGGAAGGAATCTACGTTTCCACGCCCCAGGGCCGCTTCGTTGAAGTCAACGACGCGCTGGTCCGCATCCTCGGTTACAGCAGCCGCGACGAAGTGCTGCAGCTCGACATTCCCACTCAGGTCTATTTTTCTCCCGAGCGGCGGCGGGAACTCGCGGAAACTCTCAAACGCGGCGGCGAAATGCGCAATCACGAAGAAGTCCTGCGGCGCAAGGACGGATCGCCCGTCCATGTATTCATGAATTGTTTTGCCATGCGCGATGCCGCCGGCAACATTCTGCAGCACCGCGGCCTCATGCTCGATGTCTCCGGCCTCCACCAATCGCAGACCGAACTGCAGAAAGAGCGCGATTTCTCCAGCAAAATCCTCAACTATACCCAGAGCCTGATTCTGGTTACCGACACCGAAGGCGTCATCAGTTACGCCAACCGGCGCTGGAGCGGTCTTGGTTTTCAGCAATCCCAGATCCTGGCGCATCCCTTGCCCGATCTGTGCGCCCCTCCGCGCCGTGCCGCGCTCCGCGAAGCCCTCGCCGCCGTGGCCCGCGGCCAACAGGTCGATAACTTCGATCTGCCCCTGGTTCGCGGCGATGGCGTTAGCGCCCAGTTCTCCGTCAACTTCAGCCCCATCAGCGGCGAAGACGGCCGGGTCAGCAACATCGTAGTGGTCATGACCGACGTCACCGACTCCGCCATGCTGCGCTCCAAGCTCATGCATGCCGAGAAAATGGCGGCCGTCGGTCAGTTGGTCTCCGGCGTCGCCCACGAAGTCAACAATCCCCTCACCGCCATCCTCGGATTCACCGACCTCTTGATGGAAAACCCCGAGCTTCCGGAAAGCGCGCGCCGCGATCTGCGCGTGATTCTGCAGGAAGCGCAGCGCACCAAGCAGATCGTGCAGAACCTGCTCAGCTTTGCCCGCCAGATGCCCCCGCAGCGCCAGCCAGTTCAGGTCAACTCCATCCTGCAACGCACCGTGCACTTGCGCTCCTATGACTTCATCAGTCACGGCATTCAGGTGGTCGAACGCCTCGACGAGTCCTTGCCCCAGGTCGTCGGGGATTCGCACCAACTGCAGCAGGTGTTTCTCAATATCTTGAACAACGCTTACGACGCCGTCCGCGAAACCGCGCGGCCCGCTCGCATTGAGATCACAAGCGCCCGCGCCGAAGCTTTCGTCGAGATTTCGTTTCGCGATAACGGCCCAGGCATCCCCGATCCCGGACCCATTTTTGATCCTTTCTTTACCACCAAAGACGTCGGCAAGGGCACGGGTTTGGGCCTGAGCATTTGCTATGGCATTGTCCGCGAACATGGCGGCGAAATTGTTTGTCACAACAATCTGGACTCTGAAGGAGCGACTTTTATCGTCCGCCTTCCGGTTGCATCCGAGACGGCATCCTTCGGAGCAGTTGCAGGAGTGCATCCCAAATGACGCAGTCAGGAACGCAATCAGGAACCCAGTCAGGAACTAAGACACGAACTAAATCCGCACGTGCGCCCGTGCTTCTGATCGAAGACGAGCCTGCCGTAATGGCTCTGGTGCGCGCCGTTCTAGAGGGTCACGGATATTCCGTCGTGCCCACCGAATCCGGCGCCGAAGCCCTGCGCTTGCTCGAGACCGGCGAGTTCCACGGCGTCGTCTCCGACATGCGCACCCCCGGAGGCGTCGATGGCGCCCAGGTCTATGCCTGGATCGCCACCCACCGCCCGGAACTGGCCTCCCGCCTTGTCTTCATTACCGGGGACATCGCCAACGAGGAAACTGCTGCCACGCTGCGCCGCACCGGCGCGCCCTGCGTGGAAAAACCATTTCGCGTCCATGACTTCATTGCCGTGGTCGAGCAGACCATGGGACAGGCTACCCCATGACTCAGAATTTACCGACGCAGAATTTGACGAAGGACGACTTGACGAAACCCGACTTGACTAAAAACGATTTCCGCATCCGCTTGCTGATCGTCGATGACGAGCAGACCATCCGCCGCCTCTGCATGACCGTCGGCGAGTCCCTCGGCTTCTCCTGCCTCGAAGCCGAGAGCGGTGACGCTGCTCTCACCCTGCTCGAAGAACAGCCCGTGCACATGGTGCTCACCGACATGGTCATGCCGCGCATGTCCGGAATCGAATTCCTGGAGCAGGTCAAGCGCACCTACCCCCGCATCGAAGTCGCCGTCATGACCGGCCACGGATCGGTCGAAACCGCGGTGCAGGCGATGAAGCTCGGCGCCTACGATTACATTGCCAAGCCTTTCGCTCCTCTCGATGACCTCCGCCATTTCCTGCGCCGCATGGCCGACAAGGTCCGCCTCGTCGAAGAAAATCTCTACCTCCGCGAACGCTCCGAAACCGAGACCTCCCTCCACGGCATCATCGGTAATTCCACCGGCATTCAGAATGTCCTGCGTCTCATCTCCCGCCTCAAAGACACGCGCACGCCCGTCCTGATTTCCGGCGAAAGCGGAACCGGCAAGGAGCTTGTGGCCCGCGCCCTGCACTTTCGCGGCACCATGGCCAACCGCCCCTTTGTTGCTGTCGACTGCGGATCGCTCGTCCCCACCCTCATCGAAAGCGAATTGTTTGGCTACGAAAAAGGCGCCTTCACCGGCGCTCTTCGTTCCAAGCAGGGCCTGCTCCAATCCGCCGATACCGGAACCATTTTTCTCGACGAGGTCGGCGAACTGCCGCTCGAAATGCAAGCCAAGATCTTGCGCTTTCTCCAGGAGAAAGAAGTCCGTCCCGTAGGCAGCAATCAAAAAGTCAAAGTGGACGTGCGCATTATGGCCGCCACCAACCGCGATCTCGACACCGAATACAAGAAAGGGACCTTCCGTAAGGATCTCTATTTCCGCCTCAACGTCGTCACCATTTCTCTGCCGCCCTTGCGCGAACGCCGTTCCGACATTCCCATCCTGACGGCGTTCTTCCTCGAACGCCTCGCTCCCGGACGCGGCGTCCAGCTCTCCAGCAACGCCATGAAAGCTCTGCTGGCGTATGACTGGCCCGGCAATGTCCGCGAACTGGAAAACTGCCTGGAGCGAGCCGTTGCTCTCGGCGATCAGCGTATCATCGAGGTCAACGATCTGCCGCCCGCGATCGCGCACTCGGAAGTCCACGCCGAAGCGCTAGATTCGCAGGAATTTTCCGGCCGCGCCGCCGACCTCCATGCCACCGATCTCGAAGACATCGAGCGCGCCACCATCGAGCGCGTCTTTTCCCAAGTCAAGGGAGACAAAGCTCTAGCGGGCAAGATGCTGGGCATAAGCCGAGCCACCCTCTACCGCAAACTAAAGCGTTACAACATAGGACCCCGCGAAGAGCCTCCGCAATCCACCACCCTGCAATAAATGAGCAAATGGAGAGACGGGCGTCCGCGCCCGTCCAGTTTGCGTAGGGACAGCCGCCCCGGCTGTCCAAAGCTGAGCGCAGCTCGGAATCACGCATCCTCTCTCCGCCGAGGCGGACCCTACCGAACTGAGACGCTTGTATCACTCTGAGACGCCGTTTCTGCAGGACCAAAGAATCGCCGCGCTCCGTCTCCTTCAACCCTCCGCTAACTGCTTGTCTTTATTTCACTTACTCGTAAGTGCATGACCTTCATGCTTTTGGTGGGAGCCGTGCACCACTCCATGCCGATAAAGCAGAAACGAGTCTCCTGGCAGCTCTTCCAAACCGGGAAGAGGGGGGACTCGTCTGCTCCATTTTCCGGGGTCGAGGTCTCAACGTGCCCAACCAGGCAACTGCTCACGCGCTCGAACAAGGCATGGTAAGCCGCTTGGCCAGGTTCTTTCCCGAAGCCACCCCGGTGCGGATTCCCATCAAGCTCAGCCGCACCAACGGCAATGAAAACACCAATAACCGCGCCAGCCGGAATGGCGGCCCCAGCGCCCACGAAAACCATAGCGTCTTTATTCAAGACACCGTCATCGAATTCGGCACGCCCCACGAAGTCCTTTTCGCGGTGGATCGTCCTCTGGAATTTGCCGATCGCGTCCTCGTCGAAAGCAAAGACCGCGCGCTGCGCGCCGAAGCCTCCGTGGTCGCGGTTCAATATCAACCGGAAAGGACAATTGTTGCTGTCCGTTTCCTCAAACCTGTTCCCAATTGGATTGTGAAATCATGACTGCTTCCACGCAACCTTCCGTCCCGCCTTCCTATGAAGAGCAGGGGATCACTCTTACTGCCTTGCATCCTATCTACTCTGAACTGGTGCGCGAATTTGTGATTGAGGTTCCCGCCTGCCCTATGAAGGACGATGAGGAATTCTCGTCCTCGCCCGAGTCGGTCGAGCAGGCCGCCGCCTGGTTCCAGCAGGTCGACGCGCAGATCCAGGTGCACCAGTTGCGCCAGTTTCTCCAGACTACGCCTCTGGCCAACGAGGTCGTGCTGCGCCAGCTCCTCGTGTACCACATGCGCAAGCCGGTGAAGTCCGGCAGTGACCGCGACAAATCCGATTTCCTGCTCGTCCAGTATTTTTCCCTGTGCGCGCCCTCCGGTCTGGAAGACGCCGACCTCGACCTCGATTACGTTGCCCAGGTGCTCGAACCAGTCCTCGGCCCGCAACAGCCGAAGCTCCCTGAGTGGTTGAGTTCTCTCGATACCATCCTGCAGTCGGCAGCGGGTTGCCAGCGCCTCAGCGAGCTGCTCTACAGCGGCGCCCTCGAACAGGGCCGCAAGCTCAAAACCGAGAACGCGGTCCGCTACTTCGAGCCCTCGGCCATGGTCGCCTTTGCCCGCTTCAGCTTCATGATCCGGCGGATATTTTTTCGCCTCATGCACGACGACCTTAATGCCATCCAGGACGGTTTGCGCGAGCTCGAGCGCCGCGGCGTCTCCACCGTCGATTGCCGGCGCGCGCAATTTTCCGTCGAGGAGCCGGTGGCGCGTCTGCGGATGATCTGCCAATCCTGGAAAGTCATGTTCCATGCCGAATATTCCTCGGGCCACCCTTTGCGCATGCTGGTCGACCTCCGGGCCGCGATCGACGACGCACTGCAGAACCAGGCGCGCAAGATTCCGCTCGCCAACGCCGCCGCCGCTTCCGCCAGCTCGGGCGGCGAAACAAAAGAATAATTTTCCGGTAGAGACGGGGCTTGCCCTGTCTCCGCCAGCCCGGCAGCCTGCGGAGAACTTCGGAGTGGGACTTTGTTTTGAAGGGGGCGCGGCTTCAGCCGCGCCGTAAGTGCCGCAAAAATCAAAAGCGCCTTTACCCGCCGAGCCAGCAGCGAGTTAGACATCGATCTACCGAGCCAGAAAGCCACGATGAGCGCAAACCGCCCCATTGTCCTGATCCTGACCAGCGACCCCGCCTTCTCGCGCGAGATTACCGCGCACTGGCCCCAGGCCCCGTCTTCCCATTCCGATGCTCCGGAATTCATCGTGCTCGGCGAAGGTTTCTCACGCGACCTCAAGGGCAGCAACTACGACCTCGCCATCGCCGACGTCTCTTACTACGAAAAGCGACAGCACCAGGACGAGAACGATAAGAGCATCGATATCCATGTAGATATGGATACTAATAAAGATAAGAACGACCAAAGCAAAGACCACAGCGCCCCGATCAAGGCTCTGAAGCAGTTGCTCGCCGCCGCCGGCAAGCCTGCCATCATGATTCATTCCAATCTCGCGCCTGATTCTTACAACGCCGATTTCTCTGAGGCCGATTTCTCTAACCCCGATTGCTCTAACCCCGATCTCTATAACCTCGACGGCGCCGTTCTCGACCTGCGTTGCGACCTCCGACTCTGGCCGGCGATAGCGGGTCTCATCGGATGCGAAATTCTGCGCCGCCGACAAGCCGAGTCTCGTGCCCGCGAAGCCGAACAAGCCTGCGCTGCCGCCCAAGCCGACGCCACTCTCGGACGCTACATGCTCGAGATGCGCACCAACGTCAACAACGCACTCACCACTGTGCTCGGCAACGCCGAACTGCTGGCTCTCGAGCCCGGGCTGCCCGCCACCGTGCAAGCGCAAGCCGATACCATCCGCAACATGGCGCTGCGCCTCCACGAAGTCTTTCGGCGCTTCTCTTCGATCGAGAAAGAACTCACCGTCGCCGCCCGCGAGTCCGGCAAAAAAGCCGCCCACGCCGCCGCCGGCAAGTGCTGAGCGGAACTTATGAAAGATATCTTGTATAACTTGGCTGGCAAAACAAGTCGTCGGACTGTAGCTCTGGCATTGCTCATAGCGCTTTTAGCCAGCCAACCAGCCGCGTCGCAAACCTCGTCCCCGCCCAAGCCACAGTCTGCGCCGCAGTCGGGAGAAGACTTGCCCGTTCCCGGTCGTCCCGTGCCTGCCGATCACGGCAAGTTATCGGAGCACAACATCGAATGGTTACAAACGCAGCCACCGCAGACACAAATGGAGTTTCTGCTAGGTGCGGCCGTGAATCATGATGTGGGTGCAACCAAGCTAATCGCGGAGATGGTCGAAGGCTGGCGCGGCAAACTTCATCGCACGCCCCGCTGGGAGACCTTGCAGGACACCGCGCTCTATTCCAATGATTTGCGAGTCCGTGCGGCGGCCATCGAGATCAACCTGGCAGTTACAAACCTGGCGAAGACCGACGAGGTTGCTGACCATCTGATCGAGTCGGCGCGAAAGTATCCCGGCAATCGCCCGTTCGCGGCCTGGGAACTGGGCATGCTGGCGAATCGAGGCATCGAGGCCGAGCGCATTCACGAACTGCTGGCGGAGTGGATCCATGACCCAACTCAGCAAACCCGCTTTTGGTCGGTCGAAGGACTCGCCCACCTCGGAACGGATGAAACCATCAGGAACTTTCTCGACGTTTTCCGCAACGACCCATCGCTCGATGTCCGCGAACGTGCCGGCTGCAGCTTGGCGAAGTCCGGTATGCTGACCCGTGCGCAACGCATGAAGGCTGTTCCCGGACTGATTGACCTGGCCGATGACCCATCGCTCGACCCGACCACACGCAACTGGGTGTACCAGGCTCTGCGCGAAATCACCAACGTCAATCTGCCCAACGATACCGCGACCTGGCGCAACTGGTACTCTACCCACGGGGCAGAGAAGTCACGAGAATTCGGCGCAGGCGCTTCATGGTCGGTGCTAGGCAATAGCTGATTTTCGAAAGGTGGGCGGACGAACGGATCATAACGGAATCGTCTTTGGCTAACTGGCCATTCACCCTTGCACTCCGGTTCCTTCCAAAGTAAAATCCGACTATGGCAGCCAAAAAAGTGGGAGTGCGCCTGAAGAAGAAGCTGCGCACTAAACGCGCGTCGAAGCGCGCCTAGAGGGTCGCGAATGCCGCATTACGGTTGAGGGGGTGGTGGTGTGCCCGCCCTTAGACCAATGACTGATAAGAGACGAAAAGAGACCGCGCCGCCCACAGCGCAAAAACCAAAACGAGCAAGTGACCCACCGACAAAACAGAAATCCAGCATCCTTGACAAGCTAGATCGACCGTTTGTTAGAGGGGTGGTGGTCGCCGCACTGGTCGCCGTCCTTTCCTATGTCGGATGGAATGTCCGCCAGCATCTCCTTGAGCGCCAGGCACAAACGAAGGAACGCGTTGCAAGGGCGGAAACGACGCAACGTGAAGCAGCAAATGCCGTCGGTAGGTTGATTACGGCGAGCGCTGCAATCGTGGCTGCACACGAGAAAGGCTTCGACAAGAAGCAGCTTAATGGCACAATCGATGAATACAACCAGCTTCAAGACGAGTGGGACAAAGGCGTGGCTGTCCTCGAGGCCGATCTTCAGAGGGACTTCCCGGCGCAACATATTCAGGCAAAATGGGATCAGGTCCTGGACCACCTGGGCACGCTCGACGACCGAGTCGCGAAGCTGGACCAGTTCCTAACGACCGACGAGAGTGTCGGACATAAGCAACAGATCACCCTTTGTCGGGAGACCATAGCGGACGCAGAGGCCGGCCTGACGGAGCTAACGGCCCTAATGTCGACGTACATTGCCTCGATCGGCACCTGAGAAGAGGACTGGCTGTGCCGGCTTCCGCACCGACCTTACCTCCGATGACTGTCCTAGTTTTCCGGCCCTACGCAAACAAAAACTCCTTCGTCCTCAGCTCCTTGATCGTATCCCGCAGCCTAGCCGCCTTCTCAAATTCAAACCGCTTCGCCGCTTCCCGCATATCGCTCTCTAACTTCCCAATATAAGCGTCCAACTCTTCCTGCGATTTCAGATCGGGGATACCATCGGCCTCGAAAGAGGTCAAATCGGTGTAATCGGCGCCCACAATCGCGACCAGCGTCATATCGAGCGGGCGAATGATCGATTCAGGCGTAATCCCGTTTTCTTCGTTATAGGCCTGCTGGATGGCGCGCCGCCGGTTGGTCTCGTCAAGTGCCTTTTTCATGGAGTCGGTCATGCGATCCGCATAGAGAATCGCCCGCCCATTCAGGTTCCGTGCGCAGCGTCCGATGGTCTGGATCAGCGAACCGGCCGAGCGCAGGAAGCCTTCCTTGTCGGCGTCGAGAATCGCGACCAGCGACACTTCGGGCAGGTCAAGTCCTTCGCGCAAAAGATTGATGCCAATCAATACATCGAACTCGCCCTTGCGCAAGTCGCGCAAAATCTTCACCCGCTCCAGCGTTTCGATCTCGGAGTGCATGTAACGGCATTTCACGCCCACTTCGCTGTAATATTCCGCCAGGTCTTCGGACATGCGCTTGGTCAGAGTGGTCACCAGCACGCGCTCGTTGCGAGCAACGCGGTCGCGGATCATGTGCAGCAAGTCGTCAATCTGCCCTTTGACCGGACGTATCTCGACCGGCGGGTCGATCAAACCAGTTGGCCGGATGATCTGTTCCACCACCACGCCCGCCGACTTAGTAAGTTCATAAGGACCAGGCGTAGCGGAAACATAGACGATCTGATTAGTGCGATGCTCGAACTCTTCGAACGTAAGCGGACGATTATCCAGCGCCGAAGGCATCCGAAATCCGTACTCGACCAAAGTCTGCTTGCGCGACCGGTCGCCGTGATACATCCCATGAAGCTGAGGCACAGTCTGATGCGACTCGTCGATAAACATCAGAAAATCGCGCGGAAAATAGTCAAGCAAAGTTGGCGGAGGTTCGCCCGGAAGCCGTCCAGTAAAGTGCCTCGAGTAATTCTCGATGCCATGGCAGTAACCCATGGCCTTGATCATTTCCAGGTCATACATCACCCGCTGATGGATGCGCTGCGACTCCACCAGCCGTCCCTGCTTTTCCAATTCCACTTCCCACCACGCCAGTTCGGTCTTGATAGAAGCCACGGCTGAGGCTCGCGTCTCCTCCTTCATCACATAGTGCGTCTTAGGATAAATCGGCAGCCGCATGTAACGCTGCTTGACCGTCCCAAACAAGGGATCGATCTGCGAAAGCGATTCAATCTCATCGCCAAACATTTCCACCCGATAAGCATTGTCATCATAAGTAGGATAAATCTCGATAACATCGCCCCTTACGCGAAATGTCCCGCGCCGAAAATCCCCTTCCGTCCGCTCATAGAGAATGTCGACCAGCTTGCGCGTGATGTCCGCGCGCTTGATCTTCTGTCCCTTCTCCAGAAACAAAAGCATCCCGTAATAAGCCTCCGGCGATCCCAACCCATAAATGCAACTAACCGATGCCACAATCAAACAATCGCGCCGCTCAAATAACGACCGCGTAGCCGACAGCCGCAACTTGTCCAACTCATCGTTGATAGTAGATTCCTTTTCAATATAAAGGTCCGCCGCCGGCACATAGGCTTCCGGTTGATAGTAGTCATAGTAGGAAACGAAATACTCCACGGCATTATGCGGGAAGAAACTCTTAAACTCGTGGTAGAGCTGGGCGGCCAGCGTCTTGTTGTGGGCCATGACCAGCGTGGGCCGATTGGCCGCCTCGATCACTTTGGCGGCGGTGTACGTCTTGCCCGATCCGGTGACCCCGAGCAGAACCTGATGCTGCTCGCGATCGAACACCCCGCGGGTCAGGGCGTCGATGGCTCGTCCCTGGTCTCCTTGAGGCTTGTAGCTGCTTACCAGCTTGAAGTCCACAGCTCATTATATGGGAGTGTAGCGGGTTCCCGACGCCATGCACTTCCGTGTAAATATGCTCTTTAGCAGGCAGCTATCGGAAGTTCGTTCTAAGCGATTCACCTTAGAGACTGAGCAAAATGCCCTGCGTCTCTCCCCGCCAACTGCCTGTAATGACCGCGATTACCGCCATTTTCCCCCGCAAAAACGCACAAATGCAAATTTTCATATTTCGTTAACCCTCGGTGCGCCCTTTGGCCGTGTGTTTGCAAAATGAGACGCAACGACCCGAATGCAAGATGCGCCGAGGGGCGCGGGTTTCAGCGCCACTTGCCGCAGCCGGGACGCGTCGAACAGGGTCAGTGTCTGTCGGCGCAATCTGTCTTCAGGTCTGGTTTCTATGCCAGCTACTATGCCAGCTACTATGGAAGAAAATTTCGAGGAAGTAGGCCCACGCGAGCGGCAGATTATCGAGCTGCTGCTCCAGGGATGTGACAATTCGGAAATCGCTCGCGATCTGCATATTGCCGAGCGCACAGTTAAAGCTCATTTCAACCGCCTGTTTCTGCGTTTCGGAATCAAGGGCGGCATCAAGCGCGTCAAACTAGCGACTTTACTTTATAGGAGGCAATTATGGTTGGAGAAACAGCAAGCCGCCGGCACGGGACCAAGTCCAACGCCCGCGAACAATTCATCATTCAACGCGTAGCCGAAGGCTGCAAGAACCGTGAGATCGCCGATTCCCTCGGCACCACCGAGCACGTAGTAAAAAATTATCTTCGCCTGATCTACGACAAACTCGGATTGTGGAACCGAGTCGAGCTGGCCCTATGGTACGAAGCCCGTCAGCACGAGCAGGTCTATCACGCCTAATTATCTCTAAGTAGGGGATTCCTGAAATCGGGATCCTTGAAGTCCGGTGCCCCATCCTTGCGCGTCCCTTTGCGCAAGAGCCTGCCCTGAGCGAAGCCGAAGGGGTGGGATTCCACAGTCGCGTCCCTTTCATAAGCGCTAACTGAGGCTGTTTGGCTTGAAGTGGCATGCCGACTTCCGGGAACCCCGTTTCTGGCCAATACTTCGGCATGGATCGTCGAGGGAGAGTCGGGTGCGCCTGGCTTCTTGTGACCGGCTAAAGACACAAAGCGTTACCTGCAGGACTTCGATCGGGTGCAGAAAACCGCGACGTCCGAGCAGGAGCTGTTCGATCAAATGACGGAGCTGTACCCGCATTGGGTAGCCAATCAGTCGTGTTTGATGTTCGGATTCCCGCAGCCATAACCCACATCAACCGCTGATGCGGAAGAGAAACCGGGGGAGAAACCGAGGACGGACAGGACGTTCGCCAGTTTCCATCCGTCGAAAAATGGAGAGCGTTCCGTCTGTCCCCGGCTTCCTAGGACTTGCGCTTCCGAGCTGTTCGCTTCTCTTGTCTCTGAAATGGACCCTGATCCAAACCCAATTCGTGTTCGATCTTATTCAGCTTCGCGAGTTCATCACCGACGTAGACCTGAGCAATGTAATCCCCGGATTGTCCCCACCGTTCATCGTATGGGCCTACAAAAATATCGCGAGGCAATTTGTTTCTCGCGTGTGGATTCTCGTACACAATTGTTCGCAGCACCCTTCGCTCATATGCAGCACGGTTGTTCTCCAAAAGAGCGACGAGATCCTCCCATCCCAAGCCCCGCTGTTCTTCCAATTCGATTCTCTCTATCTCAAACTTCATTTCCTTTTGGCCGACTGCGAACCGCTCCAGCGCGATCACAGCACTGATTGTCGTGTTCTGTGGAGTCTTGAGATGCGGATGGATCATCTTCCCACCATCCATGAAGACATTGTCTTGGACTGTGGTGCCAGACCAGTCTCCCGTGGTCTTATTGTGGGGAACAACAAATCCGACTCCACCAAGCATCGCGCCAAGGACAATGCGCGGAGTGCAAATGTCCACCAGATTGAACCGCTCGTTGAAAAGAACGAGGGAACAGCATTCCGAATCGTAATCGCGAAACTTCTCAGCCGCTTTGCCGATTTTCCCGCGAACGCCCACGTGTGGATCGAAGGCACGACCACCCGTGCCAGTTAGGCTTTGGTCATCGGCAAATTCCTTTACTTCAAACCACAATATCTGGTCATGGTGGGTGAGCCGATAATCAACCCGCTTCGTCGTTCCGGGATATGGCGGTTCGCGTTCAAATGTCCCCAGCTCATACTGATCGACGTACTCCTCGAAAAGCAATTCTGAAACATTCTGCCGTTTGAGAAATGCTGCGAGTTCCCGTTCGGATACGCGCCACGCCTTCGGACTGATCCGACTCCCTCGAAGTTTCCGACTGCGCAGCCATCGGTAGACCGTCTCCACAGCGAGTTGTAACTGCTCGGCGATTTGCTCATGTGTCAGGTAAACATCAGCAAAGTCTTTCATAAATATATTATGTCGTCCATAGTAGTTCAAAGTAAAGCAAACTAAACTGGGGACAGACGGGACGTTCACCAATTTCCTCTCGTCGAAAAATTGAGGAACGCTCCGTCTGTCCCCGGTTTGTCCTAATTTGAGCCAGCACGGCGACCGCAGATTGTTCTGTCACTGTTTCAAATAGCGAAGCGCAACACATCCTGATTCAAAAATCTTTGACTCAACGAGTTTTAGTTGTAATCTCTCCCGCAGGCTGACACCTTCCAACAACCGTCTCCCCTCTCCTACAAAAATTGGCGCAACGACAAAACGATATTCGTCAACCAGGCCAAGCTCTATAAGCTGTGAAGGAATATCTACACCACCGACCAGAATATTTTTGCCTGGTTCTTGCTTCAATTTAAGTATTTCATCGCGAAGGTTCGTACGAACAATTCTCGTATTTTCATCTTCTGCGCTGGCCAACGATCGTGAAAAAACAACCTTCTTCTTGGAGACAAAGGTTTGAGCAAATTCGATATCCGCTTTTGTCTCGGACTGGCTTTTTGCGATATCAGGCCAATAAGGAACCATCAATTGATAGGTTTTACGCCCATAGACGAGCAG
>Ga0181538_10000970_pt1 | contig 33408 bp, 31 predicted proteins | sample PEATcosm2014_Bin_40_FD_119773 | JGI IMG/M metagenome (GOLD analysis project Ga0181538, IMG submission 119773) | Peatland microbial communities from MTU Mesocosm Facility, Houghton, MI, USA - PEATcosm2014_Bin23_30_metaG | ecosystem: Environmental > Terrestrial > Soil > Wetlands > Peat | place... | reverse complement strand
GGCCCGTTGGGAAGGTCTTCCGCGGCGCTGAAAGTCCTGCCGAGTATCACAGGAGCGCCGAACAAGGAGAAAAATTCCTGGGAAACGTGCATGCCTTTCAATTGCTCCGGGCGGTCGCCACCGGTGAGATTCATGCGCGCGCCGCCCAGGTCGTAGGCGGCAATATTCTGAAGAATCTGCGTTTGCTCTTTGAGGGCGATGATCTTCGGAATGGAAAGCACCGGACCGTTTCCCTGCGGCGAGCTGTTCTCCAATTGCACTATACGGTCTGGCTGCGGGTAGGGGAGGGGCTGCAGCAGCACGGCGTTGACCACGGAAAAGATCGCTGTGTTGGCGCCGATGCCGAGCGCGAGCGTCAGGATGGCGATCGCCGCAAAACCAGGGCTTTTCGCCAAAGTCCGCAGGCCGTAGCGGAGATTTTGCAGGAGAGTTTCCATCATTCCCCTTTATTCCGATTGCGGAGCTTATGTGCGAAGTCCCACCTCGTCAATGGCGGACGGTTGGCAACGTGACCGCATGACACTCAACCTCAAATCGGCAATCGAGCCACACTAAAGAACGATGCGGAATTCATACCGGGGATTTCGCGCGGCGAAAAAAAAGCCTGAGTGCGCACCGCGCAAGGTGATGCGCGCTCAGGCTCGTGAAGGATTGTCAGAGTCCGCGTTACATGCTTCCAGCAGCTACGGGCGCGATGGAAGCGACGTGCAATGAGCCGTCCTGGTTGACGGTTCCGGTGACGGTCACTTCGACGCCGAGGTCCTTATCGACATCGATGATGTCCTGGTTTTGAATTGCGAGAACTTTCTTGTCCTTATCGTTGACGAACACATACGAGGCGCCTTTCGTCTTGACACAGGTGACGGCGCAACTCTTGTGGCCGGCATTCGCCCCCTTGGCGCCGCACAGGCTGTCGCTGACCCAACCCGTCCACGACATCGTGCTATCAGCGGCGTAGAGAACCGTGCTTGCCAGGGCGGCTACGAATACGAGCAGACAAATAATGCTGATTGCTTTCTTCATCTCTGCGTACCTCCGATCGAATCTCCGGCGCGACTCTTCCAGCAGATTGAGTCCGTCAGGGTCTGCAGAGTCGGACTGCTTCTGAGTTGCCGGGAAGCACGGCAGCTTTGAAGTCAATCCCCCTCAGACGGTTAGCATGAGCGGCACTGACTGGATGCGGTGCCGTCGACAAGATAATGCTCCTATAGTGTTCAGACTTCAACTGCAACGTTTCCCGCCCTCGGGCCCTGCATAACCTATTGATATAAAGGCAGTTACGGACAGGAATCCCCCCTTGCGAAGCGATGGTCGCTGGCCCAGGCCTGCGGGAATAGGGCTTATTTTTCCCGTGAAATGTTGACACTTCTTTTAACGCTGCATACACTTCGCCCGTTGCTTGACTCACGGCGCAACGCGGGTGGCATCGGCCAGCTGGGCCTCGCGACGTGGCCGCGCGCACGCGGCAGTCAGAAAAGGTAACGCCGCTGGAGAGCATCGGTAAAAAGTGAAGCTGCTGGGCAGAGTGGTGCGATTTCTTGCGTGGCTGTTTGCGCTGGGTTGGGCCGTGTGGCTCATCCGGAAATTTTTCGCAGGCAGCGAATCGCGGCGCCGGGTAGCGACGCGCATGCAAAGTTCGCAGCCGCCGATGCCGTTGTCCCGGGATCCCTCGTGCGGGACGCACGTATCGCCGGAGATCTCTTTTCCCCTGGAGCAAGAAGGCCGCCGCGTTCATTTTTGTTCGGCGGAATGCCGCGCGCACTACGCGCAGTTGGAGCACGGCGCGGCCGAAGCGTAAGCCAAGGAGAAACCCTGATGGGCACTGTGGCAAAAGCGGTTCCGCAGCCGGTGATGCCGAGAATGGCGCCGCGCGAGGATCTGAATCCGTTCCGCATCTCGCAGATTCAGTTCGACATGGCGGCGGAGTACCTGAAGCTCGATCCAGGACTGCGGCAAATCCTGCGCACTCCGAAGCGAGTGATGGAAGTTTCGATCCCGGTGAAGATGGATAACGGCCAACTGAAAGTCTTCACCGGGTATCGCGTGCAGCACAACGTGGCGCGCGGCCCGGCGAAGGGCGGCCTGCGGTATCACCCGAACGTTACGCTGGACGAAGTGAAAGCGCTCGCGGCGTGGATGACCTGGAAAACCGCGGCGGTGAACATTCCGTACGGCGGTGGCAAGGGCGGCGTGATTTGCGATCCGAAGCGGATGTCGCGCGGAGAGCTGGAGCGGATGACGCGCCGGTACACCTCCGAAATACTTCCCATCATCGGGCCGGAGCGGGATGTGCCCGCGCCGGACGTTTACACCGACTCGCAGACGATGGCGTGGATCATGGATACCTACTCCATGACGCTCGGCTATTCGTCGCTGGGTGTGGTGACGGGCAAGCCGACTTCGCTCGGCGGTTCGGTGGGCCGGGCGGAAGCGACGGCTCGAGGCTGTCTGTTCGTCACCGAGGAAGCGTGCAAGGTGAAGAAGCTTTCACTGCGCGGGGCCACCGTGGCGATCCAGGGCTTCGGCAATGCGGGATCCGTGGCGGCGCGCCTTTTCACGGAGAAGAAGGCGAAAGTCGTGGCGGTGAGCGATTCGCGCGGCGGCGTTTACAATTCGCGGGGAATCGATCCCCTGAAGGCGCTGCGCTACAAGGAGCGCTCGGGAACGGTGGTGGGGATGCCGGGAGCGTCGCGAATCAGCAACGATGATTTGCTGACCCTGAAGTGCGACATCCTGATCCCGGCTGCGCTGGAAAACGTGATCACGCTGCACAACGCGGATCAGATCAAAGCCAAGATCGTGGCGGAAGCAGCGAATGGTCCCACAACGCCGCACGCGGATGAAGTTCTGGCGCGCAAGGGGATCCTGGTTTTGCCGGACATTCTCGCGAACGCCGGCGGCGTGACCGTCAGTTACTTCGAGTGGGCGCAGGACCTGCAAGGCTACTTCTGGCAGGAGGATGAGGTCAACAAGCGGCTCGAATTCGTGATGAAGAAGGCGTTCGCGGACGTGCAGGAGATGATGCGCAAGTACCACGTGCATTCGCGAGCGTCGGCCTACATTCTGGCCGTGGGCCGCGTGGCCGAGGCGACGCTGGTCCGCGGGCTATTCCCCTGAGTCTTAACATTTCCCTTTAGGATTAGTTCGGCGCCGCGGGCACTCCGCCGGGGGCGCATTGAGGCGAGGGCTGCGCGGCGATGTCCTGCAGGTAGTAGGTGTCCTGCGAGGTGTTCTCGACGATGGCGAATGCTTTGGCCGGCAGGGCCATCGAATTCGGTCCAGGCTGGAGAGCGAACGCTACCTGCCAGATGCGGGGCAATTCGCGGTTGCCGCAAGTCGTAATCGAAATAATCTCCGACGAATAAGTATTGCGACGCTCGCCGCCCAACCGTTCGTGCCAGGCATATAAGCGATCTCGCGACTTCTTGTCGCTCCATGCGCTCGCCATTTGCCAATTGAGATCGAGCCACTCGTCCACGAACTCCTCGGGCCCCCAGGCCAGCGGCCCCACCCGCAAGACAGTGTCGCCTTTCAATTGAAAATTGAGGATGTGCTCGCGCTGGTTGGCGACGCTTTCGAGATGCATGCTCCCGATGAAATGCACCTGGAGTGTTTTGAGGTCGGCGACGGTGGTCAGGTCGTGATCCCAGCGGGCGGTTTCGCTCCCATTCAAGAGGATGTTGGGATGCCAGGGATCGTGAGTGGGCTTCAGGACTTCATAGCTCATCGGCCTCCACAGCGAGGCGCATTGCGGACCCATGTGCGCGGCCAGCGCGTACCAGTGACCGCCGCGATCGGGCGGGGAGATGCTGAACGAAAAATGTCCGTTGGCGCCGGAGACGTCGTCGTAGGAATCGGCTTCGAGCGCCAGAAGATTGCGCCAGCCCGCGCCATTGGCCCCGAACACGTACAGCGAAGAATCGTCGCCGCAAGCGACACCGATGGAGGTCTCCACGGTGAGAAGACGTGGATTATTGGCCGGGCGCTCCACGTGAATGCTGACGGTCTGCGCGAAGTGCTGGTTGGTGTGCGCGGAATAATCCGGCTTCTCGCCGTCGAGCTGAAGACCTTGCGGCCCGAGCGCGCCGCTGAGCACGGCGGAAGGGTCCGGCACTGGGCCATTTTCCAGGCTGTGCGCGATCAAATCGCGAAGCTGCTGCTTGAGCGATTGCAGCAGCGGGCGCGCTTGCGGGGGGACTTGATTTGCCGTCGAGGGATCGCCTGGAACGGGAATCGCGCGCAAACTTTGGATAAGCTGCGGAATTCCACCGGCGGGCGGCTGTTGGGCGCGAATGCGCTGCGCCAAAAGGCAGAACAAGATGCAGACGCTGGCGGCGATGAACCGTGCACGCGGCAATCGCATGCTGGAATTCTAGCAGGAGAGCGAGGTTTTTCTTCGGAAACTGTGTTCCGAGGCTGCTTCGCGAACTAAAATATTCCTTGCGTTGATAACACACTGCGCGTAAATTCCAGCTGCCGGCTCGCTCCGCTTCTTGAGTGAAGCCGGTTGAGTTTTCTGCGGATGAAATTGCGCGAAGGGATTTCTATTTGAGCAATCATACGAATTCGGCGCCGCCAGTGCTGCTCACGATTGCGGGATTCGATCCATCGTGTGGCGCGGGGATTGCGGCGGACCTGAAGACTTTTGCGGCGCACAATTGCTACGGGGTCGCGGCGGTCACGGCGCTGACGGTGCAGTCCACCCAAGGCGTGAAGGCGACGCAGGTGATCTCCGCAGCAACGCTGCGCGCGCAACTCGAGGCCCTTGCTGACGATCTGCACATCGCCGGAGTGAAGATCGGCATGCTGGGCAATCGCGCGAACGCCCTGATCGTTGCGGAATTCCTGGATCGCAACAAGATTGCCCACGTCGTTCTCGATCCGGTGGTGAAGCCGTCACTCGGCGGCGTGGATTTATTGGACTCCTCTGGCGTGAAATTTCTCGCAGAAGAATTATTGAAGCGGGCGGCGGTGGTCACGCCAAATGTTCCGGAAGCGGAGCTGCTCTCTGGGATCGAAATCAAGGATCTGGCCGCGATGGAAGCCGCGGCGCGAAAAATTGTGGAGCGCGGCGCGCGCGCGGTGGTCGTGAAGGGCGGGCACATGGGGAAGCCCGTGGACGTGCTCTTCGACGGCGTGGAAGTCCTGCAACTCGGCGGCGATCATGTTCACACGCAGAATACGCACGGTACCGGCTGCACGTTCTCTTCGGCAATCGCGGCGCAACTCGCGTGCGGGCGGTCGTTGCAGGAAGCCGCGATGCTCGCGAAAGCGTACGTCACCATGGCGATGGAGAGCGGATTTTCCATCGGCAAAGGGCCCGGGCCGCTGGATCATTTCTACCGGATTCACCACGATCCTCCGCCGCGCGGCGTTCACGAAGTGCCGCAGCACGGCATGCATCCCGCCGCGGAACCTACCGCGCGGTAAAGTCCGTCAGTAGTTCCCCTAAGTTCCCCTACGCATATCCCTGCGACTGTCATTCCGAGCGAAGCGAGGAATCTCTCTTCAACCTAAGACTCAAAGAGAAGAGAGATTCCTCGTCGTCCGCCGCGACGGACTCCCGGGAATAACTGGCTTGAGGAGTTTTCCCACGAGCCACTCAAGAATTGAGAATGTGCGCGGCACGCAGAGCGGCTGCTTGCTTTTTAGCGGCGGTAGGCGAGGCGGCCGGCGACGATGGTCATCATCGGTGCGCCGCGGAAAGAGCGTCCGTCGAACGGCGAGTTGCGAGATTTGCTGGCGGAGTCCGCCACGAGATACTTCCACTCATGGGTGGTGGAGAATAGCGTCAAATCGGCTGGCTCGCCCGGCGCTAGGGTTCGCCGCATTCCGAGGACGCGCGCAGGCCCGGTGGTAAATAGTTCCACGACGCGCAGCAGTTTGAGCTTGCCGGAATGTACGAGTTCCAATGCGAGCGAAAATGCCGTCTCGAAGCCAGTGATGCCGAATGGCGCGCGGTCGAACTCGACTTCTTTGGTTGAGCGCTCGTGCGGGGCGTGATCGGTGGCAATCGCGTCCACGGTTCCGTCCGCGAGGCCCGCGATGAGCGCTTCGAGATCCTCGCGCGAGCCGAGCGGCGGATTCATCTTGCGATTCGTATCGTATCCCACTTCTTCGTCAATCATCGTGAAATGATGTGGCGTCACTTCGCACGACACGCGCAGGCCGTCGCGCTTCGCGCCGCGCACCAGCTCTAGCGAGGCGCGCGTGGAGAGATGCGCGACGTGATAGCGGCAACCGGTCAATCCGGCGATTTGAACATCGCGCGCGACGCAGATGGATTCGGCGGCCGCGGGCATACCGCGCAGTCCGAGCCGCACGGACGACGGCCCTTCGCGCATGGACGCGCCCGCCGCGAGCGAGACATCTTCGCAGTGATCGATCACCGGCAGGTCCAGCGCGCAGCAATAGTCCATCACCTGCCGCAACAATTTCGATGTGGCGACGGGTTTGCCGTCGTCGGAAACGGCGACCGCACCAGCCTTTTGCATTGCCGCGATTTCCGCGAGCGCTTCGCCGCGACTGCCGATCGACGCCGCGCCAATCGGCCAAACGCGCGTGTGCGCTACCGCCTGTGCGCGCTCGAGAATGGAACGCGTCACGGAAGCGTTGTCGTTCACCGGGCGCGTATTGGGCATGGGGCAGACGGCGGTGAAACCGCCGCGCACGGCCGCAAGCGTGCCGGTCTCGATCGTCTCGGAACTTTCGCCGCCGGGTTCGCGCAAGTGGCAGTGCAAGTCAATGAAGCCGGGCGCAACCATCAAACCGCAAGCATCGATTACTTGCGCGCCCGCGGCGCGTCCATTGAGCGTGTCGGGCGATTCGATAGCGGCGATGCGATCGTCTTCGAGCAGGATGTCGCGCGCCGCATCCGTTCCGCTCGCGGGATCGAGCAGACGGCCGCCTTTAAGAAGCAACATGTGAGGAATCCTTCTCTGGGTTGGCATCCGGCCCGCGGCCGATCAATTCAAACAGAATCGCCATGCGAACAGCGAGGCCGTTGGTGACTTGCTCGAGCACGCAGGACTGCGAACCATCAGCCACGACCGGGTCAATTTCGAGGCCGCGAATCATCGGGCCGGGATGCAAAACCAACGCCTCGGGGCGCGCGAGCCGCAGACGCTCGGGCGTGAGCTGATAGAGGAGAATATAGTCGTCGAGCGAGAGCGCGGGTTCATGCAGGCGTTCCTGTTGGACACGCAGCACCATAACGATGTCGGCGCCGGAGAGCGCTTCTTCAACGTTCGCCACCCTGCGGATCGACGCTCGCTCGCCGGCCAAATTTTCCAGTTCGCGCGGCAGCCACATGGCCGGACCGCAGAGCGTGATACGGCAGCCAAATTTTGTAAGCAGATGAATATTGGAGCGCGCGACGCGGCTATGAAGGATGTCGCCGATTATCGTGACGTTCCAACCTTCGAGGCGGCCGAGCCGCTCGCGGATCGTGAGCGCATCGAGCAGGCCCTGCGTCGGATGCTCGTGCGCGCCATCGCCCGCGTTGATCACCGGAATGTCCAAGCGGCTCGCGACGAACTCCGGCGCGCCGGAACTTGCGTGGCGCATCACGATGCAATCGGGCTTCATCGCGTCGAGCGTGCGCACAGTATCTAGTAGGGATTCGCCCTTTTTTAAACTGGAGGATTCCGCTTGCAATTGCATGACGTCCGCACCCAGCCGGCTTGCCGCGGTCGTAAAGCTGATCCGCGTCCGCGTAGACGACTCGAAGAAGGCTAGGCCCACGGTTTTCCCGCGGAGAGTCGCAAGCTTTTTTAACGGGTGACGCTGAATTTCCAGGAACGGAACGGATTGATCGAGAAGAAATGCGATTTCGGCCGCCTGCAGCGGCTCGATTGAGAGCAGATCGTTGAACCGTTCGTGCACGGTGTCCGTGGGAACGGCCGGCGCCTCGGCAAGCCGCTCCGGTAAGATCAGGGTGTTCTCTCCACCAGCATCACGCGCTCTTCCTGGTCCACTTCGTTGAGGCGAACTTCGATGATTTCCGTGTCGCTGGTTTGAACCTTGCGGCCGATAAATGCAGCTTCAATGGGGAGTTCGCGATGGCCACGATCGATCAGGACGCAGAGTTGCACGCGACGCGGGCGGCCGAGGTCGAACAGGCCGTTCATCGCGGCGCGAATCGTCCTGCCGGTGTAGAGCACGTCGTCCACAAGAATCAAATCCTTGTCGTCCACATTAAACGGGATTTCACTGGAATGCAGGACGGGTTGCGGCGCGACGGTCGAGAGGTCGTCGCGATAGAGCGTGATGTCGATTGTGCCGACCGGCACGTCTACGCCGTCAATCGGGCGCATGGCGCGAGCGATTCGCTGCGCCAAAGGGACCCCGCGGCGGCGAATTCCGATGAGTGCGAGGTTCACAGTGCCCCCGCGGCGTTCGATAATTTCGTGGGCGAGCCGCTGCAGCGTGCGGTCAATCTCGGTCGCCGACATGAGCTGCGATTTCTCGAGGGTGGGCATCGACCCAGCATCCTAACACAACCTAGTATGTCGCCGCAGCCCGACTCCGAGCCGCGCCCGGCGCATTTTGGCTGGAGGCTCGTGTTAGAATCGCAGACAGTGAAGCCGCAGCGCGCCGTCGACCTAGGTGTGGCGATTGGCTCCCTCCAACTCGCCAATCCCATCATTGCCGCGAGCGGCACATTCGGTTATGGAGTCGAGTTCGCCAGCGTCCTGAATCTCGAAGCGCTGGGAGCCATCGTCGTAAAGGGGCTTTCTCTAGAGCCGATGGCGGGAGCTCCCGCGCCCCGGATGTGCGAAGTTAGCAGCGGGATGGTCAACGCAATTGGGCTGCAGAACATCGGCGTGCGCGCCTTTGTCAGTGAGAAGTTGCCTATCCTTCGCAAGTACCACGTGCCCGTAATCGCCAATGTCTTTGGCCATTCGCAATCGGAGTATCTCGACGTGCTGCGAATCCTGGAGGACGCCGAAGGAATCGCGGCCTACGAGCTGAACGTATCCTGCCCGAATGTAGAACACGGGGGGATGGAGTTTGGCAGCGATGATGTGGCGCTAGTCGAATTGGTCAAGGCGGCCAGGCAGCTGGTCCGACGCCCCCTCTGGGTCAAACTTTCACCCTTGGTAACCGACATCGGGCGCTTGGCGGCAGCCGCCGAGGGCGTTGGGGCGGACGCCTTTACGGTGGCCAACACCTACCCCGCGATGGCCGTAGACACGGCGACACGACAATCTAGGATTGGACGGATATCGGGGGGGCTATCGGGACCGGCCATCAAGCCGATCACCCTCAGGTTGGTTTATCTGGTGGCAGGGGCGGTCAAGGTGCCCGTAATAGGGGTTGGGGGCATACAATGCGCCGCGGACGTCCTGGAATATATGGTCGCGGGCGCCTCCGCCGTCCAGGTCGGGACCGCCAGCTTTTCGGCCCCGAGGGTTTGCGAGAGCCTCGTTGGTAGCTTAAAAAAGGCCTGCTGCGACAGTAAAGTGTTTAAAATCAATGAGATAACTGGAACATTCCGGGCGGATTTAGCTTGAAAATTAAGCCGCGTAGTGTTACACTTTCTCGATGTTTTGTGGCAAAAGTGAGACACTATGCGTCGCTTGCTAAAACTTGTCCGGTCTTCAATCCACTGGGGCGTGCTACTCTTCGCCCTCACACCGGCCTTGCAAGGGCCGATAGCGGCCCATTCCCAACCTGCCCCAGCGCACCCTCGCCCGATTCGAGTCTGGTCGGGAGTGGCCAGCTGGTATGGGGAGGAGTTTCAGGGGCGGGAGACAGCTAACGGGGAGACCTTTAACATGTACGGAACTACTGCAGCCAGCCTCAACCTGCCGTTTGGCTCGCTAGTTCGCTTAGTGAACCCCAAGACCGGCAAGAGCCAGATCGTCAGGATTAACGACCGAGGCCCCTACGTCGAGGGCAGGGAGATGGACGTCTCCTATGAGGTAGCCCGGAGGCTTGGCATTGACAGCGCGGGCGTATCCCGGCTAAGAATGGAGCTTATCGAGGTGCCGACACGTCGCGACTAGAAGCCGCCCGTGAGCGCGTCATCCTGGCTCTGGACTACCCTCAACTGGGTCCCGCCTACGCATTGAGTCGCAAGCTGGCTGATCTGGTCGGCATGTTCAAGATCAACACTCACCTTTTCACTGCCGAGGGCCCAGCGGCTGTGCGGGGGATTGCTAAACTTGGACGGGGCATCTTCCTAGATCTGAAATACCACGACATCCCGAATACTGTGTCCGGGGCCGTTGCCGCAGCCGTGCGAGAGCCCGGCGTGAAGCTTCTGAACGTGCACACCTTGGGCGGAATCGAGATGATGCGGTCGGCAGCCACGGCCGTCAAGGAAGCCAAGCTGGGGGCGCGGCGTCCCAAATTGCTCGGCGTAACCATTCTCACCAGTCACGACGCAGCCAGCCTGGAATCGGTCGGAATCAGGGGAACGCCGGCATCGCGGGCCGTGAAGCTGGCTCGATTGGCACAGAAGTGCGGACTCGACGGGGTTGTGGCTTCTCCACATGAAGTGCGGGGAATCCGGCGGGCATGTGGAAAGCAGTTCTTGATTGTAGTGCCGGGAATCCGTCCGATAGAGATTGCGCGTCTGCGTCCAAGGAAAGACGACCAAGCCAGAATCTCCACGCCACGCGCGGCCATCGAAGCGGGTGCGGATTACCTGGTGATTGGCCGGCCCATTACCGCGGCTGACGATCCACGAGCCGCGGCCAAGGCGATTCTCGCGGAAATCTCGACAGCTCTTTCCTGACCCCATCGCGAAGCCACAAGACTTGCCGGACGTGGTATAATGGGGTTTCGGATAGCCGCGGCTGTGCTGTGGTGTCCGGCAACGAAAAGCGCGACTGCCAAGTGGCAGGCCGCGGAGGGTTCGCATGGAAGCATTGAGTCTGCCCCACCTTTTAATTATTCTTTTGATCGTCGTGATTTTTTTCGGCGGCCGCCGTATCCCCGAAGTGATGAAGGGTCTTGGAGAAGGGATCCGCAGTTTCAAGGAAGGCATGCGTGGAGACACTCCGGGCACGACACCGCCTGCAAGCACGGCGACTCCCGCTCCACCAGCGGCCCCGGCTGCCACGGAAGAAAAGAAGTAAATCTCCGGGCGAAAGACACCGACTAATCAGAGGGATTGAACTGGGCGGCCCGTGTGGCCGCCCAAACTTTTCTAGGCGTTGCGCGACTCCGGCGAATCCTGCCAGCCCAATTCGCGCAGCAAAGTCCACACGCGCGCGATTGGCAAACCCACTACATTCGGATAAGAACCTTCGACTCGCGGGATGAATCGCGAGGCCCGGCCTTGAATTGCGTACCCTCCAGCCTTGCCGAACGGCTCTCCTGTAGCGACGTACGCTTCGATCTCGTCGTCGCTGAGTTCCCCGAACGTGACGGATGTGGACTCGATGGCGGCGCGATTCGCTTGGTCGGGAAGTCGAATGACCCAAATGCCGGTGACCACCGTGTGCGTTCTGCCGGAAAGCGCGCGAATCATGCGTGCGGCGTCGGCGTGTGCACTCGGCTTCCCAAACAATTCGTTTCCAATGGCAACAGCAGTATCCGCGCCCAAGACATAGATTTGGCCCGGGGACTTGGTTGCGATAGGCGCCGCTGCGAGTGTGACTGCGGTGGCTTTGGCGCGGGCGAGTCGCAGCGTCATCTCGCCGGGAGTTTCAGCGGGAAGCGGCGACTCATCAATTTGCGCGGGCAGAACTTCAAAGGAGAACCCGGCCTCGCGAAGCAGGTCCGCGCGTCGCGGGGATTCTGAAGCCAGGATCAGGCGGGGGGTGTTTATCATAGGTAAGTTTGAGCCCGCTCTTCGTCTCGCGTCAGAGCACGACCGCTTCCCGGTATTCGCCGAAAACGCGACGCATTGCGTCGGAGATTTCACCGACAGTTGCCAGATTTTCCACCGCGGACTGAATCGCCGGCAGTAAATTTTCTCCCTCGCGCGCACGCCGCTCGACTTCCGCCACCGCATCGCGGGCGCGGCTCGAATCGCGGCGCTCGCGCAATGCCTGTACGCGCTGGACCTGCGCGCGTTCTCCCTCTTCATCGATGTGCATGAGTGGGACGTGCTCCTCGGTGTCCGCGACGTAGCGATTCACTCCGACGATGATGCGCTCGCCGCGCTCGACTGATTGCTGATACTCGTACGCCGCCTTTTGGATTTCGCCCTGAACATAGCCGTTCTCAATGGCCTGCAGCATGCCGCCCAGCGCATCAATGCGCCGAATGTACTCAGCCGCGCGCCGCTCGATTTCGTCGGTGAGCGCTTCGATGGCATAAGAGCCGGCGACGGGATCCACGGTCTGCGCGACGCCGGTCTCGTGCGCGAGGATTTGCTGCGTGCGCAGGGCGAGTAGCGCGGCTTGCTCGGTGGGAAGCGCGAGCGCTTCATCGAGGGCGTTGGTGTGCAGCGATTGGCAGCCTCCGAGCACCGCGGCCAGCGCCTGAATGGCGACGCGAACCAAATTATTTTCCGGTTGCTGCGCGGTGAGCGAGCTGCCGGCGGTCTGCGCATGGAAACGCAACATCAGCGAACGGGGGTCGCGCGCCCCAAAACGTTCGCGCATGGTGCGCGCCCAGAGGCGCCGCGCCGCGCGAAACTTTGCGATTTCTTCGAGCAAGTCGTTGTGCGCGTTGAAGAAAAACGAAATCCGCGGCGCGAATTCGTCCACGGCGAGCCCTGCGGCGATGGCCGCCTCGACGTAAGCGAACCCGTCCGCAAGAGTGAAGGCCGCTTCCTGCGCAGCGGTCGAGCCGGCCTCGCGAATGTGGTAGCCGGAGACGGAAATCATATTCCACGAAGGCAGCTCAGTGCGGCACCAGGCGAAGAGATCGGTGACGATGCGCATCGCCCGACGCACGGGATAGATGTACGTGCCGCGCGCGATGTACTCCTTCAGGATGTCGTTCTGCACGGTCCCGGAAAGTTTCTGCAGGTTCGCGCCTTGCTGCTTGGCCACGGCGACGTAAAGGCACAGCAGAATCGCGGCGGTGGAATTAATCGTCATCGAAGTGGAGACGCGTTCGAGCGGAATGCCGTCGAGCAGCGCCTGCATGTCCTCGAGCGAATCGATGGCCACGCCGACCCGGCCGACTTCGCCGAGGGCGCGCGGGTGATCGGAATCGAGGCCGATCTGCGTCGGGAGATCGAACGCGACCGAAAGCCCGGTTTGCCCCTGCGAAAGCAGGTAGCGATAGCGCGCATTCGATTGCGCGGCCGAGCCGAATCCGGCGTACTGGCGCATGGTCCAGAGCCGTCCGCGGTACATCGTCGGATAAATGCCGCGCGTGTAGGGGAACTCGCCGGGGGAGCCAATCGCATCCTTCGCGTCGCGGTCGCGCGAATCCTCGGGCGCATACACCGGCTTTACCGGAATCCCGCCGAGCGTAGTGGAACGCGGGTGGCGCTCCGGGCGCGGCGAGTCGTTTTGCGGCGGCTTACTCATGAGCGCAATCGCAGTCCTAAATTCATCGCACGCGCCGCGCCATTAGAAATGAAGTGACGCCGAACCCGGCCATCATCAGGGCGTATGCGCCGGCAAGCCACGCAGGCCAAAACGGGGCCCCGCGATGCCACACCCGTACAGCCGAGGTCGCCCCGGAAAGCGCGAAGAGCAGAAACATCGTACCGGTCACCTCGTGAAACGTCTGTCGGGTGGCGCGCCAGAGCGCGCGGAGAAATGCGCGTATCCCCGCGAGCCAGGCAAAGGCGGATGCGCTCATTGACAAATTCTAGTACAGCGCCGCCGGAATCCGAAGCGGCGCCGAAGAGGTGACCTGTTCTTCACTCGCTAACGGCTCGGACACGCAGCATGCACCTAGTCACTGGACGGTATCCAGGCCATGCTATATTCCGGGCAATGAGCCAGAACGAGGGAATTTGGAGGGGAATCATGCGAACTGCAACTCGGATTCTGCTGGTAAGCGCGTGTCTGCTGTTTTCGTCGGGAGCGGCGCGGGCGCAGGGCACACAATTGACGCCCGAGAGCTTGAAAGCGATGATCGAGAATTTGGGCTACACGACGACCTCCAGCACGAACAGCGACGGCGTTGTGACCTATAACATCACGCTAACGCCGCAAGGGTGGACGATCGACACGGATGTGAACCTGAGCAAGGATCAATCGAATATCTGGATGTGGGCGAATCTCAAGAAGATCCCAGACGGGCAAGTGTTCGATCCGGATACGCTACTGACGATGCTGAAAGAGAACGACACCATGGGCCCGTTCTTCTTTTCTTATTCGGATTCGTCGCGGCGATTCTTCATCAACCTGGCGCTCGCGAACCAAAATGTGACTCCGGCAAAAATGCGCGCGGAACTCGACGCGCTGGCGGCCGACGTAGTACGCACGCAAAACATGTGGGACCCGGCACAGTGGAAGAACGCGCCGCTGGGTGGCACGAAGTAGCCGGGGAGACGGGTACGAAAAAGTCACGCGCGGGTTAGGGTTTAGTCTTGTGCCGATGCGAGGCGGGCCTTACAATCGCCTCAGGTACGCATGTGAGGAGGGCTCTCCTTGCAACTGGACGATCAACTCAAACAGTTGTTGCGGGAACTGGGCCACGCCATCAACGACACGGTGTCCGATTCCGAGCGCATCGCTGCGGCAATCGCCAGCGTGCGCGCCGCCGGCTATGACATCGTGCTGAAGCTGGACGCGACCATCGGCCTGGCCAAACGGGATCCGGAAGACGAACAGATTTCTCCGCAGGACAAGCGGTTCCTCGAAGCCCTGCACATCCAGGTGGATCAGGAAGTGCTGGAGGAGGATTCGCGGCCGGCGAAGTTTGAGATTACGCCCCAGGACGTGCGCTTTCTCAAGTCACTGAAGATATCTCTGGATGATTCGCTCTAGCCTGATTGCGCTTTTGCTCGTTGCATCGTTCGGTCTCGCCGCGCTCGCGGCGCCGCAAACGACGCAGGTGTCCACTTTGCCGGGACCGAACAAGCCCGTGGTGTTTCGCGGCGAAGTGTTGCACCAACTTCCCAATTCGATCACGGTTCGCAATCTGGATCGCGACCACGAGCGCGAAATCCGCACTTTTTCTTTTTCCGACGGGCTTAAGCCCCAGATGCAGAAACTTCTGGATGCCGGAGGCTTTCAATACGGCGATAAGATCGAAATCCTTTACCTTCCGGGATCCACCGTTGCGCTCCGCATCGCAGGCAAGCCCTCAAAGCCGATTTGAACCTCAGGCATCGTCGTGATTCGTTCGCCTGCCGTCGCCGGACGTTTCTATCCAGCCGAGCGGGCGCAGCTTGAACAGGAAGTAGACTTCTTCACAATCTCCGCGGGAGCAGTCCCGAAGCAGCGTGCCATAGCCTGCATCGCGCCGCACGCGGGATATATGTATTCGGGCCACGTCGCGGGCGCAGTGTACGCGCGACTCGAACTTCCGAAGCGAATCCTGCTGCTCGGCCCGCGCCACCATCCTCGTGGCGCGCGGATGGCGATTCTGTCTGAAGGTTCCTGGCAGACGCCGCTGGGTGAGGCCCGGCTCGATGCTGAATTCGCCGCCGAGCTCAAGCGACTGTTTCCCTCGCTGATGGAAGATGGGGTGGCGCACGAGCGGGAGCATTCGCTCGAGGTGCAATTGCCGTTTCTGCAGCGAATGATCGGCGCGGAGGAAAGCGCGTTTCGATTCACGCCAATCGTGCTGGGACCGTTGCAGTATGACGAGCTTGCGGCGCTAGGCGGCGCGCTCGCTTCCGCAATTCAGGCTTCGCGGGAGGCGGTGCTGCTAGTAGTCAGCTCGGACATGAACCACTACGAGAGCGACGAAATCACGCGCGGCAAGGATCGCAAAGCAATCGAAAAGATATTGGCTCTCGATGCGCGCGGGCTCTACGACACTGTGCGCCGCGAAGAAATTTCGATGTGTGGCGTTGGCCCGGCTGTGGCCATGCTGACGGCAGTGCGTCTGCTCGGCGCAACGAAAGCGGAACTCGTGCGCTACGCGACGTCCGGCGACGTCAGCGACGATCGCAGTGCGGTGGTGGGTTACGCAGGAATGATCATCCGCTGAGCGGGAGCGAATAGGAGAACACAAGTTCGTCGCTGCGCTTGGCGCGGGGAGATGTTGTTCGTTGCGAAATTAGTGGTGCGGTGAAGCGCCCGAGCCGCCCCCGCCTGAAGGTGCAGCCGCCGGCGACGAGCCACCGGAATGGACTGGGCCGGCTGACGACCCACCCGAGACGGATGGCGAACCTGCCATTCCGCCGCCCGCGTTTCCGCCGCCGCCCGTGCCGCGCGGGGAAGGGACGCTCTGCCTTGCGCCGGGAGGCGGGCCCATAGGCCGGTTCACGAAAGCGGACGACGGACGCGACATCGAATGCATTCCGTTGTCCCTCGACATCGAGGCCGAAGTCCCGTTCACGAAACTATGGGACGTGTGATCGAACACCAATCCGCGGTTTCCCTGCGCCGAAAACGGCGATGTAATCGCCACGCTGCGCGGCGCACTGGAGCTGACGAAATTCGACGGCGGATGGCCGATCTGCGCGACGTGAGTCTGCCCGTTCCCGAGCGACGCGCCGTTCAGCCGCTCCACCACAACGGGAGAGCCGGCCGAGGACGGGTTCACCAGCACGCCATTCCGCAAATTATACGGCAGCGAGCCGGGCTTATCGAACGGCGACAGCGGTACCCAGCCGACCTGGTTGCCCACAGTCACCCAACTCACCATCGCCGGCTGCCACATATCCATCGCGCCCATCCCGCCGGGAACCCAAACCCATCCAAAGTCCGGCGATGCCGCCCACGCTCCGAAGTGATAGGGCATCCAGCCCCACGGTTCGTAGCTGATCCACGTCATGCCCATGCTGGCGTAAGGCGACCAGAATCCATCCATGTAGGGTGACCAGCCCGCAGTCATACCGTACGGCTGCCAGCAGGGGCCGAGACTCGAGCAGTCCATCCAGGAACCGTAGGCGTAAAGGTCCGACGCGCCATACGCGTAAGCCGAATTCATGTAGCCCAACGAATCGGCTGCGCCGACGGCGATCGCCTGGTCCTCCTGGCCAACCCAGCGATCGAAATCATCGGCCTTCCGATTCTGGGCCGTGCTGGAATCCTCTGCGTCTTCCGCGCTGACCGAAAGCGTTTCGCCCTTGCGCACTTGGGTCACGCCCGCGGCCGAATTGGCTTCCACATTTCCCTGGAACACCTCGACAGCGCCGCCGTTAGCGTTGGAGTCCACGCGAAATTCCGCGTGACCGGTGAGCGTGACGCTCAAACTTGAAGTCAGGACCGCGAAGGCATCCGCGCTGCTCAAGTCGCCATAGAAACTCGCCGTGCCCTGCGTCAATGTGATCTGAGTCAGGCGGCCGCCAGCGGAGAGCGCCAGTTGCGTAAATTGCAGAATCGAATTCTCGGCCAAGAAGGCCACGGCGCCATTCTCAAACTCCACCTCGGCGCGGCCCGCGCCGGAAGCGATTGTGTCGCCTTCCTGAAGGGGCATATTGGCGAGGGCAGGCTGCCAGACCTGGTCGCCCGTGTGCGCGATGCTTACGGAGCCAGCCACGACGCTGAGCCGCACCACGCGGGCGTAGCTGTAGTCATTGGCGGAAGCTGGAGAAGTGATGCAAAGTGTGATTCCAAGAATAAAGATGACAAAACAGGCGCGGTAGCGGGTCATAAAGCACCCCCTTCTAAGGCCAGTCTACACCTTAATAAGTTAGACGGCGGAGAAATTGAGAAAGTTGCCTTCCGGCGGGCACGTTGCCGCCCCAGCGACAAGTCAGAGAGGCAAACTGGGCATCGACCTATTGGTCGTCGGCGGCGCGGATGCGCGCGGCGAGCGTTCGTGCGCGATTCCGGGCGATATCGAGAAAGCGCGGATCGTTCGCGAGCTGGTCGAGAGTCGGCAGGAGGCGCTCGGGTTCGGGCAGGATGCGGCCTTTGAGGTCTGTCTCAAATTGGAGCAGGGCGTCGTTCACGCCGAGGCGATCGAAGCGCATCTGGCGCTGAAGAAAAATGAGATCCCACTCCTGGCGCGAAAGCCCTTCGAAGATTTGCAGGAGTTGCGCGGCGGTGGGATCAAGTGTGTAGTTGAACGAGACCTCATAGACTTCGCTGTCGCGCTCGTAGCGAAACGTTTTCTGTCCGAGGTTGGCGATCTTTTTTCGGATGTCGATACGAACACCGTTGAAATCGTTCAGCTTGGTGGCCAGCTCGAAAATTTTCGCGCGCACCGCCGGTCCGACCTCAAATGGTTTGGGATCCGGGTCGTCGCTCAACTGGCGGATATCGAAAGTGGCGCCGGAGGTTTGGCCGACTTTGATTTCAACGAATTCCGGCAGGCTTCCCTCAAAAATTTTGCGAAAGGTAATTTTGGCGTCTCCCGCGCGGCCGGCCATCGGAAACCCGAAGCACAGCAACAGCAGAAGGAGGAAATAGCCTGCAGGTAGGCGGCTCGGGGAAGTCTTCATGTCGAAATTGGGATGCGCAAACCAGCCTCGCGGTGACGCGCCCCTGCCGCAGCGCGCGCGAAGCCTCCGGCCAATTGCCGCTGCGCCTGCGCCATCTGGATGTGGCACAGAGCGACGGCGAGCGCGTCGGCGGCGTCGGCGGGCTCGGGCGTTTCCGCGAGACCCAGCAAGGCGCGAATCATGTGTTGCACCTGTTCCTTGCCGGCATTGCCGTAGCCGCTCACGCTGGATTTGATTTCGCGCGGAGAATAGCTGTGGACTTCCAGACCCTTCTGCGCTGCCGCCAGCAGCACCACGCCGCGCATCTCGGCGAGGCGCAACGCCGTCTTGCGATTCAGCGCGATGAAGATCGATTCGATCGCGATGCTCGTGGGAGAAAATTCGTCAATCAATTCCGCGATGAGCGCATGCACGCGGCAGAGCTGCTCGTTTGCCGAAGAGTGTGAACCCGTGGCGGGCCGCAGCGCGCCGTATCGCAACATGCGCAATTTCCGGCCGTCGCTCTCGATCACGCCGTACCCGGTCGCGCCCACGACAGCAGGATCGAGTCCCAACACCCGGAAAATCTTGGACGCACGCACGGTCGACGTCTTCACGCGATGAGTTTACGGCGCAGGCAAACGCAAGGGGTAGGATTTTTTCGCGTCGGGTTCCCGGCAAGGGGTGCAGAGCCAATCGTTCCCCGCCGGCATTCTCAAACACGGTGAAACAACGGTTTGCCGGAAACGAACGCCCGGCTCTAGCCAGCCGCCATGACGGCTTGCATCTCTTTTTCGTCAATGTCGAAATTGGCGAAGACCTGTTGCACGTCGTCGTGCTCTTCGAGCGATTCCACCAGGCGCAGCATCTGCGCCGCTTGCGGGCCCGCGAGCTTCACGTAGTTCTGCGGGACCCAGCCGATTTCCGCGGAAGAAGGCGTGATGCCCGCTTTGGTGAGCGCTTCGCGGACGGGCTCGAAACTTTCCGGTGGAGTCAGCACTTCCCACGTGGAGCCGTCGTCGCGCAAGTCCTCCGCGCCGGCGTCCAGCACCAGCGAGAGCATCTTGTCTTCGTTCGCCTGTTCCTTGGGCACGGTGATATCGCCCTTGCGATGAAACATCCAACCCACGCTGCCGGTCTCGGCGAGGTTGCCGCCGTTTTTACTCAAAATGTGGCGCATCTCGCTCACAATGCGGTTGCGGTTCGAGGTGACCACCTGCACGATCATGCCCACGCCGCCGGGGCCGTAGCCCTCGAAGTTCACTTCCTCGAACTGTTCGCCCTCGAGTTCGCCCGTGCCGCGCTTCAAGGCGCGTTCGATATTGTCGTTCGGCATGTTTTCGTTTTTCGCGGCGGAGATCGCCGTGCGCAGGCGCGGATTCGTTTCCGCATCGCCTCCGCCCACGCGCGCCGCGATTGTAATTTCGCGAATCAACTTCGTGAAGATGCGGCCGCGCTTGGCGTCGGTCGCAGCCTTCTTGTGCTTAATCGTAGCCCACTTAGAATGCCCGGACATTCGGATGCCTCGCTCGGTGAGGTACTCTTGGCAGCGTCGCGGTCTCCTCGCGGGAATCCCCGGTGGGGCGCGAAGACCAGTAGAGTGACGCTTGTTTAGCCAAAGTAGTCTAGCATAGGGGCTGGCGTTCGGAAACGCTCGCGCGCCTGAATGGCCTTGATCGTAGCCCGGACGTCGAATTCAATCCGCCTTTCAGCGGAAGCAAGGAGAGCCCGATGATGAATCGCAAGAGAGCCTGCGCGATCGTTCTGGTCGTCCTCGGCTTTGTGGTGTCGCCAATTGCATTCCTTGCGCAGGGCAAGAGCGGGCAGTTGCAAGCCGTAAGCGTTCTCGTCACGGTCGCGAGCAAGACGAAGGATGCGCCGCCCGACGTGCCGAAAGACGCCGTCTTCGTGCACCAGGACAATCAAACGCGCAAAGTTCTCGATTGGCAGCCGCTTTCGCAAAATAGTTCGTCTCTCGACCTGGTGGTTTACGTCGATGACGCCCTGGACCATTCCGTCGGCGTACCCCTCTTGGACGCCGCCTCTTTCATCCGCGCGCTTCCGCCTAACGCACGGATCGAAGTCGCTTACTCACAGGACGGCCACCCGCAGATTGGGCAAGAGTTCACCACCGATCGCGAGGCTGCCGTCAAAGCGCTGCACGTTCCCCTTGGGCACTCCACCGGCTCGTATGGTCTCTATAGTGGGTTGACGGAGCTCGTCCAGGGCTGGCCCAGCAGCGCGCAGCGGCACGCAATCCTCTTGGTTAGTGACGGAATTGATTTCATGCGCGGGGGAGGGTCACAACTCCTGCCGGGTGAGAACCCGGACTTGGACGGGCTGACCAATCTGCTGCGCACTGACGCGATCACTGTGTTCACAATCTATGGGAACGGCGGAGGCCCGCTGCTCCACTCTCCGGACGCCATCAGCGTGGGCCAAAGTTGTCTGCAATATCTTTCGGACGAAACGGGAGGCGAAGCCTTTCTCGGCCTCGGAGCCCCGGTTTCCTTCAGTCCGTACTTGAAACAGATTTCCCAAGAACTCGCCAGCCAATACCTGCTGACATTTGAGGCGGTTACGGCGAACAACAAAAAGCCGAAACTCTCAAGATTGCAAGTAGGCGCGGAAGTGCCGGGGATCGTGATTCATGCGCCCGCCCACGTAAACGTCCCGGCTGGTCCGGCGACGCAATAAGCTTCGCCTGTCCCAAAGAACAATGCCTCTTTCGTCAGGTGGCGGAGCGGGGCTGTAGATTTTCTTCCGCAGGAATGCTAACAATCGTCCAACCGGGTGTGCCGGAGTATGCCGACGATTTGCACCGCGACAGGTTGCAAGAGCGAGGTCCCCGCCGCCCTCGATGGGGAAAAAGTTTGCGTCCTCCATTTCACGCTTGAAGTGGAGCGCTCGTGCTCCGAAATGCGCCGTGAGACCGCGCTGGGCAATGCGCCGCGCGAGCGCCAGGTGGAAATCATCCGGTATATCGCGCAGCATGGAGAAATGCTCGCGCGCGCCACGACCAGCGGCCTGCATCTTTCGGATGAATTGAAGGCGCGCGCTTTGAGTACATTCCTTACCCTCATCAATCTTCGTGAGAATCTAGACCGCGCGGCCTTGCGCGCTCCCGTCGGCCGCACCGGGCACCGCTGACCGGCAGCGAACGGGCTACTCGATCAGGAATTTCCGTAGAACATTATTTCAAGAACCGATGTAGCGCGCGTAGAGGGAGCGTGCGGTACCAGGGTCGCGCGTGCCTCTGATGATGGCGCGCCCATCGGCGAAGACGGTCAACTCGTACGGCGGAACGCGGAAGCGCAATAAATAAGAGTTTTGCCGCACTTCGGAAACCGTCGGCGCGATGCGCCGCTCGAGTTCCGCCAAATCAAGCTGGCGTCGGCGCTCGTGGATTTGCACGGAATCGCGGCCGCACATCGTCACGTGAGGCTGCGCGTCTCCTTCGAGATAAATCAATTCCCGGCGTGCGCAGGCACGGCAGTTCGAGCGGCGCGCCACACGGATTGTTTGCGAGTGCCCGGTCCAGACATCCAGGGAAAATAGTTTTCCACCCATCGCGTCGGCCGCTGCGCCGGCCTGGCTAAGGAGCCGGATCGCCGCGGCAGCCTCAAGCGATGCAATCGCCGTCGCGGCCGGGGCCAAGACGCCCACGGTGTCGCATGTGTCCTCCGCGCCGATCGCGGAGCGCGCGCCGGGCGAATCGCCTTCCGCTTCGATGAGGCAGGCCAGGCACGCCGTTTCGCCGGGACGAATTGTCATCGTCACGCCGTAGCTCGCGACGGCAGCGGCGTAAATCCACGGCACGCCGAGTTGGATGGCAACATCATTGAGGAGAAGTCGCGTCTCAAAATTATCGGTCCCATCGAGCAGCAGCGGAAATCCGCCCAGCAACTCTTCCGCATTCTTCGGGCTGAGATCGGCGACGATGCCTCCGACGTTCACATCAGAGTTGATCTCGCGCAGTCGCCGCTCAGCCGCCACGGCTTTCGGCAAGGCTTCCAGCGCATCTGACTCCGTGAATAGCGTCTGCCGCTGCAGATTTGACGCCTCGACGAAATCGCGGTCCACGATGCGCAGGCGTCCCAGGCCCGCGCGCACCAGTAGATTCGCAGTGGTCGTGCCCAGCGCGCCGCAGCCCACCAGAACGGCCGACGATGCGCGCAGCCGCGCTTGTCCCGCCTCGCCGATTTCGGCGAAGAGAATTTGCCTGGAGTATCGCTCGTTGAGTCTTGGCTCCATCGATCTCCAACCCATGATAGCGCCGAAACTCCGCGGGGAAGAATGGGCAAAGAGCCTCAGGGCCTGTGCTACCCTGTTTAATCGTGAATCGTTATGCAGAATATGCTGAGAATTTTGGGACGAACCGCCGTCTGGTTCGCGGCCCTTGGTCTGGGTGCGGCCTGCGCTCAGGACCGCCCAGCCGCGCCGCGACCGGATTCGCCGCGCGTTGTGATCGTGCGCGTGGTCACCGAAGCGGGCGCCGTCCTTGAAGAAAATCCTGCAGGACTGACCCTCCAGCCCGGCCAGACCTATACGCTCGACGCGGAGCGCGACACCTTGCGCGAACTGTTTCGCACGGGCCGCTATGCGGATGTCCGCGCCGTGCTCACCCCCGTGGATGGCGGCGAGCGGCTGGACTACGTTGTTCGCCAGAACTTGTTTCTGAGCCAGGTGCATGTCAACGGTCTTCGCGAGCCGCCCAGCGAAGCCCTCGCAGTCGCGTCTTTGCGGCTGGCGTTGGGTGAGCCGTTCCTCCAAAGCGATCTGAGCGACGCGCTCGACCGCCTCCGCCAGACTTTGCAGGACGAGGGTTTCTACCAGCCGCAGCTTGCGGTTCAACTCACACCGCATCCAGAAACTCTGCAAATAGACGTCACGGTAAATGTGACCGCTGGCCCCCGCGCGAAAATCGGCGCGCTGACGGTCACGTCAGCGTCAGGACCGGCCACCGCCGAGCTGCGCTCGCACCTGCATCTGAAATCCGGTCAGGAAGTCACCTCCGAACGCCTGGAGCGCGCCACGACGCGACTCCGAAACTGGCTGGTCAAGCAAGGCTACCTTGGAGCGCGCGCGACGATGCGCCGCGGCGCATACGATCACGCCTCGGACACGGTTCCCCTGGAGGCGGCCGTCACCGCCAATCTGAAAGTTCGCGTCAGCGTAGACGGCGCGAAAATCTCCCAGGGCGAGCTGCGCAAGCTCCTGCCGATTTATGAAGAAGGCGCCGTGGACGAAGACTTGCTGCAGGAAGGGCGCCGCGCCATTCGCGATTTTCTAGGGACCGAAGGCTATTTCGATGCCACCGTGAGCTATACCGCCGGGCAAGCTGCGGAAGGCGAAGCGGCGCAGCAGATTACTTACGCGGTCGATCGCGGCCCGCGCAAGCGGCTGGCCGGTCTCGGCTTCGACGGCAACCATTACTTCGATGACGGCTTGCTGCGCAGCCGCCTCCGCATCGCACCTGTGAGCTATGCTTCGCGCGGCCGTTTCAGCCGCGAGCTTCTGGATCAGGACGCGGCCTCCATCCAGTCTCTCTACCAGGCAAACGGTTTTCTGGACGCACGCGCGAGCGGCGAAATCCGCGAGGATTATCACGGCAAGTCGGGCGATCTATTCGTCGAGTTCCACGTGCAGGAAGGGCCGCAGACGCGCGTGGCCGCGCTCGATGTGGAAGGCAATAGCGCTCTCACCACGCGAGAACTGCTTTCGGTGATCGGCACTTCGGCGGGCCAGCCCTATTCTGAATTCAACGTGGCGGGCGATCGCGACAACATTCTGGCCCTCTACTACGACCAGGGATTTCCCGAGGCTCGGTTCACGAGCCAGGTGGAACAAGTCCCGCCGGCAAAGCCAGATGAAGCGCCGGGCGTGAAACTGAGGTACACCATCACCGAAGGCGTGCAACTCGAAGTGGCGCGCGTGCTTGTCAGCGGCTTCACGCACACGCGCGAGGGAATCATCCAGCGGCAGATCAGCATCAAGGCTGGCCAGCCGCTCTCGGAAGGCGCCGTCGTCGAGACGCAGCGGCGCCTCTACAATTTGGGAATTTTCAGCCGCGTCGCCATCGCGCCGCAAAATCCCGCCGGTGATGATCCCAATAAGACCGTCGTCGTGCTTGTGGACGAAGCAAAGCGGTATACCCTGGCGTACGGTCTCGGTCTCGAAGTGCAGCGCATCGGCAACGCTTCTTCCGGCCCCACCGGCACGGCGCTGAATTTCAGCCCGCGCGTCACGTTTGAGATAACCAAGGAAAATCTAACGGGGCGCGCCGACACGCTTAGTTTCAAGACGCGCGTCAGCCTGCTCCAGGGCCGCGGCCTGCTGAGTTACACCTTGCCCGGCGCGTTCGGCCGCTCGAATCTCGATTTTCAGGTGAATCTCTACGCCGACAAGACGCGCGACATCCAGACGTTCACCTCCACGCGCTACGAAGGCTCCACGCAGCTTTCCGAGCGTCTCTCATCTGCGAGTTCCTTTATCTACCGCTACTTTTACCGCCGCGTTCTCGCCAGCGATCTGCAGGTCGATCCCGAAGAGATTCCGCTTTTCAGTCAGCCGACACAGGTCTCCGGCTTCGGCGTCACCTGGCTGTACGACCGCCGCGACAATCCCGCTGACGCCAGCCGCGGCCAGTTCGACAACATTGACGTCAGCATCGCTTCGAAATCGCTCGATTCCAGCGCCAGCTTCATTCGCGTCTTCATGCAAAACTCCACCTATCATCCACTCGGGCGCTATCTCGTCTTCGCGCGTTCCACCGTGTTCGGCATGGAAACGCCGTATAGCACTACGATTTCAGACGAGATACCTCTGCCGGAGCGCTTCTTCGCCGGAGGTGGCGCATCGTTGCGCGGCTTCGGCCTCAATCAAGCCGGTCCGCGCGATCCGCTTACCGGCTTTCCCGTTGGCGGTTTGGCGCTGGTGCAATTCAATCAGGATTTGCGTTTCCCGATGCGCCTTCCGTGGATCGGCAATCGCCTGGGCGGCGGAATTTTCTATGATGCCGGAAATGTTTTCACGCGCTTCGGAAACATCACTTTGCACAGTTCGCCCCCGATGCCCGTCTTCAATCCCGCGCAGCCGGGGACGTGCCTCTCGAATTGCACGAACGACATGAATTATTTTTCGCACACGGTCGGCTTCGAGTTTCGCTACCACACGCCCGTCGGCCCGGTCAGCATTGACCTCGCCTACCAGTTGAATCCCGCGCAGTTTTTGCTCCCGGCCAGCAGCGGCACCGGTCTGACGCTCGCGCGCCTCCCAGCGTTCCAGTTCTTCGTCAATCTCGGAGGAAGTTACTAATGCGCGCGCCCGCGTACGTCCGTGTCCTCGCTGCCTTTCTCCTGCTGACTGTTTGCGCGCCGCCGCGCACGTGCGCCCAGCAAATCGTGGATCGCATCGTCGTCCGCATCGAAGACGACATCCTCACGCTGAGTGATCTCCAGGAGCTTGCCGCGTACCAGCAACTTGCGAACGGCCACGCCGATCCCGACGATCGCTTGACGCAGGAATTGATTGACCAGTGGATCGTCAAAACGGAAGCCACGGCCGCGCATTTTCCGCAACCGCCAGATTCCGAAATCGATCGCGGCGTTGTGGAACTTGCGCAATCGTTTCCGAGTCCGGAAGCGTACCAAGCCCGCTTGCGCGAAGTCGGCCTGACGCCGGAAACGGTGCGCCGCATGGTCGCGCGCGAGGACTATCTCTCCCGCTATCTCGACTACAAATTCCGCGCCGCGGTGGAAATCGATACCGCTGCCGTCGAAGCGTATTACCGCGATCATCTCGTCCCCGAATTGAAGGCCAAGGGGCAGGCCGCGCCGCCGCTCGAAAGTGTGCAGGACCAGATCGTCGAGCTGCTGACTGTGCAGGAGATCAATCGCCGCTCTGCGGGATGGCTTGAGGAATCGAAAGGCCGGCTGAAAATCGAAATCGTTCCGCCGCCGGAATCGAAATGAAATGAGCGCATCACGATGAGCCGGGGCAAGTCAATTCGACGCCTGTTCGCAGCGACGCTGGCTAGCGTGCTGGGTCTCTTGCTATGGGCAGGATTATTCGCGTGGACTGGAATTGCCGATCGCTGGGCCCGTCACGCCGTGGTGGGCGAAATCGAGAACATGACCGGCGGCCGCGTTGAGCTCGAGGAATTTCATTTCGATTGGCTGCATCTTCGCGCCACGCTCGATGGATTGACCATCCGCGGCCGCGAAGCCGCATCTGAGGCCCCGCTGCTTCACGTGGATCATCTATTGGTTGAGATTCGTACCGAATCGATTTGGCGTCGCAAGATTTCCCTCTCGCGCTTGGAAATCGAGCGGCCTGCCGTGAACGTTCGCGTCGCCACGGATGGCACGAGCAACCTACCCGCTCCACGCGCGCGGCGCGCATCGGATCGTCCCTGGCGCGAGCGTTTGTTCGAGCTTTCCATCGGCGAGTTGCGACTCGATGACGGCGTAATTTCCTACAACGACGCGCGCGCCCCACTCTCGATGAATGGCCGCGATCTCGATTTCGCTTTGGACTACGAGCTCGCTTCGGGCCAACCGCTCTACGCCGGCGAGATCGCCTGGAAGCAGATGAATCTTGCCGCTGGCCGCGATTTGCCGTTCGCGTTCGACGCTTCCGCGAAATTCACGTTCGCGCCGGATGCGCTCCATGTGACCCAACTCGTCATTCATCTCCCACACTCCACCATCGATGCGCAGGTTGATCTCGCGAGTTTCGCGCAGCCGTCGTGGGACTTCCGCTATCGTGGCTGGCTGGATCTCGCCGACGTCCGCGAAATCCTGCGCAAGCCGCGCACGCCCGGCGGGCAAGTGGAATTCACCGGCGACGGTCGCTACTTTGCGAATCAACTCAGCCTCCACGGCCGCTACTCCGCCGATAAAATTTCCATGCCGTACGAATGGTTCCACGCGAATGGCATCTCCACGCGCGGCGATTACAGCGCGGATGGTCGCGTGCTCGATGTCCCGAACCTCGAGGTGCACGCGCTGGGCGGTGAGCTGAATGGCCGCCTTCATCTCGATTTTCCCGGCCTGCGTTTTCGCGTGGATACCATCGGCGACGGCATCAACGTCGCCCAGGCGCTCGCCGGCGTGGACCATCGCAGCTTCCCGTTGAAACCGTTGCATTGGGACGCCACTATGCAAATCACCGCGACCACCCAGTGGTCCGCGGACTTCCAAAATGTCCAAACGCACGGCCTGGCCATCTGGACTCCGCCCACTTCGCCCGTTGCCGGCACGATCTCCGCGACTGCGCGCCTCGATTTCGATTATTCCTACCTCACGCACAGCGCCCGCATCGGCCCAAGCGAAATCTCCACGCCGTCGAGCCACGTCGTTTTTTCCGGTGCGATTGCCGAGCGCAATTCGGCGCTTGATCTCACGTTGGATACCTCGAATCTCTCCGACTGGGCCGATTTCATCAATCGCATTCGCGGGCCGGACACCGAGCCCGTCCCCATCGGAGGACGCGTTCACTGGGAGGGTCGCATTGAAGGCCCGATCGCAGATCCCGCATTCACAGGTGCGGTTCGCGCCGAAGACGCCCGCTATGACGATCTCGATTGGGATCAGATCGAAGGAGGCCTGCTTTACGCTTCGGATTCATTCGAGTTGCAGCACACAATCGCGCGGCGCGGCCGCTCTTCGGCGCAGATCGATCTTTCACTCGAGCTACACAAGTGGTCGTTTCAACCCGGTAGCACTTGGAGCCTCGATGCCAGCATGGTTCGCTCGGACACCGACGACTTGCAGCATCTGTTTGGTTGGTCGTACCCCGCGCACGGCATCCTCACCGGAGAATTTCACGGTCGCGGCACGCGCGCCGAGCCGGAGCTTTCCGGCCTGTTCGATCTCACGGATGTTTCCGGTTGGGGATGGAATTTTTCGCGCGCGCGCGGCGAATTGTCCGTACGCCACGGCTCCGTCCGCATCTCGAACGCCGAACTGCGCCTGCCTGCGCCGCCCGGCGCATCTCCCGGCCTGCTCACCGGCAATCTTGAATTCGACACGCAATCGCGCGAAGTCTCTCTTGACGTCACCGGCGCCGTGATTCCGCTCGAATCGATCGCACGCGCGCAGACGTCGCAGCTCTCCGTCGGCGGCCAATTGAGTTTCGAGTTGCACGCCCACGGCCCGCTGCTCGCTCCCGTGCTTGATGGATCCTTGCGCATCGTGAATTTAAAGCTAGGCGGGGACGTCTTCGGCAGCTTCGGCGGGAAATTTTCCTCGGACGGCCGCGAGTTGCGGCTGCAAGTGGATTCCGAAATGTCTTCCGGCCATCTCGAAGGCCAGTGGGCCGTCGGCCTCTCCGGCGGCTATCCCGTGCAAGGCGAAGTCACGATCGAGCAGATGGATCTCGATCCGTTCCTGGTCGCCGGGCTGCACCTGCGCGGTTTCACCGGCCATTCTCTCGCCGACGGCCATTTCGCCTTCGCCGGATTTCTCGCCCAGCCGGACACGCTCGCCGTCGAAGCCAATCTCTCGCGCATTGTTCTCAACTATCAATCCGTGCAACTCGAAAATGCGGCGCCGATTTCCCTGACCTATCGTCGCAGCGAAATCCGCATCGATCACGCCAGCCTCCGCGGCCCCGACAGTGATTTCAGCGTCTCCGGCACGGCCAGCTTTGCGGGTCGCCAGGCGCTCGATCTTCGCGTCGCCGGAGCCGTGAATCTCCGGCTCATCGGCGGCTTCCTCCCCGAGCTCCAAACCACGGGTCGTGCTCAGGTGGACGCCTCTATCGGCGGCACGCTCGACGCCCCCCGCGTGAACGGCAAGGTCCACGTTGCGGACGCTTCCGCAAGCTACGGCGATTTCCCGTCGGGCCTGAGTCACGTCACCGGCGATTTCAATTTCGACGCCACGCGCCTGGTCTTCGAGAACGTCGCCGCCGAAAGCGGCGGAGGCGACCTGGCCCTGTCCGGCGCGATTAGCTATGGCGAAGGCCCGCTGCGTTACGATTTGAACGCGCGCTCGACGCAAGTCCGCATTCGCTATCCCGTCGGCATGAGCTGGCTCGCGGGCGGCACGTTGCGCCTCGCCGGCGATTCAAACGGCGGCACGCTCTCCGGCAATGTCACCGTCAGCCGGCTGCTGATGTCCGAGGGCTTCGATCCCTCGACGCTGGTTGTTTCGTCGGGCCAGCCCGTCAGCGAACCCAGCACGGCCTCGCCTTTTCTGCGCAATTTGCAATTCGATCTCGAAGCCGATTCCACTCCCGACGCGCGGTTGCAGTGGCCCGGCGCTGATTTCCAGGTGGACGCCAGCCTGCGCGTTCGCGGCACTTGGGAACATCCAATTCTGTTAGGCCACATTCACTTGCTCACCGGGCAGATGACGTTCCGCGGCAATCAATATCGTCTTTCGCGCGGCGAACTTAATTTTTCGAATCCGTTTCGCCTGGATCCAATTCTCAACGTGGAAGCCGCCACCACGATTCAGCAGTACGAAGTCACGCTCGATTTCACCGGCCCGGCGAGTCGCCTTTCGCTCGCCTATCGCTCCGATCCGCCGCTGCCTTCGAGCGACATCATCGCCCTGCTGGCCCTCGGCCAGACCGGCGAGGAAAGCAATCTGCGCGGTCCCACCGCCGTCGAGACGCCAGAAATGGGCGCCACCACGCTGCTCTCTGAAGCGATTTCCAGCCAGCTAGGCGGCCGCATCGAGCGCCTCTTCGGCATCAGCCATTTCAGCGTGGACCCGTTCCTCGGCGGCCCCACGAGCACCCAGACCGCGGCCGCCCGTGTCACGATCGAGCAGCAAGTTACGCGCGATCTAACCGTCACCTACATCACCAACGTCTCCTCTACGCAGGAGCAAGTCATCCAGATCGAGTACAACATCAATCGCAGCCTGTCGGTCGTAGCCCTGCGCGACGAAAACGGCACCTTTGGCATCGACTTCATCATCAAGAAAAGATTTAAGTGACCCGCGCGTATCTCGCCCGGGTCATCCTGAGCGAAGAGGCGGCTCTTTTGTCCCCGCGCCCGCGCAGCGGGCGAGCCGCGTCGCAGCCGATGGATCTCTCCGCCGGTTTTGACTTTGCTTGATCCCGCCCGCACTCGCCGCTTCGACTTGCAATTACTCAGCGCTTGCCACGAGCCCCGTTCCCATTTAGCCTTTCCAGGAATCACCAGGGAGCGATTCATGCCCACCAACCTATCCCCGGATCAAATGAAGAAGTTCGTAAAGGCCCACTTCGAGGATTTCGTCAACCAACAAGACGCGGCCGTCATCCGCAAGAACATGACTCTCGACTTCGAGGACCACGATGGCCCCGGCGGGAAACCAGTAGGCGTGGATGGCGACGAACAGATGATGCGAGCGATGTACAAATCAATGCCAGATCTGCGCGTCACGATCGAAGACATGATCGCCGAAGGTGACAGAGTGATGTGCCGCAACATCTGGCGCTGGACCGATCCCGCGTCTGGCGCAAGGATGCAATTTCACGGTTTCGTGCTCTGGCGCTTCGAAGGGGATAAAATCGCCGAGCGCTGGGCCACCGTCACGCCCCCAGGAAAAGCCGCGCCTTAGTTAAATCTCCGGCCCTAGTGGCCGATCCTAATTTCGAGGAAGACTGGAGAAGTTCACTCGATCTGATCACTCTTGGCGAGATTGTGTCGGGCGCAGAGCAACTGGATGTTTTCTGCCACCAAAGAGGAACCACCCTTTGAGTAGGGAATGTCATGGTCAAAATGGAGATTGTCCTTTTTCCCGCACTTCACGCACCGACCTTTATCTCTTTTCCAGACTTCTCGCTTTACGTCCGTTGGAATCAACCGGCCAGTTGGCAAGTCCGTGGGCGTGTTCTGGGCCCAATCCGCCTCGTCAAAGTTGACCGTCAGCTTGAATTTGAATACCTTGCGCCCACCTTCAACTTCCTGCCAGCCATCAACCAGCAGGAACTCGCCAGCAAATGTCCAAATACCCTCGCGAATTTTCTCGTAGACTCGTACTGGCTCGGCCGATTCTTTCCCCGACTTGTAATCGGCGGCGGCTCTGAGGAAAAGTCCGTTCTGGGTGAGCCTCCCTGATTCAAGCGTTGCGACTTGGTCCCTCAGCTTCGGGCTAGGGCCATCCTTCGTTCTTGGCACGTCATGCCCCTCGTAAATGAGAACGCGGCCATTTTCTTCAATCCTGTCAGCGTAAGGAGCACCTCGGCGGATGCTCATGAGGATTACGCTCTTCCTACTGCCAACGTGAAAATTCATTCCGCGCTGTAAGCTCATTGCTTCCGCGCTGCACATCTCCAAGTAGGAAATTACATCTCCGGCTGCAAGCATATCTGGGCAATCTTACTTCAGCGCCTGGCTCCCTGCGTCCCTTCGAAATCTCAAATTTCAAACTTGCAATTGCTGTTTCGCCTGCGCGCCCGCACCGTCTCACTTCCGCACAGCCCAGGCCATCCCGTCCGGCTGCCCCAACGGCGCAATCTCGCCTACCACGTTGAGGGTCTTCAGATCGAGGACCTCGACTTTGTTTCCTCCGCTCACCGCTACAAATGCGCGCGAGCCCTCCGCGTCCATGAGGATTCCCCCCGCCGCTCCGCCCAACTTGAATTGCTTCACTTCCGCGTGGGTCGCAGCATCGAGCACCAGAAGATCCGGCGTCGGGGCCGCTCCGCCAGGTTCGCTCGCTCCCGAGCCCGAAATCAGCACGAATCTTCCATCCAGCGTGAACTTCAACCGGTTCGCTCCCATCACCGCAATCGGCAAGGTCTGAATCACTTTTTTACTCGCGATGTCGATGATGCTCACTGTCGCGTCGTACGCGTTCGCCGCCCAGATCTGGCTCCCGTCGAGCGAGACATCGAAACCTTCGGAGCCTCTGCCCACGGCAACATTCGTTACTTCCCAGGATTTCCGATTTCCGTTTCCCGGTTGCGGACCTCCAGGCGGAGGACCGGAAACTCCGCCGGCATTTCCTCCCGTGGGTGGCGGCCCAAATCCCCCGCGAGGTGGCGACGTCGCTTCGATAATGCTGATGGTCCCCGAGTTGACGTTCGAAGTGATAATTTTGTTCAGATCTCTCGAGACCCAGACCATGTGCGTCCGATCCTGTCCCGTGCCCATCACCCAATCGATCTTCTGTGTCGCGGGATCGTAACGACCAATCGCCTTGTTGACCTCCGCCGTGAAATACAGCTCGCCGCCCGCGAAGTCCAATCCGTGCGCGCCGTGCAGCACCCCCAGTTCAATCGCAGGCAGCGGCTTCTGCGCGACCAAATCCACCACCGAGATCGTGTGCAGTCCGCTCAGCGGCCCGCCATAATTCGAGACGTACGCCAGAGCTCCGTCGGCCGAAGCAATTACTTCATGCGGGTCCGGGCCCGCAGGCGCTTTCGCCAGAATCTTCAAGCTCACCGGATCAATGATGTCCAGCGTGCTCCCATTCTTCTCCAGCACCAGCAACACGCGCGCAGGCGTCTGCGCCGCAACACGGACACTGATCAGCAAAATTGCGCCTATGCAAACGATCACCGCAATGAAGGCCAGACGAAGTCTCATGACGATTCCCTTCCGACGGTTCCCTGTGAATCAATCTAAGCGTCCGAATCCTAACATCTCCAGCGAGCGACTCGTGGCCAATCGTAATTCACGCCTATAATGGCCGCATGGCGAAAATCGTCTCCTTCTCGGACGCGTACGCATCGCCGCGTCGCGACATGGTTGAGCGCCAACTGCGTAAGCGTCACATTCGCTCCGAACGTGTCCTGGAAGCGATGAGCGAAATCCCCCGCCACGAATTTGTGCCGCCCGAATCGCGCGATAGCGCCTATGAAGATCGGCCGCTCCCCATCGGGGAGGGTCAAACGATTTCGCAGCCTTACATGGTCGCTTCGATGACGCAAACGTTGGAGTTGTGCGGTGTCGAGCGCGTCCTGGAAATCGGCACCGGCTCCGGCTATCAAGCCGCGGTCTTGTCCCGAATGGCCGCGGAGGTTTTCACGATCGAAAGCCGCACCGCGCTGGC
>Ga0181538_10000968_pt1 | contig 33453 bp, 31 predicted proteins | sample PEATcosm2014_Bin_40_FD_119773 | JGI IMG/M metagenome (GOLD analysis project Ga0181538, IMG submission 119773) | Peatland microbial communities from MTU Mesocosm Facility, Houghton, MI, USA - PEATcosm2014_Bin23_30_metaG | ecosystem: Environmental > Terrestrial > Soil > Wetlands > Peat | place... | reverse complement strand
GGCCAGCGGCAAGTGGTTCGACGTCGGAACTGGCTCCCCGGTCCTTGCCCCCGATGGCAAGCATTTTGGCTACGTGGCAGAAGAGAGGGTTGACGGCAAGTGGACGGTCGTGGTGGACAGCCGAGTCGTCGGCGAATACTACGATGTTGGCGGCGAGGGGTTGATCTTCAGCCCAGATGAGAACCACGTGGCATATTCGGCCCGGAAGACAAATATCCCGCACATGTGGACAGTCGCGATCGACGGAAACCAGGGGCCGGAATACAACGACGTAGTCGATGGCTCGGTACGGTATAGCCCCGACGGTCATTTGGAGTTTCTCGCCGAAAGAGACAAGCAGCTCTATCGAGTCAAATATACCCCCGCGCCGTGAATCTGGGGGGGCGGGCTGGCGGCCCGGTCTTTAATTTGGAATTTTAGGTTGCCTCGTCCTTCGCTGTTGGAAGGGCGGAGCCTTTCGGAGTGCGATCCAGAACCCGCATGAATCGCTCGGACCGATCCGTTCCCAGTAGCCACAGATCAACCTTGGGCATCTAAGGTCAAACTCGAAAACCACCGCCCTTGAAAATCGTCAAGCACGGGGCACGCTCAACCCCGGTAGCGTAACTCCAAGGTAATCTACGGAAGTGGCATCATTGGACCCGCCGCGCGCGCTCAAGAGAAAAATGGAAGGCCGGGCCACTCGCCCACTTCTATCCTAAAACCATGTAGCACGGCGATAGATCTCATAGCGCTCGCCGAACTTTTCTCGGAGCAGAGTGCGCTCTCTGTGGGCATTTCTGATCTGTAGCGGCACCAAAATGACCAAAAGCAGCAGCACGTACCAGCGATGGACGGCAAGTGCAATCCCACAAAAGGTCAAATCGACAAACACGTACATGGGGTGTTGCAGGCGTGAGTACAAACCGTGCGTTACCAGATCATTTGCCTTGGGAGTGACAGCAAACGACTTTCCTAACTGCACCCGGGCCAGAACCGTTAGTGCCAACGATATGGCGGCAAGCACCACCCCGGCCAAAGTCTCCGCATTCATTTCTCCACTCCTCAATCATGCGTAGGTGAGGTACTGTTCAGTTTAGCCGAACAAGTGTTGTAGCAACTTGAAAATGTCACCCCCTGGGTCGGGGCTTTTCGGAGCGCCATCTGGAACCCGTATGACCCGCTCGGACCGCTCCGATCCCAGCAACAACGGACCAATCCCTTGGGCGTCGGAAATCAAATCCCAAATCACCCGCCCTTGAAGATCGTCAAGGACGGGGCGCCCACAACTCCAGTAGCGTAATTCCAAGGTGACCTAGGGAAGTGATACCATTCGACCCACCACGCGCGCTCGAGAGAAAATCGAAGGCCGTGCCACCTGTCAATTCTTATGAAGAGGACAGAAACATGATGAAAGTTTGGTTCATCACCGGGGCCGGGCGCGGCATGGGCGTGGACATCGCCAAGGCCGCTTTGGTTGCCGGGAATAAAGTCGTCGCTACCGGGCGCAAGCCTGACAAGGTGGCCGAGGCTCTCGGAAAATCCGCCGATCTGTTGGTCGTACGGCTGGACATTACTAAACTAGCCGACGCTGAAGCCGCGGTTAAAGCGGCGGTTGAGAAATTTGGCCGCTTGGATGTGCTGGTAAATAATGCTGCAAACTTTTACGCAGGCTTCTTCGAAGAGCTGACGCCGGAGCAGATGGAGCGGCAGTTATCGACCAGCCTGGTTGGGCCGATGAATGTAACCCGCGCCATCCTGCCGGTGATGCGCAAGCAGCGTTCCGGTTTGATAATCACGATCTCATCAACTGCGGGCCTTATCGGCTTTGAGTTCGGCAGCGCCTACGCCGCGTCTAAATTCGGGCTGGAGGGCTGGATGCAGTCGCTGCAGGTCGAGGTCGAGCCGTTTGGTATCAATACGATCACCGTCAATCCGGGCTTTTTCCGCACTGAACTTCTTACGCAAGAATCTACAAATTTCGCAGAGCCTACCATCGGGGACTATGACGAGCGCAGAACGAAGCAAATGGAATTTTGGAAGGGTTACAACGGCCGGCAGCCCGGCGATCCCGCCAAGCTCGCGCGGGCGCTAATTACGCTCTCGGGCCAGGAAAAGCCGCCCGTCCGCTTCCTTGCAGGCGCTGACGCCGTTGACACCGCAGAGAAGGTAGCTGCAACGCTTCGGCAGCAAATTGAAGCCTACCGTGAGCTGTCCTCTTCGCTCGCATTCGATAAGGCGTAGCCGCGGGTGGCGCAACTCTTGAAGTTGAATGTTGGGACGTGCGGGGCGGGTGGTTTGGAATTTGATTTAAAGTTCTAGGGTGCCCCGTCCTTCGTTGCTGGAAGGGCGGGGCTTTTCGGAGTGCCACTCAGAACCCGCATGAATCGCTCGGACCGCTCCGCTCCCAGCAACAGCAGATCAATCCCTTGGGCATCGGAAGTCAACCTCCCAAAACCCCGCCTTTGAAAGTCGTCAAGGACGGGTCGCACATATCCCGGTAGATTGCACGCGTCGCAGGTGATTCTTCATTTGTTCATCCAACTTTTAGCAACACGTAATTTGAGCGTGCCACTATTCGGTGTCTTCACATCCCCTAGGAGGACGACAAAAACGTCATGAAGAAACTCGTTCCGATGGTGTTTGCTGTAGCTCTAGCAATCGCAGTAGGACCATTTGCCATCAAACTAAGAGCTCAAGACTTCGATTACGATCGAGATCATTCCCGAGATCATTCCGAATTCCGCGGCTTTGTGCCCGGCAGTATCGTATTGAGCGGTACCGTCTATGTTGGAAACGCCGACACCGTTACCCCCGGCGTAGTGTTACCGCCCGGATGTTTGAACACTGGCACGCTCACCAAACCAAATCCCGCGACAGTTGACCTGCCGACCTTGACAAGCGGCATCCTTGCTGTGACGGTCACCTGCGGCTATTCGAGCGATAATGGCGAAGCTCCGAATCTCAACGACAATCACAACGTTTGGAACAACGCTAGCACCGACGGCAGCTTTGGCGTTTCCTCACCCATCGTCCTTTGGGACCTCAGCACTGACGGCTCCCTCCTGGGCACTCTATACGTTCCCAGCAACGAGATCGTGACCAGCTTTAGCTCCAAGTCCGAACTCGCCTTGAATCGCTCGATGGACGGTAGGAGCCTCACCTTCATGGGCTACCGCGGCGGTCCCGGCTGCCCCACTCTCACCTTGGACCTGACGACCAACATCCTCTCTCAAGGTACGAACGTCGGTCCCACGTCACCCACGGCGCCGAACCTGATCGATATTTCGGCCTCGAATACCCCGGGTCTGTGCGACCCATCCAATCCCGCGGTCGCAACCTATGTCGGCGCAACTAATCCGACGGCTTACTATCGCTCCGTCGCGGAAGTGGATGCCTGGGGCCGCATCCAGTACACCGATGGCGACGCCTACAGCGGTGACAACTCCCGCGCTTCGATGAAGGCGGACAATTGGATGTACTACTCGGTGGGAAACGACAACAACGGTGGCCTTAAGGCGAAGACGTTCCTGACGACGCAACTGGGCTACAATTTGTCCCATTCGACCGGTGCCGAACTCTTTGTCCCCGGCGCCGCGCCGCTCGTCCCTCCCAGCAATAACATGATTTCCTATTTTATCTCCATCACCGGAGACAAACCAGGCAAGGACACCAACTTCCGCGGAATGACGATCTTTAACAACACACTGTACGTTGCCAAGGGCAGCGGCGGTAACGGTATTAATACCGTTTATCAGCTCGGGACGCCAGGCGTGCTGCCAACGACAGCGAATGCCCCCGCTGGCGGCCTGATCGACGAACCCTATACGATCCTTCCTGGATTCCCGGACACCGCTGCCAGCACGAACAACCCGGGTGGGGACTATCCCTTCGGGATCTGGTTCGCTAACTCCACAACATTGTACGTTTGCGACGAGGGCGACCTCGTCGACACGCCGGATCAAGTTATCGACGGACAGGTGAACGTTGCTGACGCCGGCACCCTGGAAACCGCTGGCCTGCAAAAGTGGGTCCTCACCACGCCAACAACCGGTAGCCCGACGTGGGTGCGCGAGTACGTCATCCAGAATGGCCTTAACCTTGGTGTGCCTTACAGCGTCCCCGACTATCCGGCGTCGATCGAACCGGCAACTGGTGGATGCCGCAACATCATCGGCGTTGTCAACCGAGACGGCACCGCAACAATCTACGCTATCACGTCCACCATCAGCAACAACGGCGACAACGGCGCCGACCCCAACAAACTGGTAAAAGTAACCGATCTCATCAGCGCCACCGAGCCGGCGACTAGCGGCGACCTCGACAAGTTCGTAACGATTCGCTCGGCCCGCGCCGGCGAAGCGTTCCGCGGTGTCGCCCTGGCCCCCGAAGAGGACGGCTTCTTCTTCGGCCCCGGCTTCCCATTTGACGGGGGGTTCGGATTCGGCAAGTAAGCACAAACAAAACGGTCAGCATTCGACCAAGGCTCACCGAGCGAGGCCCGCTCGGTGAGCCTTGGTCTTTTTGGGGGATACCGGGAACGGGGATAGCGGGGACAGACGGGACGTTTTCTCGTGCTGATTTGTTGCCGGCTGCTTGGTGCGCAATGTTTCCTACTTTTAGAAGAAGAGAGTGAACTTCCCGTCTGTCCCCCTCCTTCGAGAGCGAAGGCGCCGTCAGGGGGAGATGGGGACGGACGGGAAGTTCCCCTCTTTCTTAGAATACGAAAATCGCGAACCAAACGAGCCGCGACAAACAGGCTTCAGAAAACGTTCAGTCTGTGCCCGGTGTGGACAAGGGCGGAGAACGGCGGGCGGAGACAAGCTCCGCCCCTACATGGGAAAAGAGGCAATCGCAAATTTGAAATTTGAGATTTCACAGGCGCAGATGGCGGAGAGAAGATCGGCGGAGAGTCAGAGCGAACCACTATATCCCTCGCTGGGCCTGCCTGCCGGCAGGCAGGCTCGGGATGACAACGTAAATGCAACGACGAGCGAATCAAGGCCAACGCGGCGTCGAACTCCGGTTTCAGGAGTCCTGGGATCGGATCGCCGCACTCCACGAGGGCAGAGGCGGAGGATCCCTCACTACGTTCGGGATGACAACTTCGATTCCACATCGGACTGCGGGCTTAGTAGGACAGGCACTCCTGCCTGTCCAGCCGTAAAGAGCGGCAAAAAGCGGACAGGCAGGAGTGCCTGTCCTACCGAGGGCGCGGAAGTGCACTGATGTTGACGCGCGGGCGTGCTTCATCAACAATGGTGGGCCTATGAGCAGCAAACTTAAGAATAAGCGCGTGGCGATTCTGGGGGCGGGGAAGATTGGCGGGATACTGCTGCGGGCGTTCCTGCAGAAGAAGCTGGTCTCGCCGAAGAATGCGCGGGCGACTGTCAAACATCCGGAGCGCGCGCGGGAGTTGGCGAAGGCGCTTAAGACAAAAGTGACGACAGACAATCTTGCGGCGGCGCGTGGCGCGGACATCGTGATCATCGGCGTGAAGCCGCTGGTGGTGACGGAAGTGGCGCAGGAGATTCGCGCGCAGCTTGGTCCGAAGACGCTGGTGATTTCGGTGGCGGCCTCCGTGCCGACGGCGCTGCTCGAGCAGAAGTTGCCGGCGAATGTGCCAGTGATTCGCGCGATGCCGAACACGCCCTGCGCGATAGGTTGCGGGATGACCGGCCTCGCGAAAGGGAAGCATGCCACTGCGGCGCATCTGGAACTGGCGCGCGAGCTGTTTGAGTCGGTGGGAAAAGTGGCCGTGGTAGAAGAGAAGCTGATGGACGCGGTGACGGCGCTTTCGGCGAGCGGGCCGGCGTTCATCTATGTGATTCTCGAATCGCTGGCAGAGGCGGGAGTGAAGACGGGCCTCTCGCGCGAGACGGCGACGCTACTTGCGGCGCAGACCATGTATGGTGCGGCGCAGATGGTGCTCGTCACGGGCGATCATCCGGCGCTGTTGAAGGATGGAGTGACGACTCCCGCGGGCTGCACGATTGACGGCTTGATGGAACTCGAAGACGGGAAGGTGCGCGTGACGCTGATCAAGGCCGTCGTGAAAGCGGCTGAGCGGGCGCGGGAATTAGTATTCGACAAGTAGCGGCCCGCCTTCGCCAAAGCAACTGCGGGCTAGCGCTCTTACGGGGCCGGTGGTGGCGTCATTTCAACGGATGAAACCAATGCAGAAAAAGCCATACCAGTGCTCCCACGATGAGCACACCGAGAACGGCCTTCGCCAGAGCGCTGGCTGGGTCCTTCATTCGGCGGATTTTAGCATCTCATTTATTTTTTGTTAATGCGTAAAATTTGGGAGAAAGGGCCCGCTACTTATTACCGCCAAAGTGAGTCGCCGCTGCGGGGCCAGCGGCGCTTGAAGTCGGATGTGGATGTGCTAGGATGGCGCGCGACGAAAAATAATGCCTCGGCAATACATCCCGATCTTCATTTTCGCGTTGATGGCGCTGTCCTTTCCGGTCATCGCGCTGGTGGTCTTCAAGCTGATCCGGCCGGACTCGACGTCGGTGGGCGCGAAGCTGAAGCCCTACGAGTGCGGCGTGCCTGCCGAGGGCGACGCGCGCGGGCGATATTCGGTACGGTTCTACATTGTGGCGATTTTGTTTGTGATATTTGATGTGGAGACGATTTTTCTCTTTCCCTGGGCCGTGCTGTACTCAACGCACGAGGAAGGCTTCCGACTGGCGCCGCTGTACGCGTTGGGCAGTATGTTTATTTTTCTGGGGATTTTGATCGTCGGTTACGTTTGGCTCTACCGCAAAGGCGCGCTCGAGTGGGTGTAGTCGCCATTTTTCGTCCGCCGCGAAAATGCAGAGCGGGCGGAGGCAAGCCCCGCCCCTTCCGAGGACAAGGTGTGGTCGTTGCGGTGTGGGAAGCCCGCCTTCGCCCAGGGCTACGGCGCGGCAGGCGGTTGACGGTGAATTTTGGCCTGTGTTAGAAACTACGGTTTGGATTTAAGTTCAGAGGGCGGCTGGGGCTGACCTTGCCCGAAGTCGCCCGACTCCATGGCCAACGACTCAGAGGAAAAGCAGCCGGCTGCAACTCCCCCAGGCGAAAAGCCTGAGGCTCCCGCACACCCAGCCTCCCCGCCTGCAGCGGCTGCGGGCGCGACGCCTCCTGCAAAGCCAGCAGCGCCGGTCGCTGCTGTGCCACCGAAGCCCGCGGCGCCAGCAGGTCCCAAGCCCGCGCCACTCGATAACGAACTCACGAAGCGCTACAAATCGAAATTCGGCGATGCGATTCTCGAAACGTGGACGGACCGCAATCAGGCGATTCTCGTCGTGGCGCGGCAGAAGTTGGCGCAGATTGCGCGCTTCAGCTTGAAAGACGAAGAGTTCGACTATCTCGCGGATTTGACGGCGGTGGATTGGCCGCGCCGCGAGAAGCGATTCGACGTCGTGCTGAATCTCTACTCGATGAAAAAAAATCAGCGCCTGCGATTGAAAGTGCATGTGACCCCGGAAGAGGCGGTGCCTTCGGTAACGGCAGTTTGGTCCACCGCGAACTGGCTGGAACGCGAAGTATATGACATGTTCGGAATTATTTTTGAAGGGCATCCGGACCTGAAGCGGCTGCTGCTGCCGGAAGAATGGCAGGGCTATCCGTTGCGGAAAGACTACGACATTTTGACGCAGGACACCGCCTGGGTGCGCGAAAACCTGGGCATCGAAAGCGGACAATAGACTTTGGCGGACCCACGCATCCCAGCCCCGGCGAACGTCGAGACGACCGTTCTCGGCGCCGATGAAATTATTCTCAACATGGGGCCGCAGCATCCTTCGACGCACGGCGTGCTGCGCGTGAAGCTACGTCTGGACGGCGAAAAAGTTGTCGGCTCGGAATGCGTGATCGGCTATTTGCATCGCGGCGTCGAGAAAATCGCGGAGCACCGGACCTACACGCAGTTTGCGCCGTACGTGGATCGGATGGACTACGTCGCGGCGGTGTCAAATGGGTTGGGCTATTGCGAAGCGGTGGAGAAGTTGCTGGGGGCGGAAGCGCCGCCGCGCGCGCGTGTAGTGCGCACGATCCTCACCGAATTGCAGCGCATCGCGAGCCACTTGTTCTGGTTGGGCACGCACGCTCTCGATATTGGCGCGCTGACGCCGCTGTTTTATTGTTTGCGCGAGCGCGAAGAGATCCTGAAAATTTTCGAGCACTACTGCGGCGCGCGGCTGACGACGCACGCGTTTCGCATCGGCGGCCTGCAATACGAAACGTACGATGGCTTCGAACGGGACGTCGTGCAATTCTGCGAGCCCTTCGACAAACGCGTGGACGACTACGAGGCGCTGCTGACCAGCAATCGCATCTGGCTCGCGCGCACGAAGGGAATCGGCGTGCTGAGCGCGAAAGACGCGATCGACTACGGCGCGAGCGGGCCCGTGATTCGCGGCAGCGGCGTGAAGTGGGACATTCGCAAAGCGATGCCGTACGCGGCGTACAGCGATTACGAATTCGAGATTCCGACGGGCGAGAACGGCGACACGTTCGACCGGTACATGGTGCGGCTCGAGGAGATGCGGCAGTCGCGTAAGATTTGCTTGCAGGCTGTGGCGAAAATTCCAGCCGGGCCGATCATGGCGAGGATTGGCAAAGTGCTGAAGCCGCCGCCGGGCGAGGTCTACCACGCCATCGAAGCGCCGAAAGGCGAGTTGGGATATTACATCGTGAGCGACGGGACGACGCAGCCGTACCGCGTGCGCATTCGTCCGCCGTCGCTGATCAATCTGGAAGCGTTCGACAAGATGGTGCGCGGACATCTGATCGCGGACGTCGTCGCCATTATCGGGACGCTGGACATCGTGCTTGGGGAAGTGGATCGCTAGATGATGATGCACCTTTTGCAGACGAGCCTCGAAGCGCTGAAGCCATTTTTGCTGCCGTTGATTTTTGCGGTGACGATTGTAGCCGTGTTGCCGCTTATCGCCGGCTACATCGTGCTGATGGAACGCAAGGTGATGGCGCACATGCAGGTGCGGCTGGGGCCCATGCGCGTGGGGCCGCACGGATTGCTTCAGCCGATCGCGGACGCGGTGAAACTGCTTCTCAAAGAAGACATCATTCCGGAAAGCGCCGACCGGCTGGTTTTCTGGCTCGCACCATTGCTCACGGTAACGACCGCGATGTTGGCCATGGCGGCGCTGCCGTTCGGGCCGGGATTCCAAATCGCGGACCTCAACATTGGATTGCTCTTCGTGGTGGGAATCAGCTCGATGGGAATTTTCGGAATAGTGCTGGGCGGGTGGGCGTCCAACAGCCACTACTCGCTGCTGGGCGCGTTGCGCAGCGCGGCGCAACTGGTGAGTTACGAGACCGCCGGGGGAATGGCGATCGTCGGCGCGCTGCTTTTCGCGGGGACGCTCTCGCTGCGCAATATCGTCGAGATGCAGGAGAATCTCGGCGTCTGGTTCATTTTCGCCGCGCCTGTGGGATTTTTTATTTATCTTGTGGCCTCGATCGCGGAGACGAATCGCGCCCCGTTCGATATGCCCGAGGCGGAATCGGAATTGGTCGCCGGCTACATGACGGAATACAGCGGCTTTCGCTGGGCGCTCTACTTTTTGGCCGAGTACACGAACGTGGTCGTGGTGGCTTCGATCGCGACGACACTTTTTCTCGGCGGCTGGCTGCGGCCATTCCCTCATACGCATGCGCTCGATTTCCTGGACGAGTTTCCGGCCGCGCTGATGCTGGGCCTCGCAGTGTATTCGCTTTACCGCGCGCCGAAGCAGCCCGTGCTGATTCAGAAATTGGTGATGGTGCTGGTTGCGGGTATGTTCGCGGCGTTCGCAGTGATCTTGCTAGCACCGATGGTTGCGACGCACGTGGCTGGCGCGACTTCGATCGCCATGATGGTGGCGTCCTGGAAACCGGCGCTGCTGGGCGGTTTCTGGTTCCTGCTGAAAATATTCCTCTACATTTATTTGTTCATGTGGCTGCGATTTACGTTTCCGCGCTACCGGTTTGACCAGTTGATGCGATTGGGCTGGCAATTTCTAATTCCAATTTCGATTGTGAATGTGATGGCGATCGGACTGGGGCTGGCGCTGCATCGCGTGTGGGGATGGCCGCGCGGGCTGGCGCTGATTACGACGACGCTGATTACGCTTTTGATCGCAGCGGCACTGGCGCACACCGGGGAAAAGAAAGAAGGCAGCGAGGCGATGGTGGGGGAGTTCTGGGGAAGCGGCCGTGATGCTTGATCGCGTGTTATTTGATTTATTCGCGGGGCTCGCGATTCTCTCCGCCATTCTGGTGGTGACGCGGCGGAACGTGATCCATAGCGCCATTTTCTTGATTACGGCGCTGCTGGCGACGGCGGGAATTTTCCTGCAGCTGCACGCCGAATTTCTGTTTATCGTGCAGATTATTCTTTACGTCGGCGGGATCATGGTGCTGTTTATTTTCGTGATCATGCTGGTGAATCTGGACGTGGCGCTGCACCAGATGCAGTTTCGGAGGCAATGGTGGGTAGGACTGCTGCTCGCGATCGCCCTGGGCGCCGAGACTGTAGCGGCGATTTACATCGGGCGATTGAGCTTGCCCGGGCCGAATTCTGCGCCGCCCGCGACCGCGCTCGAACCGAACACGGAGTTGGTCGGCCGCGCGTTGTTCACGGGCTACATGCTGCCGTTTGAGATTGCGTCGGTGCTGCTGCTGGTGGCGATGATCGGCGCGGTGGTGATGGCGAAGCGCAGAACGTGATGAGGAAAATGAATTGATCGGAACCGGACATTATCTCTTTCTGAGCCTGGCGCTCTTTCTAATTGGCGTCGTCGGCGTGGCGACGCGGCGCAACGTCATCATTATTTTGATGTCCATCGAGCTGATTTTGAACGCGGTGAACATCAATCTTGTGGCTTTCTCCCGGCTCGTGGGATCGGTGGAAGGGCAAGTCTTCGCGATTTTCATCATCACGGACGCCGCTGCTGAGGCGGCGGTGGGGTTGGGAATCATCATCGCGTTTTTCCGCAACCGCGAAACGGTGTTATCTGACGAAATGGACCTGCTGAAATGGTAGGGCGGGCGAACTGATGTCGATACAAGGGATGCCGAGCGAATATTTTCTGGCGCATATCTGGCTGGTGCCGCTGTTTCCGCTGGCGGCGTCGGCGGTGATGCTGCTATTCGGGCGCAAACTCTCGAATGCGGCAGTAAGCGTATTTTGCGTCGGCAGCGTTTTCCTTTCGATGGTTTACGGCTTCGGCGCTATTTTCCAGTTGATTGCGCGGCCTGTGGCGCAGCGCGTGGTGGAGTTCGCCCTATTCAATTGGATTCCGGCAGGCGCGATGCACACAACCTCCGGCCACCTGATTAATTTCAATGCGCAGTGGGGATATCTTTTCGATCCGCTCACGGCGGTGATGGTCGGAATCGTGACCGGCGTCGGATTTCTGATTCACGTCTATTCGACCGGCTACATGGCGCACGAAGGCGGCTACTACCGCTTCTTCGGCTACCTCAATCTGTTCATGTTCTCGATGCTGACGCTGGTGCTGGCGAACAATATTTTGCTGATGTTCGTGGGGTGGGAAGGCGTCGGGCTGTGCAGCTATTTGCTGATTGGGTTTTACTTCCTTAAGAAATCGGCCTCGGACGCGGGAAAGAAAGCGTTCATCGTCAATCGGATTGGGGACACGGGATTTTTGCTCGGAATCTTTCTGCTGGTGGGGACGCTGGGCACGCTGAATTTCACGGCGATTCGCGGCGCGATTGTCGTGGGGCATTTCGCCGTGGGCGACGCGGCTCTGACAGCGATTGCGCTGCTGCTGTTCGTCGGCGCGACGGGAAAATCGGCGCAGATACCCCTGTACGTGTGGTTGCCGGACGCGATGGAAGGCCCGACCCCGGTGAGCGCGTTGATCCACGCGGCGACGATGGTGACGGCGGGCGTGTACATGCTGGTGCGCACCAACGCCATTTTCGCGATGGCGCCGCGCGCGCTGACGGTGATCGCTGTGGTGGGCGCTGTGACGGCGCTCTTCGCGGCGACCATGGGCGTGCTGCAGAACGACATCAAGAAAGTGTTGGCGTATTCCACGGTCTCGCAACTGGGCTACATGTTCCTCGCGTGCGGCGTGGGCGCGTTCGGTGCGGGAATTTTCCACCTGATGACGCACGCGTTCTTCAAGGGCCTGCTCTTCCTCGGCGCGGGCAGCGTGATCCACGCCATGAGCGGCGAGCAGGACATGCAGAAGATGGGCGCGCTCGGCGGGAAGATTCGCACGACGTACTTGACGATGTTCGCGGCAACGCTGGCGATTGCGGGGATTCCGCCGTTCGCGGGATTTTTCAGCAAGGACGAAATTCTGGCGCACGCGTTTCAGCGGAGCCATGCGCTGTGGTTCGTCGGCTGGATTACGGCGGGGATGACGGCGTTCTACATGTTCCGCCTACTATTCCTGACGTTCATGGGGAAATCGCGTGTGCCGCATGACGTCGAGCATCATATTCACGAATCACCGGGGAACATGACGGTGCCGCTGATCGTTCTTGCATTGCTTTCCGTGGCGGGCGGCTGGATCGGACTCGGTGGTCGATTTGAGAGCTTTCTGGAGCCGGTGCTTCCCGCGGCGTCTGCTGCTGTGACGGGGGCCGAGACCCCGGAGTTGCCATTGATGATTGCCTCCGTGGCGATTGCGCTGGCAGGGATTGGTCTGGCCTATTTCCTTTACATCAAGCGCACGGATTTGCCGGACAAAATTGCGGCGAGCTTCGGAGGATTGTACCGCTTAGTCTACAACAAATATTACGTGGATCAAATTTACGACGCGATGTTTGTGAATCGCGCGAAGGATTTGGGGCTGACGCTCGGCGCGTTTGACCGTACGTTCATCGACGGCCTGGGCGTGAATGGAGCGGGTTGGCTCACGCGCGCGATTTCGGTGATTTCGATCTATTGGGACAAGTGGATCATCGATGGAAGCGTGAATTTCGTGGCGATGCTCGCGCGCGTGCTGAGCATTCCAGTGCGCTGGTTGCAAACGGGACGCGTATCGAGTTATGCGGGATTCATTGTGCTGGGCGTGCTGCTCTTGATCGGATTCTATTTGCACGCCGCGGGCTACACCTTGGCGAACCTGCGGCCTTAGATCGCGAGGCGGTGAGATGGACTTTTATCACGACCATATCCTGAGCGTTGTGCTGTTCACGCCGCTCGTCGGGGCGGTGCTGCTGCTGGCGGTGCCGCGCGCGAGCGAGAATCTGCATCGCGTGATCGGCAACATTTTCGGAATCCTGGGACTGCTGGTGTCGTTACCATTGGTGTGGCGTTTCAACATGGCGCCGGACGCGCTGCGCTTCCAGTTCGGCGAGAGCTACGACTGGATTCCCTCCATCGGCGCGAAGTACTCGCTGGGCATCGACGGCATCTCGCTGCTGCTGATCATCCTGACCACGCTGCTGGGCGCGATTTCGATTCTCTCGTCCTGGAGCTCGATCAAGCTGCGCAAGAAGGAATTCTACATTCTCTTCCTGCTGTTGCAGACAGGCATGTTGGGCGTCTTCATGGCGCAGGACTTTTTCCTGTTCTACATGTTTTGGGAAGTGATGCTGGTGCCGATGTATTTCCTGATCGGCGTGTGGGGCAGCGACCGCAGGCTGTATGCGGCGATCAAATTTTTCCTGTACACGCTGGCGGGTTCGGTGCTGATGCTGCTGGCGATCCTGGGGCTTTATTTCAAGTACGCATCGGCAAATCCCTCCGCCGATTCCACATTCGACATGCAGACGCTGCTTACCGTCGTGCCGCATCTTTCGACTGTGGCGCAACAGTGGCTGTTCTGGGGATTCTTCTTCGCCTTCGCAATCAAGGTGCCGATGTTCCCGTTCCACACCTGGTTGCCCGACGCGCACACTGAGGCTCCCACGGCGGGCTCCGTGATTCTGGCTGGCGTCTTGCTGAAGATGGGGACGTATGGATTCATTCGCTTCTCGTTGCCGCTGCTGCCGACGGACCCTGCGGCGCGCCACCACATTATTTCGATCATGATCGCGATCTCGCTCATCGGCATCGTGTACGGCGCGCTGGTTTGCATGATGCAGAAGGACATGAAGAAGCTGATCGCTTACAGCTCCGTGAGCCATTTGGGATTCTGCACGCTGGGGATTTTCGCGCTGACGCCGAACGGCCTCTCCGGCAGCGTGATTCAGCAGATCAATCACGGTATCTCGACGGGCGCGCTCTTCTTGATCGTCGGCGTGCTCTACGAGCGCCGGCATACCCGGCTGATTTCGGAGTTCGGAGGCCTCGCGACGCCGATGCCGAATTTCGCGGCGGTATATATGATCGTCACGCTCAGTTCGCTGGGGTTGCCGCTGCTGAACGGCTTCATTGGAGAGTTTACGATCCTACGCGGCGTGTTCGACGTGAGTTTTCGATGGGCAGCATGGGCGGTGCTGGGCATCGTGCTGGGGGCGGCGTATTTATTGTGGCTCTACCAGAGGGTGATGTTCGGCTCGGTGACGAATCCGGCGAACGAGCATTTGCCGGATCTCAACCTGCGCGAATACGCGACTCTGGTGCCGCTGATCCTGCTGGCATTCTGGATCGGCATTTATCCGAAGCCGCTGTTTAACGTATTGGATCGGCCGGTTTCAGATCTCATGCATCAAGTGAATCCGGGTTATTACCCGGCGGCGCCGGCGCCGACAGCAGCCCAGCAAATCAGGCTACCAAAGTCCGGGCCGACTCTTGCCGCGGCGCTGGCAGACAAACGCCCGGCAAGGCCCTGAGCGAGACGGATGAATACTGTTATTCAATTCTTTCAGCACTATCTGCACCTGCTCAATTTGCCGCCTGATTTCGCATTGGTGCTGCCGGAAGTGCAGCTCCTTCTTTTTGGCATGGGGATTTTGCTCACCGATTTCTTGCTTGAGGCCCAATACAAATACTGGAACGCGGTGATGGCCTTGCTGGGCGTGGGTTTCAGCGGCTTTTCGCTGTGGCGGCTGAAGGATTTGAATTTGCAGCCGGACAGCATGTGGGCATTTGGCTATTCGATTCTGGTGGATCCGTTTTTCATTTTCTTTGGAATGTTGTTCCTGGTGGCGACGGCGTTGGTCGTGCTGCTTTCGGTGCGCTACCTCACGATCGCAAAAGAGAATCACGGGGAATATTACGCGCTGCTTTTGTTCGCCGCGGTCGGAATGATGTTCATGACGTCCGGCTTCGACTTGGTGGTGCAGTTTCTCGGCCTGGAAACGATGGCCATCAGTTTTTACGTGCTGGTGGGATTTTTGCGGCGCGACCGGCGGTCGAATGAAAGCGCGGTGAAATATCTTCTTCTGGGAGCGTTTAGCTCCGGGATTTTGGCGTACGGCTTCTCAATTCTCTACGGGCTCTCGGCAGTCACGGACTTCGAGGGTCTGTTCGGGCGTGACGTCCCTGTTGCCCGCACGAATCTGACGCTGGTTGCGACGGCCGTGATTCACCGCGCGCCGAATGATCTGCTGGTGATGCTGGCGCTGATGACGATTGCGGCGGGGCTATTCTTCAAGGTCGCCGCTGTGCCGTTTCACCAGTGGGCGCCGGATGTCTATGAGGGCGCTCCGACGACGATTACAGCGTACGTGAGCGTGGCGTCAAAAGCGGCGGGCATCGCGCTGCTGCTGCGGTTGTTCCTGACCGTGTTCTGGCCGGTGCGCATGAACTGGGAGCTGATTCTGGCTGGGGTGGCGGTGGCGTCGCTGACGCTGGGGAATTTCGCCGCGATCACGCAAACGAATGTGAAACGAATGCTCGCGTACTCGTCCATCTCGCACGTGGGATACATCCTGTTGGGCTTGGTGGCGGGGAACGAGACGGGCTTGGTGGGCATCGCGTATTACCTGCTGGCGTATTTGTTCATGACGGCGGGCGCGTTCGCAATTTTGATCGTGCTCAAAAAGCAAGGGATTGCCGGCGACGAGTTGGACGATCTCAATGGGTTGATCAAACGCAGCCCGACGGCCGCGGTGCTGCTGCTGATTTTCATGTTGTCGTTAGCGGGCATTCCGCCGCTTGCGGGCTTCATCGGGAAGTATTTTATTTTCCTCGCGCTGATCCAGTCGCAGCATTATGTGCTGGCCGTCTTCGGAGCGCTCTACATCGTGCCCGCGCTGTACTATTATTTCCGGGTGATCGTGCACGCGTGGCTGCGCGATTCGAGCGACGTATCGCGGCCCGTGTTCACGACGGCACAGACCATCGCGCTGACCGTGCTGTGCTTCGTCACGCTGGTGGCGGGAATTTATCCGGAGCCGTTTGTGCGGCTCGCAAACTATTCGCTGTTCCTGCCGTTTGGCCCTCTGAGTGGGCGCTAGCTCGCCAAATCCGGACTCCCGCGGCCCTGCAGGGAAAAATGCGTCCGGATTCGCACGCCAGCTCGGCAATGTGCTCGATTTGCCGTTCGTGCTGGTCGGCGCGGTGGTGATTGGCGCGGGAGCTGGATACTTTCTGGATCGTCGGCTGCACACTGCGCCGTGGTTTGCGCTGCTGCTGGGTGTGGCGGGGTTCGCCGGCGGGATCTATGAGGTGCTTCGCCGGCTGACGGGAAGGCGGCAACGCGATGGGCAGTGAAGCCGCGAGCGGCGCGGTATTGCGGCGTGTTGAATCGCTGACGCTGGCGATTGGGGCCGTCGGAACATTTTATGCGGCGTGGCGCTGGGGTTGGAAGCAGGGAACGGGCTTCGCGCTCGGCGCGGCGCTGGCGTGGCTGAATTTTCGCTGGCTGAAGGGAAGCGTGCGGGAGTTTGGCCGCGCGGCCCTCGCGCAAGCAGGCGGGGAAAAGGTTCGCGTGCCGACTGGCGCGTTCCTGAAGTTCTTCGGGCGCTTCGCGTTGTTGCTCGCGGTGCTGTATGTTATTCTGACGCGAACAAAATTTCCCGGCGTCGCGGTGGTCTTCGGACTTCTTGCGTCAGCGGCGGCGGTGATTTTGGGATTGTTATACGAGTTGTTGAAGTCAGGGGCGCGGCAAATCGCCGGCGGAAATTCGCAGGGCTGAGCGCGGCGCACAATCCGAATCAGGCGGGTGGCGAAAGGCTCATGGAAGAGCAGATCCTGGGAATCACAAAGCTGGTGAATTGGCTATTGGGAAAGCCTGCCTTGGCGTTGCTGGGGGCGCTGCACATTCATCCAGACAATCCCGCGTATCCGATTCCAACTCACATCGCGATGGAGCTGCTGGTCTTCGCGCTTTCGATCGTGTTCTTCCTGTGGCTGAAATCGCGGCTCTCCATAGACAATCCGGGCGCGACGCAACAGTGCATGGAGACGCTCCTGCACAACAACATGTCGCTCGGGGTCAGCGACCTACTGGAAAGCAATGTGGGGCACAGCGGCGCGCGCTACTTGCCAATGATCGGCAGCATCGGCCTGTTCGTGCTGTTCTCGAATTTGATCAGTCTGGTGCCTGGGCTCGCCTCGCCGACGGCGGAGGTTTCCGTTCCGCTCGGCTGCGCGATTGTGGTGTTTGTGTACTACCACTGGTGCGGGTTGGCTAAGCACGGGCCGCTTCACTATGGCAAGCATTTCCTGGGTCCGAACATATTTCTCTCGCCGCTGATGGTGGTGGTGGAATCGTTCAGCCACCTGGCGCGGTTGCTTTCGCTCACGGTTCGTCTCTGGGTGAACATGATGGTGAGCGAGATGTTGTATGCGATTTTCCTTGGGCTGACGCTGGCGTTGTTTCTTTTTGCAGGGCACGCGAGCCCCGCGGGGTACGCGTTGGCACCGGTGCCGCTGCTGGCGCCGGTAATTTTTATTGTCCTGCATATTTTCGTCGCGTTCGTGCAGGCGTTTGTGTTTACGATTCTTCCCGTCATTTATCTCAGTGGAGCGGTTGGCGAAGCGCACTAATACCGGCTTTATCCGCCGCGCCGCGTGATCCCGGCTGTTTGAGGATGTCGGGAGCCACCTCCGGCCGGAAATTCTTAGCGAAGGAGAAACGAATGAAAAGGTACGCACCGATTTTGCTTGCGATCGTTGGAATTCTAGTGCTCGCCCCGGTGGCTTTTGCACAGTCGGGCTCGGGGACCGCCGCACCCGAGGCTACGAACTGGGTTGCCATCACTTCCGGTTTCGCGATGGCGATCGCCTCCGCGTTTTGCGGATTCGCTCAGGCCAAGGCCTCTGCGGCCGCTTCCGAGGGCATGGCCCGGAATCCGGGCGCTGCCGGCGTCATCCAAAACATGCTGATTCTGGCGCTGGTACTGATTGAATCGATGGCGCTATACACGTTTGCCATCATCTTCATCAAGGTGAAATAGCGGCAGCGGCGGTTCATCCGCTGCGAAGGAAGTTCCAACCGGCCTGAGGCTCTGCACGCAGCCTCAGGCCGGTCTTATTTTGGGGCAGTCTATTGCAGAACTACCAGACCCAGTCATTCCGAGGAGCGGAGCGCAGCGAGGAATCTCTCTTCTCTCTGAATTGCCCGCCGAAGAGAGATTCCTCGCTGCGCTCGGAATGACACTCATTACGATCTGTCCACGGACCATTCGGGCGTCACATTTGTGGAGTTGGGAACCAGTTGAGCTTGCACAGTCGCGAGGCTAGCGGAGGGCTGCGGCGGCCCTCATGGCGAAATCCATCACGCGGCTGGGGAACAATCCGAGATACACCGTGCCCGCTGCCGCGACGAAAAGCGCGAAGCTCGCAGCCGCGGAGATACGAATCACAGGCCACTCCTGCCTTGGCTCGCGCATGTACATCACGACGATGATGCGCAGGTAGTAGTAGGCTGCGATGACACTGTTGAGCGCGAGCAGAACGACTAGCCAAAACAAGCGCGAGGAAAGGCCTGCGCTGAACACGTAGAACTTTGCGAGGAAGCCTGCCGTGGCGGGCAGCCCAAGCAGCGACAGAAGAAAAATGGAGAAGCCTGCCGCGGCAACGGGCTGCTGGGCGCCGAGTCCGGCGAAATCGTCCAGTTCCTGCCGGCGCTCGCCCGGGCCGGAAAGCTGCGCGAGCATGAGGAATGCGCCGAGCTTCATCAGCGCATAGGCCGCTAAGTAGAAAATTGCCGCGGCGATGCAGAGCGCGGCTGTTTCACTTGTCTGCGCGGCCGCAGCTGCGGCAACCGCGACGAGGATGTAACCGGCGTGCGCGATGGAGCTGTAGGCCAGCATGCGTTTGACGTTTGATTGCACGAGCGCCGCGATATTTCCGCCGAACATGGAGAGCACCGCCAGGCCCCACAGCGCCCAGACCCACACGCTCGATGCAGGCTCGACCGTGCCGACGATTCGCAGCAGGACGGCGAAGGTCGCGGCTTTCGGTCCTGTGGAGAGAAACGCCGTGACCGGGGTAGGCGCGCCTTGATAGACGTCGGGCGCCCAAATTTGGAATGGCGCCGCGGCGACCTTGAAGGCCAGACCGACGAGGATGAGTCCGAGGCCGAGCGGGAGAAAGTGCGAAGCCGCATTGGCGGAATCGAAAGTGATGCGGTCGAGATGCGTCGTGCCCGTCGCGCCGTACACGAGCGCGACGCCGTAAAGAAAAAACGCCGTCGCGAACGAGCCCAGGAGGAAATATTTCATCGCGGCTTCATCGGCCAAAGGGGAATCGCGGCGATAGCTGACCAGGATGTAGCTGGAAATCGAACTGATTTCGAGCCCGATGAAAACGGTGACCAATTCTTCGGCGCTCGCCATCACGCACATGCCCACGGCGGCGAAAAGAATCAGCGCGCAGAATTCGCCGGGCGGAAGATCCTCGCGGCTCAGATAATTCGCCGAGCCGAGCAAAACGAGCAGCGCGACGCCGAGCACGATCCAGTGCACGAAGAGGCTGAAACCGTCCACGCGCAATAATCCGGAGAAAGCGTCGCCCAGATTGCGTGCGGGATAGATCGTGGAGAGAATCGCGAGCACCGCGCCGAATACGGCGATGCCGACCACCCAGCCGCTGGAGCGGCGACCGTCCTTGTCGGGGGCGTCGGCAAACGGCGCGAGCACCATCGTTAAGATCCCGAAGACCGTGAGTACGATTTCCGGCGCGAGGCGTAACAAGTCTGCTTGGGAGGGGAACATTTAGTCGCCGGCCCTCCGAGACTGGAGCGCGTCAGCCTGCGCGCTAGGAAGCGCAACGGGAACGGCGGGCAAGGTGCGCACGCTTGAGTCAAAGGCCTCCGGCGGCCTCACCATCTGTTGGAGAACACTTGCCGTGGAAGTCTCGATGCGCTTGGTGAACGACACCGAGCCGATGCCCATCCAGAGAATCACGGCGGCCATCACGAATAGGATCGAACGTTCGCGAAGCGAAGCGTCGGGCAGCGTGCGATTGCGCTCTTGCGTAATTTCGCCGAAAAAGACGCGCTGGTACGACCACAATAGATAGACCGCGGAGAAGATGATGCCGACAGCGGCCCATGTGGCCCAGGCCGCATGGACTGTAAACGTGCCGGAGAGAATCAGGAATTCACCGACGAAGCCATTGAGCATCGGCAGGCCCGCGGACGCGAAACACACGAAAAGATAGAGCGCCGCGAGGACCGGCATCGCCGTAGCGAGGCCGCCGTACTCGCGAATGAGAAACGTGTGGCGGCGATCGTGGAGCATGCCGACGACGAGGAAGAGCGCGCCGGTGGAAACGCCGTGGCTGAGCATCTGGAACACTGAGCCATTGATCGCAATCGCCTGAAACGAAAATATTCCTAGCACCACAAAGCCGAGGTGGCTGACGGAGGAGTAGGCGACGAGGCGTTTCAGGTCCGTCTGCACCATAGCGACCAGCGCGCCATAAATGATTCCGATGATGGCGAGCACCGCGATTTCGGGCGCGAACCGGCGCGAGGCGGCAGGGAAGAGCGGCAAGCAGAAACGCAGCATGCCGTATGTGCCGAGCTTCAGCAGCACGCCCGCCAACATCACCGAGCCGGCCGTGGGCGCTTCGGTATGCGCGTCCGGCAGCCAGGTGTGCAGCGGGAAAAGCGGCACCTTGATCGCAAATGCCAGGAAAAATGCGCCAAAGAGCAGCATCTCCGTGTGGGTCGTGAGCACAACTTTCCCGGTCACTAGCAGGCTTTCGATTTGCGGCAGGTCGAAAGAGCCAGTCAGCTTGTAGAGCCAGACAATCGCGACGAGCATCAGAATCGAGCCGAACATCGTGTACAGGATGAATTTCATCGCCGCGTAGATGCGGTGCTCGTGTCCCCAGATACCGATCAGCAGGTACATCGGAATCAGCATCACTTCCCAGAAAAGGAAGAAGAGGAAAAGATCCAGAGAGACGAAGACGCCGATGACCCCGGTCTCCAGCACCAGCAGCGCGATGAAAAAGCCCTTTACATTCTTCGTGATGGAGCCCCACGACGCGAGGATGCCAATCGGTGTGAGAAACGTGGTGAGGAGGACGAGAAACAGGCTGATGCCGTCGAGGCCCAAGTGATAATTAATGGTAGGCGAAACAATCCAGCGGTGGAATTCCTCGAACTGATAGCCGGGATTGCCCGCGTCGAATCCTCGAACCAGCCATAGAGAAAATAGGAATTCGGCGATCGCCGTTACCAGCGCCAAGCGCTTGATCCACTCGTGATCCTCCGGCGAAAGCGTGAGCAGTGACAGCACACCCGCGAGCGGCAGGAACGTCAGGACCGTCAGTAGAAGCGGCTGCGTCACGTCAATAGGACATCCAAATCAGAAATGTTGTCAAGACGACCGCGCCGAGCACGACCCATGCGGCGTAACTCCGCATGTTGCCGGAATACACTCGCCGCAGCATGCCGCCCGAATCCTGCGCGACATCGGCGACGCCATTCACCGTGCCGTCGATCGCGCTCTCGTCCACCGTGTGCCACAGGAAATTTGTGGAGAGCCAAACGAGCGGGCGAACGATCACGGCGGCGTACAGTTCATCTACGAAATATTTGCCCGAAAGCAAACGATAGGGGCCGGAAAGAGACGCCTCGAGGCGCTTGGGGATGTCCGGCTTGCGCAGATAGAACCACCACGCGATCAGGAATCCGATCAGAGCCACACCGGTGGCCATCGCCATGAATTCCAACGTCTCCTGATGATTCAAGGGCGCGTCGCCGCGACCAATGGCATACCAAAATGCATTCGGAGAAGCAGCGGCAGAGCCCGGGGCAAACGAGAACACCGGTGAAAGAAAACGAGCGAACAGATTTTCGCCGCCGAAAAGTTCGGGCGCGGCCCACCAGCCGCCGACGACGGAAAGAATGGCGAGGATGACGAGCGGTGCGAGCATATTTCTCGGCGATTCATGAACGTGAACCTTGTGCTCGTCGAATCGCGGCTGGCCGTGGAAGGTCAGGAAAAACAGGCGGAACATGTAGAAAGCCGTCAGGCCGGCCGTGAGAACGCCGAACCCCCAGAGATACATCCCGCTGGGGCCACCAATCGAATTCAGGATCGCGTCTTTGCTGAAAAATCCAGAGAAGCCCGGCGTGCCGGCGATCGCGAGCGTCGCCATGAGCATGGTCCAATAGGTCCATGGGATTTTTTTGCGCAGACCGCCCATTTTGCGCAGGTCCTGCTCGCCGCCCATCGCGTGAATCACGCTGCCCGCGCCGAGGAAGAGCAGGCCTTTAAAAAATGCGTGCGTCATCAGATGAAAAATGCCTGCGCTGAACGCGCCGACGCCGAGGCCCAGAAACATGTAGCCGAGCTGCGAAACCGTAGAGTAGGCCAGAACTTTCTTGATGTCGTTCTGGACGAGCGCGATGGTCGCCGCGAAAAACGCGGTGAGCAGGCCGACAACGGCGACGACCGTCAACGCCACGGGCGCGAGCGAAAAGAGCACGTGCGAACGCGCCACCATGTACACGCCGGCCGTGACCATCGTCGCGGCGTGAATCAGGGCGCTGACGGGTGTGGGGCCTTCCATCGCGTCCGGCAGCCAGACGTACAGCGGCAATTGGGCGGACTTGCCGGTCGCGCCGACGAAAAGCAGCAAGGCAATCGCGGTGAGGACGCCGTGGCCGGACAAGTCGAGAGAATAGTTCGCCGCCGCCTGCCCGAATACGCTGGCAAAATCCAGCGAGCCGAAGGTGCGGAACATCAGAAACAGCGCAATCAAAAAGCCGAAATCGCCGATGCGATTCACCCAGAACGCTTTGTTGCCGGCGTTCGTGGCGGAATTCTTTCTAAAGTAGAAGCCGATCAACAGGTAGCTCGAGAGTCCGACGCCCTCCCAGCCGACGAACATGAGCAGGTAATTCGAGGCGAGCACCAGAATCAGCATGAAGAACATGAACAGATTCAAGTACGAGAAAAAGCGCACGTAGCCCGGGTCTTCCGCCATGTAGCCGGTGGAATAGATGTGAATCAGCCAGCCGACGAACGTGACGACGAGCAGCATCACGACTGTGAGTTGATCCACCTGCATGGCGAAATCCGCGCGGAACGTGCCGGCGGCGATCCACGTGAAATAGTCCTGCATCCACGGCCAATACCCCGGGCCGACTTGCGCAAATTCGCGCACGGCCTCGAGTGCGGCGAGAAATGCGAGGCCAGTCGAGCCAATGGAGACGATATTGGTGGCGCGCCGCGGCCAGTGACGGCCGAAAAGGCCGTTCAGCGCGGCGCCCAGCAGCGGCAGCGCGGGAATAATCCAGAGATGGGAGAGAATGAACATTAGAGCTTCATGGAATCCACTCGCTCGACGTTGAGTGATTTACGATTGCGCGCGATCAGAATCACGATGGCCAGGCCGACCGCGGCCTCCGCCGCCGCAACCACGATCACGAAAAATACGAAGACTTGCCCGTCGAGCTGGCCGAGCATCCGGCTGAACGCCACAAACGTCAGATTCACGGCGTTGAGCATCACTTCAATGCACATGAACAGCGTGATGATGTTTCGCTTGAAGACGAAACCCATGACGCCGAGTCCGAAGAGCGCGGCGCTCAGAATCAGAAAATAGGAAACTGGAACCACTACTCCCCCTGCGGCGAGACTCCGCCGCTACGGTTCGCGTTTTGCCAGCGCGAGCGCGCCAATAATCGCCACTAAAATCAAAACCGACGTCAATTCAAACGGAAATACGTACCCGCGAAACAGCAGCGTCGCGAGCTGGCTCGTCGAAACCGTGCCGCTCACTTGAATTGGCAACGCCGCCGAGCCGCGGCGGATGGACCAGACCAGTTCAATGAGCAGCAGTGCCGCCACCGGCACTCCGACGTATTGCGCCATGCGGCTCACGTGCGTGCGTTCCTCGACGCCCGCGTTCAACAGCATGATGACGAAAACAAAGAGAACCATGATCGCGCCGGCGTACACGATGATCTGCACCGCGGCGATAAATTCGGAGCCGAGCAGCAGGTATTCGCCCGCGAGCGCGACCATCACCACGATGAGCGACAACGCGCTGTGAATGGGATGGCGTTGCACGATCAAATTCACCGCGCCGCCGATCGCCATCAACGCCAGAACGAAGAAGAGAACCGTCTCAACGTGCATCAGTCGAAGATCCTCACGGGCGCGCCGCCACGGCCAGGCTCGTCAAAACGACGTTGGCCAGCGCAAGCGGGAACATCACTTTCCAGCCGAGCGCCATCAGTTGATCGTAGCGAAAGCGCGGGAGCGTGCCGCGCACCCAGACGTAGACGAACAGGAACAGGACCACTTTCAGCAGAAACCAGAACGGGCCTTGGACGAATTCAATCGCCATCGGCTGCGCGAAGAGAATGCCGAGCCCTGCCACCGCTAAGCCCACTACGGGCAGCAGGAGTTTTCCAAAGATTGTGCTGTAGCGCACGCCGTATCCGAGAATTCCGATTCCCGCGATGATAAACCCCGCCGCGGGAATGTAAAGCGTCCAGGACCAGTTATGGGCGACGGGGAACGGCGAGAGCCAGCCACCGAAAAAAAGAATCGCCGCGAGGCAGGAAACCGTCACCATGCTGGCGTATTCGCCGATGAAAAACATCGCAAATTTGAAGCTCGAATATTCGGTGTGAAACCCCGCGCCCAGTTCGCCCTCGGCCTCGGGCAAATCAAACGGCAGACGATTCGTTTCCGCGATGGCCGCGGTGAAGAAGCAGACAAAGCCGAGCACCTGCGGCAACGGGCTCGCGATCAAATTCCATTTCGGCAGAAATCCCCACGCGAACCCGCTCTGCGCGAGAATGATCTCGCGAAAGTTGAGCGTGCCGGCCATGAGCAGCACGCCGACGACGGAAAGTGTGAGCGTCAGTTCGTAGCTGATCATTTGCGCCGTGCTGCGCAGCCCGCCCAGCAGGGAATACTTGCTGTTTGACGCCCAGCCGGCGAGCGCGACGCCGTACACGCCGATCGAGGAGAGCGCGAAGAGAAACAAGAGGCCGATGCTCACGTTGGCGACTTGCAGCGGCGTTTGCTGGCCGAAAATCGTGATGTCCATCGGGCCAAAGGGAATTAGCGCGATTGCCGATACAGCCAGAGACAATGTGAGAAACGGCGCAAGTAAGAAAATAAACTTGTCCGCGCCGGCAGGAGTGACATCCTCCTTGAAAAGAAACTTGACGCCGTCGGCAAGCGGCTGCAGCAAACCGTGCGGACCGACGCGGTACGGCCCCCAGCGCGCTTGAATGTGCGCGACGACTTTGCGCTCGAACCAGGTGAGATAGGCGAGCGCCGTCATCAGCAGAAAAAGCAGGACGACAATCTTCACCAGCGATACGAGCAGCAGGGGATGTGCGGCGAAGATCGCGTTCATTCCGCCCCCTTCGCTTCTGCAAGCGCGTTGATTTTGTTGCAGTAGCGGCTGATGCTGCCACTGGTGAACAGCGTGTCGTGCGCCGAGAAAATCAATCCGGCCGGAGGCTGTCCGTTCGGGCTCGCCGTTGTGGGAGCGGGCTCGGCCGAACCCGTCAGCAGTCCCGGCCACGAGACGGAATAGCCCGGCACGTGCTTGCGAATTTCGTCGAACGCGGCTTCGGGCGTGCGCAAATGGATGGCCGGGCCTGTGCTTTTGCGCGCCAATTGATGAGAGAGGATGCGCAGCAGATCGAAATCGGTGCGCGGGCCCATCGCTTCGCTAGCTTTGCGTGCGAGTTGCACTTCGCCCGCGGTGTTTGTGACCGTGCCGTCTTTCTCGTAGAGCGCGGCTGCGGGAAGAACGATGTCGGCCATCTTCGCCGTTTCCGTGAGGAACAATTCGTGCACGACCAGCAACTCGAGGCTAGCTGGGCGCGCCGCTCCCGCATGGCCAAATGTCTTAACGGGATTTGCGCCGACGACGTAGAGCGCGGGCAATTTGCCGGCGAACGCAGCTTCGATCATTTGCGGAGCGGTCATGCCGGCCTTCTCAGGCAATTCTGCGCCCCATAGTTTGCCGAATTCGGCGCGTGCTGAGGAATCGGAAATATGCGCGTAGCCCGGCAGGCGATCTGGAAGCATTCCGAAATCGGAAGCGCCACGCGAATTGGCGTAATCGCCGAGCGCCATGTAGCGGGTCGCGCCACTGCGTTGCGAGCCGTATGACACAAGGTCTGTGACATCTGCGCCTGTCACTTCAACGCCGAAGAGAATTGTGAGATCGGCCTCTTGCGAGAGCGCAGCCTTGAGTGATTCAAGGGCCTGAGCAGTTGCGCCGTCGAAATGTCCTTCGCCGGTGGCGAGCCAGTGCGCCGCTGCGGCTTCGCCTCCCTCGCCCACTGCGACGTACTGGGTGGCCTTGCGCGCCAGCTCGATCGTGCGCGAATCGACGATGTAGAGCCGTGCATTCTTGTGCCGGATCGCGGTGCGAATCTGCCACGCGATGAGCGGATTCTGCTCCGTCGGATCGTCGCCGAGCAGCAGAAATGCGGAGCCCGTCTCCAGCTCGCTCATCGTGGCGAAGCGGCTCGAGGCGTCCGCGCCATGCGCTGCGCTGACTGCCGAGATCAGCCCCGCATAGTCGGCGGTGCGATGGTGATCGATGTGATTGGTGCCCAGCGAAGCGCGCGCGATGCGGCCGAGCAGATAATTTTCCTCGTTCGTCGTGCGGTTCGAGCCGATGACGCCGATTCCCGCGCCGCCATGCTTTTTCTTCACGTCGGCGAGACGCGCGGCGACCTCTTCGAGAGCGTCTTCCCACGTGGCGGGCACCAACTCGCCGTTGCGGCGCACTAGTGGTTCGCGAATACGCTGCGGATGATTCGTGTAATCGAAGCCGAAGCGGCCCTTCACGCAGAGAAATTCCTTGTTGGCGCCGGAGAGATCGCGATTGTTCGCGCGCAAGATTTCGTGGTTGCGCACGCTGAGCGTCGTCTTGCAGCCGTTCGAGCAGTGCGCGCAAACCGTCGGCACGTAGCTCATCTCCCACGGCCGCGTCTGGTAGCGGTACGTCCCGCTGGTGAGCGCGCCGACGGGACAAATATCAATGCACATCCCGCATTCCTGGCAATCGAGGTGATCTTCGCGATTCGGAATGATGACGGACTGCACGCCACGCTGGCCCACGCCGAGAGCTTTGACGTCCATGCCTTCATCGCAGACGCGCACGCAGCGGAAACAAAGAATGCAGCGCGGCGCGTCGTAGTACACCAGCTCCGACCATTTCTCTTCCGGTCGGTGCAATTTCTCCTCGACGAAGCGGCTCTGATCCGCGCCGTAAGTAAAAACCATGTCCTGCAGTTCGCACTCGCCGCCCTTGTCGCAGACCGGGCAATCGAGCGGATGATTCGTCAGCAAGAATTCGAGCATGGACTTGCGCGCCTGATGCACTTGCTCGGTGTCCGTGCGGACGACCATGCCGTTCGTCGCGACGAGCGTGCAAGCCGTTTGCAGCTTCGGCGCTTTTTCCACTTCCACCAGGCACATGCGACATGCGGCCTGCAGCGAGAGGCCCGGGTAGTAGCAGAACGAAGGCACTTCGACGCCGAGCCGCTTCGTCGCTTCGATGACCAGCGTGCCCGGCGGCACGGTGACGTCTTGTCCGTTAATCTTGAACGAAATGTCTTTTGGGTCGAGCATTGAGTTTTTTTAGCGCGCCGCCGCAAACACGTCCGCGGGCTTGTACGGACATTTTCCCGAGAGGTGCTGCTCGAACTCCTCGGGCCATTTTTTCGCGATGCTCATCGTTGGCAGGGCAGCCGCGTCGCCAAGCGGGCAAAATGTTTTGCCCAGCATGTTTTTCGCCAGCTCGCCTACCAGCGGAATATCCTCGGCGCGGCCGAAGCCATCGTGAAAGCGATCCAAAAGTTTTCGCAGCCAGGCAGTGCCTTCGCGGCAGGGAATGCACCAGCCGCAGGACTCGTGCGCATAGAAGTGCATGATGCGCCGCGCCAAATCGACCATGCAGGTTTGATCGTCAATCACCACCGTGCCACCCGAGCCCAGCATTGAGCCCGCCTTGGCGACCGAATCGAAATCCATCGGAATATCGATTTCGTCCGCCTTCAGCAACGGGCACGAGCTGCCCCCGGGAATCACGGCTTTCAATTTTCGTCCGCCGGCCATTCCGCCGGCAACCTCTTCGATCATGCGCTTCAGGTTGTAACCCATCGGTAATTCGTAAATTCCGGGACGGTTGACGTGGCCGGAGATGCAGAACATCCGCGTGCCGCCATTTTTCACGGAGCCGAGCGACGCGTACCACTCGGCGCCGCGATGCAAAATGGAAGGAATGGCGGAAAGCGTCTCGGCGTTGTTGATCACGGTCGGCGCGCCATACAGTCCGACCACGGCAGGGAACGGCGGCCGGATGCGCGGGTAACCTCGCTTGCCCTCAAGCGATTCCATCAGCGCCGATTCCTCGCCGCACTCGTACGCTCCCGCGCCCGTGTGCGCCGCGAGATCGAACGAAAAGCCGCTGCCCATCACGTTTTTTCCGAGGTAGCCGGCCGCGTAGGCCTCAGCGATCGCAGTCTCTACAATGTCCAGGACGTAGCGGTATTCGCCGCGCACGTACGCGAAGCCGTTGTTCGCGCCCACGGCGTACCCCGCGATGATGATCCCTTCGATCAATTGGTGCGGGGCCATTTCCATCAACGGACGATCTTTGCAAGTGCCTGGCTCGCTTTCGTCGGCGTTCGCCAGAATGTATTTGCCCTTTTCCGATTCTTTGGGGACAAAACTCCATTTCATTCCCGTGGGGAATCCCGCGCCGCCGCGCCCGCGCAAACCGGATTTTTTTACCTCTTCGATCACCTGCTCTGGGGACATCGAAAGGGCTTTCTTGAGCCCCTCGTAGCCATCGTGCTTCAAGTACACAGCCATCGTGTGCGAATTCGGAGTGCCGAACATGCGGCTGACCACGGGAACTTCATCCGGATGCCGCTTGTGGACCGATCCGGAAGTGGGCTGCGACGTAGCGGGGTGATCGCCGCGGTCGAGTTGCGCGGTGATCGCGTCGAAACGTTCGACCGTCAGATTTTCGTAGAAATCGTAATTCACCTGCATGGCGGGGGCGCCCGTGCACGCGCCGAGACACTCCACTTCTTCTAGAGAGAACGCGCCATCGGCGGACGTTTCCTTGTGGCCGATTTCGAGTTTGCGCTGTGCATGCTCCCAGAGCTTGTCGGCGCCCCGCAATTTACAGGAGACATTCGTGCACACCTGCACGTGATACTTTCCCGCGGGTTTGCGCCGCAGCATGGAGTAGTACGCGATCGTCTCAGTCACTTGCAGCGTGTTCAAGCTCAGGCGCCGCGCGATCTCGCCGATCATCTCATCGCTGACGAAGCCGAAAACGTCCTGCGCGTAGAGCGCCATCGGCACCAGCGCCGAACGCTTGACGGGGTAGCGGGACAGCAACGTCTGAAATCGTTGTTCGAGTTCCGGCGGCAGTTGCATCAGCGGTCCACTTCCCCCAGCACAATATCGATCGTTCCGATGCAGGCCACCACATCGGCCAGCAATCTTCCTTCCACCAATTTCGGCAGCGCTTGCAGATTCACAAACGAGGGCGCGCGCACTTTCATACGATACGGTTTCGGCGAGCCGTCGCTCGCAACGAAGAATCCCAGCTCGCCGCGCGGCGATTCAATGGCCTGGTAGACCTCGCCCGCGGGCGGCGCAAAACCCTCTGTGAATATTTTGAAATGGTAGATGAGGGCTTCCATCTCGGTTTTCATCTTTTCGCGTTGCGGCGGCACGATGCCCGGCGCATCGGCCTTAATCGGCCCTTCCGCAGGAATTTTCGCCATCGCCTGGCGGATGATTTTCTCGCTCTCGCGCATCTCGGCAATGCGCAGGATGTATCGCGCGTAGCAATCGCCGTCCGTGCTGGTGGGCACCTCAAAATCAAACTCTTCGTAGCCGGCGTACGGAAACATTTTTCGCACATCATACGCGACGCCGGTCGAGCGCAGCACCGGGCCGGTCACGCCAAGGGCGACCGCATCTTTGGCGGAGATGACGCCGACGCCCTGCGTGCGGGCGCGCCAGATGCGATTATCCGTGAGCAGCGTCTCGTATTCCGGCAGCCGCGAATGAAACAGGCGCAGGAACTTGTCCACGCGTTCCAGCCATCCCGGCGGTGGTTCGAGCGCCAGTCCACCGATGCGGAAATAACTTGTCATCATCCGCTGGCCGGAGACAAATTCGAGAATTTTCAGCAGCTCCTCGCGCTCGCGAAAACAGTAGAGGAAGACGGACATCGCGCCCAGGTCCAGCGCGTGCGTCCCGACCCACACCAGGTGCGACCCGATGCGCGTCAGTTCGGTCAGCAAAATGCGCGCATATTTCGCGCGAGGCGGCGGTTCGATCTGTAGTAGTTTCTCCACCGCGAGGCAGTAGCACAAATTGTTGGAGAGCGGTGCGAGGTAATCCAGCCGGTCGGTTATGGTGATGGCCTGAGAATAGGTGAGCGCTTCGCCGGTTTTCTCGATGCCCGTGTGCAGGTAACCAATTTCGGGGCGCGCCTTGACGACCGTTTCGCCGTCCAGCTCCAGCACCACGCGCAACACCCCGTGCGTCGAGGGGTGCTGCGGCCCCATGTTGAGGATCATGGTCTTGCTTTCGCCGACGGCTGTTTGGATGGTGGTCATCAGCGGCGGCCCTCTGTCGGGAAATCCTTGCGCAGCGGATAGCCCTCCCAATCGTCAGGGAGAAGAATTCGCGTCAAATCCGGATGGCCTTCAAATCGCACGCCGAACAAATCAAATATCTCCCGCTCGTGCCAATTTGCGGTCGGCCAGATCATAGTCACCGAGTCCGCCATCGGATCGTTGCCCGGCACACGCACGCGCAAACGCAGCCGCGTACGCTGCGAAAGCGAAACCAGGTGGTAATTCAATTCGAATCGGGGTTCGACGGGGAACCGGTCCACTCCGGTAATGTCACCTAGCAGTTTGAAATCGAGATCGGGCTCGACTGCAAGATACTCGGCCACGTCCCGCAGAAATTCCCGCGGAACGACAATCGTTGTCTCCCCGCGAAATGAGATGACCTCTGCGACGCCCCGGGGCTTCCGTTCTCGCAGTCTGCTGACAATCGGGTTTGGATCTACGTCCGCTGTCTCCGTCACAAAGACTTATCCCGGCGCTCCGCCGCGCGATTCCAATCCAGAGCGCCTTTCTTCCATAAATACAGGTATCCCGCCAGAAGAATCACGATGTACATCAGCATTTCCACGAATCCGAACCATCGCAATTGCCGGTACACGTAGGCCCAAGGGTAGAGAAAAATGGCTTCAACATCGAAGAGAATGAAAACCATCGCCACGAGGTAGAACTTCACCGAAAACGGTTCGCGCGCGTCGCCGACTGGATCCACCCCGCACTCGTAAGGCTGATTCTTTACGCGCGAAGGACGCCGCCAGCCCACCAGGGCCGAAGCAGCCAGAATCGCGCCGGCAAGTGCCATTGCCAGCAACAGGTGCAACAGGAATGGAGCGTAGCCTTCTAGACCGTTTCCGCTCATGGGCCAGAGTCCTTATAATAGCGACGCGCTCGCGTGCGGTCAAATCCACCGTGAAAACTTCCGGGAGCCTATCGCGCGGCGCACTATGATGAACCTAGGATTCAATTCCAACGTCACGGTCGACGGCGTCGTTTACCATGTGCAGACGGAAGCTCGAAGCGGCCCAGACGCCACTCTCGACACGGTCGCGTACGTTTCCGGCCGCGTCATCCATCGTGTGAATACGAGTTACCAGGATTTGCTGGATCGCGGCGCCTCGCCCCAGGAGTTACGCGATCGCGTCGAGCGCCAGCATCAGGAGGTCGTCGGGCAAGTCGAGAGCGGAGAAGTGCGCTACACCGCTACGCCGGCGACTGCTCCCGCCGCCCCGCTTGAGCTTCGCTTGCTCAATCCGAGTTCCTGGCTGCTGGGCGGCAATGCGGCGGTTGAACTGGGAGTTGGCGTGGCAGGCGGGGAGCCGGCGACTAACGCGGCCGTTGAGGCTCTCATCGAATCGCCAGCGGGAGTGGCCGCGCAAAGCTCCGGCGTCACCGATCAAAATGGCCGCGCAGTGCTTCACTTTGCGTTGCCCTCGCCCATGCCCGAAGGCGCCGCACTCGTTCTCCGAGCCGTGATGGGCGGCGCGCGAGCTGAGCTGCGCTACAAACTCAAGGCGCGCCCCGGCTGAACCGCAAAATGCAAATCATTGTGAATGGCGAATCAAAGGAAGTTCCCGATGGCCTCACGGTCACCGCTTTGCTCGAACATTTGCATCTGCGCGCGGATCGCGTCGCCATCGAACTGAACGCCGACATCCTGCCCAAGAATCGCTGGCCCGACACGCATCTCCATGATGGCGATCGCTTCGAGATCGTGCAGCTCGTCGGCGGCGGCTAATCGCGCCGCGCTTCAGGGCCGAATCTCAACGGGCGTACCTACTTTCACCCGTGGGTAGATTTCCTCGATTTCGTCATTAGTCACTGCGATGCAGCCGTCCGTCCAATCAATCATCCGGTGGAGGCTTCCTAGCCATCCAAAGCCCTTGCCCAGCCCATGAATCTCGACATCGCCTCCCGTACGCACGGAAAGCCGCTCTGCCCGCTCCCGATCCGCAGGGCTTGGATACGAGAGATGAAGCGCGAGATGAAACCTGCTATTCGGAACTTTCTCGTCCACGAAGTATTCGCCTTCTGGCGTCTTATGGTCGCCCTGCTTTTCCTTCGGTCCCACTGGCTCCCTTCCCAATGAGACTTTGTAGGTTTTCAGCGCCGCTCCACCCTTCATGAGTGTCATGGTTCGAGCGGATTTCACGATGACGATACGGTCGGCGTTCTCCTGGATCGCGGCGGCATTCTCTTTGTTGCAACCCGAGACGAGAAGTAGTAAGAGCAGCGTGCCAATCAAGCGAAATCTTGCATCGCACATCGCGTTGCCTTTCAACCCTGAGGCGTCCCGAAGTCTTGGGGATCAGCCGCGCGCCTTCGACGCCAGATACTTTCGCCACCGCTTCCAATAATATTCCGGCCAGCCGAGCTTGACGCCTTCGTGATCGTGCCCCGGCACGTTCACGTGCACCAGATCCACTTGCCCGCCGCCCTTCGCTTTGCTGAAGGTCAGGATGAGAATCGAGTCCGGATCGGAAGCGGGCCAATGTTCCGCGCGCCACGCCTGGACGATCATCTTGCCGGGGACAATCACGAGGTTGTGCCCGCTCAG
>Ga0181538_10000967_pt1 | contig 33513 bp, 32 predicted proteins | sample PEATcosm2014_Bin_40_FD_119773 | JGI IMG/M metagenome (GOLD analysis project Ga0181538, IMG submission 119773) | Peatland microbial communities from MTU Mesocosm Facility, Houghton, MI, USA - PEATcosm2014_Bin23_30_metaG | ecosystem: Environmental > Terrestrial > Soil > Wetlands > Peat | place... | reverse complement strand
GAAGCTCGAGTGCCGCGGCGTCGATCTCGAGGGCACTCGCGTTCGTGATGAAACACGTGTGCCGGAAACCCTCCGAGGTGTCGAACAAGCTGAGCTGGGCCCCTGGGTGAGGGCGTTCTCGCCGGCAGATGAGCCGTGCGTCTTCACCCCAGGTGGACAAGTCCATGAGATCTGTGAGCTCGGCCACCCATGCACCGTCGCGGACGGTCCCGTCCGCCTCGATGGCTCCGACCCAGTCCTCTTCTTGGAACAACAACAAGGCCCCCCTGACACCTGCGTCGACCGGGTGGCCGATCGAGTACTCGATGTTGGCCTCCACAAGGCCAGAGACAAAGTCATGGGTCGCCCCGGCCGAGTCGGCCCTCACAAGAATGTGGTGTCGGAGAAGGCCCGGGTCGTCGCCGGGCTGGTGACCTACCTGGTACTCCGGCGGGAGGGCGGCGATCACCTGGTCCAACAGCTCGAGGTGATCGTCGGCGTCGTTCGAGCCGGCGTTACCCGGACGGAGCATCGCCCCGAGCGGCTCTACGGTCGTGTCGCACCAGGCGCCGAGTGGGTTGGAGAGCTGCTTTGGAACACAGCCATTCTCCCAGCTGAGGAGGCCTTTTACGCGGATACTGGCAGCCTCATGCCGCTATCGCGCGAATAGTCGAGGTTAAGGATCGAAAAGACGATCTCGATCTGGTTGAGCCAGCTGGCATGCACCGGGAGGTGGACCAACAAGACGTTCGGCCACTTCTTTGCCGTGCGGTCGATCGAGGCCCAACCACGGTGGCTCGAGCCGTTGTCGCAGACCAGGTAAACCCGGCGCGCCGAGGCGTACGGCTCGAGCGCCATCAGGTCCGAGACGAGCCGCTCGAAGACGGCGATGCCGGTCTTGTCCTCGCACCGGCCGAGGAGCCTGCCGGCGTGGACATCGAGGGCGGCGAGGTAGTTGAGCGCACCCTTGCGCTCGTACTCGTGCTCGACGCGGAGAAGTCGCGCCCGCCCCGGGGCGAGGCTCGGGTGGCAACGACAGCGGACCTGGATCGAGGTCTTCTCGTCGGTCGAGACGACGAACTCGTCGTCTTCGAGCTCCCGTCCGGCGAAGATCCGCTCGTAGAGGTCCAACACGACCCCGGCCTTCTGGGCGAAGTCCGGGTCCCTCGGAAAGATCCACGACCTGTAGCGCCAGGGACGGATCACCGCGTCTTTCAAGATCCGCCGTACGCTCGCCGGACTGATCGCATCGACCACGCCCGAGGAGACCACCTCCTTGGCGATATCAGCCGAAGAGAAACGGCTGAACGGGAGGTTCCTCGTGGCGGGCAGCTCGCAGGCGGCCGCGGTCACCTCCGCCACGACGCTCGAGGTGAACGTCTTCGGTCGACCGGAGCGCTTGCGATCGGCGAGCCTGGCGATCCCTTCCAGAACGAAGCGTTTTCGCCACTTCGACACCGTGTTCACCGCGATGTCGAGCCATGAGGCGATAGTCGTGTTCTCCTCGCCGGCGGCGGCGAGGAGAACGATCTGGGCACGAACCACCACGCGGTGCTCGCCACTGTGGCAGCGGACGAGACGTTCGAGCTCTCGACGATCAGCCTGACGAAGCGAGACGACAAAGGGGCTCTGCCTTCCCACCGGGCTCTCCGATGTTCCGCGTTCACCGCCCCGCGCGAGGCGGGCCTTCTTCGTCTGGGCTTAAATTACACCCATGTAATTATGATCGGGACCACTTAGGGCAACCCCATGACGGCCCTGTACGGGCCGTTAGGCTTTCTTGTTGCTTTCGTCTCCGACCTGCGGTGTTGTCCTTCCCGTGTCGGGAAGTGGTACGTGAGCCGCGGCCGGGTGGATCGGTCTGCAGTCCAACGCGCAGGCGTGCCCCGGATGCCCGGACCTGCTGCTGTGCAATCTGTATGTCCCTCTCGGTCGTATCCCTGGTGATGCGGCGCACGCGGGAGCCAACGAGTGGACCTTCCGACGAGTCGTTGATCGCCGGTATGGCGCACGGCGACGAGCGGGCCGGGCTCGTCTTCGTGAGGCGTTATCAGGCAAGGGTGTTCGGCCTGGCGCTGGGCATGGTCGGCGACGCGGCCCTCGCCGAGGACATCGCGCAAGAGGCCCTGGTGCGGGTCTGGCGCCACGCGCCGGTCTACGACGCCCGCCGCGGTGCGGTCCCCACCTGGGTGCTCACGATCGCCCGTAACCTCACCATCGACGCGTTGCGCATGCGCCGTGCGGTCCCGACCGATCCCGACGATCTCGTGAATCTTGGCCTTGTGAGCAACGCGGTGTCGCCCGAGGACGCCGCCGTGGGCGCCGAAGCCGCTCGTGGGCTCCACCTGGCGCTCGCGGGCCTGAGCACCGAGCAACGCCGGGCCGTGGTGCTCGCGTACTTCTACGGGATGACTGCGGCCGAGATCAGCGAGGCCGAAGCCATCCCGCTCGGAACCGCGAAGACGCGGATCCGCGCGGGTCTTTCGAGGCTGCGCGAAACGATGACGAGTGAAGGGAACCATCGATGAGCGGTGACGAAGTGGGTCTTGGGCCAGAATGCGCCCGGTACGCCGATGAGCTCGCGGAGCTCGCGCTGGGGATCTCGACAGGAAGGCAACGGGCGCAGGTACTCGCCCACGTCGAAACATGCCCGAGCTGCCACGCCGAGATGGAGCAGCTCTCGCTTGCGGCCGACTCGCTGCTCGAGGTTGTGCCCGGTGTTGAGCCGCCGCTCGGCTTCGAGGTGAGGCTCATGGAGCGCCTCGGAGCCGGCCGCTCCGCCCGGCAGCTCCTGCGCCGCCAGTGGCTTGTGCCGCGGTCCTCCTTGGCGCTGGCCGCGTGCCTGCTGGTGCTCGTCGCTCTCGGCGCGGGTGTCGGCACCGGGTGGCTCGCACGGGGCGGCCAGCAATCGGCGGTCACGCCATCCGCGTTCGGCACCGGGCCCGGAGGGCACGTCGAAACCGCGTCCCTCGTGGCCGGGGGCCGCAGCATCGGCAACGTCACGGTGTACTCGGGCGCCACGAGCTGGTTGTACATGAGCCTCGACGACGGGTCCTGGTCCGGCAAGGCGAGCTGTCAGGTGCGCCTGGCCGGGGGGAAGACGCTGCGACTCGGGACTTTCTGGCTCGACGACGGCTACGGGGCCTGGGGCGTCACCCTGGCGCCGGGGACCGGACGCATCCGGTCCGCCTCGGTGCTCAGTGGCGGAGGCGTGCTCGCGAGTGCGAGCTTGGCATCGAGCAGGACGGCGTTCGCGCCCCGGATGACGGCACAGTTCCAGTCGGCCGGGCGCTCAGCGCCCGATTCCGCGTCGGCGTCCAGCTGTCAGCCGGACCCGTCCTCGGAGGAGCCGTCATCGTCGACGGCCTCGGGGTCGTCGAGCATCACGCCGGCTTCGATCGCCTCGACGACATCGAGAGGCAACTGGTCTTCGTCCTGCTCGTCGTCGTAGTCGATCTCGCTGTCGAGCGAGACCTCGTCCGCGGCATCCGACGCGACGAAAGGGTCAGGCCGTTCAACAGCCGGGCTGTCCCCGTAGACGTCGCTCATGTCACATCCTGGCAGATTCGAACGCCGCGGGCCGAAAAGCCCACGGCGTTCAATGGGTCACTGAAGCTTGCAGACGATCTGTCCTACTCGGGCACCTCAAGCCGGCTTGGCGGTTCCGATCTTGGCCGGTGCCAGCTTTGCCTTCTTGGCCGCGCGCTTTTCCTTCAGCGATTTCCCGGGCTTCTTGCCCGAAGATTTCTGTGGCGACTTATTGGCCACGTCGAGCTCCTTTACACGCGGTTCACGTCCGCAGCCTCGCAGCTGCGGACGTGAGATTTCAGATTGCGCGCACGCTGCTGGCTTGCATGCCCTTCTTGCCCTGGGTCACTTCGAACTCAACCCGCTGGCCCTCGAGCAGCTCACGGTAGCCCTGCGCCTGGATCTCCGACTGGTGAACAAAGAGGTCCTCGCCGCCGCCGTCGGGTGCAATGAACCCGAAACCCTTGGTGGCATTGAACCACTTCACAGTACCTACTGCCATCACTGGAACTCCTCTTGCTCCACGCACATTAGAGCGGGAGTCCAATAATGGATACCAGCACAGCACTCAGCCTGCGTGGTGGCGACTGGTGCAGTCCGATGATACCCCGTTCCGGCTCCACCCGTGCCCGTGGTCCCATGGACGGCCGTCCGGTCCTGCGCGAGACGACCGCACTCGTCCTCGCACGACCCCATGGTGGGACCGACCACAGGCCGCGGGATCTGTCCGGAGCTTGCCGGGTCTCGTCCTGCGTCGACCAGCCGGCCGGCCGGGCTCTCGTCCGTGATTGTGTCACCATGAAGCCATGACCGGACCCGTTACCGAGCAGATCCTCGAGCCAGTCGAGCACGTCCCGGTTTACGGGGTAGTTGTCGAGCACCTGAGGCGTGCCATGCATACCGGGACTTTTGCCGCAGGGGACAAACTGCCCCCCGAGCGGGAGATGGCCAAGCAACTCAACGTGTCGAGGACGACGGTCCGAGAGGCGGTACGCGTGCTCGAGGGCGAGGGCTACCTCGAGATCCGCCGCGGCGCGACAGGAGGTGTGCTCGTGCTGCACCGCGAGCAGGACAGACACCGGCTGGCCCTGCGTGTGCGGGCCCAGCTGGGCGAGCTGGAGCAGATCATCGACTTCCTGTTGGCCGTTGAATGCAGCGCGGCGCGACTGGCCGCGACGCGTCGCGGCGATGAGGACCTCGAACGGCTCGCATCCGCCTGTCGGACCATCGACGAGGGCTGGGAGACGCGCGGTCTGCCGTCTGCCGGTTTCGCGTTCCACCTCGGGATCGCCGAAGCGGCCGGTAACCGGTGGATGCGAAAGGCGATCGAGAAGGCGCGCGCAGCCATCTGGGTCCCGTCCGAGGTGATCACCGACGATCCCCGGAGCTCCCAGCTTCACCACGGTCGGATTCTCGCCGCGATCGGGGACAGGGACGGGGACGCCGCCGAGCTCGCCGTGGCCGCAGAGATCGAGTCGAGACGGGCCGGCCTGCGCAAGATCGCCGCAACGAGGACCTGAGGGCCACAAGGCCCGTCACCGGTGAGCTGCTCGGTCAGTTCCTATCGACCACGCGAAGGACCGCCAAACACCGTTGACGGCCCAAGGTCCGCGATGTCCTGAGACATGTGTCCGTCCACGCCCGGCGACGTCGCAACGGTGTGGTCTTCACCTAAGGGTGTGAGCTGCCGAAAGTCAGCCGAGCTTGTGGTGGGGTCACGGCCTTAGGACGGGCAGTTCACACTTGGGGGGGCGTCGGCTCCAGCTGCCAGCTCAAGATCGCCAGCGGGGGTCGCCCTCGACAATCGCCAAGGTGAGCGTCTCGAGCTCGTGCACAAGGGCACGTAACCGCCTGTCGTTATCGAGGTAGCTCTGATAGTCGGCTGCCTGTTCGGGGGTGAGCAGTCTCGTCACGGTCTTCGCGTTGACCTTGCGGCTCCAGGAGATATAGGGGCCGTGCAGTCGAGGGGGATCGGCTTTGCAGGCACAATTGGGCTTGCCGCAGGGGGCAAGGCGCGTGACAAGGCTCCCGGGCATGGCGAGCCCGATTCTCGCCAGCTCGGCTCGGATCCTTTCGAGCTCGTCTTCGACTCGGCCGTGGTGCTCCATGGGACAAAGCCTCCCAGGATCCACCACCTTGTCCATCATCCACAGTATATATACAGATGGATGAGGACATCAAGGTCGCCCGACAACAAGGTCGCCTCGGTGATCGCCTCTTACGAGGCGGTCGGGATGGCGTCTGAGGCATCGGCGTTCGCGAAAAGGGTCGTCTCAAGCTGCGACCCGGTTGGTTTCTGCCGGGCACGGACGCTTCTTTGGTCATGTGGGCGTCTGTGCGAGTTCGCCATCGGCATCGGGCTCGAGGCGACACCGGAGATCTTGCTGTCCCAAGCGGTGATCGAACGCTTTGTCGCAACCGGTATGCCCGAGCTGAGCGAATCTACGCGGCGCAGCGTTCGGACGAACCTGCGCTTTGTCGCCCGTCACGTCGTGCCCGGCGGGGCGAGGCCGGCGACCATGGCCCGCAGTGCGCTGCCGGTTCCTTATCTGAAGAGCGAAATCGCCTCCATGTTCTTGCTCGCCGAGCACCAGGCACCAAAAGGACGGCGGATGCGCCTTCAGGGCCTTTTGTGCCTCGGGCTCGGTGCCGGGCTTTCCGGCTCGGACCTGCGCCATGTGACAGGTCGCCACGTGAAGGCGCACAGAGGTGGCGTCGTGGTCTTGGTGGAGGGACGCCGTCAACGCCTTGTCCCGGTGCTCGAGCGCTACTCGGGACGATTGGTCGAAAGTGCGCGCTTTGCCGGGAAGAACTATGTGACAGGCGGCGTCACACCCGAGCGAAGGAACCTCACCGCCCGCCTTGTGAAGAACATCGCCGGCGGTGACGACGTCGTGCACATCGATCCGTCGCGGCTGCGGATCACCTGGCTCGTCGAGATGTCGGAGCGCATCGGGCTAAAGGCGTTGTTGGTTGCCGCCGGGATTACCTCTTCGGGTCGCCTCGGTGCCATCGCCGCGCATTGCTGTGACATCGAGATCGACGAGGCACTGGAGCTTCTTGGCGGTGAGCGGTGAAGCTGTTGTCGCGCCTCGAGGCGATTGTCGACGACTCGAAGGTGGCGCCTTTGATCGAAGAGGTGATGCCCAAAGGCGGCCGCCCCCGCCAGCTCCCGGTGCGGACGGTCCTCGTCGGCATCTTGCTGGCCCTCACAGATGAACGGCCCGCGCACCTTTCAAGAGCTCACAGCGCTCTTGTCGCGCTTTCGAGACAAGACCAGCTACGCCTGTCGGTACTTGCCGTCAGGCACAACAGATACCACCGCGCCACCTATCGCCAGATGGAGCGGACCTTCTCGGTGATGATCGAGGCAATCGGCGAAAGATGGCCCGAGATGACCGAGCGCGTCTGCGATGCCATCTTGGAAGCGAGCATCCCTGAGCGCTACAAGCTGGCGTCTTGTTCTGTGGCGGTCGACTGGACCGACTATGAGTGCTTCTCGCGCCCGAAGGGGAGAAACGGTCGTCCTGTGGCCGACAAGGACGCCTCTTTCGGGCGGCGCCACTCGGAGGCTCCCGGTGTCGAGAGCGAGATCTTCTTCGGCTATTACGGCCAAGTCGTCACGATGGTGCGCGAAGACGGGGCCCAAGTCATCCCCGAGCTCGTCCGTCGCATCGAACTCACGACCTGTGCAGTCGACCCGCCCGGTGCCATCGTGGCGGTGCTCGCCCGCATGGTCGCCGAGGGGATAGCTCTGTCCGACGTGCTCGCCGACTGCGGATACTCGATGCGGGTGCCGGAGAAATTCGCCCTCCCGGTCCGGGCGCTTCCCACCTTTCTCGTCATGGACCTGCACCCGGCCGACCGCGGCGAAAAGGGCACCCATGCCGGGGCGGTTATCTGCAACGGCGCCTTGTACTGCCCGGCCACGCCGCCGAGCCTGTTCAAGCTCGCCCCCCTTCCCAGAGGCGCCAGCCAAGCCGACCTTGAAGCCCTCGACGCCAGCTCAGGCGAGCTCTCGCGCTACAAGCTCGGCGTCAACTCGAGCGAAGATGCCGACGGGTATGTCCGCTTGTCGTGCCCGGCGGTGCTCGGAAAGGTCCGCTGTGCGCTGCGGCCTTTGTCACTGTCTTTCTCCTTCGAGCATCCGAGCATCCCCGAGCCCCCAAAGGCGAACTCCCCGCCTGCTGTCGCCAGCGAACGGTCACGATACCGCCATCTGTTGGCGCGAAGACACGCCAGCGCCATGACTACCCCTCTGCCGCGCACCGCCGCTCTTATGGCCGCCGAACGGCTTCGGAACGGTCCTTCGCCTCAGGCAAGGACCCGGCCGGGATCGCCATGAGGCGGGGATGGTGCCGACTGATGGGAAGGGCAAGGAACAAGCTCATGTACGCGCTGGGCTTTGTCGCCGCCAACTTGGCGCTCGTCGACACATTCGAGAGCAACGAACGCGACGACCAGCTCCGAGCCGCCACCGGTCGGCCGCCGCGCGCTCGTCGGCGGGGGAAAACGATCACTGATCTCCTCAAAGCCACGACCCCCAAGAGGACCCTCGCCTCGAGGATCTGAGCGAGCTCTCGGGTTCCGCCGCGCCCTCGGCTGCGGCGGGAATCGGCGCGCCCACTAACCGGTGACCAGGCAGGTCGACACCTGCCCAGAACACGTCGGAAATGACACACCCAGATGCCACACTCGCCATCAGGTACTTCGGTGAGCCGAAGTGGCTACTTGGGTGAACACCACTTGGTGGGCGAGGGGGGACTTGAACCCCCACGTCCTTGCGGACACAGGAACCTGAATCCTGCGCGTCTGCCAATTCCGCCACTCGCCCGTTGTCGAGACGATAGCCGCCCTAGCTCGCCCGCTCCGGCACCACGGCCCCGGAGTCAGGACCGACGATGTCGTGCCATCAGGCCAGTTCACCTCGCCAGTAGTCTGGTCTCACCATGGGACTGCAGCAGTTCGAGCGCCGCCTCGAGCGTCTGGTCGAAGGCGCGTTTGCGAAGGCGTTCCGCGGCGAGCTCCAGCCGGTCGAGCTTGGCCGGAGGATCACGCGCGAGATGGATCTTCGCCGCGCCGTCGGTATTCATGGCTTCATCGTGCCCAACGAGTTCAACATCTTCCTCGCGCCCGCGGATTTCGAACGATTCGGCGATTTCGGCGGTTCGTTGGAGCGCGAGCTGGTCGCTGCCGTGCGAGAGCATGCGAGTCGTGAGGGCTACCAGTTTGTCGGTCCGGTGAAGCTTGATCTGCATCTCGATCCTGAGCTGTCGGTGAGCACCTTCGCGATCGAGAGCGAATTGGTCGAGGGCGCCGATCGGCCAAGCGACTGGCTTGTCTTCCCTGACGGGCGCCGCGTCGGCATCGGCTCTCACGTGCTCACAATCGGGCGCCTGCCCGAGTGCGCCGTCGTCCTCGACGACCCGAACGTCTCGCGTCGTCACGCCCAAGTGCGTCGGGAAGGCGACGCGATCTTTGTCGTCGACCTCGGTTCGACCAACGGGACCCGAGTCAACGGCGTCCCGGTCCGCGAGCACCGCCTCGTTGGAGGCGATGTGATCTCCGTGGGGACGACGACTCTCAGGTTCGAGCCCTCCTAGGTGATCGCAGCCTGATGCCTCACTCCCTCTTAGAGATCCTCCGGTACTCCTTGCTCGCGGCGATCTGGCTCTTTTTCGTCTATGCCGCCCGCATGGTGTGGGTCGAAGTGCGGCGTTCGCGTGCCGAGCAGGCAGCGCAGTCGCCCCCATCAGCTCCGGTCGTCGCCGACAAGGCGCTCGAGTTGCGCTTGCGCGTCGTCGATCCTCCGCAGCGGCGGGGGCGTGTCTTCGAGTTGGGCGACGAGGTCACCGTCGGCCGTTCGCCGGGTTGTGCAGTCCCGCTCGACGACGACACATTTGCCTCCTCGATTCATGCCCGCGTCTTCAGGCGCAGCGGCGAGCTCTGGCTCGAGGATCTCGGCTCCACCAACGGCACCTGGGTGAACGATGAGCGTCTGGACTCCCCCGTCCGGCTCCGCCGCGGGGACCGTGTGAAGGTCGGCAGCACCGTCCTCGAGGTTGCCCGATGAGCCGGCTTCTGACCGCGGCCGCGACCGATACCGGCTATCTGCGGACCACCAATCAGGACGTCGCCCTCGCAACAAACGACCTGGCAGCAGTCGCCGACGGGATGGGGGGGCATCTTGGCGGCGAGGTTGCCGCCCGGATCGCGGTCGAGGAGCTGCTCAAGGCGTACCGCCGGGACCGGACGACAGAAGGCCTGGTCGCGGCCGCGCGTGCCGCCAACGCCGCCGTCTATCGCCGGAGCATGTCAGATCGCAACCTTCGGGGGATGGGCACGACCCTGACTGCTGCTGGTTTCGTCGGGGACGAGCCGGACGACCATCTGCGGCTCGCGCTCGTGAACGTCGGTGATTCGCGGGCGTATCTGCTTGATCGGCCGAAGCGGCGGATCCTCAAGCTGACCGATGATCACAGCGTGGTCGAGGAGATGGTGCGAAGCGGCGAGCTGACCCCGGACGAGGCCGCCGTCCACCCGCATCGGCATATCCTGACGCGAGCGCTCGGGATCGAGCCCGAGCTCGAACCGGACTGCTGGGAGCTCGACCTCGAGCCTGGCGGCCGCCTCCTTCTCTGCAGCGACGGGCTCACGAACGAGCTTGGCGAGCCGGAGATCGCCCAGGTGCTGCTCGACGAGTCCGATACCGGGAAGGCAGCGGGCGAGCTCGTTCGCCTGGCGCTTCAACGGGGCGGGACCGACAACGTCACGGTCGTAGTGCTCGACGTTGTTTCGGGCGAAGAACCGGCGGCAACCGACGACGTCGTCGTGCTCCCCGTGGCCGTGCCGGGCGAGCCGGCGCCGGGGTCGGGGACCGAGGCGTCAGCGATCACCGAGGCGGTGGTTCCACGGCCTTCTGCGGTTCCGATGACGACGACACCTCTCGGCACCCAGGCGGTCCCGTCTCCGGATGCGGCTCCGAGAGCGGCTCGCAGCCGGCCGATCCTCCTAGTGCCAAGGGCGAAACGCCCCAAGGGACAGCGGGACCGGATCCTCACGATCCGGGTCGCGTTGTTCGTGCTCGTCTTCGCGGCGGTCCTCGGTGGCACCGCGGGCGTCGTGGTCTGGTTCGACAAGGCATCGTTCTTCGTCGGGCTCGATCAGGGCCATGTGACGATCTTCCAGGGACGTCCCGGCGGCCTGCTGTGGCTCAAGCCTTCGATAGTGGAGCGGACGTCGCTCACGCCGTCGGACTTGCTCGCCTCCAACGTCGTGTACCTGAGGCAAGGGATGGAGGAGAGCTCCTACCAGGCGGCCCGCAACCTCGTGCACGACCTTTCGCTCGAGCGGACGCGTATCATCCCGAACGCCTCGGCCACGACGACAACCTCGCCGAGCGCGGTCACCGCGACGACCACTCTCGCCGGCGTCGTGACCTCTCCGACCAGCACGACGACCGGGGGACCGAAGAGGTGAGGGCCCGATGATCAATCGCCGCATCCGCTGGCTGGGATTCGTGCTGATGGCGTGCTTTGCCCTGTTGTTCCTGCAGTTGAACAACTTCCAGGTCCGCCAAGCCTCCAAGCTCGTCAGCAACCCTGACAACGTTACGAGTCAGCCCGACCCCTTCATGCTTCCGAGAGGCGACATCTACAGCTCCGACGGCGCCATTCTCGCCTTTTCGAAGCGCACGAACGACAGCTATGGCGAGCTCAGGGTCTACCCGGCGGCCACGGCCACACTTTTTGCCGGGATCACCGGCTATTACTCCGTCGCCGTAGGGAGCGCGACGGGGCTCGAGTCCGAGTACGACCCGTTCCTCACCCAGCACAACTCGCCGGCAACGACGCTCGGCCAGCTGCTGACCGAGCACAAGACGACCGACGACATCACCATCACGGTCTCGGTCGCCCTCCAACAGGCGGCCGAGACCGCCCTCGCGGGCCGCACCGGTGCGGTGGTCGCCATCGACCCGCAGACCGGTGCCATCCTGGCCATGTACGGCAACCCGACCTTCAACCCCGACCTCTTCTCGGTCCACGGCGGCCCGAGGGGCGAGACCGCCTACAACGCCGTCATGAGCAGCTACAACAAGCTCTTGAGCTCGCCGGGCGATCCGTTGATCAACTACGCGACAGCCCAGGCCAAGGCCCCCGGATCGACCTTCAAGGTCGTCGACACCTCCGCCATCTACGACCAGGCGCCCCGGATCGCGAACTACTACTTCAATTCCGTGTCCTCCGTCCCCCTTCCTGACACCAATGGCCTGACGCTGTCCAACTTCGGCGGCGAGTACTGCGGCGGGAACCTCGCCGAGGTTCTCCTTCGATCGTGCGACACGGCTTTCGCCTTGGTCGGTCAGATGCTCGGCCCAGAGAAGCTGTACCGCGAAGCCTCCGCGTTCGGCTTCGACAGCGTGCCGCCGATCGACCTGCCCGCCGGCGAGGCCGCGGCATCGAATTTCCCGATTCCGCAGGCCTTCGTCGGCGACACGCCGGGGCTGATGAAGTCGGCCATCGGACAGCAGAACGTGACGGCGACGACCTTGCAGATGGCACTCGTCGCGGCAGGCATCGCCGACAACGGCGTCATCATGGCCCCGCACCTGCTGAACCAGATCGTCGACGACGAGGGCAACGTCGTGGAGACCTATCACCCTCATCCTTGGAGACGCGCGACCTCGGTCGAGACGGCGCAGACTGTCCGCAATCTCATGCTGGGCGTCACCGAGAACTCGCTCGGTACCGCATACGACATGTTCCCGTCCTATGCCTTCCCACCCGTCGCGGCCAAGACCGGCACCGCACAGATCAATGCGCAAGGTTGCGGCACCTACAACTGGCTCATAGCGACCGCACCCGCCGGTCCCGGCCAGGCGCCGACCGTCGCGGTCGCTGCGATCGTCCCGATCCCGCCGGGACCCTCGTGCCACGACGTGACCGGTGCCCAGGTCGCCGGGCCCGTCGTGAAGGCCGTGATGCAGAAGGCCCTGGCGATGCAACAATGAGCGGCGGCACCTTGCCTCCCGAAAGTGTGCCCGGACGGGCCTGGCCGACGAATAGGCTTGCCCCGAACATGCCAGAGACCCCGCCCCCCGTCTACAACGGCCGTTACGAGCTCAACCGCCAGATCGCACGCGGCGGGACCGCTCAGGTCTATCTGGCCCATGACCTGCTCCTCGATCGTCCTGTCGCCCTGAAGATGCTCTTCCCGGAGCTGTCGTCGGACCATTCGTTCGTCGAGCGGTTCCGCCGGGAGGCCCAGGCCGCCGCGAACCTGTCACACCCGAACATCGTCCCGGTCTTCGACTGGGGCGAGGCCGACCGCACCTACTACATCGTCATGGAGTACGTGGACGGCGAGCCGCTCTCGTCGATCATCCGCACCCAGGCGCCGCTCTCGCCGACGCGGGCGGCTGCGATCGCCGCCGACATCGCGAAGGCCCTCAGCTACGCGCACCGCCATGGTGTGGTGCACCGCGACGTGAAGCCCGGCAACGTACTCATCACTGCCGACGGCCAGGTGAAGGTTGCCGACTTCGGCATAGCGCGAGCGATCGGCGCGAGTGAGAGCGTCACCCAGACCGGTCTTGTTATGGGCACGGCCACCTACTTCTCGCCCGAGCAGGCTCAGGGCCTCGGCGTGGACGGCCGCAGCGACATCTATGCCCTCGGTGTGGTGCTCTACGAGATGGTCACGGGCCGTCCGCCGTTCACCGCGGACACGCCGGTGGCCATCGCCTACAAGCACGTTTCGGAGACCGCCGCGCTCCCGAGCGAGATCGAGCCCAGGGTGCCGCGCGATCTCGAGGCGATCATCATGCATGCGATGGCCAAGCAGCCGCAGGCCCGGTACGCGACGGCGCAGGACTTCCACGACGACCTCGAGCGCTTCATGCGCGGCCTGCCCGTACTGGTGCCGCCGCCCTCCTCGGGCGATCCGGGCGCGCAGACGATCGCGATCCCGGTGAACCCGACGCAGCTGTTGTCGGCTTCGCCAGCGCCGATCGCGCCGACCGAGGTCCACGAGAGGGTCCCTCCCCCCGGTCCAGGTGCCGGCCGGCCCGAGTATCCGAAACGGCGGTACCTGCCCTGGGTGATCGCCGCCTTCTTGCTTGCCGCGGCGCTCGCAGCGGGCGTCTACTTCGGTGGTCGCTCTCTCGGGTATTTCGGAGCGCCCGCCTCGGTCTATCCGAGATACGTGATCAACAAGCCCTATCTAAATGCCGAGTCACTGCTGGAAGCGCAGGGCCTCGTCCCGACCGTGAAGTTCCAGGCCAGCACCGTCGTGCAAAAGTGGTTCGTGATCAACCAGGTTCCGGGTACGGATGTGCTCGTGAAGCAGGGCGACGCCGTGGCCTTGACCGTCTCCAGTGGTCCGCTTCCGCCAAAGAAGATCTTCTTGAGGTATGAGGTCGGTTACAGCCTCACCCAGATCAAGGGGCAGCTCATCTCTGCGGGGTTCCTCGTCCACGTGTCCTACAAGGTGCCGCCCAGCCCGGCGATCCCCCCGGGCTACGTCTTCCGCCAGAGCCCGCAGAGCGGGGACTACACCATCGGCACGACCGTGTACCTGACGGTCGCCCGGGCCCAGAACGTGAAGGTCCCGTCCAAGGGCGTCGTCGGCCAGTCGATCGGCTACGCGCACGAAGCGCTCAAGCTCGCGGGCTTCAGCGTCGAACTGGGCAATCCCGAGTTCTCTCCCACGGTGCCGAACGGGGAAGTCATGAATACCGACCCGTCACCGGGACAGCTGGCGCCGGCAGGCTCGACGGTCTATCTCATCGTCTCCGAGGGCCCCGCCGCCACAGTCCCGGACGTGGTTCCCGACACCATGCAGTCAGCGATCGAGGCCATCGACGCCGCCCATCTCAAACCTTCCATTGTGGTGGTCGACACGCCCGGTTACCTGGCGGAATGGGTGACGAAGCAATCTCCGGCTTCCGGGACCCAGGTGAAGCGCGACACCGCCGTCGTGATCTATGTCGAGCAGAACGGTTCGACGACCACGTCGTCCACGACGACCACGACGCCCTCGATATCGGGGATATCCGGGATCGCACCTTAGGGGGCGGGTCGGCCGCGCCGCGCTGTCTGCCGGGTCACCTCAGGAAGGGGCCGGCCGCTGCCGCGAGCTCGAGGAAGTTCCCGAGCAGGTCGTGACCGGCCACGCCGGTGAGTATCGACTCGGGGTGGAATTGCACGCCCTCTATCGCCAGGGTCCTGTGGCGCAGTCCCATCACGAGGCCGTCGGCGGTCCAGGCTGTGACCTCGAGGCAGTCGGGAACCGAGCCGGCGTCGACGACGAGTGAGTGGTACCTGGTGGCTTCGAAGACCTCGGGGAGGCCTTTGAAGACGCCTCGACCGTCGTGATGGACCGGCGACGACTTGCCGTGCACTATCTCAGGCGCGCGCACGATCTTCCCGCCGAATACCTGGCCGATGCACTGGTGGCCGAGACAGACACCGAGGACCGGGAAGCCCTCGCCTCCCAATTCGACGATCGCAGCCGAGCTCACACCCGCGTGCTCGGGCCGGCCCGGGCCCGGCGACACGAGCAACGCGGCGGCGTCCAAGGCCCTCAAGCCGGCCACGTCGACGGCATCGTTGCGGACCACGACCGGCTCGGCCCCCAGCTCGCCGAGGTATTGCACGAGGTTGTAGACGAAGCTGTCGTAGTTGTCGACGACCGCCACCCTCATGCCCACAGCTGGCGAGGTTACCGGTCTCGTGAATCGTGGGTATCCTCAAGGGTCGTGGCCAAGGCACCTGCAGGATCAGACGACGGCACCTCCTCGAAGAAGCGGACTGCGAAAAGGGGCCGGGCCACGCCGTCGAGCGGCCGGGCCACACCGTCGAGCGGCCGGGCCACGGCGACAAGCGGCCGGGCCACGCCGCCCAAGAGCCGGGATGTCAACAAGCGCTACACCGCGCCGATCCCCAAGAGCGTCAGGCACAGCCCGGGCTGGTACGGGCCGCTGCTGCTGGTGCTGCTCGTCGCCGGGCTGCTCACGATCGTCGGCAACTACGTGGGGATCATGCCCGGCGGCACGAGCAACTGGTACCTCATCGGTGGCCTGGTCGGGATCGTGGTCGGGGCGATGATGGCCACGCGGTACCACTGAGGCGACCGCGCCCGGTTGCGGGCGCCCTTTCTCGGGTTCTCCTAGGAGAGGCGCCAGCCGGTCTGAGGCGAGGCGCTCGATGATCGTCGCATTGGCCGAGCCGGCCACCCTCGCATGTCGTCCCGGGGCCGTAGCGACGACCGGAGTGCGGACGGCGTCGATGATGGCAGCGGCGGGTGAGGAGCAAGGATGCCGGCGCGGTCCGACCACGGGACCTCGAGACGGTCGTCAGGAGTACGGTGAAGCTCGTGCCGAATCGAACGCCCAGTTCTGCCGGACCCGAAGAGCCGCCTGCCAGGAAGGACATGAGCCGGTGGTTGGGCGACGGCGGCATGCCGATCCTGGCGGCGATCGGCGTCTCGTTCGACGACTACGGGATCGAGGACGACGATCGTGCGGGCTGGGCGACCGCCTCTTGGGAGCCGAAGCCGATGGCCTGCAACAAACAGGGCGTCGTCCAAGCCGGCGTCCATGCCGTCGTGCTGGATGCGGCGATGGTCTTCGCCGTCAATGCCGGCCTGTCGGGCAGGGACCGCACCGGTGCGGCTCTCGAGTTGAAGACCGAGACGATGCGAAGCGCGGCTGGCGGTGAGCGACTCGCGGTGCGTGGGGCAGTAATGCGCCAGACCAAGCAGGTTGCTTTTGCCGAGGCACGCATCGAGGACGCGAAGGGGCGTCTCGTCAGCCGCTCGACGGGCACGTTCCTCGTGCAGCGCGACTGAAGCCAGCCGGTCCGCTACGCGGACCCGGGTGTCGGCGCCGGCAATCGGCAACGGGGATCGACCGGTCGGGAGCATTCCATTCCGAGGCGATGGCCTCTGGCCCGGCGGGCACATGGCAGGCTTCGAAGGTCAGCCCGCCAAGGTGTACCCGGGACGGCAATGCCCGCTTCACATCACCGGATACATCACAAGTTTCAAGTGTTTCGGCTCCCCGGAGTAAGAGCGTGAGGACTGGTCTGGACTCGCTGCGGGCGAGCCCGAGCAATCGGCGAAGTGCCGACTACGAGTTCATGTCGAGGCCCAGATAAGCCTGCACAGCGACGACCGGCTAAGCCGTATTGGATTGAACCGTCGTTATCGGCAATACTGGTTGTATGCCACCAAGAAAAAAGCCAACCAAGCCTGGTCTGTCGCCGTCGCACAAAGACGCGCTCGCCGAAGGTCGCCGTCAGGGAAATGCAGTGCGCCGGTATCTTGTCGCGCTGGAACGGTCCAAGCCACGTCGTGGGCGCTCGACGAGCGCGGATGCCCTCAAGGCGCGTCTCGCAGATCTCGAGTTGAGGCTCGTCGCCGCGGATCCGCTTCAGCGAATTCACCTGATCCAAGAGCGGCGCAACCTCGAGCGGCGAATCGAAGGCGCCAGCGCCGAAGCCGAGGATGACCTTCCTGCGCTCGAGAAGGCCTTTATTGCGGTCGCGGCGGACTACGGGTCACGCAAGGGGATCGACTACGCGACCTGGCGAGAGGCCGGGGTCACGGCCGATGTGCTCCAAAAGGCCGGAATCCACTGGAGCCGCCGGTCCTAGACATCACCGGACCGGATGTGGCATCACGTTGACGGCTCATCCGGAGACCTCTTCGAGAGCGGCGAAGGTGCGCTGGACGTGCGCTATTGAGCGCGTGAGGTCGAACGCCTCGTCCAGCGACTTCGCTGCCTCGTCGGCGCCACCGAGAGCGCCGGAGACCTCGGGGTCCTCCTCGAGGATGGCACGGAACGAGCGCCGCTGCTCGTGAGCAGCGCGAGCGTCGCGTTGCACGATGCGGTACGCAGCATCCCGGGCCAGGCCCGAACCGACGAGCGCGAGCAGCACGGGCTGAGAGAACACGAGGCCGTACGAGCCTTCGAGGAGGTTCTCCCTCATGCGATCGGCGTGGACGACCAGGCCGTCGACCAGGCGCGTCATCGTCCTGGTGGCGTAGTAGGCGACCATGCTGGCATCCGGGAGCACGATCCGCTCGACCGAGCTGTGGGAGATGTCCCGCTCGTGCCAAAGCGCGACGTCCTCGAGACCGGCGACGAGGTACCCGCGCAGCACCCGGGCGAGACCCACGAGGCGTTCGGCGGTGATCGGGTTGCGTTTGTGCGGCATGGCCGACGAGCCCTTCTGGCCAGCTGCGAACGGCTCCTCGACCTCGCCGACCTCGGTCCGCTGGAGATTGCGGATCTCGGTCGCGAGAGCCTCGATAGTGGTGCCGAGCGCGGCGCACGCGTACAGGTACTCGCCATGGCGGTCCCGGGCGATCACCTGGGTGGCCGGAACCGGCGCCAGGCCGAGAGCGCTGCACACGTACCGCTCGACCGACGGGTCGACGTTGGAATAGGTGCCAACGGCTCCCGAAAGCTTTCCAACTCGGATCGCCTCTCGTGCGCGGCGCAGCCGCGTCCGGTCGCGGTCAGCTTGCAGGCAGGCCAGGGCGAGCTTGGTGCCGAAGGTGGTCGGCTCGGCGTGCATGCCGTGCGTCCGGCCGACGACGGGCACCGCCGCGAGCTCGTAGGCCCGGCGCTTGGTGACCGACACCAGGCCGTCGACCGCGTCGAGAAGGACGTCGGCGGCCCTGACGAGCGTTGCGGACAAAGCCGTGTCGACGACATCGGAAGAGGTGAGGCCGTAATGGATCCAGGACCCTTCGGGTGCACCGATCGACTCCTGGAGGACGTCGACGAATGCAGCGAGGTCATGGTCGGTCACCGCTTCGCGTTCGGCGACGCGCAGGACGAATGCGGCCCCGACCTCGGGGGCGCGGGCGCGGCACGCCGCCGCGTGCGCGAGCGGGACCACGCCGAGCTTCGACCATGCCTCCACGGCCAGAAGCTCGATCTCGAGCCACAGGCCGAGGCGGGTCTCGTCGGCGAAGACCGCCGACATCTCCGGCATCGAGTAGCGGGGGATCACGCCGTTGCGCTTCTGTTGCCTGCTGGGATCTCGGGGCGACGCTGCTTTGCCTGGCTCATGGGTCAAAGCGTACGTATTGCTCCCGACCGGGACCCACGCCGGCATAGGTCACCGGTACGCCGGTGTGCTCGGCGACGGCGTCCAGGTACGCGCGTGCTGCCCGGGGGAGATCGGATACGGTCCTAGCCCCGGACAAGTCTGCACGCCAACCCGGCAACTCCCGGTACACGGGCTTGACGCGGTGGAGCACAGACTGATGGTAGGGGACGTGCTCGTAAAGCTCGTCCCCGTCCAGGTAGCCGACGCAGATCTTGACGGTGTCGAAAGCGGAGAGAACGTCGAGCTTGGTGACGGCGATCTCGGACAGTGAGTTCAGCCGCACAGCATGACGGAGCAGGACCAGATCCAGCCATCCCGGCCGGCGCCGTCGCCCGGTGTTGGTCCCGTATTCATGCCCGAGCTCGACGAGCATGTCCCCCCGTTCATCCTCCACCTCGGTCGGGAAGGGCCCCGAGCCGACCCGGGTCACGTACGCCTTGGCGATCCCGAGAACTCGGTCTATGTCCCGAGGCCCGATCCCCGTGCCGACGCAGGCGCCCCCCGCGGTGGGGTTCGACGAGGTGACGAAGGGGTACGTCCCGTGGTCGAGGTCGAGGAAGGTGGCCTGGGCGCCTTCCAGCATGACCTGCTTGCCGGCATCGAGTGCCTCGTGCACCACCTTCACCGAGTCACCGATCATCGGTCCCAGCTCAGGTGCGACCTCGTCGAGGTACTTCGCGGCGATCTCATCGGCATCGAGTGGAAGGCGGTTGTACACCTTGGCGAGGATCGCGTTCTTCTCTCTCAAGACGACCTCGAGCTTCTCGCGGAAGATCTTCGGGTCGAGCAGGTCCTGCACCCGCAGGCCGATGCGCGCCGCCTTGTCCGCGTACGCAGGCCCGATCCCGCGCTTGGTCGTCCCGAGCTTTGCCTTGCCCAGGTAACGCTCGGTGAGCCGGTCGAGCTCGATGTGGTAGGGCATCACCAGGTGTGCGTTGCCGGACACGACCAAGCGGCTCACGTCGACTCCTCTGGCCCCGAGCGCGGCGCACTCGGCGAGGAGCACCGTCGGCTCGACGACCACGCCGTTGCCGATGACCGGCACGACATGGTCGTAGAGGACCCCGCTCGGGATGAGCTGAAGGGCGAAAGTCTCACCGTCCACGACGATGGTGTGGCCGGCGTTGTGGCCGCCTTGGTAGCGCACGACCACTTGCACGTCCTTGGCGAGCAGGTCTGTGAGCTTGCCCTTGCCCTCGTCGCCCCACTGGGTTCCGACCACCACCATCGCGGGCACGTCACGCCTCCGGGTGCTGAGAGAATTGGGCCGTTGCCTTGGCGGTCCTCGCTCCGGGTCTGGCCCGCGCAGTGTAGCCCAGGCGTTGTCCCTGCCAGGGAGACGCGACCCGGTCCGGCCGGGCCTCAGTCCCGGCGCACGAGCGTTCCGGGCCGGCGCGCCGGGTGCCGGGCCGGGCGAAGCGTCGGGACGTCGTCACGCTGGTCCCGTTCCGATCGGGCGGGAGAACCCTCGGTTCTCTCTGGCGGCGACGCTGGTTCGTGAAGTAACCTAAACGTAACTATATAGAGTCCATTTCGGGAGGCTGAGAGAATGAAGCGACTACTTTGGCTAGCGGTTCTGGTTCTGGGTGTTGGGATGTTGGTAGCCCCGTTCGCGGCCAGCACCTCGAGTGCCACGACGGCGAAGCCAGCCCGTGCCGTGCACACGACGACCGCAACGAGTGCGAAGAAGTTCGAAGCCTGCATGGTGACCGACACCGGCGGGATCGACGACCGGTCATTCAACGCGTCCTCATGGCAAGGCGTGGTGGAGGCCGAGTCGGCCACCATCGGCGGCAAGTACCTGCAGTCGACGACCGAGAGCGCCTACGTCCCCAACATCAACACCTTCATCCAAGAAAAGTGCGGGATCATCGTCACGGTCGGCTTCCTCATGGGCGACGCGACCCAGTCCGCCGCAAAGGCGCACCCGAGCCAGAAGTTCGCCATCGTCGACTACACGTACTCGCCGGCCATCAAGAACATCGACGCCCTCGTGTTCAACACGGTGCAGGACGGCTTCCTCGGCGGGTACCTCGCCGCCGGGATGAGCAAGACGCACGTGGTGGCGACCTTCGGCGGCGAGAAGCTGCCGACGGTCACGATCTACATGGACGGTTTCTGGGACGGCGTGCAGTACTACAACAAGCAGCACCCGAAGCTCACGGCAACGAAGGTCATCGGTTGGAGCGAGAAGACGCAGAACGGCTCGTTCACCGGTGACTTCACGAATCAGGGGAACGGCCAGCGCCTGACCACTTCCTTCATCGCCGAGGATGCCGACATCATCTTCCCGGTGGCAGGCAACGTCGGCCTCGGTGCAGCCAAAGCCGTGGAGGATGCCGACGCGTCCGGCGGGAAGGTCAACATGGAGTGGGTTGACACCGACGGCTGCATCAGTGCCAAGCAGTACTGCAAGTACTTCATCACGAGCGTGACCAAGGGCATCCAGTCGGCTGTGAAGAACGCCGTCGTCACCGCGGCAGCCAACAAGTTCAAGGGCGGCAACTACATCGGCACGCTGAAGAACGGCGGCGTCGCCCTGTCGCCCTTCCACGACTTCGCGAGCAAGGTGCCGGCGTCACTGAAGAGCGCGCTCGCCAAAGTCAAGGCCGGGATCATCAGCGGCAAGATCCCGACGCCCACCAAGAGCCCGGTATAGCCAAGCGCACGTCGTAATCGAGACCCGTTCCAGGGCGGTGCCCGTGTGGCGCCGTCCTGGAAATGGTATGTACGGTAGGGAGATCGAGGCCCGTTCCAGGGAGGTGCCCGTGTGGCACCGCCCTGGAACGTGCTATGTCCGGTAGGGAGGCCGCGCTGCAACTCGAGTTGCGTGGGATCACAAAGCGCTTCGGGGGCCTCGTCGCCAACGACAGCATCGACCTCACCGTCGAGCCGGGCGAGATCCACGCGCTGCTCGGCGAGAACGGAGCCGGCAAGTCGACGCTGATGAACGTCCTCTACGGGCTTCTCCAACCCGACCAGGGCAAGATCCTCCTCGACGGCAAGCCTGTCGCGTTCCACGACCCCCGCCAGGCGCTTGCCGCCGGCATCGGCATGGTCCACCAGCACTTCATGCTGGTGCCGGTCTTCACCGTCGCCGAGAACGTCATGCTCGGCGTCGAGCGGACGACTTTCCTCGGCCTGCTGGACCGCCGACGCGCCCGCAAGGACGTGCTCGAGCTCTCGAGCCGCTACGGCTTGGCGATCGACCCGGACGCCCTCGTGGAGGACCTGCCGGTCGGGATCCAGCAGCGCGTCGAGATCGTGAAGGCGCTGCACCGCGAGGCGAGCGTGATCATCCTCGACGAGCCGACGGCCGTCCTCACCCCGGGCGAGACCGACGAGCTCTTCCGCATCATGCGGGAGCTGCAGGCCTCGGGCAAGTCGATCATCTTCATCAGCCACAAGCTCAAGGAGGTGCAGGAGATCGCGGACCGGATCACGGTGATCCGCCGCGGCAAGGTCGTCGGCTCGCCGCCTCCGACCGCCACCGACGAAGAGCTGGCCTCGATGATGGTCGGGCGCGCCGTCGAGCTGACGGTGCACAAAGAACCGGCCCGTCCCGGCGAGGTCATCCTCAAGGTGGAGGACCTGCGCGTGGAGAACGCGGCCGGACGCGCCGTCGTCGGGGGTGTCTCGTTCGAGGTCCGCAGCGGTGAGATCGTCGGCGTCGCAGGGGTCCAGGGCAACGGCCAGACCGAGCTGTGCGAGGCGATCATGGGCCTGCTGCCGGTGGCGGCAGGGTCGGTCCATGTCGCGGGCAAGGACTTGACGGGCGCCCGGACGCGGACAGTGCTCGAGTCCGGCGTGAGCTACATCCCCGAGGACCGACAGGAGGACGGCATCGTCGAGCGCTCTTCGCTCGCCGACAACCTCGTCCTCGACGTCTACAACCGACCGCCCTACGCGTCGGGTCTCGTCCTGCACCTTGACGCGATCCGGGAGAGCGCCACCAGGCACATGGAGGAGTACGACATCCGGGCTACGTCGATCGACATGACGGTGGGAACGCTCTCGGGTGGCAACCAGCAGAAGGTCATCGTCGCCCGCGAGCTCGGCCGCGACGTGCGCCTTCTCGTCGCGAACCAGCCTACGCGGGGCCTCGATGTCGGCTCGATCGAGTTCGTGCACAACCGGCTCGTCGCGGCACGGGACCACGGCAGCGCCGTGCTGATCTGCTCGACCGAGCTCGACGAGATCTACGCCCTCGCCGACCGGATCGTCGTCATGTACGAGGGGAGGATCGCCGGCGAACGGCCGCCCACCGTCTCGATCGAGGAGCTCGGCCTGTTGATGGCCGGCGCCGGAACACCCGGGCGCGTCGGGGAGCCCCAACCGGCATGAGCCAGCAGCCTCCGGGCCCGGGCGGGATCGAGCCGCGCGACGCAGCCGACCCGGCACTGCCGTCCGGCGGTGCCGGACTCCCGCCGGTGAACACCGACGGGGCGGCGGCGGATGATTCTCGCTGGAAGGGGACCGAGGTGGCGATCTCGCTCCTGAACGCCGTGCTGGAGGGCAGCTCGGCCGTGGTCACGTTTCTCGCCATCGTCACCGCCATCGTCATCGGAGGGCTGCTCATCGCGTTCACGAGCCCGGTTGTGCTGCACGCCTGGAGCCACGTGTTCTCCGCCCCCGGCGCGGCTTTCTCGCAGGCGTGGGACGTGGCCTCTTCGGCCTACTCGGCGATGTTCGAGGGCGCCATCATGAACCCTCACACGGTGGCGGCCGCCTTCCACGGGGGCTCGATCGCGGCGATCTTCAACCCGCTGTCGGAGACGGCGGTCAACGCAACTCCGCTCATCCTCGCAGGGCTGGCCGTGGCGCTCGCGTTCCGAGCCGGCATGTTCAACATCGGCGCCACGGGTCAGTTCATCGGCGGGGCCATGATCGCAGGCTGGATCGGATTCGCCGTCCACCTGCCGATGATCGTCCATGTCGTCGTCGCCGTGATCGGCGGGTTCGTCGGGGGATCCATGGTCGGCGGGTTCGTCGGGTACCTGAAAGCGCGCACCGGAGCGCACGAGGTGATCGTCACCATCATGTCCAACTACGTGATGGAGTACCTGATCCTGTTCCTGCTCGGCCTGGCCGTCTTCCGGGCGCCCGGCCTGCCTAACCCGGTCAGCCCGCCGGTAGCCAGCAACGCCACGCTTCCTCATCTCGCCGGCGCGAGCTTGCGGATCAATGCCGGCTTCCTGATCGCGCTGGCGGCGGCGGCGGCAGTGGCGTGGCTTCTCAACCGGACGACGGTGGGCTTCGAGCTCCGCACGGTCGGGGCCAATCAGAGCGCGGCCCGCAGTGCCGGGATGAGCCCTGAACGGACGTGGATAATCGTCATGCTCATCTGCGGCGGCCTCGCCGGCCTCGCAGGAGCGAGCGTTATCCTGGGGACGGACTTCGCGCTCACGCCGCAGATCTACGGGACATACGGGATCGACGCCATCACGGTCGCCCTGCTCGGGCGTGCCAAGCCGACCGGCGTGGTGCTCGCCGCGCTCCTGTATGGCTCGCTCAATGCCGGAAGTATCACGATGCAGGCCCAGACGCAGATCCCGGTTGACATCGCGACGGTCATCCAGGCCCTGATCGTGCTCTTCGTGGCCGCGCCGCCGTTCATCCGGGAGCTGTTCCACCTTCGTGCCCGGCGCGTCGGCGAGGAAGGCCAAGTGCTCGCGAAGGGGTGGAGCTCATGACGGCCATTGCCCTGGTGGGCCACGAGCGCGCGACGATCGACCGGCAACGGGTTGTCGGCGGCATCTTCGCCATGCTCGGCCTCGTCGACATCTTCGTCTTCGGCCTGCTAGCCGACAAGGGCGACGCCGTGTTCACCTTCACGCTCACCGGCGCCGCGGTCAACGTACCGAACCTGACCATGGCACCGGGTCCCGTCTCGGAGGGACTGGGCGCCCTTTCGATCGTCCTCGGCTTTGCCTATGCCGGGCTCAGGCTCCCGAAGATCCTGGGACGCCTCATGGGAACCACGGTGGCGCTCGCGTTCGTCGTGTCCTTCTTGTGCTGGTCCGATGCCGGCCGGATCCCTCTGCCGTTCGAGTCGCTCATGACGAGCACGATGCTGGCCGCGATCCCGTTGGTCCTCGGTGCGCTCTCGGGCTGCCTGTGCGAACGGTCGGGCGTCATCAACATCGCCATCGAGGGCCAGCTGCTGCTCGGCGCTTTTGCCGGGGCGGTGATAGCGAGCGCGTTCGGCTCGCTCTGGCTGGGACTGCTCACCGGGTCACTCGCGGGCGGACTGCTGGCCATCTTGCTGGCGGTATTCGCCATCCGTTACATGGTCGACCAGATCATCCTCGGCGTGGTCCTCAACGTCTTCGCGTCAGGACTGACCGGTTACCTCTACGACCAGGAACTGGTCCCGTACTCGAACCGGCTGAACTCGCCGGCCACGTTCAACTCGATCAAGATTCCTGTGCTCGGCGACATTCCCATCATCGGGCCGATCCTGTTCGACTCGACGATCTTCCTGTACATCACCTACGCCGCAGTCGCGCTCGTGCACGTCGGCCTGTTCAAGACGCGCTGGGGGCTGAGGGTCCGGGCCGTCGGTGAGCACCCGACGGCGGCCGACACCGTGGGGATAAGGGTGCTCTGGACGCGCTACCGCAACGTGATCCTGGGCGGCCTGATCGCGGGCATCGGCGGTGCTTCGCTCACCATCGGCTCGGTCGGCTCATTCGGCAAGGACATCTCCTCGGGGCAGGGTTACATCGCCCTGGCGGCGATGATCTTCGGACGTTGGACCCCACTCGGGGCGACCGGCGCCGCGCTGCTGTTCGGCTTCTCCGTGGCCTGCGCGAACGTGCTCGGCACGATCGGGGCGCCCATCCCCTCGGACTTCCTGCTGATGCTCCCCTACGTAGCGACGATCATCGCCGTCACCGGGTTCGTGGGCCGCAGCCGTGCGCCGAAGGCCGACGGGCAGCCCTACATAAAGGCGTGACGCCGGAGCGGGCCGGCGCCGCCCAGAGGCTGGCCGGCGCCTTTCGCGGCAACCGGCCGCGCAGTTAGGCCGGCGTCGCCGGCACGTGACCGACCTCCGCATCGGTTCCGATCTCGATGACCGGACGATCCGCAGGCTCGAGCCAGCGCAGCACTTTCAGGAGCTCCTGGATCGGTAGGGCGATGCACCCCTCAGTCGGGGCGTCCATCCAGGCGTGCAGGAAGATCCCCGAGCCCGGTGCTCTCGCGCCCCTGATGGTCGGGTCGTCGTTGTAGTCGATCACGGCGAGGTACGGATAGCCCCTGTCGCCCCTGGTCTCGGTCCAGAGCGCCTCGGACCATGCAGCGAAGGGCGGTGTCGAGCCGCACCGCACGTGCACGAACCGGTTGTACTGGCTGCTGTACGGGTCCTCGTCCCACCAGTCCCCGCAGACGAGATGGTGGTACGCCTCGTGCAGGCCGCCCGGGTTCGGCTTGGTCCCGTACATGGTCAGGCCGAACGGGAAGACGCCTGTCGGGGTCGCGTGGTCGCCCTCGTGGCGGACGTCGACGAGGTGGCCCGAGCCTGTCTCGGCCCGCCAGGCCGGGAACACGGGCCTCCAGGGCGAAGAGGCGTTCGCCCGCCGGAACGTCCGAAAGGTGGCGATATAGCCGGGCGGGGGCGGGTCATATGTCGGGCTCGAGACGACGATGAGCTGACGTGCCGACGCCGGAACCGCAAAACGTGAGTGCGAGGCCTCAGAGGCCCCTGCCGCAGGAAGACCAGACCAACTCAGGGCTGCGGTGACGAGCACACCCGCGGCGATGGCCGAGCTCGGCCGGGCACGGATTGGGCCCGTTGGCCTGAAAAGCGGCATCACCAGAGTCTTGCATCGCCGTGGCCTGCCTCCGCACCGGGTCAGGCCAGGACGAGCCTGTCCTTGTCGACGTCGATCCGCACCGTGTCGCCCTCTTTGTAGCGGCCTTCGAGGAGGGCGACCGCCAAGGGGTCGCCGATCTCGCGCTGGATGACCCTGCGCAACGGCCGGGCCCCGAAATCCGGGTCGTAGCCGTGGTCGCCGAGCCACATCTCGGCTTCGGGCGTGACCTCGACGGTGATGCGACGGGCCTCCAGCCGTCGCTGGAGGTACCCGATCTGGATCCCGACGATCGCGAACAGGTCCCCTCGCCCCAAGGGGCGGAACCGGACGATCTCGTCGATCCGGTTGATGAACTCCGGCTTGAAGGTGTTGAGGGGCTCGCCCCGGAGGTTGGAGGTCATTATCAGCACGACATTGGAGAAGTTGACGGTGCGGCCCTGGCCGTCGGTCAGCCGACCGTCGTCGAGCAGCTGCAGGAGGATGTTGAACACGTCCGAGTGCGCCTTCTCGATCTCGTCGAGCAGCACCACCGCGTACGGGCGCCGGCGGACCGATTCGGTCAGCTGGCCGCCTTCCTCGTAGCCGACGTAGCCGGGCGGGGCACCGACCAGGCGGGAGACGCTGTGTTTCTCCTGGTACTCGCCCATGTCGATGCGGACCATCGCCCGCTCGTCGTCGAACAGCACCTCGGCGAGGGCTTTGGCAAGCTCGGTCTTGCCGACGCCGGTCGGGCCGAGGAACAGGAACGAGCCGATCGGCCTGCCGGGGTCCGACAGCCCCGCGCGGCTTCGCCGGATGGCGTTCGCGACGGCACTGACAGCCTCGTCCTGGCCGACCACACGCCGGTGCAGGGAGTCCTCGAGCTGGACGAGCTTGCGGACCTCGCCTTCCATGAGGCGCGAGACCGGAACTCCCGTCGCCCGGCTCACGACTTCGGCGATGTCCTCGGCGTCGACCTCCTCCTTCAGCATCTTCTGCTCGGACTGGAGCCCGGCGAGCTTGTCGGTCGCCGCCTGGATGCGTCTGTCGAGGTCGGGGACCCGGCCGTAGCGGATCTCCGAGGCCTGGCCGAGGTCGCCTTCACGCTCGTAGCGCTCGGCTTCCTGCCGGGCGGCTTCGAGCTCGCCTTTCAGCTCCCGGATCGCCGCGATCGCGTCCTTCTCCGACTGCCAGTGCGCCGTCATGGCGGTTTGCTGCTCGTGCAGATCGCCGAGCTCGGCCTCGAGGCGGGCGAGCCGCTCGGCCGAAGCCGCGTCGGTCTCCTTCTGGAGGGCGACACGCTCGATCTCGAGCTGGCGGACCCGGCGCGCGACGACGTCGATCTCGGTGGGCATGGAGTCGATCTCGATGCGAAGGCGGCTCGCGGCCTCGTCGACGAGGTCGATGGCCTTGTCCGGGAGGAACCGGCCCGTCACGTAACGGTCCGACAGCACCGCGGCAGCGACCAGGGCCGCGTCCTGGATGCGCACGCCGTGGTGGACCTCGTAGCGCTCCTTGAGTCCGCGCAGGATAGCGATCGTGTCGGCGACCGAAGGCTGCTCGACGACGACGGGCTGGAATCGGCGCTCCAGCGCGGCGTCCTTCTCGACGTACTTGCGGTACTCGTCCAGCGTCGTCGCCCCGATGAGGCGCAATTCGCCGCGCGCCAGCATCGGCTTGATCATGTTGCCGGCGTCCATCGCGCCCTCGGCGGCACCGGCACCGACGATGGTGTGCAGTTCGTCGATGAAGGTGACGATCTCGCCCTCGGAGTCCGAGATCTCCTTCAGCACAGCCTTCAGGCGCTCCTCGAACTCCCCGCGGTACTTCGCGCCCGCCACCATCGAAGCGAGGTCGAGGGCGATGATCCGCTTGTTCTTCAGCCCTTCGGGGATGTCGCCTTCGACGATGCGAGTGGCGAGACCCTCGACTATCGCCGTCTTGCCCACCCCGGGCTCGCCGATCAGGACCGGGTTGTTCTTGGTGCGCCGCGACAGGACCTGCATGAGGCGACGGATCTCGTCGTCGCGCCCGATGACCGGGTCGAGCTTGCCCTGCCTGGCGAGGTCCGTGAGGTCGCGGCCGTAGCGCTCCAGCGACTGGTACTGCTCCTCGGGGCTCTGCGAAGTCACGCGATGGCTGCCTCGGATCGTCTTGAGCGCCCGGAGGAGATCGTCACGGTCGACGCCGAGACGATCTGTCATGGCGAGCAGCAGGTGCTCCACCGAGAGGTACTCGTCGCCCATCTCCTGGCGCGCAGCGTCCGCCCGATCGAAGTCCCGGGACAGCTCACGGCTGAGCGACGGTTCGGCTGTGCCGTAGGCCTTCGGGATCCTGGCGAGCGACTCGGCGATCCGGTTGCGAACCGACAGCGGGGCGATCCCCAGGCTGTCGAGGAGGGGGATGGCAACCCCGCCATCTTGGGACAGCGCCGCTGACAGGAGATGATCCGGAGCGACCTCCGCGTTGTGCGAGGCTTTCGCGAGCGCGATCGCGTCGCGGACCGCCTCCTGGGTCCTCAGGGTCCAACGGTTCGGGTCAAGCGTCATTTCTCTGGTGATCCTCGGGTCTATTGGTGTGTCTTCCGCGTTGAGGGCCCAAGCCGGACGGCTAGCGGTTCGGCGTCCGGCGGGCCGGCAGGCGGCTGGTCGAGACCGGTACGAGATCGCGCCGGTACTGGCGGTGGACTTGCGCGATTGCTTCGCGTGCCGCCGCGCGGGTCATCTCGAGCTCGGCGCGCAACAGGGCGATCTCGCCCTCGAGCGCCATCACGCGCCGCACCCCTTCCAGGTTCAGCCCGGCGTTGGTGAGGTGTTGGATGCGGCGCAGGTGCGCGATGTCGGCCTCGCTGTAGCGGCGGTTGCCTCCGCCGGTCCGGGCCGGGTCCAGGAGCCCCTTGCGCTCGTAGATCCTGAGCGTCTGAGGGTGGACGCCGGCCAGCTCCGCTGCGACCGAGATGACGTAGACCGCGCGCGTCGAGTGTTCGCCAAAGTCGATTTCCGACGGGTCGTAGGCCATGTTCATACTCCCAGGTGCTGGCGGGGCGAGCCGTCCAGCGTCTTGGCGAGCGCCTCGACGGCATGGCGCTGGTCCTCGGTGAGGTGGGCCGGGACGACGACGTCGACGGTGACGAGCAAGTCGCCGGTCGACGAGCCGCTCGTGATACCCCGGCCCTTCACACGGAAGGTCCGGCCTTGACGGGTGCCGGGCGGGATCTTGAGGGTGACGGGCTCCTTGAGCGAAGGCACCCTGATCGCACCGCCGAGGGTCGCTTCGGGGTAGGTGACCGGGACCGTGAGGGTGAGGTTGCGCCCCTTGCGCCCGAACAGCGGGTGCGCCGCCACGTGCACGACCACGTAGAGGTCGCCTGCCGGCCCGCCATTGGCTCCCGGCTCGCCGCGTCCCTTCACACGGATGCGCTGTCGATCTTCCACTCCGGCGGGAATCCGGACCTTGACCTGTCGTTGCCGCTGTTCGAGACCCGTGGCGTTGCACGCCGGGCACGGATCGACGATGCGGGTCCCACGGCCCTGGCAGTCCGGGCACGGCGAGGACAGCGAGAACATGCCCTGGTTGTCGTTCAGCACGCCGAGCCCGTTGCAGCGGGGGCACATCACCGGAGCCGTCCCGGGCCGCGAACCGGACCCACCACAGGTCGAGCATCGTGTCCCGCTGGAGACGTTGACCGCCGTGACGACGCCGTCGACCGCCTCCTGGAACGACAGGTGGAGCTCGGCTTCGAGGTCGTGCCCGCGCCGGGGGCCGCTGCCCGAGGCTGCGCGGGCTGAGGCGCTCCCGCGTCCGGCCCGGCCGAACAGACCGCCGAAGATGTCCGAGAGGTCGTCCAGCCGGAAATTGAAGTTGCCTTCGCCGCCACCGCCGCCGAAGCCGCCGAGGCCGCTCAGGGGGCCGAGTCGGCGGACCTCGTCGTACTCCTTGCGTTTCTCGGGATCGCCGAGGACGTCGTAAGCCGCCGAGACCGCCTTGAAGCGCTCCTCGGAGCCCGGGTGCGAATCGGGGTGGAACTCCTTGGCGAGCTTGCGGTACGCGCGGCGCAGCTCCTTGTCGGTCGCCTTATCCGAAACGCCGAGCGTCTTGTAGTAGTCGGTCGTGTACCAATCCCGTTGTGGCGCCATGGCGGGGTTCCTCAGCCCCCAACGAGGACCATCGCCGGCCGCAGCACCTTCGACTTCATCCGGTACCCGGCGCGCATGACCATGGCGACGGTCGGCCCGCCGCCTTGCGCGGCCGCCTTGGCCGCCTTGGTGGCCTTGGCCGGCTTGGCCGGCTTGGCCGTGTCTCCCCGGCTCGGTGCATGCGCGAGGTCCGCGGCCGCCGTCGGCTCTGCGGGAACCTGGCCGACAGCGTCGTGGATCGTGGGGTCGAACGCCACGCCCACGGCGTCGATCCGCTCGATGCCCTCACGGCCGAGGATGTCGCGAAGAAGCGAGTCGATCTGTTCGAGGGCTTTGGCGGCGTCACTCTGCTCCGCCTGGCTGCGGACATGGGCGGTCGCAAGGTCCAGGGCATCCAGCACGGGGAGCAGCCGCACGCACAGTCCCTCCGTGGCACGCTCCAGGAGCTCGGTCTGCTGGCGGATCGAGCGCTTGCGGAAGTTGTCGAAGTCGGCCTGCAGCCGCCGGAGGGAATCGAGGTACTCGTCGCGCTCGGCGGCCACGAGGGCCTCCTCGGCCTGGGCTTCCAGCTCCTTTCCGGCCTCGGTGGGGTCGGATCCCCAGTCCAAGAGCGCGTCCAAGGGCAGGTCGAGCTGCCCGGCCGGCTCACCGCCGTCACCGGCGGGAGCCTCTGTGCCCCCGCCGGGCGCCGCAGAGAGGCTCTCCGGCATCTCCGGCGTGGTCCCGTCCCCGGTCGCCTCCGGGCCGGCCTCGTCACCGCCCGCCGGGGACATCGGATCACCTGCTTGGTTGGTCACGAAGCCGCCGTGCCCGGATCGTCGACGATCTCGGCATCGACGACCTCGTCGTCGGAGGGCCCGCCCGTGCCGCCCGAGCCGCCCGAGCCGTCGCCCCCGGAGCCGCTCGCCGCCTGCTGCTGGGCGGCCTGTTCGTACATGTGCTGGCCGAGGGCCTGCGAGGCGGTGCGCAGCGTCTCGGTGTCGCGGCGGATCCGCTCGTAGTCGGTCCCGGCGACAGACTCCCTCAGGCTCTTGAGAGCGCCCTCGACCCGTTCGCGGTCTTCTGCGGGGACCTTGTCCCCCTGGTCCTTCAGCAGCTTCTCGGTCTGGTAGACGAGCGCGTCGGCGTTGTTGCGCGTCTCGGCCTCCTCCTTGCGCTGTCGGTCCTCGGCCGCGTGCTGCTCGGCGTCGCGCACCATCCGCTCGATGTCCTCTTTGGGCAGCGACGTCTGGCCGGTGATGGTGATCGACTGCTCTTTCCCTGTGGCGAGGTCCTTTGCCGACACGTGGACGATCCCGTTCGCGTCGATGTCGAAGGCGACTTCGATCTGGGGCACCCCGCGAGGAGCCGGGGGCAAGCCGACAAGCTGGAACTTGCCGAGCGTCTTGTTGTACATGGCCATGTCGCGCTCGCCCTGGAGGACGTGGATCTCGACCGAAGGCTGGTTGTCGTCGGCCGTGGTGAACATCTCGGAGCGCTTTGTGGGGATCGTCGTGTTGCGCTCGATGAGCCGGTGGGTGATCCCGCCTTTGGTCTCGATCCCGAGGCTGAGCGGAGTCACGTCCAGCAAGAGGATGTCCTTCACCTCGCCCTTCAAGACGCCGGCCTGGATAGCGGCGCCGACGGCGACGACCTCGTCGGGGTTGACGCCTTTGTGGGGCTCCTTGCCGGCGAGCTGCACCACGAGGTCGTAGATGGCCGGCATCCGCGTGGACCCTCCGACCAGAACAACGTGGTCGATGTCGCTCGTGGTAAGGCCCGAGTCCTTGATGGCCTGCTCGAAGGGCCCCTTGCAGGCATCGGCGAGGTCGGTCGTGAGCTCCTGGAACTTGGCCCGGGTGAGCTTTATGTCGAGGTGCTTCGGGCCCTCGTTGGTGGCGGTGATGAAGGGAAGGTTGATCGTCGTCTCCTGGACGGCCGACAGCTCGATCTTGGCCTTCTCGGCGGCCTCCTTGAGACGCTGCAGGGCCATCTTGTCGTTTGAGAGGTCGACACCCTCGGTGTCCTTGAACGTCTTGACAAGCCAGTCGATGACGCGCTGGTCCCAGTCGTCCCCACCGAGGTGGGTGTTGCCCGAGGTCGACTTCACCTCGAAGACACCCTCGCCGATCTCGAGGACGGAAACGTCGAATGTGCCGCCACCGAGGTCGAACACCAGCACGGTCTGGTCGGCCCGCTCCTTGTCGAGGCCGTAGGCGAGCGCGGCCGCCGTCGGCTCGTTGATGATGCGGAGAACCTCGAGGCCGGCGATCTGGCCGGCTTCTTTCGTGGCGGTGCGCTGGGCGTCGTCGAAGTAGGCGGGGACCGTGATGACGGCCTGGTTGACGGTGTCGCCCAGGAAGGCCTCAGCGTCGCGCCTCAGCTTCTGCAGGATCCTCGCGGAGATCTCCTGGGCCTTGTAGGCCTTTCCGTCGATATCGATCGACCAGCTCGTCCCCATCTGTCTCTTGATCGAGCGGACGGTCCGGTCCGGGTTCGTGATCGCCTGGCGTTTTGCAACCTCGCCGACCAGCACCTCTCCGGACTTGGCGAATGCCACGATGGACGGGGTGGTCCGGCCACCTTCTGCGTTCGGGATCACGGTGGGCTCGCCCGCCTCGAGGAATGCGACCACCGAGTTCGTCGTACCGAGGTCGATTCCGACGGCCTTGGACATTTCTGAAAGCCTCCACTTCTAGGGATGCCACGCTCGTCGGCACCCGCACGTCCTTCGTACAGGGTCCAGTATAGCTAACTTGAGCATGAGATTGTCAAGATCATGAGGGTCGGTCGCCGGAGCACCGGCAAAGCCGGTGCTCAGGGCGCACATCTGGACGAGGGTGACGTGCTGGGCTGGAGCGGGGCCAACTCGTGCCCGGCCAGGTCGAACGGGTAGCCTCCAGGAATGCCCACGCTCATTGTCCTACGTCATGGTGAGAGTACCTGGAACGCCGAGAACCGCTTCACGGGCTG